>Ga0272441_10000503_pt1 | contig 88785 bp, 95 predicted proteins | sample SSMProp6N_FD_193582 | JGI IMG/M metagenome (GOLD analysis project Ga0272441, IMG submission 193582) | Marine sediment archaeal communities from Little Sippewissett salt marsh, Falmouth, MA, United States - SSM-Prop-6N | ecosystem: Environmental > Aquatic > Marine > Wetlands > Sediment ... | reverse complement strand
GTCGTGAGGTATGTCAAGCTCGACAAGCCTCCTGTCTACGGTGAGGGCTCTCGCGAGGAGGACAAAGGACGTGGACTGACAAAATCGCTCGTCAGTTCACCCTGACAGAATCGCTCAACGTCGACATACTTCCATCCGTGAATCTGGACCAAAGACAATGCCAAAATCGGCAGCGCCTGCCATTGAGAGATGAACTCACACACGCGGGCAACGAGGTTCTCCGGGATTGAGAGAACGACAGCAGTCTGCAGTCTGGGGGACTGAAAGTTGGACGCATTCGTTGGGTCTTGCGTGGGGCACATGACTTGCCGTTCTGGGGCGCCTACTCGCAATTCCTCAGATACCAGGAGATGGTCCGGCGTAGGCCTTCTTCGATGCTTGTCGAGGGTGTCCAGCCAATCTCTGACTCAATCTTGTCACCCTTCATCTTGTAGCCAACGTCATGTGCAGCGCCCCTTGGATTCTTGACGAAATGGAATCGTGTCGCTCCTATGTGAGATGAGCCTACTCTCCGCGTCTGGCAATCGAAGGTTCGAACGATTTCTTGGATGAGGTCGATGTTGCGGCGCTCCCCAAATCCGGGGACATTGTATGCTCCGTGCTCGATCTCCTGAGTGAGCAGCTGCTCCAAAGCCTGGCATGCATCTTCCACGAAGAGCCAGCTGCGATACTCCTGACCTCTTGCGTAGATCGGAATTGAATGGCCGCACATCAGACTAGAGATGGCCTTCGGAATGAGCTTCTCCTGCAGTTGATTGGGTCCGTATTGGTTTGAAAGCCGCGCGATTACGATCGGCATGCTGTAGGTGGCGGCGTACGATTGGCAGAGCATGTCTCCGGAAGCCTTGCTTGCTGCATAGGGCGATGTCGGTCGAAGCGGTGAGGCTTCTGAGAACTTCTGAACCGCCAATGAAGGGCCGTACACCTCATCGGTAGAGATGTAGAGGAATCGGTGGTGCCGGTTTCTGCCTCCATAGACAGGCACTTCCGATTCCCACGCTGATCGTGCTGCCTCCAGAAGGATCTGAGTTCCCAAGACGTTCGTCCGAACGAAAGCAGTTGAGTCCTCGATGCTTCGATCGACGTGCGTCTCGGCTGCGAAGTGCACGATCGCGTGCACGTGCTCTTGCTCTAGAAGTTGGCCAATTAGATGACGATCGCAGATGTCGCCATGCACAAAGCGATATCTCGGATACTCCAGTGCATTGGCGTTGTGCCCATGCGCTTGCACTACATCAGAGAGATTGCCCGGATTGCCGGCGTAGGTTAGCTTGTCCACGTTTGTGACAGCGACCTCGGGGTGCAGTCGAAGCAGCAACCTGATGAAGTGACTTCCAATGAAGCCACAGCCACCGGTGACCAGCACCTTGGTCAGTTGCGGACGGCCGTTCACGAGTCCCCACCATCCATTGACAGACTGCGTGGATCGTCTTGCTGATATACGAAGCGAATGTCTGCCTTATGAAGGAGCGGAAGGTTCGCGTCGCGGTTCGACAGTGTGGGCCTACGAAGCGGCCACCGTACGCCCACCGTCTCATCATTCCAGAGCAGGCCGGCCTCGTGGTCTGGCGAATACTCGCAGGTCATCCAGTAGATGACCTGCGTATGCTCCTCAAGCGCACAGAAACCATGCGCAAAACCGGGGGGGATGTAGAGAGACTGTAGTGTCCGGTCCGACAGCATACGCCCGACCCAGTTGGCGTATGTCGGAGATCCTCTGCGAAGATCGACTGCGACATCGAAGATCTGCCCCTGCGTGACGTGAACGAGTTTTCCTTGGGCAGCGGGGGGGTTCTGGTAGTGCATCCCGCGCAGAACACCGCGTGCAGAGCAAGAGAGGTTGACTTGAACGAATGGCTGCGGGATCCCCAATTCGCTAAGCTCGGACCCACGGTGAATCTCCATCAGAAAACCACGTTCGTCCCGGAACGCCAACGACTCCAGAAGGAGGACATCTGCAATCTTGAGTGGACGAGCACGAAGTATCATCGAAAGCGAAGGCTTCCTTCCGAATGTATGACGCAGCGAGCATTGCTCTCAGATGGCCCGCTGTCCACAACCTCAGCATCTTCCGCTATGAGGCTTCGCTCCAGCCATGCGCCTTCAATCCTCGCCTTGTCGAACACGAGGGACTCAACCACTCGAGACCCGACAATCTCGCACTCTTTGCCTACACTGGTGCCAGGGCCCAAAGTGGAGGAGATGATTCTCGTTCCCGAATCTATGACAAGCGGCCCCCTCAGAACGCTGTCTTCCACGTAGGTTCCCGGGCTTAGATAGACGTCGCCGATCACAGAAGTTGCGCTATCGCACTGGCCGCGAAGGTCCTTTCGCGCGGTTTCACGAAGTGCAAGTCGATTTGCAGCTATCAGGTCCTCTACCGTCCCAACATCAAACCACCATGCCTCGTGCTGTAGATTGCGAACTGATCCGCCTCGGTCAATGAGAATCTGAAGTGCATCCGTGATCTCGAGTTCGCCCCGGTCAGAAGGCACGAGGCTGAGAATCACATCGTGAATCGAGGGCGAGAAGGCGTAGATCCCGAGGATCGCGAGGTTCGATGATGGGTGACATGGCTTCTCGGACACTCGGATGATTCTACCTCTGTGATCCAGTTCGGCGACTCCGAAACGATCTGGACGATCAACTGCCTTGAGGAGAATGAGTGCATCAGGCTCCGACGCGCGGAACATCTCGGAAAAGGTCGTGAGGTCGCCACCAATCAGATTGTCCCCAAGGAACATCAGGAATGGCTCATCCCCTAGGTGCTCTCGGGCGATTTGGATGCAGTGGGCGATTCCTTGAGGCTTCTTTTGCAGGATGAATGAGACAGCACAGTCCGCCGTCGATTGTGCTAGGGACTCCTGGACTTGCCGGCCGGTTTCCGGTGAGATGATGACTCCAATGTCGGAAATGCCGATGTTCACCATCTGATCAATCGCGTAGTGCAGAATCGGGCGGTTCGCGACAGGGAGGAGTTGCTTCGCCGTGTCGCGCGCGAAGGGACCCATGCGCTTGCCGCGCCCTCCGGCCAAGATCAAGCCCTTCAAGTGAGCACTTCTCCTTGCTGCCAACGCGCACGAGCAAGTCGGATCAAGAAACCGGGTAACCCCTCGTACTGGCTTCCGAGCAAAACATGCAATCTCATGCGGGCCCTCCTGCCCCTTGATACAGGAGTGTAGGGTGATTCAGGAGAAACGACAAGGAGGCGTGGAGCCTTGTGAGCGTCTAGCTGAATCGCCAGGGACTCTCGTGGGTGCCTGATCTTCCGCCCCACGGATGCGCGCGATGAAGCGCGTGGGATTGGCGAGAAGAGCTGCCTTGACCTGAGCGTGTGCGCGTTGAAGCCTGGCGGTTTCCGGGTGCAAGACTCGGTATGGAATCAGACGATGCAAAAGCCGTTGCACGTGGGATGGAAGCACGGCCTTCACGGCGGCGCGAAGTCGGGCAAGCTGCGAGTATTCTTTTGACCCGGGGAAGGATCGGGGGGCATGGGCGGAGGCACCAAGGTGAAAGATGAGGTTCCCGTGAATGCTTCCGTAATAGTAGTGGTCGGCATCTCGGTTCGTGCGTCGTAGCCGAAGCCACCTAAGATCCTCCTTGAAAGCTACGAAACCGTAGCCGGCCCCCGACTCTCTGGGATTCAAGAGCTTCCTCGCATAGCTGCGCTCGAGCTGCGATTGCATGTTCTCGCTCGATAGGAGCAACTGGGGTCGATGCCGAAGATAGAATGAACGCGGCACGAACAGGCATGCTGTCGACGGTTTGCCGAAGCTGTCTTCTTCTCTAAGGATCGCCGCAAATGCATATCCTACCGAGATGGCTCTGTCGAGTTCGGTTTCCCACCCAACATGGATAGGGAACGAATCGACATGCAGTGTGGCGACGTGAGTGCAGCCATCTTGGATTGCCTTGGCAATCAGGTGCTCTAGATAGTAGGCATTCTCCATACTGCCGCGTTCGTCAGTGGGCTGCATAGCACACAGTCGCACGAAGGGGCGCGCAGAAAGACGCTCAACAAGAGGCTCCTGCAGTCGATTCGTTGCGGCGTAGACGGTGAACGGAACGCTCGTGCAGTGCTCGATGTAGCGTAGGTGCAGATCGATGAGTTCTTCATCGCCCGGAAGCACCAGATACACAACCGCGATGCCCAGCTTCATCCGGGATCTCCAGCCGATTCTCCATGTGCCAGCGCGAGTTCGTACAGCCGCCAAGCAGGGCTAGAGTTCGGTACCTCGACATCCGCAAGTTCGATCCGCTCCCCTTTCCGGATTGAACGCAGAAGTGTGACTGATTCGGCAAGGCAGATCGGGAGCCCGACGTCTTCTGCCTGTTCGGACACGTTCTCGATCTGGCCGTAGCATGAGTACCCTCCAATACCGTCCAGTACTTCGCCAGGCCGAAGGTTTCGTTTAGCATACGCATAGACATTCGTGCGGAAGCCGCAATCTGGCCTAAGGAGCGAAACGCCATCCAGACACGCTTCGCCCACTGAACGCATCGCCTCCATGTGGCAGAGGTGGTACGGGCGGCTGAATACGTAGTAGGGCCCCTTCCCCATCTTGTAGTACTCAAGCATCCGCTTCTGAAATGGATCTTGACAGTAGCCGACGACGAACACACCGCCGCCGGGCTCCGCGCCGAGGATGTAGTCTACAACGCCGCCGGAAATCCGGAAGCCTTCGAGATCGAAGAGGGACGGAACTTGCCGCACATTGTTGGCCACGGGACCGTGCATGCCCGGCACATCCGTCGAGAGCCCCACGGCATTGGCGACAAGAGACATTTCGATGCACAGTTTCGTCCCATCCGTGTATGCTGTAGCCATTCGATAATCGAGATTCCGCTTGTCGGCCTCGGGGACAATCGACGTTGGGTTCGCGTCTCGATCGAGGAAGCCCTTGATGTTGCCGGCCACAACAGGCTCAAGCCCCCAGAGCTTGGTTTCATCCCACAGCCGCTTGATAACGCCATGCTGGTCGCCATCGCAGCTTGTATAGATGACGTTCTCGTGGTCGGCGAGAGCTGCGAGATAAGTGCCAAATGCAAGGTCGACCTCTGCATTCATGAGCACAAGATGCTTCTGATGTAGAAGTGCCGTCTCTGCGAAAAGGCCGGCCTCTTGAATTGAACTCGATGCTTCCAAGAGGACGTCGATGCGAGGTGTCTCTGAGATCATCTCCCCATCTGTGCACACTGCCAGAATACCTCGGTCGATGGCCCGGGCCATGGCTTCAGCGGTCTCGACGACTTCGTATCGCTCTCCGCCTGCCTGGGCACAAGCTATGGGGCGGCGAATATCGATATCAGCGAGTGCGACGCAACAGATCCCTGGCGTGAGAGCGGCCTGGTAGTAGAGGCCGCGGCCCATCGCTCCTGCGCCAATGATTCCGACGGCAATTGGCTTCGACAGAGATTTCAACCGGCGTTGCAGGCTCATCGATACCTCCTCCTCTCATTAGATTGCGCGGAGATTCCCTCTTCATCCACGGCAAAGACTGTAAGCTTGCATGCGACACCAGTCAATCAGCGTGCAAATGGCGGGCTATTGTGTCTGTTGTTTGGCTTTCACCCGTGAATGCGGTCCAAACTTGATGTCAAGACGGACATCGCTGACCCTGCCTCTGTCTTAGGTCCGGTCATAAGGTCGGAATCGGCCGTTCTCAGACTGACGATCCTTGGGCAATGCCGAGCAGCTCTGCAACGTAGGCTGCCGGCACCCGAATTCCTAGACTGGAATGCGGTCGCATTTCATTGGACTCGATCCGCCATCGCTCGATGCCCTTTCTTGCCTCGACGAGGCGCTCAAACCAATGCATGTTGAGGCATTCGTCACGAAGTGTGCCATTGAAGCTCTCGACGAATCCATTGTCCATCGCCCGCCCTGGTGCGATGAAGTCAAGCCCGATCCCACGGCTGTACGCCGCCATGGATGAGATCAGCACCGTGGATCGAGCCATCATCTGCACGCATGGCTACGCGACAACATTTCTCATCGCCTGTTGGATCCGGATGCCGATCGAATCCGTTGGCTACGTCGCTTTCTGCGTTCGCCCCGGCAGCATCACCTTGCTGAAGGAAGACGCTACCTGGCGAAATCGAGCGATTGAATATCTTGGCGATCGAGCACACCTGTAGGGAAAACGACCCTCGAAAGAGATGATCGGGGAGCCTTCAAACTTGCTGTAGGGGACGTGTGGAGGCAAGTGCAATTCCGTACGGGCGTTTAGTCATTGCTGGTGTAGAGCGTTTCGAGGAACTCCTCCCAACGTGTGTCCGCCAAGAAGCAGAGATCGGCATCCTCGTACTCGATGACCGCGGATTCGTAGTCATGGAACAGCGGGAAGAAGACGTTCAGTCCATGAGCGTTAGCAAACGCCGGGACTCCCTCAATACGGAAGGCCGCTGCCTCTAGCGTTTCAAGGACGGCATTAGCAAAGGGAGCAAGTGCCGGGATCGCCGCGCCGCATCTCTCCGCGAAGTCACCGAGATCCACAAGTTCCCCATGCCGGAAAGCCAGCGACTCCTTGCGGATCTCGACGAGTTGCTCTTGCCGATCGGCAACGAGATCGATCAGGGCTGACGCGAATTGCTTTAGCGCGCCAACCACGGTGTCCATCGCGCGTCCCCAGTACGCTGTCTGATGGAAGGTGGGGTGTGGCGCTCCGCCGGGACGCGCTGCCTCCGCTGATTGCTTGGACACCAGCCCATCTATGATGAAGTCACCCACTGCCTCCAGTGAAATCGCGGGGTTGTGCTGGAGTAGACCACCGAGTGAAGCGAGTACTCCAGACCAGATGTCGTATCCGCTGTACTCCTCTGCCGCCAAGTTTAGGTTCGCAGAGGCTCCGATCTCATACGCAGCTTCGATGGATGCCATATTGCACGGCGCAGTGTACAGCAGCACGTCGACACCCTCGACAGCGTCCAATCCTTGTCGGATCTCCGCCGGCGAGAGCCAAGTGAAGGTTGCCGGCTGGTTCGGCACGGGTTCCTTGGCCGTGCCTCGCCAGGCGCCTCCATGATTGTAGATCAGAAGCATCATGCGCTCAGAAGGATACCAGACTTCGCAGAACTGAAGGAACTGCGTGAAGACATCCCCTGCTGACATGTCTACCTCTCCGTGGTTCGCTAGCAGGCGAAGCTGATTAACTCCATACCTCCGATCGATACGCCACGTCTTCCCGCCCTCATGCGAGGAATCGCTTAGCATGATAACGTTGTACTGGTCACAGGTCTGGAGCGCGTTCGCGAATTCGTTACGTGGGTTGAATCCCGTTTCCGCGGCCACGTAGATCGCGATCGTCCAAGGTTTGCTCGCACGAGGAGAAGCTGGCGGTGTTACTCTGGATATGACTTCTGGCGGCCGCGCCGGGGCGCTCTGGTTGAGGACGAACGGAAGACGCGTGATGACCTCTCCCGGCCCCGCTTGGCAGCTGGTGTCGGTCGAAAGGAAGATCTCATCAAACCAGACGGTCCCGATCCCCTCAAGACCCACGCGGATGTGAATCTCATGAGCCTCCACGGGCACGAGAACTGAGGCGCAAATCTCAGACCACCCGCTGATGTCATCCACGCGCGTCGTCGCGGCAGCGTTTAGGAACGTCAACCCGACCAAGCTTTGCGCCGCTACGATCTGGAGAACGGCAGCATGACCCTCCGGAATGTCCTCGGTCCGGCACATCACTCCAACGGTCAGCGTCTTTCCCAGATAGGGCGTTGCATCGATTGTTTGCACGAGACAGTTGAGGACCTTGCCGATGCGCGGATCGGTGCCTGTGCAAGAGATCCGAGCCGAGCGTGCGCCAGCGAATGCCTCGACCTCCGTTGCCTCGATCCGTGCATTGGGATCGTTCCCCGGCAAGGCACTCCAAGAAGTGGGGTTGTCAGGGGAGCCGAACTCGAAGCCGGGGTTGTCCAGCGTTTCTTGCGCCAAGGCAGTAGCAGCTACGACAAGAAGGATCGCGAATGCACAAAGGGCTATCCGATGCATGATGGCCTCCGTGAGGATAGGTCGGAACTGCAGTATAGGAGCGCGTGCCTTGCCCTACAAGTGCCCCCTTGATGGCTGAGTAGATGTGCGTCCGGCGCTGTCAGACGCTCTCGATCTATCATGGAGCTCAGGCGAATTGCCGGTCGGAGCTTGGGAACGAATTCAAGACGTGGCTGCCCGCTGTCAGGGTCATCAGGGTGTTGACTGGCGATGCTGCTCTTGGGCAAGCGAAATGGCCGGCGCCTGCCGCTTGACATAGATTCATAGTATGCTCCTTGTGGGCCTGCCAACAGCAGACAAAGGAGGAGTGTATGACAAGAGCACGAAGATTCTACGCGGCAATGGCATTCGCGATCGTCTTTGCACTGGGGGTCTCTGCACAGGTTGGAGAGCTTCAGCAAGCCGTGATCGAGGTGTTCAACCTGGCTGCGCCTGCCGTGGCCCATATCACCGTACGTGGTACGGCAGAGAACTTCATGATGCAGCCGGTACCGGTCGAAGGAAGTGGCTCTGGATTCTTGTATGATAGCAGCGGGAACATTGTCACAAACTACCATGTTGTCGAAGGGGCTGAGGAAATCACTGTTTCGTTTGATCGCGTGGAGTGTTGCCCGGCAACCATTGTCGGACTCGATCCATCGACGGACCTTGCAGTGATTCGTATTTCTGAAGAGGACCTCCCGGCTCCGTTGCCGATGGCGGATTCAGACGGTGTTCAGGTTGGGCAATTCGTCGTAGCGATTGGCAATCCATTTGGCCTTGAGCAGGCCATGACTTTCGGCATCGTAAGCGCACTGGGGCGAGTCATCCAGAGTCCAGATGGTCGCTTCGTTGGAGAGGCAATTCAGACAGATGCCCCGATCAACCCGGGCAACTCGGGAGGGCCACTGCTTGACTTGGAGGGTCGTGTCATTGGAGTCAATTCGCAGATCATCAGCCCTGTACGTGGCTCGTCAGGCATTGGATTCGCCATTCCCAGCAATACGGTGCTACGCGTGGTTGACGAACTGATTGCAAATGGGCGCTATCCGCACCCATACCTGGGCCTGAGCGGATACGGACTAACGCCTGAGCTGATTCAGCTGTTCCGTGAGAACGATGCGACGTTGCCGCTGGAACGCGGCCTCATGGTTACGAGAGTCGTCGCCGATGGACCTGCGATGATTGCCGGCATCCAAGCGGCTCTGATGGTGTTAGAAGTTGGCGGATTCGATGTTCCGGTTGGCGGGGACATTATCATCTCGATCGATGGGGTTGCCGTCGAGTCCATGCTGGATGTGGTCCTTTACCTCGATCTCGAAACCAGAGCAGGCGATACCGTCATCTTGGAGGTTCTTCGCGATGGAGAGTCGATCAGCGTGCCGCTGGAGGTTGGAGAACGGCCTGCGAGCGTTTCTTGATTGCTCTCAGAGGCTTTGTCTACGCATGAAAGGGAGGTGTCTGGGATGCTGAAGCCTGGAGACGTGGCGCCGGGATTCGAGCTGGTATCTGACAATGGCGAGCATGTGAGCCTCGCGGATTTTAGGAAACAGCGGGTGATCGTCTACTTCTATCCCAAGGCTGATACGCCCGGATGCACGAAGCAGGCTTGCGCGATTCAGGACATGGGCCCGGACATTCGCGACGCAGGGGTGACTGTCATCGGCATCTCTCCGGATTCGCCAGAGAAGCTTGCGAAGTTCCGTGCGAAGTACGGATTGGAGTTTCCACTGCTGTCCGATCCAGACCACACGGTGGCGGCTGCGTACGGCGCTTGGGGAGAGAAGAAGATGTACGGGAAGACGTATGAAGGCATCATCCGCTCTCACGCCGCCATTGACGAGAAAGGGAAGATTGCCGCTATCAAGAACAAGGTCAAGCCCTTGGAGACGTCAGCACTCTGGGAGATCTGGAAAACAGAGTAGCCTTCTCTTTGTCATCTGGATGAAAGCATGTGGGGATTGCTGGTTGGACGCGATAGGGCGCGCCACGGCTTTCGGACACAGGTTGGATGAAGTAGTGTCAAGCGAGTAATCCCGGAGTAGAATTGACCCATGCGCGGAAACGAGCCCAAAGGCCATGGTTGGCTTCCTTGGATCCTGATCTATGCACTTGTGGTCGCTGCCCCTGTGCTCATCATGCTTCTGGGGCCACGACCGGAGGGAAGACCCTTCCTTCGTGACTTCTCTGTTGCCATGGCGTTTTGCGCCATGAGCATCATTGGTCTGCAATTCGTTCTCACGGCGCGAATCCCGTCCCTGAAACGCCCATTCGGTAGCGATGTTGTGTACTACTTCCATCACAAAATCAGCGTGATTGCGGTTGGGCTGGTGCTCCTGCATGTCGTGGTGCTCACGATCGATGATGCAGCGACGTGGAGTCTTCTCGCGTTTTGGTCCGCGCCAACGCGGGCGCGCTTCGCCCTTGCATCCCTCCTTTGCCTTCTTGCCCTTGTTCTGGTGTCGGTTTTTCGCAAGAGACTCGGCGTGGAGTACATCATCTGGCGCATCACGCACGGATTGCTGGCAATCGGAGCGGTCGCCTTTGCCATGACACACATGCAGCTTGTCGGCATCTATCTCGCCCTTCCATGGAAGCGCATCTTGTGGGCCGCGTATTCGGCGCTGTGGATCGGCGCGCTTGCCTATGCGCGCGTGATACGTCCGATCATCATGAAGCTGCATCCGTACGAAGTCGAGCGCGTGACAGCGGAGCGCGGAAACGCCTGGACCGTTTGGCTGAAGCCAATTGGACATGCAGGCGCGCGATTCTCACCAGGTCAGTTTGCGTGGATCACCGTTGATAGATCGCCGTTTGCCGATCTTGAGCATCCATTCTCCTACTCCAGCAGCGCCGTCCATCCCGAATCGCCCAGTTTCACCATCAAGGCACTCGGAGACTTCACAAAACGTGCCGCCGATCTTGTGCGTGGAACGAAGGTCTACGTGGACGGCCCGTTTGGCGCGTTCTCGATGGATCGCCGTGCATTTGCCCGCGAACTTGTCTTCATTGCAGGAGGCATCGGGATCACTCCCATGATCAGTATGCTTCGGACAATGCGTGATCGGCAGGACGAGAGACCCTGTTTGCTGCTCTACGCCGCGCAATCGCTCGAAGAGATGACGTTTCGAGAGGAATTGGAGCGACTGAAACAGGACATCAATCTTCGTCTACATCTCGTGCCAAACGTCGCGGATGCTGGGTGGACGGGTCCAACCGGAAGAATCGATGCACAGCTGCTTGAGATGCTGCTGCCGCAGCGCTGTAGAGGAGGTGAATGCGAGATTTACATCTGCGGGCCTCCGCTGATGATGGAAGCTATTGAAGAGGACCTGGTTGGGATGAACGTGCCACTGCAGTGCATTCACACTGAGCGGTTCAATCTCGCATGAAATCATGAGACATCGACTTGCAGCCTACCTGGTGTGGGCGACGGCGGCGGCAGTTCTCGCGCTCTCACTATTGTTCGCTTGGCTCGCACAGCACTGAACGCTCCCCAGCGCGAGAACGGATTGCTGAGCGTGCTCCTCCTAGATGTCATGGCGAAGGTCTCGCCCTTGTGTCGCCCAAGCCAATCTGAGGGGCGTGCGAACTACTTCAATGCGCCGCTTACTGTTGCGCCTATCGATGCAGGGAAGGAAAGGATGAAGGGCGTGCGGTTGAAACGCTGTACCCCCTAGAGTGTTAGGTGAGAGCGGCAGAGAGGGTTGGATCACCTCGGGACAGCAAGAGGTGATCGTGGTGGTGGACTTTCTACCTGGCGGTCACTGAGCTAGGTTCATCCTCTGCAACACGTTTCCGAAGCGGGGATCATTCCGCGCCGGATCGAACCACGGATGGGTCTTGATGGTCAGGAGGAACTCGTCGTGGTGGTCGAGAGCGGCATTCAGCCACTCGAAGCCCCTGTCAACGTCTCCAATATGGAAGTGGAGAATAGCGAGCGCGGACGCAACCTCGTTCTCGTTGGAGCGAGCGGTTAGCAGTTCGGCGATCCGAGTCCATTCCTTCTCCTGCCCTTGCTTGATATGGATCAGTGCCTCTGTGATATCTGCAAGAACCGGTCCCCGGCTGAATGTGAAGTACACCCATTCGGGCAGGCCATTCCGGGCTTGCTTGAGAGCTGAACCTGCCGTCGCATCCTTCCCAAGGCGCTCGAGTGCGAATGCCCGGAGTAGGTGCAGCCAGCTTTGCCCGGCGTAGGGGATGCCAAACGAGTCTGCATCCAGGAGTTCCTGCGCGAGCTTGAGAACCCGTTCGTACTCCCGTGCGCAGTACAGTGCAAGGGCATGCTGGAGCTGCATTCGCCTGTCCCCCATGCCGTATGTCTCCATGGCCTCGAAACGAGCGAGACTCTCGGAGATCCGGCCGGTGTATAGTGCATGGACCCCTCCGTAGAGGGGGCGATTCACCGGGTGTGAGCCGGAAGCATAGAAGCCCTCAAGCGCACGTTCTGCATCCTGCCACCTCCATAGGAGCCAGTTGACCATTGCCTGGTACTCGTAGAGATACCTGTAGGACGCATCCAACTCCATTCCCCGAGCTAGGAGTTCAAGCGCCTGGTCGAACTGTCTCGCACAGGCCAGCGTACGAGCCAGTACGCCGTATCCACTCGGAGAGAAGGGGTCGATGTCCAGGCGTGTGCGCGCTTCAGCTATGGCTTCGTCGATCCGATTTCTAGTAAGGAGCAGGTAGCAGTACCCGGCACGGCTTCCAGGATGACTGGGGTCGAGTCGGATCGCTCTCCTGAAGCTAGCACTGGCCCGGACGATGTCGTGGTCGTAGAACGCCTCGGAGACACCGAGCGCGGCGTGCGCGAGAGCCAGCCCAGGGTCAAGCTCGAGTGCCTTGAGTAGGGCATGTCGGATCTGCGCGTACCCCTCTGACAGCGAGATCTTCTTTCCATCTGCATCTTCCCACCCGGCATGCGCCTGGTAATAGGACGAGACTCCGACGTATGCAGGAGCGAGCGTTGGATCTATGGACAGCGCTTGCTTGTGGTACTTGAGTGCCGTGGTGCGGCTCTCGAGTGTCCCTTTCGACATGTGGTACCTACCTTTCAGGTACAGTGAGAAGGCCTCCGGGTTCGGCTGTGCAGGACGATCGAGCTCCTTGATCTCGTCATCGAGCAAAACCATCTCAAGCGATCGGGCAACCCTGTTCGCCACATCCTGTTGGAAGGAGAGGAGCTGGCTTATGGTGCCGCTGTACTCCTGCGCCCACATGTGCTCCTCGGTGGTCGAGTTGATGAGCTGTGCGCTGATCCGAACGCGCTCATCTGCCTTCCGCACGCTCCCTTCAAGCAGAGTACCAGCACTCAACTTACGCGCGATCGAGCCGATCGGTTCTGTTGTGTCCTTGAATTGCATCACCGAAGTGCGTGCCAGAACCCTCAGATCGCGGATCCGCGAGAGGTGGCCGATCAGTTCCTCCGTCATCCCTTCTGCGAGGTACTCGTCCTCGGGGTCGGCGCTGAAGTTGGCGAACGGAAGAACTGCGAGACGCCGTGGATCTAGCTTGATCTCGGATGAGGTCTCGTCGGACTCGATTCGTTCGCGCAGCGCCATTGTCTTGGGTGATGGATCGACATCCAAATGCTCGCGAAGAGCTCTCGCACCCTCACGGAAGGTCTCAAGCGCTTGGCTCCGCTGGCCCACCCTGTCCTGATACTCCATCAACTGCCGGACTACGGCCTCGTTGCACGGTAGATTGCCGAGGATTCGTTGACAGCACAAGATCGCTTGGCGTAGTCGCCCGATCTTCGCGTAGCACTCCGCGAGGCGACTCAGTCCTTCATGATACTGCTCCCGGCACTGTCGGCGCGTGTGCTCTGCCCATTCGGCGTAGCGGTCGTCTGCAAGGAAGTCGCCGCGGTAGAGTGCGATAGCGTCCTCAAAGCGATCGATTGCGGGTATCCACTCCCCAGCATCGGCAAACGTGTGAGCTCCCGCCATCCCCACCGCGAAGGCGTGTGTGTCAATCGAGACACTGGGATCGAGGGTGATCGTGTACCCGCTGCCGATGCGGCGGATGTATCGCGAGTCGGCTCCTCGCATGAGATCGGGCTCGAGAACCCTCCGCAGTTCGCTGATCCGAGCTTGGACATTCCGTGAGGTTCGTCTCGGGTCTGAGTTAGGGAAGAGCGCTTCGATGATCTGATCGATCGTCAACACAGCACCGGGCTGAGTTACCAAGACCTTGAGCACGTCCCTGGTCCTCTTTCTTGGCCAGGCGCCCTCCGGAAGTGTCTTGCCATTGATCGCGACCTCGAAGGACCCGAGTGTCCAGATCTGTAGCATGTAATAACCAGGAGCCTTCATACACCTACCCCGCAATCCATCTACTGCCGTTGCACTCTAGCACAATTGAGGAACTGGAGGAAAACCGGAAGCGAAACGGAAGCGAACTGGAACATCAGGATGCAATAGTCTGTCCAGCTCAAGACTAGGAGGCAGACGTTATGGAATGGCAAACGGGAAACAGAGGTAGTTGGAGACAGAAGATGACTGGACATCGATGCGCAAGGAGCAAGGAGTTGGCGTCACGCGTGTCGATCATCCTGTTGACACTTGGTGTTGTGTGCGGACTTCAATTTGCCGTACATGCGCAGGATTTGTGGGTCTACCTGCAGAACGTCGGGTGCCCATCCACCGTGACTATGGGATATCCGTTCACTGTGAGCTATCAATACCGGGGCACTGAGCCGCCAGCAAACTACGAACACCGCTGGGTCTCGGAGACGGAAGGGGGGACGGACATTGCGTGCGATGTGGGTGACGCAACCGCCGGCCAATGGCACTCCGATTCCTTCACCCTCACGGCACCCTTATCGCCAGGGACCTACACCTGGCATCTTCATGGCTACGGCAGTGGCACCTCGTCGGGGAAATGCGGCGGCGGCTACGATGATCACGTCGCATTCACGTTTGAGGTACTGCCGGACTGGACCGCCACCGAGATCAGGAACGTCAGTGTGAGTCCATCCACCATCACCGAGGGAAGTACGTTCGCCGTAGACTACGAGTACCGGGGGACCGGTCCGACGTTCCCCTACGAGCACCGCTGGGTCTCAGAAACGCTCGGAGGGGCAGACATTGACTGTGATGTTGGCGATGGGACTCCCGGCCTGTGGTACGGTGATTCCTTCAGCCTCACGGCGCCGTCGACCGCGGGGACCTACACCTGGTATGTGAACGGTTACGGCTACAATTCGTCCTCGGGAGGGTGCGGTGGAACCCGTGATGACTATGAACCCTTCACGTTTACGGTGGTTCCGGACTGCGCCTCAGTAGAGATCACAGGCGTCAGCGTGAGCTCAGACCCCATCACTCCGGGAAGCATTTTCACCGTGCGCTATGAATACTACGGAACTGGTCCGACGTATCCGTACGAGCTCCGCTGGATCTCGGAAACAAGCGGGGGAGCGGCTGCCGTATCTCAAGTCGGGGACGCGACTGCCTGTCAACTACACCCCGATTCCTTCCCCGTTACAGCGCCCTCGACTCCGGGGACCTACACCTGGTATGTGGCTGGACGGAAATCCACGAGCAGTTCGTACGCGCAGTGCGGCGGCAGCTACGATGACAAAGAGGCTTTCACATTCACCGTCGTGCCGGATTGCACTGAAGTCGAGATCAGGAACGTCAGCGTAGGTCCATCCACCATCACCCCGGGGATCGAGATCACTGTGGACTATGAATACTACGGCACCGGGCCGACGTATCCTTACGAGCACCGATGGATCTCGGGAACACCCGGAGGAGCGGCCATTGAGTGCCTGAATGGCAACGCAGCCGCCTGCCAATGGCACTCCGATTCCATCAGTACCATTCAAGCGCCCGCGACCCCAGGGACCTACACCTGGTATGTGAATGGATACCGAAGCGACAGCGCGGCACACCATTGCAGTGGCAGCTACGATGCAAGCGAACCGTTCACGTTCACCGTGGTGGAGGACTGCACCGAGGTCGAGATCAGGAACGTCAGCGCAAGTCCATCCAGTGTGGAACCGGGAAGCACATTCACCGTGGACTATGAATACTACGGCACCGGGCCGACGAAGACCTACGAGCGCCGCTGGGTCTCAGAAACAGACAGAGGAGCGTCCATTGCGTGCGATGCTGGAAACGAATCCTCCTGTCACTGGCACTCCGACTCCTTCATACTTGCAGCACCCTCGACTCCGGGAACGTATACCTGGTATGTGGCTGGCGAAAGCGACGACCGCTCATCTGGGCCGTGCGGCGGCAGCTACGATGACAACGAGGCCTTCACATTCGAAGTAGAGGCTCCAACGCCCAGTCCGCCTACTCCTGCTACACCTACGCCCCCTGCTCCTACTCCGCCCGCACCCCCTACTCCTACTCCTACTCCGCCTGCGCCCGCCGCCGAACAAGCGACACCGCAGACCATCTGTGGTATGGCAGCCGACACGCTTGAAACGATGGAGTTGTCCGTTCAACTTGGCAGGACGAACCAAGAAGACGGAATCCATGTGGGATCCCAAGGCGATTTCGACACGGAAGTGGTCTTCGTCAATGGGGTTGAGGCGCGAAGAACTGGAAACGGGCAGGTACTGCCATCCGCGGACGGCAACGAGACCGGCGACACGTACATGCAGTTCAGTGTTGATGATGCCCTGCTGTTCGAGGGTGTGCCAACGCAGCGCCTTCAGCTTCAAGTCGAGTACTACGACATCGGAACCGACGACTTCAAGATCCAGTACGACGCCGTAGATATTGACACGGGGTCCGGGGACGGCAGGTTCACTTCGACGGCAAAGGTCGCAAAGACTGGCAGTGGGGAACTGAAGGTAGCCACGTTCTGCATTGACGATGCGTACTTCGGGAACCGTGACAACGGGGCTGACTTCCGCATCGATGGCGGCAAAGACGGCCCCGAGACGATACAGAAGGTCACGGTTCTACTGCTTATTGAAGCCGGTGTTGAGGTTTCGATTCACCTTGGCGAGACGAACCAGGAAGACGGGATCCATCTGGGAGCTGAAGGCGACTTCGACACAGAAGTCGTCGTCATCAATGGAGTCGAGGCACGAAGAACGGGAAACGGGCAGGTGTTGCCGTCCCAGGATGGGAACGAGACGCCCGACGTGTATATGCAGTTCAGTGTGGACGATGCTTTGCTGTTCGAGGGTGCGCCAACGCAGCGCATTCAGCTTCACGTCGAGTACTACGACATCGGAACCGACAGCTTCAAGATCCAGTACGACGCCGTAGATGTTGATGCGGGGTCCGGTGACGGTAGGTTCAATTCGACGAGAACGATTACGAAGACTAACAGCGGAGAGCTAAGGGTAGCGACATTCCATATCAACGATGCGTACTTCGGGAACCGTGACAACGGTGCTGACTTCCGCATCGATGGTGGCAAAGACGGCCCCGAGACGATCCAGGCTGTGGCGATCACGATTCTTCCAAAGGAGGCCGAATGAACAGCAAGCGAAGGAGCACAAAGAGTCTAGAGATGCTGGCTATCACGGTCGTCGTGTGGTGTGCGGTGTTCGCTATCTGTGCGGCAAAGCTCGACGACTCCGATTCAAAGCCCTGTACGGTGACCGTTGCCGTAGGGGAGTCTATTCAAGCAGCGGTTGACTCTGTAGCGGACGGCGGTGTCGTGTGTCTAGAGTCAGGCGTCTATGAGGAGTCGTTTGTGATCCGCAAGAGCCTCACGCTCCGTGGAAGTGGGCCGGATCCAGCGTCCACCAGAATCAGCTCGCCGTCGGTCGAATTCCTCGAAGACGCTGGTCGGCTCGCTCTGGTTCGAGTCGGGGAGTGGGAAGACTCGGGCCGAATCGAGGTCCATATTGAGAACCTCTCGATTGGCGGTGAGATTGCTTGGGCAAGTTACGCCCTGGAGACGGTCGGACAAGCGACGCTCTTGATGAGCGATTGCGAAATCGGGCCTTCTACAGGAGTTGGATTGCAGCTTTCAGGATCGTCACGTGCCACGATTGAGCGGACGGTGATCCACGACAACATGGGCTATGCCGGATTCAATGCGCAGGAAACGTCCGTCGGCACGATCCGCAACTGCGAGATCGTGCGCAATGACGGAGCAAACGTAGAGTCATGTGGCTCGTCTCAAGTCATGGTGTGCTCTACACAGATCCTAGACTGTCCGGGAAATCATGGGATTTGGATTGCTGACCGTGGATCCGTTGCAGCTGAGGACTGTGTGATCACCGGCAACCACCTAGAGGGAGTGTCCGTGAACGGCCAGGGCGAGGTGTCGATCTCAAACTGCGATATCTCGGAAAATGGCCACTGTGGTGTCTGGGTACGGGACTCCGGCCAAGCGACCGTTATCGACTCAGCCTTGACCAACAACGGAGAGTCGGGCGTTACTGTGTGGGACTTGGCCACGGTGGTACTGGAACGAAACGAGATCAACCGCAACGCCGAGTGGGGCGTATTCTACGAGGAGCGCACTTCAGCGGCTAGATTCAGGATCACTGGGTGCGGTAACAGCATCGAGGACGAACGAGGTGTCTGGAAGAATCGGGCCGGAGATGTATTTCCGGACTCCTTGGGCAATCTTCAGTATCCATGTCGAAACTAGAAGAACAGCTTGAATCCTGCATGATGAGTGCACCGCGCCGGCCAGTCTATGGGCCGGTGCGGTTGCTGAGGGAGGCCGAAGTGAGCAAGCGGAAAACGGGAGTAGGGGCTGCCGTGGTCGCCCTATGGGTCCTTGTATGTATGGCTGTTGCTCAAGGCCAAACGATTGAGTTGTCGATTGCCCTTGGCGATACGAACCAGGAAGACGGAATTCATCTGGGATCCCAAGGTGACTTCGACACAGAACTCGTCGTCGTCAATGGAGTTGAGGCACGAAGAACGGGCAACGGCCAAGTGCTGCCTTCTGAAGATGGCAATGAGATCCGCGACACGTACATGCAGTTCAGTGTGGACGATGCCTTGCTGTTCAAGGGTGAACCGACACCGCGAGTCCAGCTCCGGGTCGAGTACTACGACCTCGGAACCGACAACTTCGTTATCCAGTACGACGCCTCAAGCACTGGAGGAGCGTTCGGCGACGGCAGGTTCACATCGACGAGCAGGGTCACGAAGGTTAACAGCGGGAAACTCAAGGTTGCGACCTTCAGCATCGATGATGCGTACTTCGGGAACCGTGACAACGGTGCCGACTTCCGCATTGACGGTCTGGGAGATGGCCCTGAGACGATCCGGCGGGTTGCCGTCCTGCTTCTTGCCGAGGGTGTGGATTTTGAGGAGGATCTGAGCCTCAAATATGAGCAGGTTTGGGGCACCGAGCAAGCAGAGCTTATCGTGCGGTACGGCGACGTTGACAACTTGGGGGTTGGGTGGCCGGAAGGGTTCGCTCCCTTCTCTGGAGAGACGACCCCGGAACATGACATCGTTTGGCTGGTCGATCCTGATGACGCCGAGGGCACCGACCGCATCATGGTTGTGTCAAGCTATGACGGATGGACGGGGGATGCCACCGATGGGTACACAGCCAGCACGTCACGACCCTCCAATGAGCCTTGCGAGATCCTGATTGCATACACAGCTCCGGCCGGCGGCGTCGTATCTGCCATCTTGCAGGTGTTTGCCGACGACTTCCAATCCCCGGTTTGGCGTTCCAGCTTCCAGGTGACGATAAATGGGCTGCGCGTTCCCGAATTGGAGGATGTGCTGAATGCACTTGACCAAACGGGTCCTGTCGGGAAGTTGATTACGTTCCCTCTCCCTCGTCGCGTCGTCGCAAGCATGCAAACGGGTGAACTCAGGATCTTCGTTGATGATCCCGAAACTGGCGCAGGGGACGGATTTGCCTTTGACTTCTTCCGCTTGCTGCTCAATCCAGTTGAGCAGTAAGTAAGTCGACCGAAGCAATACGGGAAGATCTGAACGTAGATAGATGGCGGGGCAGGAATGGGTTCAAGATCTGTTGAGTAACGGAGGTCAGTGCAGTCGATCTCGTGCTGGAAGCGGGGGAGCCTCTACTCATGAGTCTGCCTTCGATTTTCATGAGCAAGCTCCCTTCGCTCCGGCAGCCTCACAGTTCATCTTGCCTGCAACTGACCTTCGCCCAGAATTAGGCCCAGCCAGAATGCCGAAAACCGACCTCCGCGGGCTCACGATCTTGAGCCAATACCGAGCAGCTCTGCAACGCAGACTGCCGACGCCCGCTTTCCTAGGTCTGAGGCGGGGTTCTCCCGAAGGTGCTGTGCGTCACACGCTCCTAGGTGACTCGAACCCGGAACTGCGGTTCGCAGCTTCGATACCGACGATGCCCCATTGGAGGTCTAATGAGAGAAAGAACGAAAGCACAATTGGAGAAAGGAATACAGAAGATACTGTAGGGCCTGGGGGACTATGAGGACTGCACAGTGCGCTGCTCAGTGGGGATGTGCATCACCATCAGCATGGCAGGCCAGTAGGAACAGCCTTCCTGGTCCGCGATTCCTAGGCCGCGATGGGTCCAGAGAGTTTGACCTTCACAGCGGCGCTGTTGTATGATCATTCTTATTACGGAACTCAACAGCATCAAGGAGGATACACATGGAAGGCAAATTCCCACTGCTCGGCGACGCATTCCCAGAGCTGCATGTTCAGACCACACATGGAAAGCTCTCGCTCCCGGCCGACTTCAAAGGAGAGTGGTTCGTTCTATTCAGTCACCCCGCCGACTTCACCCCGGTCTGTACGACGGAGTTCGTGGCATTTCAGAACCGGTATGACCAGTTCAAGGAGTTGGGCTGCAAGCTGATTGGGCTGAGTATCGACCAGGTCTTCTCGCACATTAAGTGGGTCGAGTGGATCCAAGAGAAGCTGGGTGTTCAGATTGAATACCCGATCATTGCCGGCACCGAGGATGTGGCGAATCAGCTCGGGCTCGTGCATCCGGGAAAAGGGACAAACACCGTCCGAGCCGTATTCATTGCCGATCCTAAGGGCGTGCTGCGCGCAGTGCTCTATTACCCGCAGGAGCTTGGTCGGAACATGGATGAGATCGTACGCATGGTCAAGGGCTTCAAGCTCTCTGATGAGAAAGGCGTCGCGATCCCCGCAGGGTGGCCTGAGAACGAATTGATCCGGGATCGCGTGATTGTCCCGCCTGCGACTGACGTAGAGGCAGCCAAGAAACGGGCGGAGGAGTATGACTGTTTCGACTGGTGGTTCTGCCACAAGGAAGCCTAGGGGCAGAACAGAAGGCGGGAGCGTGCACGTGGATACCTCGATTCCGAGCCGACTCGAAGCCTTGGAAGCCGCATGCAGGGCTGTCGGGGCCAGAGTCACTCACCAACGGCGTGAAGTCCTGAGGGTTGTCGTGGAGTCTGACGAGCATCCAGATGCCGACACGGTATTGCAGCGTGTCCGCGAGCGGATGCCGACGATTTCATTCGACACCGTCTACCGCACGCTCGCGTTTCTTGAGGAGCACGATCTGATCAGCCGTGTTTCTGCGACCGGTGCGAGAGCTCGATTCGACGGGAACAACAGGCCACATCATCACTTCATCTGCACGAACTGCGGGCGGATCATCGACTTCGAGAGCGCAGAGGTCGATGAGATGAAGCTCCCCGAGGGAGCTACGAAGCTAGGGACTGCAACGTCCAGACAGCTCCAGGTGTACGGGATCTGCGGAGACTGCAGAGAAGAAGGAGGAGGTTGCGATGGCAGGCAAGGAACAGGGCAAGGAGAATGAGAAGCGACTAACAACGTCGGCGGGCATCCCCGTCGACGACAACCAGACGTCATTGACGGCGGGAGAGCGCGGACCGACGCTCCTCCAGGATCACCACCTAATAGAAAAGCTGGCTCACTTCAATCGGGAGCGAATCCCAGAGCGTGTCGTGCATGCGAAAGCGGCCGGTGCCTTCGGGACATTCACGGTGACACACGACATCACGAAGTACACGAAGGCAAAGGTCTTCTCGAAAATCGGCAAACAGACCGAGGTGCTGGGACGTTTCTCGACAGTGGCCGGTGAGAAAGGATCTGCGGACACGGTGCGAGACGTTCGCGGCTTCGCCCTCAAGTTCTACACGGAAGAGGGCAACTGGGATATGGTTGGCAACAACACGCCCGTGTTCTTCATCCGCGATGCGATCAAGTTCCCCGACTTCATCCACACACAGAAACGGGACCCGCAGACCAACTACAAGGATGATACCCCACAGTGGGATTTCTGGTCACAGGTGCCCGAAGCGCTGCATCAGGTGACGATCCTGTTCTCGGACCGCGGCATTCCCGCCGGCATTCCATATATGAACGGCTACGGGAGCCACACGTACAGCTTCATCAACACGGCGGACGAACGCTTCTGGGTCAAATTCCACTTCAAGACGCTGCAGGGAATCAAGAACCTTCCGCCGGAAGAGGCGGATCGTCTGGCTGGGACGGATCCCGACTATCACACAAGGCAGCTGTTCGAGCTGATCGAGAAGGGCGAGCATCCGAAGTGGACGCTCTATGTCCAAGTGATGCCTGAGCTCGAAGCCGAGAGCTATCGATGGAACCCGTTTGACCTAACGAAGGTCTGGCCGCACGCGGACTACCCGCTGATCGAGGTCGGTGTCCTGGAGCTCAATAGAAATCCGGCAAACTACTTTGTTGACGTAGAGCAGGCGGCGTTCTCTCCTGCGAATGCGGTACCTGGTATCTCATTCTCGCCGTGCAAGATGCTCCAAGCGCGACTATTTGCCTACCCTGACGCGCATCGGTATCGCCTTGGAGTCAACTTCGAGCGCCTGCCAGCTAATGCCCCGCGTGCGACGACGGCACAGAGCTACCAGCGTGACGGGCACATGCGGTTCGACGACAACGGCGGGGGATCACCGAACTACGAGCCCAACTCCTTCGGAGGTCCGAAGGCCAATGCCGCCTACAAGGAGCCGCCGCTCAAGATCTCTGGGGACGCTGCTCGCTACGAGCAAGAGCGAGGCGTGGACGACGACTACATCCAGCCGGGGAATCTGTACCGGCTCTTGCCTAGCGACGAGCAGGAACGTCTGGTTGCGAGCATCGTCGGCTCTCTCAAGAACGTCTCGAAAGCTCTGCAAGAGAAGATGGTCGAGCACTTCCGGCGAGCGGATGCTGACTATGGCGACGGCATCGCCAGAGGACTCGGTCTGACCTAGGTGCTAGAGGAAGCGCAGGCGGCCCTCCCTGGTGGCTGCCTGCAAAGCCCCTGTCTACTTCAGGGCGTCGCTTACGGCCGCGCTCATGGACGCTGGGAATGCAACGATGAGGGTTCGCTTTACCGCGAGCATCGTATCCACAATCCAGGGTGCTTTCTGTATGACAGTGAGCAGTGCACCGACTACAATCAGCGAGAAGAAGTAGATCGCCAGTACGCGCTTCGCGTATTCGAGGGCATGTCCTCTGAAGGCGAACCGATAAAAGTTGAAGTAGACGAACAGAGAGACAAAGAGGATTGAAATCGCGCTCAGGATGAGAACGTTTCGTAGTGGCAGTGTTTCTCCCAGCCGCCATGTCTCTTCCGTAAGCGCAACCGGTACGGCAAGAATGGCCGCCCCGATGATCACCTGCATCAAGTCACGGGGGCGGAATTCAACCATCAGCGGTTTCAGAGTGTAATCGAGAACTCTCCCTGCACTGTCGAGAATAGGTATCACACGGTGAAGGTAGCCACCGACACGTTCAACTGCGGGGACCCGGCTCTTCTCATGCATGCCTCATCCTAGGGCATAACTGGTTTCCGGAGAAGAGCGGATTGCGGCTTGAGTTGCGTGGTCAGGTGGCGCGGGATCCTTGGCTGGCGAGCATCGGATAGGATGTTGGGAAAGCAAACACGGCGAAGTGAAGAACAGAACAGTGGAAGTGCGCCATGCGCTGGATCGGAGAAGAGCCTTGACAAGTCCAGCTAGTTCATGCTCTATTGCGATTAGCAGTCGATAGCATAGACTGCTAATCCTCAAGATGGAAGGAGGCGTTGGTTATGGTTAGCCGACTGCCACGAGCAAGCAGGAGTACTGGAATGTCAAACCTTGGTATCTCTAATCTGATCGATCACTTCTTCCGTGACTTCGATCGGATCGGACTCGAGAGTTTCTCGAACTTCGGGCTGGCAGACATCTACGAAAACGGTGGAGCGCTCGTCTACGAAGTTGAGCTTCCAGGCATGAAGAAGGATGCCTTGGAGGTCAAGATTCACGATGATCGTCTCATCATCAGCGGCGAGGTGAAGAGAGACGAGGCAGTTGACAGGGAGAATTACTTCAGAATGAGTAGACATTACGGACGTTTCCAGAGAGCCTTTGCGGTCCCTATCGAAAGCTTGGAGACCTCAAAGGTATCAGCGCGCTTCGAAGATGGGATTCTTCGAGTCTCAATCCCGCTCAAGGAGTCGCTTGTCGAGCAGCGTAAGCCACTTGAGGTGCGGATCGATTAAGGCGCGCAGCCTCCCTTGCAACGTACTCATCGGCGGTGTCGATGTCTGACAAGTTGCGTGTGATCTGTGGGCATCGCATGACTCCATCCGAAAGCCACGATCTCATCTCTATCGGCGTATGCGACGAGTGCTCAGAGGAGTTGCCGTACGCTGGCGCCGCGAAGGTCCGCACACAGCGTGCCAGCTATCTCCTGTCGGAGGAGCCTATGTAGGCTCCTCCGTTCCAGGGACTCTGCATGTCAGGGTTGACAAGCACCTGTTCACGCTGCGGCGCTGGAATTGCTCATCTTGAGTTGGATTGAAGGAGAGACTGCAAAACGAGCGGCCGAAATATCCATTTGCAGGTCGATGGGCGCATCCTTGTCTATTGGGTGGGCGATCAGGGAGAACAGCAACCGGAATCAGCAGTCCGTGTAGCACAAGATTCCTAACGCCGAGGATCTAGACAGCTGGGTGCCTTGCAGTAGCCAGAGTGCAGACGAAATGCTGCGCAAGGCACAGGTGTTTTGGGTCCTTGGGGAGCTGAATGTAAAACGCGGGTCCTCGCTGCGAGCTGGTAGGCTGGGCGACCATATGCGCAATGCACCATCTAAAGAGCCCTTCCAGCACGGGTGTTTGCCTTAACTATGCATCGGAACGGATGATAGGTTGCTCAACACCTCAGCAATATGATCGCAGTGTCGATGAGGTGCGAGGCCGCGGAACGGCCCGCCATGTCAGAATCCGGTGCGTGGAGGCAGGGAACTGCACCGACGATTGCCGGACGCACGTACTGAAGGCTTCGGAGTCGCTGGGGCGGTTCCGTAATCGCTGGTGTCCTCGTGGTACACTGCCAAGGGGTGATTCTGTATGACACGGAGGATCGGGGTTGCGTTCTCGGCCGCGCTTCTGAGCCTAACGCTCGTGGCGACACTCACAAGCTGCCTCTCTGAGCCGCTTGAGATTTTCAGCTGCTACGAGGAAGAGTCATCATTTTTCTTGGGACGGCCGCCTCTTGAGGTGTGTATGTTAGTGGAAGGAGGGAGACAGGCCGCCGTCTCGTATCTGTGGGACTTCGGTGACGGGTCGACGAGTTCGGAACGCGATGTAACGCACACGTACGCAATGGTCGGCGAGTATCAAGTGGTTCTTACAGCCTTTCACGCCGACGGATCGGTGGAAACCGACGCGGAGTGGGTCGGGGTCGCCGGCGAGCCTGAAGCGGCGTTCACCTATCGGCCGATTGCGGTCGGCTCGTTCGACTGGCTCTTGAGCTGGTTCGGATCGACACCGCAAACCAACGAAGAGAGCCTGACGATCGAATTCGACGCGGCACCGTCGTACCCATCCGACGAGAACAAGGCATACCGACCGAAAACACTCATGTGGCAGTTTGGCGACGGAGCCCAGTTGACCAAGAACGTGCCGGGAAAGCACTCGTGGTTCCGAGGCACTCCAATGCTCGTGAACCACGAGTACTCCGCCGCCGGCACGTATGAAGTCACGCTTACGCTCATCGACAACCTTGGCTACAGCGATTCGCTTACGCAAACGATCACCGTGGGCAACCTCGATGACGGCGACGGTGACGATGTGACGGAGCAGTTCACGTTGACTTCCAGCTTCTGGGATGTCGAGGACGAGGGGGATGAAGAAGACGGCTGCCTCTCGGTCTACGGCGTCGTCACGAACGACGGCCCGCTTGACGCCGGCGTGGAACTGATGGCAATTGCGTACGCCGGGACGACGGCAGTCGGCACGGTCTCTCACTGGGCTGCCGGCACTGGGAACATCACAGCGGGGACCGACTACGCGTACGGTTTCTTCCTTTGCGAACTGTCAGTTCCCGCCGACCAAGTGACTGACGTCGTCGTCGGAATCGCGGATGCGGCCATCTGGTAAGCTGGTCAGTGGTGAGTGACTGGGAATCAGTGACCGGCCCCAAGGCCAGCAGGCTTCTGGAGCTACTCTAGCCGGCGACCTCTCGTGAAAGCCAACGCTGGAATCGATGTCCCCGTCTTGACCCTGCCCCGTCATAGGCCCAGTCAACATGTCGGAATCGACCGTTCTCGGACTGGCGATCTGTGTCCAATCCCGAGTAGCTCAGCGACGCAGGTTGGCAACGCCGGATGTTCTAAACTGGAGTTTGAATACCTTGAACTCTTGGAGCCTACTTAGCAGACTCGTCTTCAGCGTGCATTTCTCCAAGGAACTGCTCAACGAGCATAGATAGTCTTGGTATGAGTGCTCCGTCTTCCAGCAAGTTCGCTTCTAGCTGTTCAGGTGCCAATCGATGACCGTCATCCATCAGCTCGTTCTCCGCTGTGATTATCGCCCAGAGCAGACTCTGCACCTCTGGATTCCCATGGAGGTCCTCGGTTAATTGGGAGAAGACATCAGACGCTCCTGCGGGTGGCACGCCAATACGATCGACTGCATCGGCTATCTTGGACCTAATCTGGTGCATGTAATCCTTGAGATCAGCATCTACTGATGTCTGCGGAAGAGACACAGACAAGGGGGCAGGAGAGACCACTCCCCACTCCCATTTGCTGTCATCATCAAACATGAGAATGCGCCTACTGTCCTCGAATTCGCTAACCGTTTGCTCTTCCTCAGAACTGCGCGCGGACCACTCCGGCAACGGTGAGGGAGTTGCCACGATTGATAGATTGAGTTCGGTCAGCCGGATCGTGATGTCTCCATTAGAGAACCACCACTCGCCTCTTGCTCTCAGCTTTGGGCAGGTCTCAAGTGTCGAAGGAAGCTGATGTTGGTCGCTTGGGGATGCGGAGATTGATCTCCAAGCCGGTATGCGGAAGTAATCAACGGAGAGACTGCCGTCGCTGTTAAGTGTTAGGTTGTGACCGTTTCCGAAGCGAAGATGGTATCCGGTGAATTTCCCGGGGTAGGCTCCGGCCAAGATTCTGTGCGTTTTTCCGGATTGCGAACAGGTGTATAGTCCAGCGAAGCGGGTGTCCACGATTTTCGATTGACATGATGCAAGCGTGAGTCCAACGAGGACAAGAGCAACGAACACAGTAGCTGTCCCAATTCTCTTAAGCATAGGTCGCCCTGTTTCTAGTATATCGGATCCGTCTGGGCTGACCCTGTCCCAGATGCTTCCGGGCGGATAAGGCATTGGAATCCTGCACCAGTTTGGAGCCTGGAGATTGGATGTAGAGCGCGTTCGTGTGTTGCTTTGTGGCGATGCCGGAGAGCGATCGCAGAACTGCGTCCTAGTGCGACAAGATGAGGCGGTTTCTCCCAGACTCCTTGGCCTGATACAGGGCATCATCGGCGAGCTGGACGAGGATATCTTCCTTTTCGACGGTCTGGTTCGGGTATGCCGACCCACCCAGGCTGACCGTGACGCGAATCGTCTGCGATCCGTCCGTGACTGAACTATCCTCGATCGCTCGTCGTAGCCGCTCTCCGACGAGCCTGAGGTCCTCAGTCGAGGCGGCAGGGAGCACAGCGAGAAACTCCTCGCCTCCGTACCGAATCAGTACGTCACCATCCCGCAGGATAGTCTTGGTGATCCGCGTGATCGAGACGAGAAGGCGATCTCCGACAAGATGCCCGTAGGTGTCGTTCACCTGTTTGAAGTGGTCGATGTCCATCATGAGGACACCTAGCGGAGCATTCATTCGGACGGCACGGTCGAACTCCTCATGGAGTCGACTCATGCCAAAGCGCCGGTTGTAGACTCCAGTCAATGGATCGAGGGCTGCGAGTCTCTGGAGTCGATCGTGTGCAATTGCGTTGTTCAGGGCTAATCCGAGGTTTCGCCGGAACAGGTCCATCCGGATTTGAGCCTCCGCATTGAATGAACCAGCTGTTGCCAATACGACAACCCCAAGCGGAATACTCTTGTACGCCGCCGGAAGAACGGATACCTCATTCGGGCGGAAGTTGGCCACGACCCCTTCAACGCGAATATCCTCCGGGATTGTAATGGTCTGTACCTCTCCGGTTCGAATAGCTTCGCGCACGTGATCACTTCTGACGAGCGAATGCACATCATCCAGTCCATACGACGATGCGACATCGAGTTCGCCACCGGTCTCGCATAGGATGGCTCCTCCTGATGCTCCCGTGTGTTCGATGAACTCATGAAGCGCGTTCCGCGCCAGCCCTTCTAGCTCCAATTGGCTCGTGAGCATCTCAGAGAAGCAACGAACGGCTGCTTGCGTTTCCATGGACTGCGATAGCGCTCCGACAAGTCGATTGAACGCCATCGCACTCTCTCCGATTTCATCCTCAGAGTCGACTTCAATCAGGCAATCTCCTGGGGTGCACTGCTCCATGTCTCCGCTAACTGCCATGCTCAAGAGATTCTCCTCCACGTGTGACATGCTTCTTGACAAGAGCTTGAGCCGAGAGCCAACGACTGCATGAGCGAGCGCGAAATTGATGCCGCCGGCCAGTGCTCCCGCTGCCAAGCACGCAATGAAGAACGTGGCGTTGAGGGCAGTCTCCGATGGCACCCCGAGTAGCATCACGAAGAAAGGAAACACGATCCCGATTCCTAATCCGAATGCTATCATCCAGAGTGCTAGATCATGGAAAACCTTCCGCGTAATGCGCAAGTGGACCCCCTTTTTGGCTGTCCCCCACTACAAGAGATTCTGGCTGATGGTCCCAGTGGTATAGCGGACATCTGGGAGGTCTATGGGGAACCCTTATCCGGGATGCAAGATAGGCCAAGGGAGTGGCTCTGCCACCGGAATCCGGTCCGAGCACAACTCGAGGCTAAGATCAAACAGTCTTCCAAGCAGACAAAGGGCCGATGCCAAGCTGCTTCCGGAAGCGACATGAACGTCGTGTTGGAGCCTTGGGGACTGTGAGAACTGCACAGTGCGTTGCGTCCTGGTGATGCATGTCCACACTCCCCGTACGGGAGGCGTTGCGTTTGCATCAGTACTGTAACTTCAATGGAGGATGCCGTCAATTGATGTTATACTCGTACATGAGGACGACCGATAGTTAGGGGTAGAGAAATGGAATTACGGCATATTGAGCTGCCAAATGACCTTGCCGCAGTGACGGACGCGGCAACCTCCATCTTCCAGTACGCGGACCGCCCGGAGTGGAGCATGCAGCCCGATGAGCAATCACAGCTGACCGAAGGGATGCAGAATTTCAGGCGAGTGTGGCCGCTGCTGCGAGTGCTCCAACCCTTCTCCAGCCAGTTATGAGATATGATCCGCGGATACGTGTGGGAGGACGATGGAGCGGTCGTTGGCATCGCCACGGCACAGAAGATTGACTCCACACAGACGTGGCTGATCGGTGCCGTCGGCTTGCTGCCGGAGTATCGGGGGCAGGGGCTTGTATCGAAGATGCTCCGAGCGACGCTCGATCTGGTTCAGGCTCGTGGCGGGAAGCGCGTGCGACTGGGCATGTTCTCTGCAAACTGCCCCGCGCGTGCGCTCTACGATTGAATGGGCTTCGAGGAGTACGATGGGAGTGTTGGCTTCGAGTACGAGCCTGTTGACGTGGTCCCTGAACCCCCTGTGCCGGAGGGTTACGCGGTGTCAGCTTTGCGGCGGTTCGACTGGCGTCCTCGGCTCTCGCTTGATCGGCGGATCTCTCCATCGGGCCTTCAAGTGTACGAACCACTGGTCGAAGCACGGTACAGGCAACCTTGGGCGATCCGCGCGGTTGCTCCCCTCATCCTTCGGGTCCAGGGCATCAGAGACGAGATGGTTGCGGTTCGGGTGAAAGGAAGTCAGGAGATCGTGGCGTGGTCCAGTTGCGATGCGGTCGGATCGGGGCCGACCAGCATCGGCGCCCGGCTGGACCCGGCTTACGCTCACCTTGCGTCCTTCTTTCTGCAGTACGCACTTCATCGTGCTACCACACTTGCCCCAGAGCACCGAATCACGTTCTCTGCTCGAAGCTGGATGACAGCACTTCTGCTTGCAGCAGATGAGCTTGGTCTTCAGCGCAAGACCGAATCTCTCAGCCTTGGACTGAAGCTGTAGCGATTCCCCTTGGGGATGCCGCGGTGCTTGGAACAGGATGCAAGACGCATCTCCGCGTAGCTCCGTGGTGATGGCTGCTTGTCTTCGGCAGCTCCGCACGCGAGCGAGTTCACCTGGCCTCCTGTCTTCAATCCGAAGGCTCGGAAACTGGAGGCTCTGCCACCCGACTTGAGCTAGAGCGGCTGGCGCCTATGAGGAGTCTCTTGTGATCCGCAGAGCCTCACGCTCCGAGGAAGCGGGCCGGATCCAGCGTCCACGAGAATCAGCTCTCCGTCCAGCGGGTTTCTTGTAAGGATTGGCCGCCTCGCTCTGGTTCGAGTCGGGGAGTGGGAAGACTCGGGCCGAATCGAGGTCCATATTGAGAACCTCTCGATTGGCGGGGAGATTGCGGAGCAAGTTACACCCTGGAGACGGTCGGACAGGCGACGTTCTTGATGAGCGATTGCGAAATCGGCCCTTGTACAGGAGTTGGATTGCAGCTTTCAGGATCGTCACGAGCCACGACTGAGCGGACGGCGATCCATGACGACCTGGGCTATGCCGGGTTCCAAGCGCGGGAAACGTCCGTCGGCACGATCCGCAACTGCGAGATCGTGCGCAATGACGGAGCAAACTTAGAGTCATGTGGCTCTGGCGAGTCCCCTGTCACTGTACCACCTGTGAGTAGAGATCGGCCGCCTTCTTGTTGGCTCGTCGTTGCATCTCGATCTCACGACTCCGATGATGCGTCGAATGACGGCCATGTACCAGCAGTAGCACTCGAACACCGTCACGGGACTGGACCGGCGTTCGGTATCCCATTGAGCTGGCAGGTAGCTTGATGACTCTCGAAGACAGAGTACACATTGGTCGGCTCCGTGTCTTGGAGCGGGCCATGACGGGCATGTGAGAAGCCTCGCCTTGAGCAGCGGGTGCTTCAGCCAACAGGAAGCTACCAGTGGAACCTCGATCCCATCTGGATGCCGAAGCCGCTTCCAAGCCAGCTGCTCGCGACGGCGTACGGGTCCTTCTTGTCCTCTACTAGCAAGCTCTTGAATCCGCCGCCGGATTGGATGTAGATCGATGAAGTCTCAGACGTGAAGTAGTCGAATCCAAAGTGGCCCCACACGCCAAACGTAAGGTTCGGAGGGATCAGATTGCCAACATCATACGCGAGGCTATCGTACGGGGTGAACGAGTAGCCCAACAGGATGTCGCTTCCACCATACACCCGGAACTCGTCATTCATGAACGGCCCGACGGTGCCGACACTGACAACGGCTCCGACGACGACGGGGTGAAATGAGACAGTCTCGGACGTCTCCATGTTTACGAATGTGACCCAGGTGATCGAACTCATCCATCGCAGTTTGATGTCCAAGAAGACCGTGTCATTGATCTTCGGAAGCAGCACACCGAGTTCGAAGTACGACATGCTACCAGCGAGGCCCGCTCCGATTGTGACTCCAAAGCCATTGGCTGGGATCGCATTCGCGACACATGATCCAATGCAGACGGCCAATACCATCAGCAGCAAAGTGCGTTTCATCTCACCTCCTTTCAAACAGACTAGCTGAAGTGCAAGAGGAAACTGAAGCTGGGAATTGCCGAAGAAACGTTGAGCTTCTCACTCGACACTTGGCGACTGCTAGGTGCACTTCGAGTTCGACCTGACGCGCCGAGCAAAGAAGAGCCCAGCGGATACGCCAGCCACTGCCCCCACACTTATCCCTATGCCAACCCGCCCTATCGCCGCCCCAATGCCGGCACCGATCGCGAGCCCGACACTGAGCGAAAGGACCCACAGGTAGATGGCTAGCGCGGGCGCTCGGGCTTCTTGGCTCCTCTCCTCTTGATTCATGTATTGGGCCTCCTAACTCGAGATCACACCTATCTCTCACGTGAAGTGCATCGTAGTGCGTGTGCGTTTCGAGATCGTCTCTATGTTCTCCGGTGTCAGGATCGCAAGAGGAAGAGAGTCGGCGGCAATCGGGCCAATTGCGTAGATGAGAGGCATCCAGAGGCGTCTGCTACCGCAGAGGGGCAGGCAAGCGTTTTGGAGCCTGGGGGACTGAGTAGAGAACGCGGTCGTGCATTGCAAAGTGGTGACTCCTGACCTTACTAACCGTCTCTCGCTCGAAAAGAACCCCCTTCCCATCCAGCACAGCAAACCACTTCCGCGACGCTTCGCAGAACGCATTCCACAATGCGGCCTAGCGGCGCAGCAGGTCGCAACGATGCCTTCAGCGTCTAGCACTTCCGCTTCAGCGTATTCGAGCATCTCCGAAGAGCAGTCTGGGATGAATCGACACCTGACACCGAATGCCTCGGCGCACAACCGGAAGAGCGTCCCGGCCTTGTCCACAGCCCAGATCGAGGATTGGTGCAGCTTGCTTCTCCTAGGACTCGAAGAATCCGGCGATCTCGGGGAAAGGTCACCTGTAGATACCTCGCTACTCGCGGTACTGACTTTCATGCTTCACTGCTGCGCTCATCGCTCATCATGATGAGACATGCCGTCTTCGGAGGGCAAGACGAGGTAGGATGTGAAGGTAGGGAAAGGAGTTCCCAGCGTCCTAGGACCTTGAGGACTGAATGTAGAACGCGCTAGTGCACCGGCAGCTGGGGACGCATGTCCTGAGTCCGTGCGCGCGGCCAGCCAATGTCCTGTTCCAGTAAGCCTGTCCGGCGTCCTGATCTTTCATCTGTTGTAGGATGCAACTGGCGGTCATGACACTCGACATGGATTGGTTTCACGCGTGAAGATTACCAGGGGAGTCCCTGGGACGTAACTAATGACGGGATTCTTTACAAGGCAATGTTTGACGTAACCTCAAGCAGGCTGTAGTCTACGAGGAGCAAGTCGACAAGGGCACACTATTCGCAAGAATGGGCCGCAAAGCCACGGAACCCCAGTGGTTGGCCGGGCTGCCGCAAACTCCGAGGAGGAAGGATGAAAGCACGTCGTCTATGTAAAGGTCTAGGATGGAAGCCGACGAAGAGTCTCATGATTGCGACGTTGGCTCTTGCTGGAGTATGCCTAGGAGCATTCCTTGCGTCCGCATACTATCTGCCCGTAACCGTTGGCGGCTTCACAGGCACGGGTATCTGTGTTGCAAACGGCACGTACAACTACGAGCAGAAGCTCAATGGAAAATGTGTGTTCCGAAAGGGCGAGCACGTCATCATCTGGCGGGGTTCTTACTGGGAGATCTTCTGGGATGGCCCGGGAGTCGACATCCAGATTGCGAGGACATCTCAGAGCTGTGGGATGCTTCCTCCGCCTACAGGCTGGACGTTGACCAACGGCTGTGGCGGCTCGCTCGTCCTCTCCGGCGGCGTTTGCGAGAGCGTTCCGCCTTCGATTACCTCCATTGTCCGCCAAAGCCCCACAGAGGAAGACACGACAGCTGATACTGTGACCTTTCGCGTAACGTTCGACGAACAGGTTCTGAACACGAGCCCCGATGGATCGGATTTCGTCGTCTCAGGCACTGCGACGGGAACTGTCAGTTCGCTTACGAATGTCGTCAATCACACTGTGTTCGACGTCACCGTGACCGGCATCTCGGGAAGCGGAGAACTCGACTTGGACATCGCACCGGGCAACGACATCACGGACAACAATCCCATCGTCCTGGGCGCCAACCCGACGATCGGTTACGAGGAGACCTACAACATCTTGCCTAGCAATCCAGACGTGGCGGGTGTCTCTCCAAGTGATACATTGCTCTCGGACGCGGATGCCGGCAGTGCTTTCACAGTCACCATCGATTTCTCGATGGACATGACCACCGATGGGTCTGCCGACCCAACGCTCATGTTCACGCCGAACGTTGACACCACGCTATCGTTCGAGAGCGGGCTCTGGACTGACAATGACACCTACGTGGCAACCTACAGCATCACAGATGCGGGGGTCGATGAGGACTCCGTTTCCATCGACGTCACCGGCGCGAGAAGTGCCTCAGGGGCCGATCAGTCCGACTACGCGCCACAGCACGAATTCGCAATCGATACGGAGAATCCGACATTGCTCAGCACGACCTTGAGCCACACCGTGATTACGCGGGCGAACATCGGTGAAACATTCGAGATGGTGAACGTCCTAAGCGAGAGGAGTAGCACGTATTCCCAGCAGTACTTTTCACCCAATGTGTCCAACAGCGGCTCCGGCACGCTGGTCTACATTGGCGGCGATTGGGATCAGACTACCTACCCAAATGATACCGCGAAAATGCGGTACCAGATCATAGACACCGGCGAAACCGTCTACGATGTAGATGTCGGGATGAACATCTTCCGCGACCTGGCAGGCAACGAGATGGAGCCGTCGCCTTCCTTCCTGGCGGATGCCCTGGATATCATTCTCGGCGGACCGGAGGTTGTGTCCGTCTCAGTCTCTGACACCCTGCTTTCCGACGCGGATGCCGGCGGGACATTCACGGTGGCTGTCGACTTCTCAGAGGACATGACCACAGATGGTTCTGCCGACCCTACAATCACCTTCTCTCCGAACGTCGATTCCACGCTCACGTTCAGCAGCGGGACATGGAATGACGGTGACACTTACCTGGCAACCTACTCGATTGCCGATGCTGGTGTGGACGAGGATTCCGTGACCATTGATGTCACCGGGGCGAAGGGTGCAAACGACTACGAACAGGAAGACTACACCCCGGAGCACGAGTTCGAAATCGATACTCTCAATCCGACGGTGCTGAGCATCGCACCAAGCTCTCTGCTCATCAATGACGCGTTGGTGGGCTCAGATACGTTCCAATACGAGATCGTCTTCAGCGAGTCAGTCACCGGCATACCTGCAGCCAACGGCAAGAGTGGCGGAGTCAATGTCTCCCACACGATTGTCCGCAAGAATGATGTGTGGTCCGCCACCGCGATGGCGAATGACACGCTTACCCGCACCTTTGACGTGGTCGATGCCAATCGAACAGCTCCCGACGTGTCGGTCGAGGTGAAGCACGAGCCGAGCCAGGGCTACCCGGCTACCGATCTGGCGGGAAATCCGCTGGTGACCCGAACGTTCACGAATGTCTACGACATCGATACGGAGAATCCGGAAGTCTTTTCCGTAGATATCGATGATCCGCTTCAGACAGACGCTGATGCGGGGCAGCTCATGACGTTCACCGTTCGCTTCTCGGAGAGCATGAAAACGAACATCGGATGCCTGTGGGAGAACTGGCCGGACACACACCTGGATGACATCTCGTACTACCCTACGACCAGCTTTTACCAGACAGTCTACCCGAACGATACGGCACGGATGAGATACCGGCTATCTGATCTTGGGACCCAACTAGCGGACATCGATGTCGCGATGGGCTGTGCGCAGGATTCGGCTGGGAACACGGTTTCCCCGGATCCAACGCCGTTCCCCGATGTCTACTCCATCGACACCCTCAACCCAAGCGTAGTGAGCGTAACCGTCAGCGACACGTTGATCAGTGATGCGGACGCGGGCAACACCTTCACGGTGACAGTCGACTTCTCAGAGGATATGACTACAGACGGCTCTGCAGATCCCACTATTGTCTTCTCTCCGAACGTCGACACAACCCTTTCGTTCGACAGCGGCAGCTGGACGGACGGCAACACATTCGCCGCCACCTACACCATCGCCGATGCTGGAGTCGATGAGGATTCGGTCAGCATCGACATCAGCGGTGCGAAGGATGCGAATGGAAACAGCCAGCAGGACTACACGCCAGTCCACGAGTTCGAGATCGATACACAGAGCATTACCGTGACCGTTGAGAATGTTGACTTGAGCGGGAATCCGCTTGGAGGGGACGTGACAGTCGGCGTAAACAGCATCGGCCTGCTACACGAGTGGGTCTCCTCTCCAGACTCGTACACTCAGCCTGAAGGGGACTCCGCCTGGGTCGCGGCAGTATGGGGAGGACTCAAACTGAACTCGGTCACGGTAGGCGAGATCTACTCGGATACCACGTATTCCGTGGATGCGATCACTCGAACTGTGTCATCGACGATCACACCTGGCACCACGAAAATTCAGGTTGTCTATGAGCCGGTAGATGTGATACTGATCATGCAATCCGGCACGGGAAGCCCGTTGTCGGGTCGTGCCAGTGTCAACGGACATGGCGGCACCGGCTTCGGCCTCGGCTGGGTCTATCCTACGGTGACGTACAAGCAAGCGCGGACTGCTGAGATCCAGTTCAGCGCAATTTGGGGAGGGCTGAATACAGGGGCATTCGACTGGATCTCCATCAACGAAGATACATCGTACATCCTTGACTCCGTGACGAAGGCGATCGCTTCGTTTGCCACCCCGGGGCTCTGCGTGGTGAGCTTGGTGTTTGAGCCCATGGAAGTGGAAGTTCGCTTGGTCTCGGACTTGGGCGTATCAATGAACGGCATGATCTACGGGCAAGCTCCCTCAGACTACCTTCACTTCGGCTGGTCGGCGTCACCCGTCACGTATACGCAGGCTCGGACCGCCCAGATGCACTACACATCCGATGTCGGAAGCGGCAGCACCGGCTACTGCGATTGGACCGTGATCAACTCAGACACAACCTATACCGTCAACCCAGATACTGGAAGCGTTACCTCATCCCCAAGTCCTGGCTTGAGTCTTGTGCTCATCGAGTTTGACCTTCACCCAGCCGTCCTGAGCGTCACAGCTGACGATACGACGATCTCCGGCTCGGATGCGGGAGCCTCCGTATCGATCACTGTCGAGTTCGATCGTGCCATGACCACAGATGGATCAGCGGATCCCACCATCACCTTCTCTCCGGATGTCGCTTCGACATTGACCTTCAGCTCCGGCCTTTGGACAGGCAGCACAACCTACGCGGCCTCCTATGACATCTCGGACAACGATGTTGAGATGACGAGCGTCTCAGTAGATATCGAAGATGCGAAGGATGCTGAGGGAGACGTACAGGAGGACTATCTCCCAAGCCACGAGCTGTCCATCGATACGAGGGGTCCAGACATCATTGGGCTGCCGGCGGATGTCCTTGTCGAGATCAGACAGGGTCGCGACTGCGCGCAAGTGACATGGGCAGAACCCTCGGCTGCCGATGGCATGTCAGGTGTCATGAGTTTGACGTCTACACATAGCCCCGGAGACAGTTTCCCTGTTGGATCAACGACGGTAACCTACACCGCACTCGATGGAGTTGGGAACATGTCTTGGGCATCATTTGACGTGACCGTCGTCCAGATACAGGATGCGCTGACGCTGGATCCGGCGAAGGGGCCGACCTCGGAGTTCTATCTCGCAGGACAGCACGATCCCATCTACGATTTCGACGTCTATGGACAGCTCCCGTGTTGTGGCACGTTCACTATCGATGAACAAGCTTCGATCTCCGGTGGTTGCATCGTTCGCGACTGTCAGGGCAACGTTCAGCGCAACCGATGGGTCATTGTCGAGCTCTACAAACTGACCAGGCATGGCAACGAGGAAGCGCTTAAGAAGGTTTGGCGAGGAGAACTTGCGAGATTCGATCCCGAACTGGGGTACTACCCGTTTGAGATTCCTCTCGATCTTGAGGAGATTGAGAAACACGGTGCTGGGACATACGACGTGTATCTAGCGATTGGGTATGAGGTGTATCAGCAGATTCGAATCGAGCTGAGATAGCTTCCTGTGGGCACGCAGGCGAGACTTCGCCGGCGTGCCCGCTCATTCACGCCATTCAGCGAAGCTTCCCAAGAATCCTGTCCGGATCCGAGGACGTTCGCCGATGAGCCAAGCTCAAACCCAAAGCCAAAACGACGTGCCCCAGCATGCCGGCGGCAGCGCAGACGTGCGCAGCAGGGTTACGTGTCTGAAGCAAAAAGGCATTTAGGAGCGAGGGCGACTGAATGTAGAACGCGTTCGTACGGAGCTTCGTGGTGATGGATGTCTTAGTCCGAGCGACGTCGAATCGCAGGAAGTCCGTTGGAGTCCAGGAATAGGCCGCTTGCAGATGTCTCAGGAATGGGGCAGCCGCAGGATCTCTGACATCACGATTGGGCCGGATTCCAGCGTGAAGGTCAGTCAGCAGCGTTGCATCCTTGCTAAACACCGCCGCGCCGTTCTCCAGGAACGTCCGCTTCCACCGCGACACGGTTGTGGGATACGGGTCGTGGGCCCTGGCGATCTCCACCGCATCTCGGTCACTCTTGAGAAGCTCGAGCACCACCTGAAACTGGAATCGCGATGGCTAGCGCTTCCCTTTCCCTTTGCTGCCCAACATGATCACCCCTTGTTCTCCCGAGGTGATCCTACCAGTTCAGCCTCTCAGACCTCGCAGCTCAGGTGGTACGGCTCTTCCACAGCAGCTCTATCCAGAGGAAGCCGAGAGAAAAGACGGTGCGGCTGGATAGCCGCTCCCTTCCATTGGTCTTCACGTGTCTTGGCCGCTCTTCTAGGGTCCCTCTCCGACGATCGTCTTTAGGGTGTCTACGCTCTCGGGGTTCTGGAGCGTCGTGAGATCGCCGACGGGCTTGCCTTGAACCATCGCCGTGAGAACACGACGCATGATCTTACCACTTCGCATCTTGGCCCATCAGTGGCGAAGATAATCCGATCGGGGCGGCCCGTTGGGCCGATAACCCGATTGACCGTCCCATAAGCTCTTTAACGATCTCATCGGAACCCTCGATGCCCTTTAGCAGCAGAGCGAACGCGACGGGGACTTCACTCTTGAGATTGTCCTGGCGGGAGACGACGGCTACATCACTGACCGTCTCGTTCTGGCCGAGCGCATTCTCGACTTCGGCGATGGCTGGACGATGACCAGCGACCTTCATGACGTCATCGACGCTGACGGTGATACGGATGTTGCCGTCTACGTCCTTTCGCGAGCCGTCGCTGGTGAAGTACTCTCCTGTCCGTACTCGCTGCAGTACTGGATCCGGAAGCGCTCCATGTCCCCGTAGATTCCTCGCGTCAACACGGGCGGGAATGGGCTCATGATCGCACCGGTCTCCGTCTGCTACCACGTGTCGATGATCGGGCAGCGTCCGCCGCCGATGACTTCGTGGTTCCAGAGCCAGCCGTCGACGTTGGCCGGCTCGCCGGCAGTTCCCACAAGGCGCAAGCTCGACAGGTCATACTTCTTCGGCCATTCGTCGCCCCACTCGATGGACATGCGGATGGCGTTGGGAGCCGTGCAAAGCTGCGTGACCTTGTGCTTCTCGATGAAGGCCAGAAGCGACCGAAGTCGGGGGCCTCAGGGGAGACCTCGTAGATGAGTGCCGCCACGCCGTTCATCAGCGAGCCGTAGTTGATGTACATATGGCTGGTGATCCAGCCGACATAGGCCGCGCGCCAGAGACATCCCCCTCATGCATGTCGAAATCCCACTTGGCGGTGGTGTTTGCCTGAACGGTATATCCACCCGTCGTGTGCATGATCCCCTCCGGCTTGCCGGTCGTGCCCGACGTGTAGAGAAGGAAAGAGAGATCCTCGGAGTCGACCTGCTCAGCCGGGAAATTTGGCGAAGCCTCAGCCATCAGCGCGTTGCAGTCGACATGAAGACCGTCGATCAGCTGGAGCGAATCGCCGAGTTGACTGAAGACGACGATTGCCTCGACCGGAGGGTTCTCGGCACCCTTGTTGGCGTTCAACAGAAAGCTGATCTCTTGCCGCGTCGGAAGTAGCCATCGGCAGTAGTCAGGACCTTGGCGCCGGCGACGGCCGTGCGGTCCCGGAGCGAGTCCGGGCCAAACGCCGAGAACACGACCGAGTTCGGAGCACCGATGCGGACGCATGCTTGCATCGTAATGACCGCCTCCGGAATCATCGGCAAGTAGATGCCGACGCGATCGCCTTAAGAGACGCCGAGGCGTTTGAGAACGTTGACGAACTCGGAGCCAAGAACGTGGATCTCTTTGCAGGTGAGCTTCATGGCCTGTTCGCCGATCGGCTCAGGCTCCCAGATGAGGGGCACGTTGCCGCTCTTTCCTGCTTCGATGTGTCGATCGAGAGAGGCGTACGAGAAATTCGTCTTGGCGCCGACGAACCACTTGCACGCGTGAGGCGCGAACTGATAGGCCTTGCCCAGGTCTTGAACCAGTGCAGGTCGATCGCCCGGTCGCTCCAGAAACTCTCTGGCTTGGCACTCGCCTTGTCGTTGATTGACTCGTCAGAGACCCAAGTTCTGGCTTTCAACTCGTCTGTTGGCCAGAAGACAATCTCCTGGCTCGGGTCCTTCTTCACCCAGTGTTTCGCATCGGCCACGATCCAACCTCCTGTGTGCACGTTTGATCAAGGTCGAATGCGCCGGTACTATCGCAAGCTGGACGGTTGGACAGCGAGTCGGAGTCTGTGGGGGTGTTCGCGTTCTGTTGAGACCTGACTCACCTCTCATGCTTGGTGTTGAGGGTTGACGGCCGTTCGCTGGCGCTCAGATGGGACGATGCGGCAAAGCTCCACATGCACGGACGTCTAGCCGCTGCGAGGAGGCAACCACCGTGGCCGATGGGGAGATCAGAGGAAGCCGAGCTGGGAAGACGCGCGATGCCCTCTTGCGCTCAGGTGAGAAGGAGTTCAGTGAGCAAGGTTTCCACGCGTCTTCGGTCTCCGGGATCTGTGAACGAGCCGGACTGGCGAACGGCACGTTCTACCGGCATTTCGCCAACAAGGTCGAGATCTTCGCCGCGCTCGTGGAGCAGCTCCAGCAAGGCCTCTGCCAATGCCTCCGTGAGGCTGCCGCAGGGGACGAACGAGCGGACGCGGCGCTTCTTCGGGCGTACAGAAGTGCGCTCGCCTACATTGAGAAGGAGACGAACCTCTACCTTGTGGGCCGAAGCGCGGAGTCCATGCAGATGGGGATCCATCGACACTTCCGCTCAGAAGTGGCCAATGTCTTGGAGGGGATCGTTTCCCGCGGGATCCAAAGCGGGCATGTCCGCCCGATCGATCCGAAACTTGCGGCCTTCGTCATCCTTGGCGTCATCGAGTTTGCGAGCATGCGCTACATCACTTGGGAACATGGATTGCTGTCCGAGTCGGTTCTCCAGACGTTCGATGCCTTCCTGCTTCGCGGGATCGATACCGGCACGCCCGTCTCGACGGCCACCGGCAAGTCTGTAGAGAGGAGAACCTCCGACTCGGAAAGCGATGCGAAACCCGAGGGCGGCGAGGCGACGCGCCAGGCACTGCTGGCATCGGCGGAGCAGCTCTTCGGCCAGGCGGGATTCCATGAGACGGCCATCTCGGGCATCACCTATCTAGCTGGCGTGGCGCAGGGGACATTCTACCTGCATTTCCCGAGCAAGGTTGCCATTTTCACCGAGCTCGTTCGCGAGGTTAATCACCGCTTCCGAAGCGAGGAGCATACGGCATTGGCCGGGCTGATGGATCGGCGAAGCATGGAGCGTGTGGGGTTCCGGACGTTCTTCCGCTTCATCGGCAAGCATCGGGGTGCCTACCGATTGCTTCGGGAGGCCGAGTTCGTCGATCCGAAGACAGGGCGCTGGTACTACGAACGACTGGCTGAGGGGTACATCCGCGGCCTCACGGGAGGAATGGCGCGAGGAGAGATTCGACCGTTGGCCGTCGAGCCGCTGGCCTATGCACTCCTCGGCGTCGGCCACTCGGTTGCCCTCTGGGCCCTGACGAACGGCGGCGACAAGGTGGATAGTCTAGTGACGGAAGCGACGCTTCAGGGAGTGCTTGACATTCTCTTGCACGGTCTCTCATTCCCGCCCATCTAGCGAGATTCTACGAGCGTGTGAGATTCGCTCCACGATCTGCTAGAGATGATCCCCGGTGGGCTTGCGCATGGAGTCCAGGGCGGCTCGTGCCTCGTCCAGACTTGCGCCATCTTCTAGCGTCGAGATATCGCCGACGTCCTTTCCTTCGCACAGTGCTCGGAGCACGCGCCGCATGATCTTGCCGCTGCGCGTTTTGGGCAGGCTTTCGACAAGATGGAGCACCTTGGGCGTTGCGATGGGGCCGATTCGATCGCGAATCAGGGACACGATCTCCCGTTCGATCTCCTGCGACGGCTCGATTCCCTTGCGAAGCACCGCGAAGGCGGCGATGGCCTGTCCCTTGAGTTCGTCGTCGATGCCGATGGCCGATGCCTCCGTCACCTCGGGATGGGAAGAGATGACATCCTCAACCTCACGCGTCCCCATCCGGTGACCGGACACATTGATGACCTCATCCGCCCGGCCGAGGAGCCAGTAGTAGCCGTCCTCGTCGCGGATGGCGTAGTCGCCGGAGAAGTAGAGAGACTTCCCTTTGCGCTCGAACATCCGCCAGTAGCTTGCGAGATACCGCTCGTCGTCCCCCCAGATGGTCTGGAGTGTGCCTGGCGGCAACGGGGGGCGGGCCACGAGGAAGCCACGCTCTCCCGGGGGCACCGGATCCCCAGTTTCGGATACGACGTCTAGGCGCCAACCCATTGCTTCCCGCGTTGGGGAACCTGGTTTCACCGGCAAAGGATCCAATCCCATGTGATTGGTGATCATAGGCCAGCCGCTCTCTGTCTGCCAATAGTGATCGATCACCGGGATTCCGAAGGCTTCGCGAATCCACTCGTACGTCGCCTCATCCAGTGGCTCTCCGGCGAGGAACATTTGCCGCAGGGAAGAAAGGTCGGATCGCTGGATCCAGTCTGCGTCGTGTTTCTTCAGCATGCGCATGGCCGTGGGGGCCGTGAACAGGACCGTGATGCCATACTTGGCCACCGTTTCCCACCAGATCCCCGGGTGCGGTGTATCAGGCGTGCCCTCGAAGACGACCGTCGGTATGCCAAGCAGAAGCGGCCCGTAGACGATGTAGCTGTGGCCGACAACCCAGCCGATGTCCGATGTGGACCAGTAGACATCGTCCTGCGTGCAGCCGTAGACATGTTGCATGGACGCATGAAGGGCGACCATATAGCCGCCTGTATCGCGCACGACGCCCTTTGGTTTTCCGGTGGTGCCAGATGTGTAGAGGATGTAGCTGGGATGCTCGGACGGCAACGGCTCGGGATCGACCTCCTCGCCCTCGGTTGCGGCGAGAGCATCGGCCCAGGTCAGGTCGCGCCCGCTTGCCTTCGCCCAAGAATCGATGCCGCGGTCCAGCACGATCACCGTCGGAACCTCGGCCGATGCATGGTCGATGGCGCGATCGACGATCGACTTGAGTGGAATCACCTTGCCCTTCCTGCGGCTGCCGTCGGCGCAGACAACTGCACTGGGCGCGCAATCGTTGATGCGTTCGGCCAAGGACTCGTAGGAGAATCCAGCGAAGACCACACTGTGAATGGCGCCGACGCGCATGCAGCCGAGCATGGCCACCAGTGCCTCGGGAACCATCGGCATGTAGATCAAGACGCGATCCCCCTTGGTGACTCCTCGAGCCTTGAGGGCGGCTGCGAAGCGTGCAACCTCCGACCGAAGCTCGGAGAAGGAGATCGTTCTCGATGCAGATTCCTCAGTGCTGACCCAATGAATCGCGGGCCGACTGCCGCGTCCTTCGCGAACGTGGCGATCAACAGCGTTATCGCATAGATTCGTTTCCCCGCCTGAGAACCAGCGGAAGAAGGGCGCTCGGGAGTCATCGAGAACTGATTCCCAGCGTCGGCTCCAGTGCAGCGCCTCGGCCTGGCGGGCCCAAAACGCCTCCGGATCACGTCTCGATTCTTTGTGCAGCGTCTCGTACGAGTTGGCCATCGGTCCTCTCCTTCTCTTGCTCAATCTGCGTGCACGCTTTCATCGGATGGCCGGCCTCAACCTCGGACTCCGCCACGCCATCTTCGCTTTCTTATGAGAGATGAATCACAACTCACTATACCACATCTCTGGGGATCCGCAGCGTCCTGATTCTTCTCGCGAATGCGCCAAGGCCGACTGGAAACCATGATGGAATCAAAGATTCTAAAATCCAGAGGCTAGGCGCTCTTGTGTGTCTGCGTGTGACTGTCAGTTGACGGCAGGGGAACCGACGTGGTAGAGTGAGAAATGAGTCAGGCTTCATTCGAAAGCAGAGCTGCTGCAACCACCTGGAGCCGAATCTGGGGGACCGCATGAAGAATGTTGGAGTTATCGGGATCGGCCAGAGCCGGTTTGGAATTCGATCAGATGCATCGTTGCGAGAACTCGCCTTCGAGGCGGTCCGTGCTTGTCTGGCAGATGCGGATGTTCGGCTTGAGGATGCGCACTCGATGGTTGTCAGTGTGGCGTCCGACGAGCTGAGCTACTCGCTCCAACCCTCTGCGCAAATCACCGACTATCTCGGGTTCGCGCCGCGTTCGAGCTTTCGCGTCGAGGGCGCCTGTGCCTCGGGCAGCATGGCCGTGCGCACTGGGTGGATGACGATTGCCTCCGGATTGGCTGACCTCGTCTTGATTGTCGGTGCGGAGAAGATGACCGAGGTGCCGACCTCGGTGGCGACCGAAGTTCTCGGTCGAGCCGGGGATTCGACGTGGGAACATCCTTTCGGCATGACCTTTCCCGGCTACTACGCCATGTTGGCGCGAGCTCACATGGCGCGCTACGGGACGACGGAGGCGCAGTTGGCGGCCGTTGCCGTGAAGAACCATCACTACGGTGCATTGAATCCTTACGCGCACATGCGCAAGGAGATTACGCTTGAGAAAGCGCTCTCGTCGTTTGTTGTCGCAGATCCCTTGAAGCTCTACGACTGCTGCTTGATCAGCGATGGTGCCGCGGCCCTCCTGCTGGCATCCGAGGATCTGGCAAAGTCCATACGCAAGGATCCGGTTTGGATTCGGGGCCTGGGCCTGGGAACCGGGTCCGTTGGATTGGCCCAGCGGGAGTCACTAACGTCCTTGACGGGGACGGTGGAAGCTGCGCGTCAAGCGTACGAGATGGCCTGCATCGGACCGAAGGACGTCGACGTGGCCGTCGTTCACGACTGTTTCACGATTGCCGAGATCATCGCCTACGAGGATCTCGGGTTCTGCCCCCGCGGTGAAGGAGGCCCGTGGGTGGAAGATCGACAGCCGTACATCGGGGGAGAGACGCCGGTGAACGTCGACGGTGGACTGAAATCGAAGGGCCATCCGATTGGCACGACCGGCGTGGCCATGGCTCTCGAGATGACCAAGCAGCTTCGCGGCGAAGCCGAAGAGGGACGAGCGGTGCCGGATGCGGAGATTGGCCTGTCCCACAACGTGGGGGGAAGCGGACAGCACTCCGTCGTTCACATCTACAGCCGATCCTAGGGAGGACTCATGGAGTTTCGCGATTTCAGTCTGCTGGCGACGGACACGAAGGTTGCCGAGTTTGCCGAAGGGCTGGCCCGCGGAGAGCTGCTTGCATCGAAGTGCTCATCTTGCGGCGAGCTGCAGTATCCGCCGAGGAGCGACTGCCCGAAATGCTACGGGGACACGTTCGAGTGGGTTCCGCTCTCGAGGTCGGGGGCGCTTGTCACCTACACGACTATCTATGTGGCTCCGGAGCACTTCGCACCGGACCTCTCCAAGACTGCGCCGTTCTCCCGATACAGCTACAAGCCGCTTCCCGTTGGGCTGCTAGAACTCGAGAACGGGTTGCGCGTGATGGGCTGGATCCGTGGCGTTCCCGATGGTTCGATCCAGGTGGGCATGAAGCTGGTGGCCTCACCCGAGGTTCTCGACGACGGGCGGGCGACGGTGGTGTTGGAAGAAGAAGCGGAGGAGAAGTGAGCACGATCAGCAAACCCCGAGCGGCAAGGATCTCCGGTGTGGGGATGTACCTTCCTGAAGAACGCATCACGAACCAGGCGCTGGGCGAGATGATGCGCTACGACGTGGAGGAGTACCTTGCTGACAAGGGGATCGGAGTTCGGCATCGCGCCGCGCCGGACGAAGCGACGTCGGACATGGCGGTCCATGCCGCGCGCGACGCGCTCTCTCAGGCAGGACTCGCCCCCGAGGATGTTGACCTGATCATCTTGGCCACCGACACGCCCGATTTCGTCAGTCCTCCGACATCTGCGGTCATCCAGCACAAGCTTGGAGCCACCCATGCCGGAGTCTTCGATATCAACGCAGCGTGCACCGATGAGACCATCGCCATGGCGATTGCAGCGCACTACATCGCGTTGGACCCAGCCATCAATCATGTGGTTGTGGTCGGGGCCTACGGGATGACAAAGTGGCTCGACTGGGGGCCGTACGCCGAGTCCGCATCGAAGGTGCTGGCCATGCTGTTCAGCGACGGGGCGGGCGCGGTCATCCTCTCGCCATCCGAGGAAGAGGGATACCTGGCTTCGAAGATGCTGACCGAGGGGAGCTACTGGGACACCTACGGGATCTACCTGGGTACGGGATGCCCTCCCACGGGGGAGATGATCGCCAACAAGCAGCACTACCTCAGGTTCCATGAGCACGCGCACCGTGTGCCCGGCGATTTCAACATCGCACGGTGGCCGGAACTCCTGCGCCGCACGGTTGAATCCGTCGATCTTACTCCCGATGACCTCAAACTCGTCCTGATGAACCAGGTGGAGTTTCAGACGGTACGCGCGACGCTCGAGGCTGTCGGTCTGTCGATGGAGCGGACGCACTGGGTGGCCGATCGCTTCGGTTACGCTGGCTCGGCGTCGGTCTTCATGGCACTCTACGATGCGCTCGAGCGGCGGATGATCGAGCCGGGGGATCTTGTGGCCTTCTGCACATCGGGCGCGGGGTTCGTGCTCTCGACGGCGTTGTTCCGCTGGGTCTAGGCGAAAGGAGCGGCATGCGGCTCAAAGAGAAAGTGGCGGTCATCACCGGTGGAGGACGTGGGATCGGCAAAGAGGCGGCCCTGCTCTATGTGTTGGAGGGAGCGTCAGTCGTTCTTGCGGATGTCGATCCGTGCGCGGATGACGTAGCCGGTGAGATCGAGAAGTCAGGGGGGCAGGCGCTTTCCGTTCGATGCAACGTGAGTGACTCGGCGGACTGCCAGGCGTTGGTTGAGCGCGCGGTCGATCGGTTTGGGCGCATCGACATCCTGGTCAATAACGCCGGGATCACGCGCGACGGACGCCTGGTCAAGTTGACCGATGAGGAGTTCGATCGAGTGATCGCTGTCAACCTGAAAGGCACGTTCAACGCAACGCGAGCGGTGGCGCCGCTGATGATCGAGCAGGGGGCGGGGCGAGTGATCAACGTTTCATCTGTCGTGGGCCTGTACGGGAACTTCGGACAGACAAATTACGCGGCGACCAAGTCGGGCGTCATCGGCATGACCAAGGTCTGGGCCCGCGAACTCGGCCCGAAGGGAATCACGGTCAACGCCGTGGCTCCGGGATTCATCCAGACGGAGATGACCGAGACAGTGCCCGAGAAGGTCCTCGATCTGATGCGGTCGAAGACGCCTCTGGGACGCCTCGGGACGGCGCGTGATGTGGCCAACATCTACCTGTTCCTGGCTTCGAGAGAGGCGTCCTATGTCAACGGAGCCGTGATCAGTGTCGATGGCGGTCTGATTCCTTGAGCCGAAGAGCATTGACGGGAACGTGCATGAGGGACGCCTGGTGAATGCCGAGCGAAGATGCGCCTGGGGGCGAGCGGCTGTCCTGCTCGCACTGGGGATCGCCGTTGCGGGCTGTGATCGAATCAAGGAGGAAGGCATCGAAAACGGGGCGCTCTACAGGGTCTCTAGCGGAGAAACGATTCACGTCCGTCGTGTGGGGACGGGGCCAGTAGCTGTCCTCCTTCTTCCGGGTAACAATTGCAGTGGAGCTTGCTTCGAGATGCTCCTCGGGCTCTCCGAGAGTGATCCTGGCGCCCTGGATGGGTACACGCTTCTTGCGTTTGACTACCGGGGGAGTGGGAAGTCGACGTACAAGACCCCGATCGACTCGCTGGAGGACTTCGCGCGCGACTTCGACGATGTGGTCTCGCAGATCCCGGGTCTTGGTGCCGGAGACGCGTATCTCGTAGGGCACTCCATGGGATTCGGCGTCGCCCAGCTCATGGTCGACCTACGTTCCACCGCGTATGCGGGGGCGATATCGCTTGCCGGAATCGGCACGCGAGGGGTCCGCGTCCTGTTTGCCGGAAGTACCGTGGGACACGATCCCACGAGCGGTCGATCGTATGTGTTCGGAGATTGGGCAGGAAGCTTGGCCGCGGTCGCGTTCCACCAACGAAGCTGGTTTGGAGAAGAACGGACACGAGAGACGGTGTCGAACCTCTGGAATGCTATCGTTTTCAACGACGTGAGAGCTCTTCGGGCCTCGACGGAGTCAGCAGACAGCTTCGGGGCGCTGGGTGCGGAGGCCTACGGCCGGCTGCTCGAAGATGTCCTTTCCATCCGTTACATGCCGGAGTCTTTGTACGCCGCCCACCGCTTCAATCTGACCGATCGCCCTCTCGCGCATACGAATGCGGATGGCGCTCTCGTTTCCGTTTCCGGTACGGATCGACTCGATGCGTTTAGCGGCAAACGTGTGCTCCTCATCAAAGCGGAGACCGATCGGCTTGGGTGGCGCGGCGATCTAGTGATCGACGACTCGATCACACGGAACACGAAGTTTGACCTGCGCTCGGCCGGCGCCGACGTCACAGCCGTCATGATTCGCCCCGGGCTCGGGTACGATCACGGCTTTCCGCTTCACCATCCGCAAGAGACCTGGGCCCTGATCCGGTGGTTCATCGAAGCGGACGCGATCGAAACCGAGGAGGCCGAAGCGGAAGCGGACAGCGCGCTTCGCTCGATCCTGGGAGATGGAGCGTTCACGCGGTATGCAAGCAGCGAGCGTTCATGGGAGCTTGAGGAGCATGGTGGCTTCTAGCGGCGCGCGGGTTCCGCGCCGGAGGTGATGAAGACGAACTGGACTGATCGAGTTGTGATGATCACGGGTGCGAGTTCCGGAATCGGGGCCGCGTTGTCTGGATCTCTCTCCCGACGAGGGGCGCGCGTCGCCCTATTGGCTCGTCGGGCCGATCGGCTTGAGGAGTTGGCAACCAGTCTTCCAGGAGAAACGTTGGTCGTCCATTGTGACGTCACCGTCGAGACCGATCGCAGTGCTTCTGTGGACCGCATCGTTGCCAGCTGGGGGCGGATCGACGTTTGCGTGAACAACGCAGGGGTGGGGCACTACGCACCGTTTGCGGAGACGAACCTCGATGAACTGCGCAATCTCATGGAGATCGACTTCGTGTCTGCCTTCGCGATGGCCAAGCATGTGTTGCCGCGCATGATCTCGGCCGGGACTGGTCTAATCGTCAACGTGGCATCCACCGGGGGCCTCATCGCTCACGCCCCGAACCTCTCCGCATACCTTGCGGCGAAGCATGCCGTCGTGGGAATGAGCCGGGGCCTTCGTCGGGAGCTTGACGGGAGCGGCGTTCGCGTGCAGGTCGTCTGTCCGCACCTGACAGACACCGGGTTCTTCGGGGTCGGCGTCGGCGCGGAGGAGATGGAATCGCTGGCCGACCGTCTTCGGGATCACATGGACTCGGCCGAGTCGGTCGCGGAAGGCATCGTCGCCGGGATTGAAGACGGGGCGTTCCTGGTCTTCCCAACGCTGGCCAGCCGTGCGGCATACGAGCGATTCCGTGAACCGGAGCTGGGAGGTTCGCAGTGAGCCACTCTCCTTATCGATGTGAGACCGCCCTCGTTGTGGGAGCGGCGTCTGGAATCGGGCGGGCTGCGTCCTTGCGGCTGGCAAAGGAGGGCGTTCGCCTGTTCTTGGCCGATCTAGCGCGGGACTGCGTGGCCGATGTCGCCAAGGATGTAAGAGACGCCGGCGGGTTGGCTGAAGCGTTCGCTGTGGACGCGTCGAGCAGTTCGTCGGTGAGTGACCTCTTCGCCGCGCTACGGCAACAGGCGGAGCGACTGGACCTTGTGGTGAACAGCTTTGGTTGGCTGGATGAGACGACATTCATCGAAGACCTCACCGATACGCAGTGGGACCGAATGGTCGGAACGAACCTCAGCGGGGTTTTCTACTGCTGCCGCGAGGCGGTGCGATGGATGAAGGAGCACGGGTCCGGGCGGCTTGTGAACCTGTCGTCGGTCGCGGCTCTCATGCCGACCCCAGGGGCCCTCCACTACAGCGCCAGCAAGGGGGGCGTCGTTCAGCTGACCAAGACATTGGCCGCGGAGATTGCCCGCTACGGTCTTCGCGCGAATGTCGTCGCACCAGGCTACGTGAAGACACCGATGCTGGAGAAGATGGATGAAGGATTCCTCGAACATATCCAGCGCCGCACTCCCTTGCGGCGGTTCGCCGATCCGGAGGAGATCGCCGGCCTGATCGCGTTCTTAGCATCACCCGAGGCTGACTACTTGGTCGGACAGGTTCTCAGCCCCAATGGGGGCTTGGTGATCTAGTGTGAGCGATCGTTCGAAGAGGAGAGCGCAAGGCGTGACGACGAATCGCGATGCCGCAGCGAGCCTGACTCTACGAATGGAGCCGGCGGTGGATTGGGTGACGATTGATCGAGCCAGCGATCGGAATGCGCTCGATTCGCGCACGCTCGCCGAACTCGGGGATCATCTGGCGGAGGCCGAGGCACGCGGCGTCCGGGCCGTTGTGTACTGTGGGGCGGGCGAGGAGCACTTCATCGGCGGAGCAGACGGTGTCGAGATGTGCCGGTTCGGTCCGGACGAGGCGCGCGCTTTCTCTCGGCGCATCCAAGAGCTGTTCGATCGATTGGAGTCAAGTCCGATGCTACTCATCGCAGCCGTCGATGGTCTGTGCTTCGGCGGTGGCCTGGAATTCGCACTGGCATGCGACATTCGGATTGCCACGCTTCGCTCTCGTCTTGGCCTTCCCGAAGTGAAGCTTGGAATCATCCCCGGCGGTGGAGGCACGCAGCGTCTTCCTCGAGCGATCGGCATGAGCCGAGCCAAGGAGCTGATTCTCACCGGGCGTCTCGTCTCGTCGGACGAAGCACTGTCGCTCGGACTCATTCACTCCGTTGTCTCTCCTGAACAGCTGGGCGCGGAGGCGAGAGCGTACGCCTCTCGTGCGACCCGGCTTCCGCTCCATGCCTTCCGAGAGGCCAAGCAAGTGACACAGGCTGCATGGGATCGATCATTGGCTGAGGGCCTCCGTCTGGAGGCGGAAGCCTTCGGGCGCTGTTTCCAGAAGAGCGACTTCTCGGATCGCGTCCGTGAGCAACTGGAGAGTGGGGCGCTTCGGACGACACAAAGGACGGATGGAAGGGGAAGCCCAGATGGCAACGATTCGAGCGGCTGACGGACTGAGTCTTCACTACGAGGAGCACGGACAGGGAGAACCGGTTGTGATTCTCGGGGGGATCATGATGAGTGCAGCAAGTTGGGCGCAGCACCTACCGGTGCTCTCGCAGCACATGCGGGTGATCCTCATTGATCTTCGCGACCAGGGGCGCTCCGATCGAGCCCTGGAGCCGTATCTCCTCGATGCGCACGTGCCCGATGTTTGCCAACTGCTTGATGAACTGGGACTGGTAACGGCTCACGTGCTGGGTCTCTCGTACGGAGGACAGGTGGCTCAGCGTCTGGCTCTCTCTCATCCAGACAGACTCCGGACGCTCGTCTTGGCCAACGTGAACCACTACATCTCGAATCACCTGGCAGAGATCGGGCGGGCCTGGGAAGTGGCCGCCGAGATCAACGATGGAGAGCGCTTCTTCCAGCTCGCCGTCCCCTTCATCTACTCGCCCGACTTCTACGCCGAGTACTTGGATGTGCTCCGCGAGCGCCAGGCGATGTTCAAGACGATGTTAACCAAGGAGTGGTTCCAGGGTTTCGTGCGCCTCTGCCGAAGCACGGAGGGGTTCCGCGTACCGGTTGAGGATCTCCGGCGGATCTCCATGCCGACGCTTCTTCTGGGGGCGGATGAAGACATCATCACGCCCGTTCGACTGATGGAAACGATGTATCGGGAGATCCCGAACTGCGAGTTTCTGACGATTCCCTTCTCGGGGCATGGCGCGTTCTTGGAGCGAGCCGGGGAGTTCCTTTCCATCGTTCTCGGATTCTGGGCGAAGCATGAGAAGCTTCGAGGGACATGACATTCGACACAACGGAACAGCGAAGGGAGGTGGATGGACGCGGATTGAACGAGACGTTGGGCTATCAAGTGTGACGGAAACAGGGAGGTAAGCATGTTTGCAGGCAGCAAGATCGCAAGAGGAACCCTTCTCGCCGTCGTTGCCGTGTTCGGTCTGGTCTTCCTCGCAGGAGCGCAGGAGGGGGCGATCAAGCTTGGCGCGGTTCTTCCGCTCGGCGACATCACTGGCGCGCAAGCGGCCAAGGCGATGGAGTTGGCGGTCGACGAGATCAACGCCGCAGGCGGCGTCCTCGGACGAGAGTTGGAAGTCATCGTGATCGATAGCGAGTTCGATGCGGCCAAGGGAGCGGCGGCGATCGATCGTCTGGCGACGGTCGACGAAGTCGACATCTTCATCGGCGGCATGAGTTCGGGAGTTCACCTCGGCCAGATCCCGACGCTGAAGAAGTACGAGAAAGTCACAGTCTGGATTGGCGCAGCCTCTTCCTTGGTTGAAGAGGCGGTCCAAGGCCTTGATTGGTACTTCCACATTCATCCATGGGACTACTTGCAAGGGCAGAGCTACGTGGATGGATGGGCAGCGATCGAGGAGGAGTATCCTCTGATCACGATCGACAAGGCGTTCTGGGCATACGAAGATGGGGCTTTCGGGACCGGTTCATATCAGGGAAGCTTGATCGCGCACGAAGATTGGGAAAACATCGGTGATTCGTTCACCAGTGCCGCTCTCGGCGGAGGCGACTACCGCTCGATCCTCCGCTTGGCGCAGGAAGAAGATCCCGACATCTTCATCTGGGTCGGCTACGGCTCGGACGCGCTGCCGATCATGGAACAAGCTATCGAGATCGGCTTCACCCCGCCTCTGTTTGTCGGTTCCCCTCCGGGCTGGCCGGCGGACTTCGGCGAGTCGCCGCTTGCTGAGGGCGTCATCGCCTACGGCATGTGGGCTCCGTCAATCTCCAACGTCAGCGCGGTCAGCCAGGCCTTCTGGGATGGCTACATCGCGATGTACGACGAGGAGCCGGCGACCTACTTCGCTCCGCTCGGATACACGAACGTGTACGTCGTGGTTGAAGCCATCGAGCGCGCAGGCACCCTGGAGAAGGAGGCGTTGATCGATGCGCTGGAGGCGACCGAATACGAGTCTCCAGTGGGTGAGACGCTCACGTTCACCGCGTCCAACCTGATCGATCACCAGGGATTCCAAGGGCAGAAGATCCTGCAGTGGCAGGACGGCGAACAGCAGGTCATTTGGCCGTTTGAGTTCGCGACCGCGCTGCCGAGGTATCCGTTCACCGGACGCTAGAGGCATCGCATGATCTAGGACCTGGAATCCGCCGGGCTCGCTTGCGTGCTGATGCGGGCCCGGCGATCGGAATCGGAGAAACATGACACTGCTCGGCAGATTGGGACACAGAAAAGTTCAGCTTGCCCTGGGAGCGCTCGCGGCGGTGGTCCTCCTCCTTCTCTGGAAGCCGTACGCGCTGATCGAAGGCGTGCAACGTGGGGGACTCTACGCGCTGATTGCCCTTCCCATGGCGTTGATCCTCGGAATTGTCGGAATCATTAACCTGGCTCACGGCGAGTTCATGATGCTCGGCGCCTACTTCGCCTACATCCTGTTTCGGTCGGCGGGTATGGATCCGCTTGTCGCGATCCTGCCCGCTCTGGGCGCGTTCGCGATCCTGGGAGCGCTCACCTACATCTTGACGATCCGAAGAGCGCTCAAGGCGCCGGAGCTGAATCAGCTCCTGTTGACATTCGGATTGGCCATGATGGCTTCGCAATTCGCCAACCTGCTTTGGACTTCGCAACCATACAAGCCCAGCCTGATGTACGTCTACAGCTCGATGCGGGTGGGTGGGCTCACGTTCGGGAGCTATGCCTTCGTCTACGTGGCGGCTGCCCTCGCGCTCTTGGTCGGGCTGTTGCTCTTCCTTCGACGGACGCGTCTCGGCAAAGCGGCGCTGGCCGTCGGCCAGAACCCCCGTGGCGCGAAGCTCGTGGGAATTGACGTGAACCGCACGTACTTGCTGATCTTCACCCTTGCGATTGCGCTCATCGGCGCCATTGGAGCGATGTTCCTGACTCGGCACTCGGTCTTTCCTTCCGTCGGATCGTCTTACACGATGAAGTCGTTCTGCCTGATCGCGATGGCTGGCATCGGAAACCTTGTCGGCATCGTCTGGGGCGGCTTGGCTCTCGGTGTTGCGGAGGCGCTCGTCTCTTCGTTCCGCGGATACGGCGGTTGGGCGGACGTTGTCTTCTTTGCCGTTTTGGTTGCCGTGATCATGGGACGTTCTTATTGGATGCGGAGGCTGACAGCATGAAGACAACGAGATTCATTCCCTATACCCTCGCTGCCGTTGTCGCCGCCGTGTTCCCGTTGCTGTCCGGCGCCTACCTGCAGCAGGTGGCGATCACAATCCTCCTTTACATGGCATTGGCGGTTACTTGGGACATGATCCTGCGTTCCGGCCAACTCAGCTTCGGGACGGCCGGCTTCTTCGGGTTGGGAAGCTACGCCTCGGCCCTGTTCTTCCTTCGACTCGGCGTCGATCCGGTGGTTGGCATTCTCCTCGGAGGCATCTTCGCGGGAGTGGTCGCGCTGCTGGTCGGGCTCGCCGTGCTTCGGCTTCGCGGAATGTACTTCGCGATCGTGACGCTCGCGCTGGCCAGCATCTTCAGAGTCGTCGCGAGGAACATCCCTGCACTGACCGGAGGAGCGGAAGGAATGATGCTCCCCTCGGTTATCTTCGGAGGAGACGCGACGAAGCTCTACGGGCTCGCTCTTGTCGTTGCCGTTCTGGCGGTTCTTGCCTCGGAGATCTTCGAACGCTCCAGAATCCGACTTGCCCTCACGTCGATTCGCAACGATGAGCGCGTGGCGAAGTCGAGCGGCATTAGCGTGTTCTGGTACTTGGTCTTCGTGTTTACGGTTGCCTCGGCGATCCAGGGAATCGCGGGAGGAACGTATGTCCAGGTCTACGGCTTTGTGTCTCCGGAGGGCAGCTTCCACGCGAACTTCCTGCTACTGCCGCTGGCGATGGCGCTCCTCGGAGGCATCCACAGCACGTGGGGACCTGTCCTTGGCGCGCTGATCCTCGGCATGATGGGGGAGTACTTGAAGCTTCAGATCCCCTACGGACACCTGCTCGTCTACGGAGGCATCATCGTGTTGGTGACGCTCTTCCTCCCTCAGGGTGTGGTCGGCGCCTTTCGTCAGCGTCTGAGTGGCTGGCATACTGCGCGGAGGTCGAGATGATCACGCAACATGCAGGAGCCCCCGTACGTGCCAGCCAGTGTTCGGCGCTCGCGTCTGGCGGAGCGTGTGAAGCCGGCAGGCTTAGTCAAAGGAAAGGGGAGCGGAACCGATGACCGTCCTGAACGTCAACTCATTGACCAAGCGCTTCGGGGGGTTGGTCGCCGTCAACGACGTCTCCTTCGACCTCGCCGAGGACGAAATCCTCGGTATCATCGGGCCGAACGGAGCGGGCAAGACGACGCTGGTCCATGTTATCTCCGGCCTGTACTTCCCCAACGAGGGACAGATCAGGCTCGGAAAGCACGACATTACCGTGGCCCCTGCGTATCAGCGCAGCCGGCTTGGGGTGGGCCGAACGTTCCAGTTGGTCCATCCGCTTCAGGATCTGACCGCCCGTGAGAACATCATGGTTGGCGCAATGTTTGGAGAGCAAATGTCGCAACGTGCGGCGCGGCGCAAAGCTGGCGAGATCGGCGAGCTTCTCGGTCTCTCCCGAATGGACCGCGGCGTGTCAAACCTGACCGTGCTGGAAGTGAAGAAGCTGGAGATCGGCCGGGCACTGGCGACGTCGCCTCGTGTCCTTTTGCTCGATGAGGTCATGGCCGGCCTGAATGCAGAGGAGACGAGTGCGATGATCGCTTCCGTTCGGGCCATCCACGAGCAAGGGATCGCTCTCTGCGTGATCGAGCACGTGATGAGCGTGATCCGGGAAGTGACCGATCGTGTCATCGTGCTGAACGGCGGCGTACTCATCGCAGAGGGTCCATACCAAAGGGTCTCCGAAAACCCGGAAGTCATCGCGGCCTATCTTGGGGAGGAAGCGTGATGCTCAGCGTCTCGAAGGTTGATCACTACTACGGAAAGGCGCACGTGCTGCGCGAGCTCTCTCTAGAGGTCGGAGCGGAGCCGGTCGGCGTTTTCGGCCCCAACGGGGCGGGCAAGACGACGCTAGTCAATGTTATTGTCGGCCTTGTGCGGCCGAGGCGGGGTCATGTGGAGTTTGACGGCCAGGTGCTCGGTAAGCTGCCGACGCATCGGATCATCCGTTCCGGAATCGCCGTCGTGCCCCAAGAGCGAGAGCTCTTCCCCCTCATGAGCGTGTACGGGAATCTGGAAGCGGGCGCTGCGTACATCCCGTCGGCCAAGGATCAGCTGAGTGCGTCGCTTGAGGAGGCCTTCTCAATGTTTCCGATTCTGAAGGCGCGTGCCCGCCAGCTAGCGGGCACGTTGAGCGGGGGAGAGCAGCGGATGCTTGCCATCGCCCGGGCGCTCATGTCGAGACCCAAACTTCTGATTCTCGACGAGCCGTCTCTGGGGCTTCAGCCGTCTCTCGTGACTGAGCTCTTCCAGACGGTTCGTACGATCAGTAAGAGAATCGCCGTGCTCATGGCGGAGCAGAACGTTCGCCAGAGCCTGAAGGCGGTCGATCGGGGCTACGTGATCGAGAATGGATCGATTGCGCTCGAAGGGGATTCGGACTCCCTGATGCACAACGAGCACGTCCGCCGCGCGTACCTCGGGCTGTAGACATCGGAAAGGAGAACGTCGATATGCCGCTTCGGGCACTGGCCATCTCGGGAAGCCCGCGGGAAGACAGCAACACGTCAGCCTATCTGAGTGCTGCGCTCGATTCGCTCGAGGGTTGCGGGATCTCAACGGAGCTGATCTCGTTGGCCGGTCAAGATTTCCACGGCTGCAAGGCGTGCTATGCCTGCTGGCAGAGCGAAGAACGCGTCTGCCAGCTGAGAGGAGATGGCTTCCGGGAGATCTTCGACAAGATGGTGGATGCAGACGCCCTTCTGGTCGGTTCTCCGGTCCATTACAGCGCGGTGCATCCGGCTGTGTGGTCTGTCCTTGTCCGAGCTGGATTTCCGAGCATGGCGGGGCACCCGGAGAGCCCGCCTCGGCCCTTCTCTCGCAAGGTCGGAGGACCGATCACCACGGCACGCCGGGCGGGCCAGAACTTCGCGTTCGCTCAGCTGCTTCTGTGGTTCCACATCAACGAGTTCATCGTGCCCGGATCTCTTTATTGGACGATCGGTGTGGCCCGATCCCTGGGCGACGCCCCCAACGACGTCGAGGGCATGCTGACGGCACAGCGCTTCGGCGAGAACATCGCCTGGCTGCTGGAACGCATTCATCACACATCGCCGGAGTGAGAGAGGAGAAAGAAGGAATGGAGAATCCAACGTACGCGCAGCACACGGGACGCTCGGCGTATCCGGCTGCCGACACTGTCTACAACCTCGGCCACATCTTGGCGCGGAACGCCTCGCCCTGCGGCTTTCCCGATCGGACGGCGATCATCGACGCGGATCAGCCGGGCGGGCGGCGGATCAGCTACCGGAAGCTGAACGAGCGATCGAATCGTTGCGCTCACGCTCTGCGTGGGTTGGGTATCGCGAAAGGCGACCGCGTGTTCGTCCTGATGCCGAACCGCCCGGAGACGGTGGAGATTGTCTACGGTTGCCTCAAGTCCGGCGCGGTCTACACGCCTGCAAATTTTCGCCTCTCGGCCGAGGAGATCTCGTTTCTCGTCGAAGATATGGAGGCAAGCACGCTGATTTTCGACTCGGACTTCGCTGAGACCGTGCGTGACGTCGTCGGTCAGCTCTCGGCGCTCAACCTTGTGGAGGTCGGCAACCGACAGATCGAGGGCGCCCTGGACTACGAGGATCTGCTCGAGCAAGCATCGGTGGAGGCTCCAGCCGTCGATACGGCGGCCGACGACACGTGCATGATCCTGTTCACAGCCGGCACGACCGGCCGTCCCAAGGGTGTCTGCCTCACACACAGAAGCACGTTCTTCGCCTGTCTGTCCAACGGAATTTCGGCATCGCTAACGCCCGACGATATATATCTCGGCGCGCCGCCGATGTTCCATTGCGGTGGGCTGACGTGCTTCCAGCTGTACATGCTGATGATTGCCGGAACGATCGTGCTGCAGGCGCGTTGGACGGCCAAGGGTGCACTCGACGCGATCAACGCCTACGGCGTGACGTACCACTTCGGGATTGCCACGCAACTCAAGTTCATGGTCCAGGAGACCGACTGGGCATCACGCGTGGGCACGCTCCGAGCGGTGAACGGTGGAGGCGAGCCCCAGCCGGCCGAGCTGAAACAGGCGTTCATCAACCGGGGCATTACCTACGTCAGCGGCTATGGCTTGACCGAAACGGGCGCCACGGGGTTCAATTGGGCGGCATCTTCGCCGTCGGATCCGACGCTCTCCAAAGCCAGTGAGTGCATGGGCAAGCCCCCGGCATTTGTCGAGGTCAGAATCGTCGACCCGAACGGTGCGGAGGTTCCGACCGGGGAGACGGGGGAGATTATCATCCGGCGCGAGCCAACGGGAGCGGCCGGCTACTGGAAACGCCCCGACGACGAAGCGAAGAAGTTCCGCGGGAATTGGATCTTCACCGGCGATCTGGGGAAATCTGACGAGGAGGGGTACTACTACGTCTTGGGGCGCACCGACGACATGATCGTGAGTGGCGGCGAGAACATCTATCCCTCAGAGATCGAGCGAGTAATCTACGGACACGAGAAGGTGGCCGATGTCGTGGTCGTTCGCGGCACCCACCCGCAGTGGGGCCAGACCCCAAAGGCGATTGTCGTGCCGAAGCCGGGGCAGACGGTCACCGAAGAGGAGATCCTCGAGCTTGTGGGCGCACATCTCGCGTCCTTCAAGAAGCCCCGCAAGATCGTCATTGTCGAGAGCGTTCCTCGATCGGAAACTGGGAAGATCGACAAGCGGGCGATCAAAGCGCTCTACGAGGAGCTGTAGAAATGCCCTCCACCACTGGATTCGATCCAGGTGCAATGTCAGAATCAGCCGATCTAACCTTCAGCCCGAGATCCCCTCTGAATGAGATGCCAGAACCGAAACAGACTTAGATTCAGGCGAGGACGCTGACGATGTGAAACACAAGGTTCTTTGAGACTTAGATACCAATATTGGCTAGGAGCCTAGAGTGCTGGATGGCTTTGGAACTCAACGATGGCCGACAGCTACTGACCTTCATCCCAAGATCCGGCCCAAAGGTGATGTCGGAATCGACATGGACTGAAGTTTCTGGGAGGAAGGCAGGCATGCGAACGGCAAGACGCTCCGAGACCGAGATATGAACAGCGTTTTGGAGCGTAGGGACTCAAAGTAGAACGCGTTCGTGTCTTGCATTTTGGTGATGGATGTCCCACACACGCGAGGCAATCTCTTGAGAACGTTGTCCATGTCTTCGTCTTCCCGTTTCATCCGTTGCAGAGTTCAGGTTCCTGCCGACTCTCTGCACATCAAGATGTGGCCGGATCTTGCGTGAATGTGAATTGACTCTCAGATGAGATGATCCTAAGCTGATTGCACGATCGTACACATTCCGCCAAGTACATCGCAACGCACGCGAGCTACGAGGTGCATGATGTATCGTGCCCATTTCCATCGAAGGTCCGTCAAGATCAAGTTCCTGGTCTTTCTCGCCTAAACAGTTGTGGGTGTCGGTTTGCCAATCTCTGGTTACCGAGTCATTGAGGAGATGGAGCAATACATCGGCGGAAAGCAATCCACAGTGAAGGGTCGCACCACGTGAAAACCCGGCATCACGATCGACGTGTACATCCCCAACGATCCGGCTGGAGAGAGCGCAAATGCAGAGGTTCGTGCTGCATGCAGAGCGTGGGAAGAGAAGCTCAGAAGTGAAACCAATGCGAATCTCTGCTTTGAGTACCACGTCGGGGAAACAGCACCGGAAGTTGAGTCTCCTCCGCCTTATGTTCTTGAGGTTCACTGGACGGACGAAGAGACAACGAATGAACCAGGACGCGCCTCACCTCAAACAGAGGTGGCGGAAACCGACTCTCCAGGCGTCTTCAACCGCGTGGGCCATGTGCTGCGGGGAGACATCTACATCAACCGCCTGGAGTCGTGTTTCGCGATCTTCACTGCTTGAAGTGCGCTGAGTTCCTTGTCTTTGATCTCGAGCATCACATCGAAATCGTTCGGGCGGGAGTGCTCGAGGAACTGCACGAAGTCCGCGGAGTCAAGCGTGTCCGCGTGTCGTCCGAATCTCCCGCTGGGGAGAACTGAGCTGTAATCCACAATCGGAAGACCGTCGTTCTCCTGGCAGGTCTGTGCTGCAGCGGCAAGCGCTTCGTGCAACGGCTCGGCCTCATTCAGGAGGAAGTGGTGATACACATCGAACACAACGGGGCATCCAGTCGCTTCAGAGATTCTCAGACAATCAGCCAGGGAGTAGCTTCGTTCATCATTCTCGATCACCAATCTCCGTCGAATCTTCTCTGGCAATTTCCCGCACACTTCCTCGAAGCGTAGCATACTCGCTGCTCGATCTCCGTAGACGCCTCCGACGTGAATTTGGACCTTCGCTGTTTCGTCAAGCCCCATTTGGTCGAGGATCTGACAGTGGTACTCAAGATCGCGAATAGCATTCTCGACGATGCGTGTCTCCTTGGCGTTAAGGACTGTGTACTGGCCTGGGTGCATGTCGATGCGCAGACGCGCTCCCGGATGTAGGATCCAATTTCGCTCAGCACGCCCTCGTACCGAGCGATCCATGCGGGTTGTGGATCTGGATGCGAGGCGAACGGCACGAGATCTGAGGTGATTCGGAAGAAGAGTATGCCGTGCTCAGCGTTGAAACGAAGCATGGTCTCCAGGCACGCAAGGTTGCTCTTCACGGCTTTGTCGAGACGATCTAGGGAAAAGCTTCTCAGGCGGAACGTCTTCGCCCCGACACACTCAAGAGTCCGGTTGATGCCTGGATAGCCAATCTTCATCTTGTTACAGGATAGCCCCCTAGCGGTTCGAACCAGCTGGCTGCTGCCTACGCAGTTCGCAAGGTAGCGAGTCCACCATCCACTCCGAGCGTCTGCCCTGTGACCCAGCTCTGATCTGGATGAAGGAGCCAGCAGACAGCCGACGCAATCTCATCGGTAGATCCAAGTCGCCCCAAAGGGTGGAGAGATACTGAGGCAGCTCTCGCTTTCTCGTTGGAAAGCAGCGGTTCCGAGAGGGGTGTCTCGACCATACCCGGAGAAACGCAGTTCACGCGGATCCCAGAGCGAGCGTACGTCGCTGCGGCGGATCTTGCCAGCCCCGCGACACCGCCCTTCGCTGCCGCAATCGCTTCGTGGTTGCGCAGGCCGGTTGCGGCTGCGGCGGAGGCAAGGAGAACGATGGATCCTCCGGACTTCCGCATGACCTTGGTAGCGGATCGCACGGCAGCGAACGCAGAGGTCAGGTTCGTGCTCAACACATTTTCCCACTCCGTTCTTGTCGTGAGGTGCGCAGGCTTGAGCAGCATGGAGCCTACGGCATTCACGAGCCCGTTGAGATGCTCATGCTGTGACTGAATCCGCTGAGTTAGCTCAGCAACTTGATCGAAGTCGGTTGCATCGAGGGTCGTGTAGGAGATGCGATCTGTGCTCTCTCCTTCAGGAATGCCCGGTACGTCCGCGCCCGATCGAGATGCCGACACAACTGTCGCTCCCTCGGAGAGAAGCTGCCTGCAGATCGCTGAGCCAATGCCGCCGGTGCCTCCGAGAACGAGGATCACCCGGGCTGGGGTGCTGTCAATATGTTCCATCTCAATACCTCCCATCGTCCTGTGGGGATGGAGACGCCTCATCGTCTTATCGGCATGCGAGCCTATGGCCGAGGCTAGCTCGCTCAGAGTGACCAGGCCTCCCTTTGAGCAAGACTGACACCGTGAGCCAAAGATGCCACACGCCCGCCGGAATTGCAAAACGCGGTGTGTTCGGCGTATTGGGCCTTGCAGCGAGGCTGATCTTCCGCTGCATTCCAATCGGACTAGCGGATGCATCCGGATCATGAGTTCAGAGCGGCGTGCAGTCCGATAGATCGAACCAGCGAACATCATCGATGCTGTGAGCAAGCTGGTATGCAGCAACACGAACGCGGAGAAGAACAGAATCCGTCGAAGCCAACAGCTTGTGCAGGCTGGGATGTCGTTTCAAGTGCACGCTAGCCAGTTCACCTCGCTCGTCGTCGGGTGCTATCGAAGCGAGGCCGTGCGCGGTGAGAACGGAGTGGCATTGCGCACCGAGCGGTTCCGCGGCTCGATCACCGAAGAAGAGCGCCACACGACCATTCAGCAAGAGGTTACGGTACTTTCGAGTGGATCGGTATGTTGCGAACAAGAGCGTTTGAATGCCATCGACCGGTGTGGTGGCCACCAAGCTTGTGTGCGGTTGCCCTTCTCTCTGTGTCGCGAGAACCGCGAACCGACTTGCGTCAAGAATAGCTTGGATCTCGGCCACTTGACTCATTCGGAGTTTTGTCCCGCTGTGCTCTCTTGGCTGCTCTGAAGGATTCATTCTCGGTCCTCTCGCCCGCTCGAGCGCGGTTTGCCTCGACATGGTAAATCTTGCACGGCACGTACGCCACCGCCCCCATTCCTACGCGGGTGTCGGAAAACGTTCGGCCGCACTCTCGCAGGCAATCCGGGCGATGTGTCTACGCGGGCGAAGTGCCTGGTGGGTATCACGTTCAGGATCTTCGCGTACGCCGCTTTCAAAGCGCACTTTCGATTCGCGATTCTGCTTTGACGTGATCAAACCGCGAGGGAGATGCAAGGGTGCTGACTGAATCAACATGCCGAAAGAGGAACGGTGGGTCCTGGATTAGCTACTAACACAGGAATCTCATGACTTGCACATCTTGCGAACACGATCATCGAATAATTTAAATATATAGATGTAAAGCAGTAGTTTTGGACTCAAAGGAGGAGTCAGAATGAATGTGAAGAGAGTTATGACCTTAGGAGTTGCCGTGGCTGTCTTGCTGATGGCGGCTGTGGTGTCGTTCGGTGCTGGTCACAACATGGCGGAGTTGCGCGTCGCGCACCTGTCGCCGGATGCTCCGGCAGTAGATGTCTGGTTGAATGGTGCAGTAGTGCTATCTGGCGTTCCATTCGGTGCATATAGCGACTACCTCGAAGTTCCCGCGGGTGAGCATGTTGTACAGGTCACCCCGGCCGGCGCCACGCAGCCGGTGGTCATCAACGCTACGTTGACACTGGTTGAGGATACGGCCTACACGGTTGCTGCAACGGGTCTGCTTGGTACCAGCGACCTTGAAGCGATCGTCCTGATTGATGACCGATCGCCAACCGCTCAAAAGGCTGGCGTTCGGTTCATTCATACCTCGCCGGATGCTCCTGCTGTAGACATTGCCGTCGCGTGCTGCGGTGGTCCCATCCTTTTCGAGGAGGCGAGCTTCCGCGAGTCGGCGGACTACATCATGGTCGATGGTGGCACGTACGACCTTGAGGTTCGGCTTGCTGGTACCGGAACCGTAGCCTTGCTCGTAGAGGGCGTGATTCTCCAAGCGGGTGCCAACTACACGATCTTTGCGACCGGTCTCGCTGGAGATGGAACGCTCGGAGCACTGGCCATCGAGGACGCAAGTTTGCCCGCAAAGCTTAGGGTTGCCCACCTGTCGCCCGATGCTCCGGCCGTCGATATTTGGGCCAACGGCGCCGTCATCCTTGAGAACGTGCCCTTCAAGGCCATCAGCGACTACCTGGAGGTCCCGGCGGGCGAATACAGGGTTCAGGTGACCCCCACCGGTGTAACGGAGCCGATCGTGATTGATGCCACCGTAGAGTTGGGGATCAACAAGGCCTATACGGTCGCTGCAACGGGACTTCTGGCCGAGGGTTTGGAGCCCATGGTTCTGACGGATGACATGAGGACGATGGCCGATTCCGCCAAGGTCCGCTTTGCCCACACGTCGCCTGATGCCCCGGCTGTTGACGTCGGAGTGAGCGGCGGCCCGGTCTTGTTCCGCAATGCATCGTTCCGTGAGGCGAGCGAGTACTTGGCCGTTGGAGGCGGACTCTACAACTTGGAGGTTCGGTTGGCTGGCACGATGACGGTCGCCCTGCCGGTTCCTGGTGTCTCTTTTGCCGATGGCGCGAATTACACGATCTTCGCCATTGGTCTTGCAGGAGACGGATCGCTGATGGCGCTACCGGCCATCGATGCGGAGTAGAGCTGTCCGCTGAGGTGCGAACACGCCCATAGACGGTTCAGCCAACATTGACGGAGCTCCAAGCAGCGGGGGCAGATAGATGACTGCCCCCGCTGTCTCCTATTGAGTGAGACCAGCTGGCTCTTCACCATGTACCTTCCTTCCAACAAGCGCATCCATATGTCGAGCAGGATGAACTGCTGCACTCGCTTGAGATGGTTAGGATGGTAGACTGCCCATGAATCGGAAATTCCTCTCCAGGCAGCAGAAGCCTTGAGGATAGATTCCATCGAGCAAGGAGGCTCTTGATGAGTCCTGAGCAACCCAAGTACACGGTTCTGTCTTCGTCTGCGAATCGGGAGGTCCGTCGGTACGAGGCGAGGATCGTCGCCGAAACGTCCGTAGAGGGTGCGCGGGCGAAGGCACTCAACGAAGCGTTCTCCATCCTGGCGGGATATATCTTCGGTGGCAACGAGCCAGCCGAGAGGGTCGCGATGACGTCTCCCGTCACGCAGTCCCGAGATTCCCAACGGATTGCGATGACAGCACCGGCTCTTCAGCAGATGGCGAAGCGAGATGATTCCCCGGATTGGGTCGTGCAGTTCACGATGCCAGCTCAGTATCGCATGGAAAGCCTGCCTCGCCCGACGGATGAACGGGTCAAGTTGAAAGAAGTTTCTGCATCAACCCTGGCCGTCGTTCGCTTCTCCGGCCTCGCGCGCAGCAAGACACTTCTGGACAAAGAGAAGGAGCTGCGTGAGTTCATCGACAGCGAGAGGCTTGAGCCAATCGGCGAAGTCGCATACGCGTTTTACGACCCACCGTTTACGCTCCCGCCTCTTCGCCGCAACGAGATTTGGATTGAGGTCACTCCAAAGCGATGATCCCATTGACGCGGCGGCGGTAGGCTGTCTTGCCCTCTTGAGTAAGGTCAAGGTAAGGCGCCAGTTCGAAGCTCGCTTCAAGCATGTGAAGTGCCTCGCGCTGTTGGCGCGCTTCCTAGCGATCTGCAAGCTCAGTCCTCGCGTCAATCGTCCAGTTAACTCGATGGAGATCATCCGCCCCTTCATCGCGCTCGCTGAGGGTCTGCCGTTCGTGCTCGATCTGCATTTCTCTGTTCAGACAGTGCAGATCCTGTCTAGTTGCGTGTGGGAAATCGACACCCGGAAATCCCACGACGATGTTTTCGTTGCAGCTGCTGTAGAATGTGGAGTTGTGTGGGCTGCATCGACTGCCAGGTCAGAACCCTCGGATTGGGCTCGTCGGGCATGGATCGAACTGGATAAAAGGAGGAACTGTGAATCACCTTGCCCCTCGTTGGCTAGTAGTGTTTGCTCTCGGCCTCTGTCTGGCCATAGGAATTGCTGCCGTGGCATCTCCCCCTTCGCTGTCTGGTAGGTGGGTGATGCTGCAGGTGTATCCGAGGATCGCCCTGGTTCCGATGGTGGGGGCATCTACCCAGACGAGCTTTGTTGTTCTACAGGTCGACATCGAGCAGGATGTTCTATCGCTTGAGATGTCGGTAAGCTACTGCTTCACGATCATTGAGGAGTCCTCCCCGCTGGCAACAACGGAGATCCCTGACGCATTCATGCAGTCGATTCGATCAGAACCTGACAGCGCGCGCCTCCAAGAGGAAGATGGGCGATTCACCTTCCAGCAAGACGCGCATCTCGAGATTCGAGGAGCCGTGCTGGACAACGCGGAGACTGATGATCTGCCAACCGAACCAGAAGATCCGCGCGTGTTCGATCAAGATGAAGATGGATTCCCCGGCATGACGGTGAACATCAATCTGTTTGGAGCCGTCGAGGAACAGATCTACGTCGTTCAGCGATTCCAGTACGAGTTGGAGGGGGGCGTCGTTTCGCCGGATCGAATCGAGGGCCTGATTGACTGGACCGACGAACAGGTAGTCCTGGCAGCCACAAACCCGATGCTACTTGCGGGCTCAGAGAGCCAGCCGGATCCAGATCCGAGCAAACACATCTTCATTATGCTGCGGGCACAAGAAACCTGGACCTGTGACTGGCTTCGCGACCACTGGCAAGAGCTTTTTGAACTTGACATGCGCGATGGATAGTCGGTGCGCGAGCGGTAGTGCCCTTCGTCGTGCGGATTGCTTCCCTAAGAAGGCCTCGCTACTGATTCCTCTGCCATGCCATGTCGCAGGGTTCTGAGTCCCGGACGGCTCAAAGGAACTGACGACATGATCAGAGGCACCGGCACGCGGTCCTGCATGAGGTAGTGAGTCTTGCGACGAACTTGTGTGCGCTGCTACCGGCTAGCGCTGCCAACCAGAATGGCCGCCGGAAATCTCAGTCTGTACAATCCTGGGCATGGACGGGTTGACGGATCAGAAGCTGACTGGGGCGGAGCCTGACGCAGCCCCACGATACGATGCGGATTGGATCCGTGTGCTGGCATTCGGATCTCTGATCATTCTCCATGCAGCTTTGGCATTCAACCCTTGGGGAACTCACTTGCTGCTGATCTGGAATGACCGATCGTTTCTTGGTGCGACACAACTCGTAGAGATGGTCAACGTCTGGGCGATTCCGCTTCTGTTTTTCGCTCTAGGGATGGGACTTCGACTTACAATGGCTTTGAGAAGCTGGAAACAACTCACCAGCGATCTTGCGAGTCGGGTCATCGTGCCGCTGGCCTTCGGCACGTTCGCCATCGGACCGCTGAGTCTCACGATTGCCTTTGGCCACTACTATAGCAGGTTTCCCTACGTCCCAACACCTGAGCATCTGTGGTTTCTCGTTAACTTCCTCATCTACCTGCTCTTGCTCTTGCCCATCCTCATCTGGATGAAGCGCCGCCACAGCAACTGGCTCGTTTGGGGCTTCGAACGCCTGCTCGGCGCCGGCCGCGGACTGGGAGTAGTTCTCTTAATCGTGCCAGCGGTTCTTGCTGCGATTCTCATGAATCCTATGATTTACACTTCCTATGCCTTCAGGCTGCATGGTCTTGTGCTCGGGCTCATCTTTTTCGGGCTCGGGTTCGTCTACGCATCTTCGGGAGAACCGGGTAGACGATCTGCAGAGCGTGTGAGATTCGCCGCTTTGACACTGAGCTGCGCACTGACGTTGGCTCGTCTGCTGGAGCTCTGGAACCCTCTGAACGCGCTGCTTGCTATGGAGTCCATGACTTGGATCATCGCCATCTTGGGGTTCGCCTCGCGGCACTGGAACAGACCGTCCAAGACGTTGCGGCGCCTGTCATCGGCTGCGTTCCCAGTGTACATCATGCACTTGCCGGTGCAGGTGTTCGTCTCATCTTTCCTCTTGCCCATAGGCATTCATCCCCTCTCCAAGTTCGTACTGCTTGTTGTGCTGACTCTCATAGGATCTCTTGGGCTCTACCAGATCGTGAAACGCATGTGCTGGGTTCGTCCGCTATTCGGAATGGGGTGGACCTGCAGAAGAAACCGCACACAGCAACGGGAAGCAGCCTCTACAGAGGCGCCCTTCAACTGATTGGAGCCTGGGCGACTGAATGTAGAAAGTGTTCGTCGCTGCAGAGTGGTGACGGCTGGGCAAGTTTGACATGTGGCCTGCGAGAGTATATTCTGGTCGCAACTAGACAAGCGTTCGATACATGGCGATACTATGGAAACATAGTTGCGCAAAGCCACGGGCCCCCAGTGTGAGAAACTGACACCGGGCAGCCGGGTTGCCGAGCGAGTAGTCGGCAATCCGGCTGCTTCGTTGGACATGGACTCTGATAAGGGCACGCCTGCGGAGACGCGAGCACGCAAAGCTACGGATCCAGTGGACCGCCGAGCTGCCAGAGCAAGACTCAAGTCAGCCAGATGACTGGCACTGGAGGTTCGGCATGCAATCAGGAGGACTCCTTCGGAGGTACAGCTGGGCAGGTTGGGTAGCGATGCTTGCGGTGTTGTGTCTAACGATCAACGGTCTTGCAATGCCCAAAGCGAGTATGAGTGGCTCGGATGCTTGGAACGGGCAATACGAGCTTCGTGTCACATGCCGGGATGAGGCGGGCTACTTAGGCTACGACATCTACGGAAGCGGCGCTAGCGTAGTGGACCTGGGCTTCTTCCAAGTAAACGAGACGAAGACTGTCTACCTGGATGCACCTAACTGCGGAGGAAACTGGACACTGCGCAAGTTTGTCCGCAGCTCCGAAACCGATCCATGGCAGCAGCGGGGCGGAACACACTCCGCAAACGTCTGTAAGCCTGAATCTATGTGGGATTGGCAGATTGTGGACTGCCCGGGTGATATCACCGTTCCCGCGGCATCGGGTTCCACCAGCACTGTCGTGAGTTGGGCTGAACCCTCCGTGACAGCAACCTGCTGCGGCTCCGGGATCGGAGCAACATCGCAGACGCATAGCCCCGGAGACACATTCCCGCTGGGTGTGACAACAGTGGTCTATACCTGGATCGATACCGATGGAGACATGCGCGAGTGCTCGTTCAATGTAGACGTCGTGGACGGCACCCCCCCCGTTGTCCGCATTAACTCGCCCGTAGATGGCATGGACTATGAGGTCGGTTCGCTGGTGCTTGCGGATTGGCTAGCCACAGATGACTCCGGCTCCATGAGTGTGGTCGCAACGCTGCCGGTTGGCGAGCCGGTGGACATGTCCCCCGGCAGGCATACGTTCACCGTGACTGCGACTGATGCTGCTGGGAATACGGCCACTGCTACTGCCGTCTACTATGTCTCCTACACAATGCTCCCCGGATTCCCGCTAGAATCGGCTGGCGGCGGCGGAGCTGAAGAGGAACCGAGCTACATTCAGTACTCCGCAGGTGGCGGCGGAGACGTTTCTGTGTCCCCCCTGTCCGTTGCGATGCAGCTGCTCGACGGACATGGCATGATCGTTAGCGACGCGCTTGCCGACCTGACGGTTGTGGAAGTAGCCGTCCTGGAGGGCGGAAGCGAAACGTACAACATTCTCCTCCCCATCTACATCTTCGAGTACGACCCAGACACGGGCCGGTATGTGCTGGAGTTCAGTATGGAGGCGCTTGATCCGGGGGTGTACGACCTTTGGATCGGTGTTGACGCCCGCACTCAGCACGTGATACGTCTTGAGAAGTAGCTGGCAAGAGAGTCGAGCAACGTTGCGAGAGAAGGCATTGGTTGGCTGGGACAGCGTACCCGAAATGCGGCTCGCTTTGATGGAAGGCCGTCACGCTGAGGTGACGGCCTTCGTTCATTGAGCACGACTCGAGCTGTGGTACTGCGTCTGCCCCCATTCTTGGTTCGAGTAGGATGGATAGGGTGAGTGCCTTGCGCAATTAGTACGGCTGCGTCCGCATTGAAGCCTACCACGCATGAATGGTTTGGAGCCGTGTGGGCTGAACGCCAACGCGTTTGCCTCCCGCGGTCGCGGATTGCCAGGCAAGGACGTGCGATGTAGGCTCGCTCAATTGAGATAGGAGGCAGCATGAAAGGAGAGCGCAAGCGCAGCGCACGCCCGAAGTGGGTGCCCAAGACCCTTTTCCCCTATGAGAGCCGGTTCATGGACGTCCACGGGCACTCTATCCACTATGTCGATGAGGGCTCTGGACAAGTACTGCTCTTCATGCACGGCAATCCAACCTGGTCATTTCTCTACCGCAATATCATCAAGGATCTGAAGAACACCTTCCGATGCATCGCGATGGACTACCCGGGGTTCGGGCTGTCTCAAGCGGCCGAGGGCTACGACTTCCTTCCCGCCTCACATGCCCGTGTTGTGGATGCGTTTGTGGAGTCGCTTGGCATTGCCCGGTTTTCTTTGATGGCCCAGGACTGGGGAGGACCGATTGGTCTCTGGGTTGCCGGCCATCGAGCTTCTCAGGTCGAGCGGCTGATCATTGGCAATACGTGGGCGTGGCCGATAGAGGGAGACAAGCACTTCGAGCGGTTCTCCGGCCTCATGGGCGGGTCCGTCGGCCGCTTCATGATTCTTCAATTCAATGCTTTTGTGAACCTGATGATCCCAACGAACGTCCGGCGGAGACGGCTTTCACCAGATGTAATGAGGGCCTATCGAGGGCCATTCCCCTCTAAGAAATCAAGAATGCCTACCTGGATCTTCCCACGTGAGATTCGGGGCAGCCACGTCTTTCTTGCTGAGGTGGAGTCGGGCCTTCGGAAGCTTGCCTCAAGACCCGTGCTGATCCTTTGGGGCGACAAGGACATGGCGTTTCGAGGGCAGGAGCGAGAACGCTTCGAGGCAATCTTCCCGAACCACAGAACCCAGATCCTGGCAGGTGCAGGACACTACATACAGGAGGCTGCACCGGAAGACATCGCCACTGCGATCAAGCAGTGGTGGAGCTTGGGGGACTGAATGCAGAACGCGTTCGTGCGTTGCCGCTTGGCGATGAGTGTCATCCTTGCATCAATCGCACATCCTGGAAGCTCCTTGGAGTATGGCAATAGGCCGCTCTCATGTGTCCGGGGCGAGGGTCGCAGCCTGGGCATTGACATCGCGTGGGCTGGATTCCAGGCCGAAAGTCACTGAGAGGCCGTGATCAGGGATGCTGCTGCATAGGTTGCCGCTCGCAGTTCTTAGATCCATACTGCTACATGCGGGGAAAGGGGCGGGCTAGCTATGGAAACGGATACGCGACAGCTTGCGGCCATTATGCTGACGGACATCGTTGGGTACACCGCCCTCACCCAGAACGACGAGGCGCAGACTCTTGCTCTGCTCGGCGAGCACGCGGCGCTCGTTCGTCCGGTGTTTGGCGAGCATAACGGCCGGGTGATCAAGAGCACGGGCGACGGATTCCTCGTAGAGTTCTCAAGTACCCTGGAAGCTGTGCACTGTGCTGTTGAGATTCAACACGCACTCTACGACCGGAACAACGAAGCTCCCCCTGGGCAAGCAATTGACCTGCGTATTGGCATCCACCTCGGCGATGTTGTACACCGGGCTGACGACATCTTCGGAGACGGGGTAAACATCGCGGCCCGCATCGAACCCCTTTCTCAGCCCGGCGGGATCTGCCTTTCCCGCCAAGTCTACGACCAGGTTTGGAACAAGATGGACCTGCGCATGGTGAGTCTTGGCAGGAAGACCCTGAAGAACGTGAGAGTTCCGATAGAGGTCTTCGAAGTTCTTCTCCCCTGGCTGCAGAATGAAACGCTCGCGTCACGAGCTGAGAATCACTCACGCCTCGCTGTCCTCCCCCTCGTGAACATGAGCCCTGATCCTGCAGACGAGTACTTCGCTGACGGGCTGACTGAGGAGCTGATCTTCACACTCTCGAAAGTGCGTGGGCTTCAGGTCATCGCCCTAACTTCCAGCATGAAGTATCGCGGAGCGAAGAAGGGCGTGTCAGAGATCGGAAGCGAGTTGGCTGTTGGCGCAGTGCTTGAGGGAAGCGTGCGCAAAGCAGGAAATCGGCTTCGCATAATGCTTCAGCTCATCGACGTTGTGAGTGAGTCGCACCTTTGGTCAGAGGCGTACGGACGTGAGTTGGATGACGTTTTCGAGCTGCAGGGCGAGGTTGCTCGCGGCGTTGCATCGGCGTTGGAGGCCCAGCTGCTTCCGCAGCCTTCCCCGCCGACTGGCATGCCATCGCAGGTGAACCCCGAAGCGTATGCAGCCTACATCAAAGGACGAGCCCTGTTAAGTAAGAGGACAGCTGCAGACATCCGAAATGCTATCCAGTCCTTCCAGATAGCGGCGGAGCTTGATCCGTCTCACGCTGAGTCGCACGCAGCGCTGGCCGTCGCCTGCGGGGTCCTGCCTGACTACGCGCCTTCGACTTCTGCGGACACGCGGACGAAGGCCAAGGCAAGCGCTATCACCGCTATCTCCCTCGATAGCGATCTTGCAGAGCCCCACGCAGCGTTGGGGCTTGTCCTGGAGAGCGAGTGGGATTGGGGCGGCGCGGAGAGGGAGTTCAGGAGAGCGATAGCCATCTTGCCAAGCTACGCGCAAGCTTACCACTGGCTTGGTATCATGCTTCTCTGCCGTGGTCGGTTCGATGAGGCAGTTGCGACACTCAAGACGTCCATCGAACTTGATCCGCTATCGGGCGTACAGCATGGAGCTCTTGGACAGGCCTTCTGGTGGACGGGCAGGCCAGATCTTGCCCTCTCTGAGTTCGAGCTGCAGTTCCTGGTAGGAGGCGACAGCTTCGACCTACGGTTGGTCCGAGGACTACTACACCTCGACCAAGGAAAGCTTGAGCTGGCCAGAGCAGACATTGAAAGGGCCATGGAGCTGGCAGAGTGTACCGATCTCGAGCTGGAGCTTGCATATGCTCAGGTCCTCGAAGCCTCAGGTGAGAAGGGGGCGCTGAACGCAGCGTTGGAGCGTGCGCATGCATTGGCGGCGCAGGAACTGGTCTCCCCGTACGTGCTTTCTCTTTACTACTTCGCACTCGGGAAGGCAGGCGAGGGCTTCGAGCTCCTCGAACGTGGGTATGCGGTGCGGGATTCGCGACTTCCTGAGATGGTCGGCGATCCTCAGTTTGCCCTGTATCGATCGGACCCACGATACATTGATCTTCTTCAGAGACTAGGCATTGCAGTCTCACTTTGACCTTCACCACTGGAGTCGGTCCAAGCATGCTGCCGGAATTTACATGCACTGGCACTTGGCAAGGAAAGCGGCATGTGAGCAGCAGCGGTCTCCGTGATGGAGTCAGGAACAGCAGTTTGGAGCCTGGGGGACTGTGAGAATCGCACAGTGCATTGTGGCTTGGTGATGGATGTCTTCAGTCTGCTCGTGAATCCACCGAATGCACCTCTATGGTCTGCGTTCTTAGCCGGTCAGGCCATCTCAACCTTAGAGGTTCATGGCTCACGATCCTGACATTGCGATAGGACCGGAATCAGGGATGAAAGCCAATGAGCAAGACACTTCGACACCGAGAAGTGAATTCGTCTGGCCTTGGGAGTAGAAGCTATTCGCCGCTTCTCTCCTCTCTCCTTGCTTCTCGCGCCGTCTCTTCCTGCTCGGTGATTTTCTTCTCTTCCTCCTCAGCCGCTTGTCTCTGGTGTTCTCGGGCCTCTTTCCTTCCCTCCGCAGCCAGGTCTTCTTGCTTCTGCCGTTGCTTGGCTTCTCGTTTCTCTGCTCTTCCCATCTTTCTTCTCTCTCGTCTTCTTACATTTCGCGCGCCCTCTTCCTGCGCCTCTATTCTCTGTTCTTCGCGTTCAGCTGTCTTTCTCTGCTTCGCTCTCGCTCTCCTGTTTTCGTCTTCTTGCCGTTCCAGTAGTCTCTCGCTGTAGAACTTGGAGGCCACCTCCAGTACATCTTCGGCTCTTTCACTCAAGAGTTTCTGATGCTCGATTCTGCTTCCAAGGGAAGCTGCGCTATCGGTGAGTTCCTCCTTCGCGCGTGCTTCTCTCTCTCGCTCCATCGCGTGCATGGTCATCGACGCGAGGTTCTGGATGACTTCAATGTACCTCTCCCTTTCCTCCGGTTTCTGGGCGCCTTCGAAGATGGCCTTATCCATTGCGGGGCCGAAGTTGCCGCTCTCTTCCCCCTCCTTACCGAGGACATCGATGTTTCTTTCTGGAATGGCCGCCAGCGGAGTCTCGTACAAATGGCGACTGAGAACAGCGTACAAGTCGGCATCCGCGCCGCACAACTCATTCAACAGACTGACTGTCGGCTCCTTCTTCTTCTTCGTACGCATAAGGCGTCTCCCTCCTCGGCCGTTCATTTGCGCCTTGACCAGCTGCCCATGGCTCGGCCGATTGCTGGTTCGGTGTCTTGGCGGATTCCGCTTGCGAAAGCCAACACCGAACTCGTGTGAGCGACCGCCAGCAGCGTTCCCACACCGACGACTATTGACCTTCACCCCGGGATCTAGTCTAAACATGATGTCGGAATCGACATGAACAGGCAAATCTGGAGGGAAGGCGCGAATGCGAACAGAAAGGGCCTCCGAGGTCTAGATGGGAACAGCGGTTTGGAGCCTGGGGGACTGAATGTAGAACGCGTTCGATAGCCGCTGTGAGGTGAAGGATGTCGCCGGTTGCTGGGCAGTGCAGCTGGATAGCTAGTCGGAAATTGCTTTTTCGCCATTCGGGCCCCTTGGACTTGAACCCTCATGGCGGACGTCCTTGGCTCTGCAGGCTAGGCAGATCTGGTGACCGTAGAGAACTTCATCGACGTCACAAGCTTAGCTATAATCTCCTGGACGCACAACGGGGGGATACAATGAATCGTGTCTTGAGCTTCTTCAATCGTCACACTAGGCTGATCCTTACGCTTATACCGCTATCCGGGCTCTTCCTTGTCGTCTTGGCGATGGGCGTTTTCGAATCCACTGCATTACAGGCAGTTGGATTCGCGCTCTTCTTCAGCCCCATACTTATGCTCATAGTCTCGATTGTCGCGATGGCGATTCATAGGTATCGTGGAAGTTCCAAGGGAAGTATCTCAGAGAGCGAGGATTCCGAGACTTCAGCGGTCTCGCCTGAATGAGCAGTTCTAGTTCGCCAGTTATGGCAAGGTGGGCTCGGGCCGCTTGGCTTTCACCCCTAGGATCCGATCCAAACATGATGTTGGCATGGACATGGACTGATAGTTGAGCGACAAGGGTCCTCAAGATCGAGATAGGGAAGGGCGTTTGGGGACTGGATGCAGAGCGCGTTCGTGCGGTGCATCCTGCTGATGCATGTCCCAGTCCCTGAGATGCCGAGACACAAGAAGCTAGTTGGGGTCTGTGAATAGCCAGGTTCTTTGGATCCCACGGCCGTGCCTAGCAATGCGCTTTCGACACCACGATTGGATCGTCGGGTTCAGGGGGATGGTCAGCTCCCTGACTGTTTATCGCTCAGTGTCTCGTGAGCCCCATTCACGGAGCCTTCGCTTATTGCGTATGTGTATGTTCTTCTCACCCGCAGAAGACGGTACTTGTCCGTCTCATCCTGTTCGCGCCAGGTTCCAGCTTCGTCACGAGCGTCGTGAACCGCATCTCGCAGGTATGTCACGACCAGCCTGGAGTTTGGAACCCTCATCACGAAAGGTGAGTACGGTGTTCCCGTACACCAGAATCCGACTTCTTCTTCTGTCCACTTGAGTACCTCGCTAGTGACCCTCCACAAGAAGTATCCGCCTCCCAGAAGGGCGACTAGTCTGACGATCGCCCAGAATGATCGAAGGAAGAGGCGAAACCTCACTGCTAAGTAGAATGCGCCCCCCGCAATGATGAAGAACCATAACACGGAAGCCAATCCTCCTATTACCGTATGCGCAAGCGTCTCAAGACGATACACGGCAATCAAGGGGGCAGTCCCGACCACACGATACTTCCTCTTCCCCCCGACGTACTTCCCATCTTCCCGGGCAATCAGTACCTTGTCTTCATGCTGAAGCAACATGACGTCACCCAGCGAATCGCTTTCCCCGCTTGCAACTACACGTACATACGTACGCGGCTCGAGTCTCGGAGCTTCGACGCCCAGTGAACGCAACGTCTTCCTTGGTGGCATGCGAGTTGCCCGTCGACCTTTAGCAGCCATGCCTGCGCACTCCTTTGCGTTTTCTCAGGTTGGATTCCTAGGAGAGATTAGCCGCATCTCCGCGTTCTGTGAAGTCTTCCACTAAAAGAGGAACCAGCTTGAGCTTGAGCGCAAACGAGCAGTGCGCTTTGCCCAGGAATCAGGGCCAAACGTGATGCCGGAATCGGGACGGACTTGCATCTCGGGAATGGGAGGTCATGCTTGCGAGTTGCTATATTTGCGGAGACCCAGGCGGGAACGGCAGTTTGGAGCCTGGTGGACTGAATGTAGAACGCGTACGTACGTTGCTGCGTGGTGACGGCCGTCCCGGCCTAGAACGTCCTTGCACACAGAGAGCTTGATGGGGTCTACAAATCCCACGTTTCGCTTTGACACTTCTCTTACCAGCAGGAAACGCAAGAGTGTGATACTCGTCACACTTGTGAGTAGCCGAAGGCACTACATCCAATCATCACTCTGCTCTTGGATCGATCTCACGGGGCAGGGCCAGTGAGCAAGGTCCCGGACTTGTCTCGACCATCTCCGCAATCCCTGTTCAGAAAAAGCAATTAGCCCGCATCAGCTCCCTGGGTCAGCCGCGCATTCCCCGGCCGCGAATCTACGGGTAGTAGATTCCGACGGTGACTGTTCTGACCATGATGGGACTTCGAATCTCTGTCTCGGGTACTCCCTCCGCGCACCAACCGCAAGTACATGGTAGATCGATCCCTCGCCATGTCCCCTCGAATGTGTAGAAGCTGGAGGCGAAATGGTTCTCGGGAAACTCAAACACAGTGGCCAACCCGAGCTGAGAAGGCTCTCCATCTGCAGGCGGGATGTACGTGTAGCGAATGTAGGTCGGGATGATGAGCTCGCCGTCGATGCGGAGCTCAAACCGGCTGTGAGTCTGGATGAAATCGCAGATCTCCACCAGTCCAAGCCCGTCGATGCACGGGGTTGGAGTCGTTGCCTTTCCGTGCTGGATGAGTATCTGCCGTGAACCATCGACCATGACAAGCGGGGGCCCATCTAGAATGCTCAGCGTCCGCTCTGGGCGGTCATCCGTTTCGAAGAACCGGCACTCCACGGCGCATCCGCATTCCTCGATGTAGAGAACAGAAGGAACGACGATCTGCTCGCCTGCCACCACTACGCACCAGATGCACAAGGCAAGGAACGCTACTGCTGATCGCTTCGCCACTGTCCGCACCTCCCCAGAACACTATACAGCAACTGCGGGCACTCGAACCGCAGGTAGGACTGGCAGTTTGGAGCCTGGGGGATTCGAACTCCTGCATTGGATGGGCTTCGACTGCTCGCACAGCTGATCGTAGAGCGAACCACCTAGCGGTCTAGGATTCGCTCAAGGAGATCTAGCATCTCGTGACGCTTGGCTGGCTCCATCTTGCGGATGTTCTGAAGCTTCCATTGCAGCCCTGGGAGCCGTTCGAGATGGTCATAGCCAAGCCGTGTCCAGTCTGGTTCGCCTCGCTTCATCGACAGCAGGAATGCCCGCTCATCCCCATCAAGCTGTGACACGAGCTCTTCAGGCAGCCGCCGCTGAATCTCAATGAGTTCCTGGAGGGCTACAGGCTCTTCGGTCATGCCAAGGAACTGCGACTCGAATGCTTCGGAGATGTCCTTGACGTTTGGGTGGAGTAACTCGTTCATCGGCCGATTGTGACTTGCTAGGTAGACGACGAACGCACGGCGGGTTTCAGGCGTAATGCCGTCTTCTTCGAGAAGCAGCTTTGCGTCGAGGAGGTCGCGCGGATGCTGGCGATCCAAGGCGGCGCAAAGCTTGCCCCCGTATAGGTCGAATCTCGCCAAGCACTGAACGCGTGCGGATGCTTCGAATGCGCGTTGGGCGGCCTCGCACACTGATCGTGACTCCGGAGGATAGACGCTGCCGCGGAGCACCAGATTCGGCTCAATCTTGATCGTGGCATCCAACGTTATGACCGTAAGCTTCACGACCCTTTCACTGACGTGGTGCTCACGGATGGAGACTTGCCGGAAGCGTTTTGAGATGTTTCGCCCGAAAGCTTGCAGCTCACGGCTGATCTCATCCAAGGATTCGTCTCTGAGACGCAGCGGGAGATAGGTAAGATCGATGTCGACGGAGATACGCGGCAGCTCATGCACGAACAGATTGAGTGCAGTGCCTCCCTTGAGTGCGAAGCATGGATGCTGCTCCAACTGAGTCAGACAGCGCAGAAGCAGCCGTGCTTGTGCGATATAGCGTGGATCAAACATCCGGTAGGACCTCTGTCTCAGGCACGGTGATCTGGTACTTCGCATCAAGTCTTCCGCCCTTGTAGATCTGGCGTTTTCCCGATCCAAGCTCGATTCGGTCGATATCCAGATCCTCAACCCACGCATGTTGCGCGCGCTCTGCGCTCCATAGAAACAGGCGCTTCGCCTTGATCGACTGGCATGCTTCCAGAAGCTCTTGCACAAGCTGCGGGCGGAGGGTCACGAGATTTTCCACAAGCTGGAGGTTGTGCTCAATGGCTGTGTTCGTTTGCGCCAAGCGGATTTCCTCCAAGATTGCCCGTTCTGGAGAGGACATAAGCACTTCGAAGCCGCCACAGTCAAGCTTCGTCATGGATTCCAGAAGAATGGAGCTGAAGAGCGTGAGCGTGTGATGCTGGACGCGCGCTTGCCATGGATGGTTCTTGAACCAGGTTGGCAGATGCTCCGACTTGTCGCTTATCAGCTTGACTCGCTGCGCCGATCCGAGTGGTAGATAGTGTGCACGCCCCTGCAACTCGAGTGCTGTGAGCGCTGCCACATGAACGCTCATTCCTAGCTGCGTCTGAAGTGCGAAGAGGCCGCCGCGCCAGTCAACGGAATCGCCCGTTCGTGAGTAAGCACCTGTGCCGACACGCGCAAGCCAGCCGGCCTTGACGTACCAGCGTGCCAGATTGCTCGAGACCTCGTGTGCGTTGAGCCACGAGGTGGTTGCGACAGTGCCTTGAGGCCAGTGCTGGAGCAGCCGGTTTATTTTGGTGCCGTGTGGCGTAGACATACTGCGCTCCTTTCAGGAGAGATGAACGATCTCTCTTGGTGGGTTTGCCTGCAGCGACATGATAGGAGTTTCGCTCGCGTTTTGCCAAGAGAATCAAACCTGGACGTTCAGGTCGGGAAGAGTCTGGACACGCAATCAGGGTGACCGCCAGAATCCACAGCAAAACGCAAACGATGACATGTCAAAGTGAGGCGTGCGATCGTGCGAGAGCTTGAACCCCAACGGCTGCAAACGTCCCAACGGAGGACTGCCAGCGGCATACCTGCGGTTCGATTCCCTTCATTGGAGCCTGGGGGACTGAATGTAGAAAGCGTTCGTCGGTTGCTTCGTGGTATGGACTGTCGAGACTAGCGTAACAGCAGGCCGACGACCGTCAGTCCGAGAACGCCCGATTCCGACATTATGACTGGACCTAAGACGGGGGCAGGGTCACCCTGCTAGGATCCGACACTTCCTTCGGGTCGGATCAACGGGTGAAGGACATCAACCACTCCGAACATACAAGTTCCCGGCCATCATGTGAAAGCGGCGCTTGCATAGTCCTCCAATCCGATTCGTCTTAGCAAGGCTTGGAATCGAGGATGAGATCTCATGGGGTCGAATTCAGGTGAGATCCCCAGAACGACAACAAACGCCTCGTGCGCCGTTGCAGCTGCTTCAAGCCAGTCCATTGACTCTTCAGCTCTCCCAAGTGCGAACAGGAGCTGGGACACAGAGAAGCGCCTATTGCGCTTGTCTAGAGCAGCCATCAGCGTAGCAAGCTCAGCTTCGGCCCTTTCTATCTCGCCGTGTCTCGCGTAGATGATGCCACGGTCCATGGGGATTTGCAGTCCCCAAGTTGCGTCAGCCTCGCTGAGCTTGCTTTGGGCGGCATCCAGATCCTTGAGGGCTTCATCCAAGCGACCTTGCTGGATGTGGCACTTCGCAATCGTGATGTGTGCGTAGTGAGTGCCGGGCTTGATTTGGAGTACTCGCTGTGCGTGTTCGATGGACTTTTCGTAGTCCCGTTGCCAGAACTGGGAGTATCCAGCTTGTACGAGGATTGACAGTCTTGGAGGGTTCCCAGCGACAGCCAATGCCTTCTGCATCTCGGCTAGCGCTTCCGGCATTCGGCCTAGACATACGACACACTGCGACAGACACAAATGGGCAAAAGGGTTATCTGGATACCTCTCAACACCCTGCCGCGTGATCGCCTCTGCTTGATCCCAATCCCATTGCATAGCCAGGCTGAACCAAAGACCCCACCATGCAGTTTCCAGCATCGGGTCAATCTCGAGGGCCTTCTGATATTGATCGACAGCTTCGACAAGCCGACCAGAGAAGATCAGGCTATCGGCATGAGTAAGCATCAAGTTGACATCAAGTGGATCCAGCGCGAGCGCGGCTTCACTACGCAGGCAGGCTTCCCGAACTCTGCCGACCCGACTTAGGAGGTTCGCGTACGATTCCTGTACAAACGCGTAGTTTGGATTCAGCCCGATGGACCGAAGAAAGTGTTCCTCTGCCTTCTCAACATCCTGATCGACCAACCATGCAATCCCACCAAGCGTTGCGTGGATTTCCGCACTCTCCGAATCCAAGTCCAGAGCCTGCTGTGCATAGCACTTCGCCTTCTCATAGCCTTCCTTCGCTGGGACAAAGCCGACCAGCAGCAGATAAGCATCAGCCAGTCCAGTGAGCGCGCGTGCATAGTCTGGTGCGATGGTGAGCGCTTGCTTGAAGCAGTCGACTGCCTTCATGAGGGATTTGAAGGTGTACTTCTCAAGGAAGAGTCTACCTCGCAAGTACGCTGTGTGTGCTTCTTGAGCAATCGCTTGCGCCTTGTTTAGTGCGGAATCCTCCTTGTCAAGCACCTGAACCGCAAGTGATCTGGCCACCCTCCGCGCAATACTGGTTTGGATCCCCAGGATGTCACTCAGATCTACATCATACTGTTGTGCCCACAGGTGGGCCTCACTCTCAACGTTAATGAGCTGAACGAGAATCCTTGCCTTGTCCTGCACCCTTTGAACACTGCCCTCCAAGATGCTGCCCACTTGCAGCTCTTGTCCAATCTCTGAGACGCTCTTGCGGGCGCCCTTGAACTTGAGGATGCTTGTTTGAGCGATAATCTCCAGCCCACCGATCTTGGAGAGCGTGTAAATCAACTCCTCCGTCATCCCGTCGGCAAGGAATTCAGTATCTGGATCGGAGCCAATACCCACAAACGGCATCACGGCCAACCGAGTCGGACTTAGCGAGGGGGCCTCGTTGCTTTGGCTGATTGATTCATAGAGCAGACGAGTTGCCCGGGAAGGGTCGACATCTAGGTGCTCGCGCATTGCCCGGCACGCTTCCTGATACGTCTCCAATGCCTGGCTCCTCTGACCAGCTTCTGCCTGATAGCTCATCACCTGCCGAATCACATCTTCCCGGTAGTGCTCCAGCGTCAGAATCTGTTGACAACAGGATATCGATTGCCGCAGTCGCCCAAGCTCTGCATAGCAGGCAGCCAGCCTGGAGAGCCCCTTCATGTAGAGCTCTCGAAGCTCCCGGCGCCTGGCCGCCGCCCATTCGGCGTAACGATCCTCTTCAAGGAAGTCGCCACGGTAGAGTGCGAGAGCGTCCTCAAATCGCTCGATTGCGGGTACCCAATCACCAGTATCGGCAAGGGTTTGAGCTCCCGCCAGCCGCGCAGCGAAAGCGTCTGTGTCAATCGAGACGTCGGGATCGAGAGTGATTGCGTATCCCTCGCCCAGCCGACGGATGTATCGCGAGCTAGCTCCGTGCAGGAGATCCGGCTCAAGCACCCGGCGTAGTTCGCTGATACGGGCTTGGACATTCCTTAGGGCTCGTTTCGGAACCGAACTAGGGAAAAGCGCCTCGATGATCTGATCGACGGTGAACGTAGCACCGGGCTCAGTTACCAAGACCTTAAGAACGTCCCTCGTCCTCTTTCTCGGCCAGGCGTTCTCCGGAATCTTCTGACCGTTGATCGCGACCTCGAAGGACCCGAGCGTCCAGATCTGTAGCATGCAATCGACAGGAGCCTTCATACACCTACCCCGCAATTCACCTATTGCCGTTGCACTCTAGCACAATTAAGGGACTGGAGGAAATGCGGAAGCGAAATGGAAGCAAAACGGAACAAGGACACGCCATGGTCTGTCTAGCTCAAGACTAGGAGGCAGACGACATGAAAGGGCAAACGGGCTGGAGAGGCAGCTGGAATCACCGGATGGCTGGGGATTGGCGTGCAAGCGGAAGGGTTTCGGCCTCGCGTGTGTCGATCATCTTGTTGGCACTTGGTGTTGCGTGCGGACTCGTAATTGCCGTACACGCGCAAGATGCGTGGGCCCATTTGCAGAACGCCGGGTGTCCATCCACCGTGACCATGGGATATCCGTTCACTGCGAGCTGTCAATACTGGGCCACTGAGCCGCCGAACACCGACGAACACGGCTGGGTCTCGGAGACGCAAGGGGAGACGGACATTGCGTGCGATGTGGGCGACGCAACCGCCGGTCAATGGCACTCCGATTCCTTCACCCTCACGGCACCCTTATCGCCAGAGACCTACACCTGGTATCTCCATGGCTAAGGGAGAGGCACCTCGTCGGGTTACTGCGGCGCGGGCAGCCACGATGATCACGTCGCCTTCATGTTTGAGGTACTGCCAGATTGAATCAGCGTCCATATCAAGAGCAAGAAGTCTCCTCGAGAACTGGTCATGCAGACTGAAGCTTGGAAGGGCCGGTCATAGGGTCTAATCAAGAGAACGAAGCTACTGTCGGGAAGGGAGAAGGACTGACATGATCGGGAAGCGCATGAGAGGACAGGAGGTGGTTCTGGTGTCACCAGTAAGATCGAGAAGATGGTGGATAGTCAGTTGGGCAATCCATGCTGTGGTAGTTGCGTGCATGAGCAGCGTGGCAGTAGGCGAAGATTCTGGTGAAGCATGTGTTCACTGCGGAGGTGCGCAATGACTAGCTCAGCTCGATTGCAGCGCGTATGGTTAGTGGCGACGTGTGTTCTTCTGGTGCTGTATCTGATTCCCTACTCAGGTGAGTTCAGTGCGGCACGTGGTGGCATTCTGGGTTCCGATGCATCCGCAAGAACGATGATCGTCTCACCCGAGCAGTGCCTTCAATCGGCAATCGACAGAGCCCAGGCGGGTGATGTGATCTCGCTCACTTCAGGTGTGTGGAGCGAGTCCTTGGTACTCACGAAGTCTCTGACAATCCGCGGTGCAGGCGATTCAGCAATATCGGGCAGCTCCGCCATCGCCCCCGTTATTACCATCGGGGATGGATCCGCATCAGCTCAGATCATCGTCAGGATCTCGGATGTTAGGATAGAGGGGCTCGCAGGTCAAACTACCTCAAACTCGGCGGAGAACACATGCAGCCAATCGGGCATCGTGATTCAAGGCAAGGCAGTGCTTGAACTCAATTCCTGCCAGGTCAGTGACAATCTGGGAAGCGGCGTCATTGTGAAGGATGAAGCCACATTCTCTGCGGTTGACTCGTCCATACACGGGAACGGAGGTGGCAGACCGTTTCGATCTGACTTGGAGGACCTAGACGGGGTACTCGTCAAGGATCAGGGAAGTGCGACTCTCCTGAGGACGTCACTTGCTGGGAACGCGGATGTCGGTGCGTGGGTCAGGGATGATGGAACCCTTCTGCTGGAGGACTGTGAGATCCACACCAACTTCCAAGGCATCGAGGTTTGGCACCGGTCAAGCGCTACCGTCGCCCATTGCAGGATCTGGGACAACGAAGAAAACGGAGTGCTCATCTGGGATTCGGCCAGGATTGGTGTCGATCAATCAGTGATTGAGGCCAATGGCAGATACGGAGTTGCCTTGGCGCGTACGGATTGCTGCAGCTATTGCGATTCCCACAAAGAAGGCGAGGGCCTCGCCTTCACGGGTTGCCTATCGGGAGGTGGCAATCAGATCACTGGAAACGGGGTGTCGCCAGTGTGCCCAGCATCGATTGGCTTCCTCTCCTCTGGTGCGAGAGGGACCACGTGTCCGCCTCCTTAGGTGACAGAGCTTGGCATGCAGAATGAGCCTCCCCGAGCTTCCGGCTGGGCGTGCACCCATAGAACTGTCCCAAGCATAAGTAGAGAATCGGCTCGAAAGGAGAGCGTTACTGATGAAGAGGAGCCGATTCACCGAGGAGCAGATCGTAGCGATCCTGGCGGAAGCCGATCGTGGAGAACAGACGATCGGTGCAGTCTGTCGGGCGCACGGTGTCTCTGAAGCGACGTTCTACAACTGGCGGAAGCGATTCCGCGGGATGGGTGTAGACGAAGTCCGCGAGTACCGCCAATTGAAGCAAGAAAACGCAAGACTGAAGAAGCTCCTGGCAGACCGGAGCTGGAGATCGATGCGATGAAGGAGGTGATGCGAAAAAAGCTCTAGAGCCGCGCCAGCGGCGAGCCTACGTTCATGAGATGAAACAGCAATCCGTTTCAGAGAGACGGAGTTGCCAGTTGATCGGGATCTGGCGTTCGAGTTACCGATACAAGTCCGTTGTACGAGACGACGGCGATCTGGCAGCCAAGCTGCACGAGATCGCAGCCGAAGATGCCACAGCGGGTTACCGGACAGCGTGATCGTACCTGCGTCAAGCCGGAGTCTTGGTCAACCACAAACGGGTGCAGCGCGTGTGGAAGGAGGAAGGCCTGACGCAGCCGATCAAGAAGGGACGCAAACGAGCCAAGGGAGGGGCGGTACCACTTCAGGCGACGCATGCCAACCATGTGTGAACTTACGACTTCGTCCACGACCGAACGGAAGACGGTCAGCCGTTACGGTTTCTCACAGTGGAAGACGAATACACACGCGAAGGGCTGATCGTGGCTGTCGGACGCAGCATGCCAGCGGTTCGAGTGATTGAAGTGCTGAAGGTGTTGTTTCGTGAGCGGGGAACACCGGAGTACCTTCGAAGTGACAATGGCCCAGAGCTGATTTCGAGCAAGCTGGTGGAATGGCTTGGCGAACGGGGCGTCCAGACGCATCATATCGATCCAGGAAGCCCATGGCAGAACGCGTATGGAGAAAGCTTCAACGCGATCTTGCGACGGGAGTGTCTGAACCGGGAGCTGTTCTACGGTGTTCTGGAAGCGCGCGTGAAGACGGAAGCGTGGCGGCAGCGGTACAACAACCGGCGACCTCACAGCTCACTGGGATACCGAACGCCGGTCCAGTTTCGTGACGGTGTTCGAGTACTACTGCTGGAACATGGCCGTACTTCGTCGCATCATCGGAGTCGTGAGATCGAGATGCAATGACGAGTCAGCAAGAAGACAGCCGATCTCTACTCACAGGTGGTACAGTGACAGGGGGCTCGCCACAGGTACCCCGCCACGTTCAGAAGACTCCGGCCTTCTGCGGGCGTGTGTCCTAGTAGCTCGCTTGGGGAAGTGTATGCTTCTGTCGTTCCTTCCGTTCTCATTGGATGAGCAAGGCACTTGAGGAGGCAAGATGCTCAAACTGAAAACCTGTCCTTTCTGTGGCGGCGTGCCACGAGGGTGGTGTCGCTCCGCGATACACGGGCCAGCAGACGAAATCGCGTACAACGGCTACGTTTCGTGCACGCAGTGCACCGCAAAGGTTCGCTCAACGTATCAGCACCCCGTGGGCCCGGAAGCGATCGCCGACGCCACGGCCAACTGGAATCGGCGAGCAAAAGACACATGTGAGTGATCCGGCAGTCCGGAAGCGTCCGGGAAGCAGAGTCGGGATTCGGATCCGTCGAACCTGTCCCGTGAGATGCAGGTATCTCCGCGAATCCGGATGCGTTGCTGATACAGTGCCCGGGGACTGTGAAAATCTCACAGTGCGTCGCCGCGTGGAGACCGGTATCCTGCGGGCCGATGCCGCGCTCCAAGTCGCCGGTCTTGCTTGCAGCTTGAGAATAGACAGGAATGCGAGGTCATGCACGGATTCTAGTCTGAGCAAGGGAGGCGCACAGCATGTTCGTTCAGATTGCTGCAGTAGCAGGATTGGTCGCGTTTAGTGGCGACTACCTGATCCCGTTCATCCTCGCTCCCTTCTATTCCCGATACAGCCACACGAGGCAAGTGCAGAGTGAGCTCGGCACCATCGATAGCCCCGTCGCCCACTGGATAAACGCCTGGTGGGTCCTGTTCGGCGTTTTCTGCGTCACGTTTGGCGTTGGGTTCGCTCTTGCCCACAGCGATGAGGGCGCGGTGGGGCTTGTTGTGGCGGTGTTGATGGTTGTCTTCGGTCTGGGAGCAGGTATCGGAGCCGGACTCTGCCCACAGGAACCGGGCGGCACTGAACACACGACAAGAGGCAAGCTGCACGGGATCTTCGCTGGCTTGGGGGAGATCGCAATCTCTATCGTTCCCCTCCTCAACCTGTGGCTATTCTCTCGAACCAACGAACCGTTTCTGTGGTGGGCTTCAGCGGCTGCGTTCGCCCTGATCACAACGACATTCGGGCTCTTCCTAGCAGGCAAGGGAGCCAGGCAAGGACTCTTGTCGTACGTGGGTTTCTGGCAAAGAGCGTACTTCCTGATTCTCTATCTGTATCTAGGCCTGCTCGCGATCAGGATACTGACCAGCTGACTTGCGTCCACGATTCAGCAAATCGGCTGGGAGCAGCGGGATGGTGGTTGAAGGACGGTGGACGACTAGGATGTAGGGGTGTCTGTCCCCAAGTGGTGATGGAGCCTGGGGGACTGTGAGAATCTCACAGTGCGTCGCTGCGTGGTGATGCATGCCCTCATTCCGCGGGCACGATTAGCGCATACGCCGTTCCCATAAGAGTTTCCGTCGAGCATGGCCGTCGCCCTGCGGCTGAGGAGGGTGATTTGCTGTCACGATCGGCCCGAATCCAGGGTGAAGGTCACACCCAATCCCGCTGGTGGGCAGGGCGATGACTAGTCCAGGTTCACTTCCACGCCGCGCTGGGACAGCGCTTCAAGCTTGCGCATGTCATCGCTGCCGTCTGTGTAGTCAAGATCTGTGTCGGAAATCCACAGCCTGTCGCCTTCGCCTAGACCTGTGTTGAGCAAGAGGGGCATCAAGTCCTCAATTGGATTGCCTGATAGGCGCAGGATTCTGAGATCTGACAAGCCCGATAGCGGCGTCAAATCACTTACGTTGTTGTCCTCAATAATCAGGACCTCGAGTGCGGACAGATTTGCGAGTGGATGGATGTCGGAAACGGAATTCTCGCTCACACTCAGCCTGGTCAGCTGAGTCATTGATTCCAGCCATGACAATGAGGTTAGCTCCATGTCTTGCAGATTGAGATTCGTTAGGTTCCGAAGTTGGAGAACTGGGGTAAGATCTTGCACCGGGTTCCCGCTCAACCCCAAACCCTCCAAGAGAGGAAACCGAGACACCACATCTATGTTCGTGATCTCGTTGTTGGACGCAAGGAACACTTCCAGCGCATTGAGATTCTCAAGCGGCTCGATGTCTACAATGTCGTTGTCGTAGATGAGTAGCCATTCCAATCCGGTCAGATTCCTCAATGGAGATACATCCCGTATCCGATTGCCTTCAAGCCCCAAGGACTCGAGCCTTGTCAGGTTGGCGATTGGGCCAATGTCTGATACTCCACAACCAGAGAGATACAGCACTCTAAGATTCGTAAGCCCGGAAAGCAAGCTCAGATCGGGAATGTCGTTTCTCTCATGCTCGTCAGCATTGAAGTTCGTGATGATGAGCAGTTCCTCCAACGCGTGGCAGTGCTGAACTCCCTCCAGCGATCGAACTCCGAGGTCTACGGCGCGGAGTCTCCGCATGGATGCGACGCTCTCTGGCGTGATAGGGCCATCCCAATTTCCAGAGTAGATGCGCACTGCGGATTCCAGACCTGGATCAGGGAAGAGCTTGGCATCCATCTCAACCGGCGAGGTGCAACCCGAGACCAGCAGGAACAAGAGGAGCCAGGCAGTTGCCCGAATCGATTTGGGCTTCATGTGTACGTTCCCTCCTAAACAGCAGAATGACACAGCATCGTATAGCGTGGTGGTCTACCTCAACTACTCTAGCCAACACATGAATCCTACACAACTGCTTGCGACCTTCCTCCCTGGGTCGCAAGCAGGATGATCACTGGATTGACCTGCCCCCCCCTGAGAACGGTTCAGAAGCAGAGCCAGGATCTGGACCAGTGACCTGCACCCCAAGAACCGGGGCAAACAGAATGCCAAGATCGATATCGCCTGATGGGCAAGCAGGACGCCTGTTGCGCGAAACGCGGAGTTCCCTTAGGCCGAGAAAGAAGTAGCGTTTCGGAGCCTGGGGGACTGAATGTAGAACGCGTTCGTGCGTCGCGGCATGGTGATGATTGCCCCGATCCGCAGCATCCTCTTGCGCGCAGAGCCTGATGGGGTCGGGTGATCGCGTGCTTCGCTTGGCCGTCCACTTGCCCACAGGGAACGCCACAAGGGTGATGCCCTTAAGATTTGCAGGTACCCGACAGCGCTGCATTTGACCCGAATCCTCTTCTGGATCATCCGGGAGAGGGTGATGGAGTTGCCTTCTCTTGCCGGGTCCTCTAGAGTCCCTACAAGGAGGTCACGATCCATGGCACACCGACGCGCTTGCATCATGAGGCAGCTCATCCCAATGGGCATCATGCTCTTGCTCACGACGTTCTTGGCTGTTGGAACATCAGAGGGAGCTGGCCCTTTGACGCGGATCACCTATTCGTCATCGCCCGAGAGGCGAAGCGATGCACCTGATGTGAGTTCAGATGGCAATTTCGTCGCCTTCCATAGCACCTCTGATTTCGATGGTGAAGGCATACAGGACTAC
>Ga0272441_10000502_pt1 | contig 88896 bp, 57 predicted proteins | sample SSMProp6N_FD_193582 | JGI IMG/M metagenome (GOLD analysis project Ga0272441, IMG submission 193582) | Marine sediment archaeal communities from Little Sippewissett salt marsh, Falmouth, MA, United States - SSM-Prop-6N | ecosystem: Environmental > Aquatic > Marine > Wetlands > Sediment ... | reverse complement strand
ACCAGCGGCTGCTTTGGAGCCTTTTACAATCTGGTCTGAGAATTTGCCAGCAAGAAAACCAGCGGTAGCTGCTCCGCTGACGATTGAGATTGTGAGCCATTTGTTCATGATATTTCCTTAATAATAAATGGTGTGATAATAAAAAGCCTGTTGAGCAGGTTTATCCAGGACAGGTAACCTGGTTGAAAGGATTGGAGTCTTTTCTCTTACTGCGACACTCTGCTCTTTATCTCTGCACTAAGAGTGTAGCTATGGAAAATCAGTATTTAACTGCACAGTTGGGGTATTGGGACAGTATCTCGTGAGGAACTGTGTCGCCCTCAACGAGGCTGTGTTTTTCAAAGAAATCCTTCGGTAGTCTGGCAGTGATGCTGCCGGGATAGGCAGTCCAGACCATCATAGGATTCTCGGTTTCAGCAAGGCTGTTGCCTTCTTCGTCTTCAGCCGGCCCAACAATGAGCCATGCCTTGGAAACTTCGCGGTCAAGGTCGTCATCGCGGTTGGTCAGCGCAAGCTCGAGGCCATGGGCTCCGGCTCTCACTACGACTTCCATGTCGGGAGCGATGTCATTTGTCAGGAGAAAACGTTCTTTGCCACAAATCTCACCCGCTTCAAGACGGAAGTAACGGCAGATGGGGATAGCTGTGTCTGCGGGCATCCCTTCAAAGGGGATTTCCTGGGCTTCAGCAAAAATGGCAGCGAGGTCATCTTCGGTTTCGGGCGTATACTCTTCTGACCACTGCGACCCAAAGGGACGCTGGCCGACGAGGGTGGCAGCGTGCTTCGGGTTGGCCATGAAAGTACTTTTGATGATGGCTTCGAGGTTCATGATATTTCTTTCTGATAACTGGTGTGAAAAAAAGGGGGAGCAAGACTTGCCTTAACAGCTCGTAGCCTTATACCTAGCTTCCAATGAGCGGATGCGTAGCTATGTCCAAGTCTTACTCTCCCTAGGGTGATTATGCACCGTATTCAACGGTGCTCTTTGCTGAATCAGGGTCAACCACTTCGGTGCTCTGCTTCTGCTTGAGTTCCTGTTCGAGGCGTTCCGCTTCTGCGTCTTGTTCTTCTTCTATCCGCTTGAAGTAGGACGCCAGGTTATCGCCGAACCCGGAGGTTACGGGGATGTTTTCGCCGAGGCTGGTCTTGGCAGCTTTAGCTTCGAAGGTAATAACGATATTGCCCATCAGCTTCAGGCCTTCACCGGCATCTTCATACAGGGGAATCTGCATCTCGTACGGCTTACCGTCAACGACTGCCCTGGTATGGACACCCGCATGCTGATAGTTGATTTTGGAACGGGGAGCTCCCTGGGGACGTGTGCCGCAGAAGAACTGCTCCATCTTGTTGACGAAGCTTGCGTCTTCATTGGACTCAAAGTCCAGAAGCTCATTCTTTTCAGCGTCTACGAGAGACAGCTGCAGACGAATACCTGCCTTGGAGCCGGCGGATTTGTCAGTAGCCTCACGGCCATTCGAAATCCACAGACGACACGCAAGTGCACCGTCTTTTGCTGCGGTTTCGGCAATGCCCTGATTGCGGACTGCAATCTTGGACACGTCAACGGACGTCACGACATTTCCGGTTACTTTACTTTTAATCATAGGTCTTCCTTCTGTTAAGGTTTTAAAAAACTTCAAACACTCTTTTTTCTTAATTCACCTTTATTTCTGTTTGGAATTAAGATTTCACCGTTATTTCGGGATACGCGAGCGACGCGAGCGTAGGGGAGCGACGCGACCCTAGTTGGGAGCGACGCGACCAACAGGACGCGAGCGACGCGAGAGGACTTGAGCGAGCGACGCGAGCGAATACGTAGCGAGCGACGCGAGCGGAGCAAAAATACCCCCCCCTTAAAAGACCTCCTGCTTAGAGCCTCCTGCTGCAAATGTTAACACTTGGAGGTCCGTAGAAAATAAAAAAGGCCCCAGAGCATAATGCTCCAGGGCATTTAGTTAGATCAGGTTGATTAGTGGCAACCTCCTTCGAAGGAGCCACGGACATTGAACATCCCTTTTCTGCGATCCCTCTCCTTATCTGTCAGGCCGTCCCACTCGTAGAAGGTCACGTCTCCATCAAGGATGGAGATCCGATACCACTTACTGCCCGCATTCAGGACCTTTCCATGAGGCTCGTCATCAAGCTGATAGGATTTCGCAACTGCGAGTTCTTTGATCAGGCGGGAGAAGACGTTCTCGTTCTTAAAGTTGACCTTCTTCCACCCCTCGTTCAGCTTGTCTTCCAACGCGACCAGTTTTGCTTTGATACTGGATATCTGATAACCATTTGTGTGGGTTAAAGCGTCCCAATGCTTCAGTGCCAGCGCTTTCATGTTTTCGTGGACTTCCAGCGGGGTTGCATTGATCTTTCTCATAACAATTCTCCTATAAAAGATTAAATGATAGTAACGGCATAATGCCGTCTAAAATAAAAAAGGCCCAGAGCATAAGCTCTAGGCCTTTCAGTCAGATCTTTGTTATTAATGTGGAGGCCCCGAAGGACCTCCGATTTAAATTACATACCAATATCATCGACCTCCATGATTCCATCGTCGAACTCTTCCATGAGTTCAACTTCAGCGACTGGCTCTTCCTGAATGGTGAGTTCAGGAACGAGCTCGTCTTTTCTTATTTTGGTTACAACAGGTACCACATCGGCGGCATCTGCTCTCTTCTTAATTTTAACCGTGGGTCCAAGTTCGACTTCCGTGTCGATCATGTCTTCCGTGAATTGTTCCAGATAGAACCGCTGGAACGAAGCATACCACTTCGCCCCTTTGAGCTCACACCCTTTGTGGCTTTTGCCCTTATTGCGGTTATATCTGATCCAGGGTGTCTTGGACCCTTCTTTGCAGCCAATATCGATGGTGACGATATCTCTACCGCCATCACCGAATTTGACACGGCGCAGTGATCGGATAGTCACCACGCCGCTTTTGTTCTTTGACTCAACCTCAAATAGATGAGACATTTTCATCCTCCTCTTCTGTTTTGTCCTGCTTAACAAACTCATTCTCGTACCAGGACTTAATGAATTCGTTCACTTCTTTGACGAGTTCAGGGTTGATGTCCGCAGGACGCTGATCCCAATCCCGCTGACTTTTAAGCTCTTTTTCATTCAGAGCATCAATCTGATCTTCATCCAGGAAATTGCCAGCCGCATCACGACCAGCAATTCTGTTGCACCACCTGATCTCCCGAGTGAGCTTCAGGGTGTTTTTGGCATTGTGTTCTGAAATGCCAATCATGCTGAATGCCACATCGGTGAGACCTACTACCGTTTTCACGGCCTGGTCATACCACCTCGACTTTTGCCCAGTACGGTGGCGTTGACACTTGAACGCCCCCAGCATACCGGCACGTTCTCTGATCAGGCCCATACAGGCCAGGTCAAAGCCTCGATCATGGGTGAAATACCGGTACTTCCGGTCTATCACCATGAATTCGAATAAATGCCATCCAAGAGTCTCGACATATCTACGCCGAGATTTGTACGAACCAGCCTTTGGAAGGCAGTTGTCTATCATTTGTCGAGTCAGATGATTTAACGCTGTTTGGCGCTTACGCCAGAACTCGTTTTTCTCAGCCTTAGACAGACCGAGATTATTCAGGTTCTTGGCCAGTTCACCCATTTGCCAATGGATGGCGCCAATGCGTTTGCCAAGGTGCCAGGCCCCGGAGTTTACGTCGTCCCAATCTCCACCACCGGGACAGATCAGCTCTTCTGCCGCATCAAGCGCGACATCAATCTGATTGTCAATGGTGGCTTTGAACTCTTTGAGTATCTCCTGAATCTGGACATTGTCCTGTTCATACTCATCCTCAAAGGTTCTGGAGGCTAGGGCTTCCTTATACTCTTCACCTTCAAAATCCGCATACTGCTCTTCATCTGCAGACCAGACTCCAAGAGCACGAGGGTTGACACGAGCCATAGATCTGGGAGCCAGAAGCTCTCCGTTTCTGACGGCGTCCTTAAAGGTTTCCATACCTTCGAGGAGACCCTCTCTGGTAAGGTCTTCCGGGAGATTAGCCAGACCTAAAGACCAGTCTAGCACGTCAGAAGGAGATATGCTTGCGATAGTTATCACGAGCGCCCCTCTCCCGACTGAGAACCGAATCCCAAACTTTCTATGATAATTCAGGATAAACCTGCACGCGAGGTGGATTAGGAACCAGGCCCCAAAGTTGATCAGCTCCTCTTCCTTTTTGGTTATCTCCTTCCGCAGCTCTTCAGCCGTAACAGCCTCCTGGGCAGCATATTCTTCGCATGCCTTGACATACTTGGCTTCAAGCGCCTTTATGTCTTCAGGATCAGTTACTACAACGTTCCCATCCTTGGGAGCGCATTCGAACGGATCTTCTGTGTTAGAGTACTTGCCCCAGATAATTTCCAGGTCGTACTTCGTCCAATCCCTATCAGAATTGGAGTCCCATACGTCAGCATAGATAACGCCATTTCTCCTTACAGGGAAACGATACATCACAGCCTTGAACCGCTTGGGCTCCGTTTCACCAACCTTGATAACGTGAGCTGTGTCATCAAAGTCGGCAGTATCAAATCGATGGTGGAACACAGTGTCTGCCATCTTCAGGGTGGTGAACAGCAGGGTGCCGTCTTTGTTTATCACAACGGGACATACACCATTCAGTTCTTTGAAGCTCTTGCCTTCAAGACTCTGAAGCCACCTTGCCTGTTTCTGAGGAATGACACCCTTCATGGTCTCATGGTGATACCCCATGATATGGCCGGAGCCAGTTCCGCGAAGACGCCAACGATACTTCTTCTCAGTACCGTCTAACATCTTGAACTTAGACATGAGGGCACCACGAGCCCTGACAAGAGTCATGAGTTTTACATACTCTTCTTTGACGCCGAATTTCTTCAGCATTCTTATCAGAGGCATCCTGGAATCATTTACCAGGACCTGCTCAGGATCAGCCTTGAGTTCGTCGATCCTAACCTTGAGATCCTGGATGATGGCTTTGCCAACCCCTTCCAGAACTGAGGCCATACCGAGATTCACGGTAGCCCTGAAGTTGTGGCGGTGTTTCCAGAAGCTGACGTGACAACCCTTGAACATGGGCTGTACGTGGGCTTTGGACACAAAGTGACGTCCATACAGCATGATGTCGGCTTCGGGATGACCTTGGATCTTATCCACGAAGATCCACATCATCTTCTTAAACGTGCCACCCATCATCTGCCCCATGGCAGTATCTCCCTGTTTAATTCTGCCATCGAGCGTGACAGTGCCATTGTTCATTTCGACAACCTTGCCTTGAGTTCTGGCAATACGATTGGCGAACTTGGTTGTCATCAGGGCACAACCATCTTTATGGACATCCCAGTTAATCGCTACACGATCGGGATCCACGTAGCCTCCCGCAGCAATCATGTTCCGGGTGACCTCTGGGACTCCGGTGTGCCGGAAGATTCGACGCAGGATCTTTTTCGCGCCTTTGATCTTACCGTCTTCATCTCTTCGGAAGCCGACCTTGGCCGCTTCTTCCCAGGTGATTGAGTAAACATTAACGTCCATGTATCTGGTGTTCTTTTCAGACACCATGTAGACATAGCGCCCTCCAAGACTTTCCTCAATGGGATGTTTCATTCGGCCCTTGCCATTTAGCTTGACAAAGGCTTTGTACATAAGTACTATTTTTCGTTTACCATTCTCATCAAACCAGGGCGACACCTTGCACTCTAGTTGTTGATAGGGCACTGGACCCCCAGACACTTTGCGTGCACCAACAACTCTTTTGTACACATTGATCCCCAGAATGTTTTCACATTCAAAGAATCCACATGTGAGTCCGTATTGACCAGCGAACTGGTCAGGATTACTGCAGAAGTATACGAGTTCAGCTCCTGCAGTAACGATGTTGCGCTTCATCTTGCGATAAAGCGGTTTTCTGCCGACGCCCGTAAGCGCCCTTTTTATTTCTGCAGGAAGGTTGTTTTTGTCGAGAACTACGCCCCTGCCGACCCAGTTCTCCTTTCTGCTCTCAAAAAGACCAAACAGCGTGAGCACGAGCAGGTGTGCAAAGCTGATGCCCATATTCAGGGCTTTAACAATTGCTTTTCCCATGGTTAATCCTTTCCAAGATAATGGGAGTTAATAAAGTGGCCTATGCAGCAGCTCACGTTGAACTTAATCAACTGACGAGACTTACGCGCTCATATACCTCATGGCGCGACCGATAACCATGAGGGGCCAATAACGACCGTTTAAAATAAAAAAGGGACCCAATTAAGGGCCCCTTAGTGTGGTGGGATTATGCCTTGGATTCAGTCAAGGCCATAGAGGCAATGACCGAAGGCGTGTTGTCAAAGGAGTACTCAGCCAGTACGTTGATGTGGAAGACAGCGTCTTCCAGAGTTGCCATGAATTCGACCAAAGGCCCGAAGGCCTCAGCCTGGTCTGCATCCCATGATGCCAGACCTTTGTCTTCTAGTTCGTATTCGACCTCTTTGACGAGATCGATCAGGGCGTCTTGTATCTGGTCCATTACATCCTCCCTTCGCATAATGAATATGCTTCGAATCGTTTTCCTTCTGTGTCGTGCCTTTTCTCTAACACAGACTTCGGGCCAAGGTGATCGATCATCCACTGTGTTTTGGCGCGATTTCTTTTTTCTCCGTTCTTAACCATCTCTCTTATGAGAGCACGGTCTTGACGGTCCATCTGGCGCATCATACGATGCTGCTTTTGGACTAAGCGAATCAAGTGATTCTGATAGCATCGCTCGACGTTCTTCAGGTCCCGGTCTCTGGCCTGTTTGTTGTTAATTTCGATCGTTTTACGCACCATAGATGCGTACCGTTTTGTTTGCAGGAACATAGCTCCTACAAAAGCGATGAGAAAAAGTGTAAAACCAACTGCGAGCATAGTAGCTCCTTTCATAAAAAAATGGTAAGGGATGGACAAGTTCCCAATAGTAAGGTCCGTTTAAAATAAAAAAGGACCTCCATAAGGAGGCCCTTCTATAGGGGGGTCTTATGAGAGAGCCCTTCTCAGGACCTCCTCCCACAGAGCCCTCTTGTGGGGCTGCTTTTTAATAGCGCCTGCTATCATCGCCCTTCTGTCGTCAGGGTGATCCAGTTTCTTGGTTACTGCTACGTTGTGGGCGATCACTTCTTCATTGGTCATGTTCTTTCTGTCTTTCATAGCACTGCTCCATATATAGGTTAATGATAGTAAAGGGTTCGTTCTAAATAAAAAAGGCCCTTATAGGAAGGGCCTTTATAGTAGGGGGGGGTTATAGTAGAGAGGTACTTACAGTATACACATAGCACATACTGTAACAGTGGCAATAATAATAAAGGGGATATAACGAGTCATGATACTGCTCCATAATAAGGGTGGCTAATAAGGGTATATAGGGGTTCGCTACTACAGGTATATAGCTATTGAGGGTATACTAAATAAAAAAAGGGTACTACATAGTAGTACCCTTTATATACAAGTAGGTATATTAGATAACACGGAAGAACTTCTTATGGAATGCAGTACTAGGTACTGACATTTCTTCTACTATTACTTGTTTGAATTCGTTCTTATCATGGTATGTGTGAATAAAACGTTTACCTGTTCTTTTAGATTCTCTAATAAATGCATAATCAGCATCAAACATACAATTTAAACCAATTTCATCAAAGTTAATAAAGGGAAGAGATTTGAGGTTAATAGCTGAAGTAATCATAATAACTCCTAATAGTAAAAAGATTAAAAAGATAATTAAAGGTACTCCCCATGTACGGTAAAGAAGTAATAACTAACCCAGGGGCTCGAAACGGTGAAAGTAAAGTCCGTATAAAGGAGAAAGAGAGAAAATGGTCACGCGGACGGAAACACTCCACCTGCCTTCGCCTATAGGCTCAGGTTACGCGCACGCTTAAATATCGCTTCGATCACACGCGGGAGCGAGTGTCCTTCAGGTTACGCGCACGCTTAAATATCGCTTCGATCACACGCACGGAAAACAACCCCGGGGGGCTCATATATGTCAGCTTTTCGGATCCGGGCGCGTCTTTGTCTTAAAATATATTATTTGCATTTTCTACCCTATATGGGTATAATGTTGTAAAACTTCTGGGAGACTACACGAATGCGCATTACACCTAAAAATGGACATAACAGGAAGGTTGCAGTAATTGGTTTGGGCTACGTTGGGTTGCCGGTTGCTGTAGCTTTGGGTAAATTCGGACGCGTTATCGGTTTTGATGTCAACAAACAGCGTATTGGTGAGCTCAGGGAGGGTGTTGATCGCACTTACGAGGTAGCCATTAAGGACTTGCTTGCTACGGACGTCAAATACACTTTTGATTCTAAAGACATAGCCAAGTGTGATTTTTATATTGTGGCAGTACCTACACCAGTGGACGACCACAAGAAGCCGGACCTTACTCCTTTGATCGAGGCATCTCGTCTGGCCGCGAGTGTCTTATCTAAGGGAGATATAGTTGTCTATGAGTCAACCGTCTATCCTGGTACTACTGAGGAGGTTTGTATTCCTATTCTTGAGAGCGAGGGCCTTGTTTACAACAAGGACTTCTTTGTTGGTTATTCTCCTGAAAGGATCAACCCTGGTGATAAGCGGCGCACTTTGTCTAAAATTACCAAACTCCTATCCGCTTCTAATGAGGACGCACTCGACGTAGTCGAGGCGGTCTACAATACGATCGTCAAGGTTGGTACGTTCAGGTGTTCATCTATCAGGGTTGCTGAGGCGGCCAAGGTTATTGAGAACACCCAGCGTGATTTGAATATAGCCCTTATGAATGAACTGGCTTTACTATTTGACAAATTGCAAATTGACACTCTTGAGGTTTTAAGGGCAGCTTGTACCAAGTGGAATTTTCTTGACTTTAAGCCGGGTCTGGTAGGAGGTCACTGTATAGGTGTTGATCCTTATTATCTTACATACAAGGCTCGGGCTGTAGGGTACAATCCAGAGCTAATCCTGGCCGGGAGACGGATAAATGATTCGATGGGGCGCTTTGTAGCGTCTAAGGCAATAAAGTTAATGATGGCCCGGAATTTGGCTTCAGCGGCATTTCATATCTATGGTCTTACTTTTAAGGCTAATTGTCCTGACTTAAGGAATTCAAAGGTAGTTGATATAATAAAAGAATTGAAGGAGTATGGGGTTATAGTAGAAGGAATGGATCCGTATGTTGACAGTCTGTCAATGAAAAGGGTATTTGGTATTGAACCTATCGAACCGCAGGATATGGCAATAGCTATTGTAGCTGTTGACCATAAGCAATTTAAACAAAAGGGATTCTTTGATGAATATGACGTAATAATTGACGTCAAAGGTTGTGTGGAACCAAAATCGGGGCAATACGTATGGCGACTCTAAAGATATTACTTACCGGGGCAGCAGGCTTTATAGGTTTTCATACCGCAAAGAAACTGCTGGATGTTGGGCATACAGTCATTGGATATGACAATATGAATGACTATTATGATGTCAGTCTTAAAGAAGCGAGATTAAAACGCCTTACTATCTATGACAACTTCAAGTTTACCCAGGATTCACTCGAAAATCGAGCAGGGCTAGAGAAAATTTTTCTTGCATGTAATATAGATTATGTAATTCACTTAGCTGCTCAAGCTGGCGTTCGTCATAGCTTGGAATCTCCTCAGACTTATATAGATTCAAATATTACAGGATTCTTAAATGTGTTAGAGTGCTGCAGGCACTGGCCTGTTAGACACATTGTTTATGCGTCAAGTTCTTCAGTTTATGGGGACTCGACAGAGTTTCCATCTAAAGAGTCGCATAAATGCGACACTCAGTCTTCTCTTTACGGTGTTACAAAACGATGCAACGAACTTATGGCTCATGCATATAATAAGCTATACAATATGCAGTGTACTGGTCTGCGCTTTCATACAGTATATGGGCCATGGGGTAGGCCGGATATGGCTCTATTTATCTTTACAAAGAAGATCCTTGCAGGAGAACCCATTCCTGTGTATAATAATGGGGATCTTATGCGCGATTTCACCTACGTGGACGATATCGTTGCAGGGATCAAGGGAGTGACCTTCAAGCCGTCGGGCCTGAAGGTGTTCAACATCGGGCGGGGTGAACCGGTTCGCCTGATGGACTTCATAGCCGCTATAGAAAAAGCTACCGGAAAAGAGGCCCTGTTAGACCTTATGCCTATGCAGCTTGGCGATGTGAAGATGACGTATGCCAGTACGGATAGTTTATTCGAACATATTGGCTATAAACCGGTTGTGTCGGTAGAAAACGGGGTGGAAGCTTTTGTTGAATGGTACAAAGATTACTATGAGTAAACAAGATGCGTTGACCTTACTGCGTCAACGCACACCCCAGTTCCTTACCCAATACGACCACCTCAATTCTCATCTCATTTGGAGAAAGTATGTCCGCGACGGTCTGACAAACTATCGGGACGCAATCTTTCTTATCCGCTTGATTCAAGCAAACTAATTCTAACCTAACGAGGTATTTTGTATGAAAGCTATTTGCGATGGTATTCGCTCGTATTTACAGGAAGCCAGAGATGCGGATGACTACCACTTTAGGCTCACAAATGTAGTGATGACAGGGGCGGTCTTGATATTTACCCCTGTTACGTGTATAATATACTGGCTTATAACATTATTTTGGAGTAAATAATGCAAGCTTTAAAGAAAATCATGAAAAAAATATCGGGCTGGTTTGGTCGCTGGAAAGATAAAACGATTCCCCCAAAAGGACTCGACGTAAAAATGGCACATGACCTTGCAACGCTCTGTTCGGAGATAAGGTCGATTGAGGTTGCCAATAATCCAAGACTGTATCAATCGATCGAAAATAAAGAACTCGATGTTCAGGTTGGTATCTTCAAGTTGTCAAAGACAGCATGCGCCATAGTCTTCAGAGGTACAGAGCCATGGAACCTTAAAGACTGGAAAACAAATGCGCAATTTATCAACCGTAAACCTGGAGATAACTTCGCAGGCAAGGTTCATCTTGGATATCATGCGGCTTACCATGCTGTTGCAAAAACAATTAAAAAAGCAATGAGGTCATTGGAAGTTGCAAAAGTTTACTGCGCCGGCTTCAGTATGGGCGGACCACTTGCACAACAATGTGCGATGGATATGAGGGCCTATGGCTATATCTCGGCGTGTTATACTTTTGGGTCCCCAAAGACGGGAGATAAGACGTTTGCCAAGTCTCATTCACAAATTGATGAAACATGGCGCATTAGGCTGCAGAATGACGTAGTCCCCGCGTTACCTCCGTTTAAGATCTATAAGCATGCAGGCAAGCCAGTCAGAATCCATAGTAAAGGTTATTACATGAAGAAACTCGACGAGCTCGCAGATTGGGTCTGCACATTCAGTCCGTGGTCTTATAAAGATCACAGTGTCGAAGGTTATGTAAAAGCATTGGAAAAACTTTTGTAGGAGTTGAAAATGGCAGTTACAAGTTCGAATCAGATTGCTGCTACGCAGCCGAATCTTTCAGCAACGAAACCAGTTAAGATTCCGGGACAGCCCACGCCTCCTCCCAATAACCAGACTCCTGGTTCTGGTCTAGGAAGCAAGTCTAAGGGCTTGTTCAAATAAGTTGAGGCTCATACGACTCGAGCCCCAAGCGTCAGTCCGAATACGGACTGCGTATCAAAACCTGCTTATGACTTTGTCATGGCACTGTTTATGGCTCCCTTCGGGGAGTCTTTTTTGATGAAAATAATGGTATGTTTTTTCAACAGCCACCACGCTTAGACCCTTCGGGGTGTCGCGAACCACGGTGGCTTACTTATATGGGAGTAAGAATGAGTGACAAGTTCAGCCCAGACGACGAGTTGGAAAAGCCACAGGAAGATACAACAGTCGTAGAATCCTCGACGGGGTGTAATGCTACCTATCTCCAGAAACGTCCTCAGAAGCATCAGCTGAAGGGACAGGACAACGTCCTTACTCTCACAAGATCTTCGACAGTTAAAGACCCTATTATACAAAATTTACTGGCGCTTATGCCCGAAGGGCAGGAACTGGTAGTTACAGAAGCTGCCATGAAAACGCTGGCACAATTTGCCAGACGCATGGTAGACGGATATCAAGCTGCGGTACCCATGATCTGTCTAGGGCAGAAATGCCCATATTATAATATGTGTCCCGTAGTTAAGGCAGAGCTTAGCCCTCCTCTTTTAAAACCATGTCCTGTTGAAACCCATTTGTTTGACAACTGGAAGAAACAAAAGATGGTGGAACTCGAGGTTGATTCAGATGATGAGATGATGGCTATAGACCGAAACCAGATCAACGAACTCGCAGAGCTCGAAATACTTCAGCTTAGAGCCAACTGGGAGATGGCGATGGATCCCCAGACGGTTAGAGAAAAATGCGTCGGAGTAGATGACAACGGTGATCCTATCATGACAGAAATTGAAAATCCGAGAATCAACGTTATATCCAAGCTTGGGAAGGAAAAGGGTCGTTTACTGGACGACCTCGTGGCAACACGAAAGGCAAGAGTAAAGGCTGGTGCCGGCAACACGAAAGATGCAAGTTCCATTGTATCGGCCTTTGCCAACGCCGCTAAACGTGAGCTTAATAAAAAAGCACAAGAAGACAAAGAAAAGGTCATAGAAGTAGAGGTAACCGATGGCGAAGAGGCCTAAAACAGCCAAACAAGGCGGAGTGAAGTTTACCGAAGGGAGTGTTATCTATCACCTTTATGGTGAAGATTACCCCTACGTCTGGGACCCGGAGGCAACAGACGTTCATTCTGGCCGCAAAGGCGTAATGAGGCCACTGACCAAGGCAGAAGACCAGGCGCTATCCGTCATTACCGAGGGTGGCCACCGTTACAAATATAAGTTTGGCAGGAGATCCGGCTGGCTGGACGACAACAAGGCTTTCCTTAATCTGCAGGACACTGTCAAATCTAAATCCTTCAAGAATAGATCTCTCAATATCTTCCTCGATCTTGAAACTACCGGCCTTGGTAATGCCGAGGCGGTGTTTCAGATCTCCATGCACGTTACTCAACACAATGTCAAGACAGGGGAAAAAATCAGTACCCTGTTTAACTTTGATGCGCTACAAGATCCACGACTCATAAGTGATGCTCATAAGAAAGCAAAGCCTGACGAAATTATTGAGAAAGGGGCCCAAAAGGTTTTTAGGGGCAATATTACATATGGAGACTTAGCGGGCAAGGCTCTTTCAGACGAACAGCTGGAACAGATGATCTATCTGTTTGAACATGCCGGAACAGTTACTGGACACAATGTGCGAGATTTCGATGCACAACGTTTATACGGTCATTTCCGCGCAGTACAAAGAACAATAAAGGATAAACGCTCCAAACGATACAAGCTTATTACGAGACTAAAGGATGCGATCCATAATGACAAGCTGAGATGGATCGACACTCAAGAGATCCCCTTTGGAGAGAACGTGCCGGAGGGATTTGTTCCAAGTCTTAAGCAGGAAGATATCCTTGCGAATCCGAATACCGGACGTCGTCCTGGTAAGACGCTTGAAATCGATGGCGTTCGTATTCATGTTGAGACAGCTCACTCAGCCCTGCCCGATACCCTTGGTAATGATATTCTGACGCAATTCGCCGTAGTGACTGACGAAGGGGAAGTCGTCGCAGGTATGCAGGATAGCTGGACAAAGGTGGCTCCGGGATTTCCTCAAGTACAGACTCGAGCAGGACAGGTAGATCAGGCTAAGAAAAAGAAAAGAGCCAGAGCAGAAAAGGCCAATGTAGAAAAGAACCTTTATCTGGGAGACGACGGAAAGCCGTTCGTGAGGACCAAGAAGCTCGAGTTTATGACTGATACGGCCGAGGAGATCTCAGAGAAGATAAAAATTAATAGAACAGTTGCGCTTTTTGAAGGTACTCTGGGCGAGACTGGCAGAAAGATGGGCTGGCTGGGCGTTGGTATAGGTATGCTTGGCGGCTTTACTGCTTATCGTTTCATGAGTAAGTCTCCTGCGCAAGAGACTCTGGACAGATGGGCAGGAGATCCGAGTGACCCATTTGTCGACGCAATGATTGCAGGAGGGCTTGGAGCCGCGACATGGAATGCAAACAAGATTGTACCAGGCTATCCGAATCTCAAAGCATCCCTTTCTCACGTGATGGGGGACAGAGTCTCATCTTTTGGAGGGAAGATTGCACGATTTGGATCTCTAGGGCTCCTTGGCTATGCCGCAGTATCTACTACACATAACATCCTGAACGATAGAGGTCGGCCAGGAGAAAAGATGCGTCATCCGACGATGGCCGCAGCCGTAGGCTTGTTGGGAGTAACTGCTTACGGAATTTACGGCAGCGCTGGTTATGATGCAGACTTGGCTTTTGGTCGAGCTTTTACCGGGATTCGAGACAGACTAATGCCTGGTACTAGGAAGTTCGGCGAGCTGTATAACGAGGCGGGCGAGAAGATTGCTCAAAAGGTCGAGAAAGGAGTTATGTCGGGAGGAGGCTATTTTGCAGAGACATTCAATGCCTTGGCAAAGAATATTAGACAAAGCAAAATGGCTAAAGGAACGATTATTGGAGGTATTGGCCTTGCTCTAGGTTCGTATGTTATGAGTGGAAGCCAGAACAATAAAGTCATTCCTCCAAGTCCGGCAATGCCGAGTAGACAGCCGCAAATGATAAAGTATAATCAACAGACATCTCGTGCAATGGTAAACTATAAGCCGGGGCATGTATATAGACACCCCTATCGGCATACAGAACAGTTTAACAGCAGGCCTCACGGTCTCGCTCTAGTATAGGAGCTAATATGCCTATTAATCCAGCTGCTTTTTCCGAGTACGACCCATCGTTCATGGCAACGGGATGGGCAACCCCATTTGGCGAAGAAGGGATCGCATCATTCGCGGGGAACCTAGTCGTCAACACTGCGATAGAACAGTTCGCCACCAGGGGGGCGTATGGATTTACTGCAAGCGCTATGGCTCAGTTTGCCGGAGTTCCCAGCGAAGCCTTTGAAGCAGAAGTCAAGATGGCAAGCAAGAAACAGTTCTTTGCTCAAAGGATATTTGGTACAACTCAGCCGGGCCTGGCAATTGGCCGACAGAGTGTACATAGTGGTATTATTAGGCGAGTTTTTGACGATACAGCATGGAGACCCACAGGCATCAAGGAATTTGACAGGCGCACCTTTGGGCAGTTTGAGCAGATAGCCAAACGGAGAGCTAGAAAAAGCGGTGTTATGTTTGCCAAAAGCCGGCCAGTGGCTGCTTTAGAACAAGCGTTTAGTGAAAGCAAAGTGATGTCCGAAGCTCTTGAGAGGGCGGTATCTAACAAGGCGACATTGAGATTACCTCTGTTGGGAGAGATTCCAATAAAAGGAAGTATCGGTATGGCTAAGGGGATGGAATGGGCTGGCTTGGCTTTTCATGGTGCCGCCAAGTTTTTTGCCTTTCAAGGGATAATGGGTCTTACTTCTGCGTACGGAGATATTTACGAAGGGGTAGCGTCCTATGGCCGCTCACTACGGAAACAAAAGGAATTCACTATGACTGAAATGGGAGGACAATTCTTTGATAACAGAGGTGCCGCTACCATGAGACAGAGATCTCTTGCGGCTATACATAATACGCAGTCGCAGTTGCGACAAGTGTTTGGCAGAGAAGCCACGGTGGTACACCAATAACAGGAAAATACAATGGCAACTATAAGAAAGCTTTTAATGGCAGGAGGCATTGGTAGCGCCGGGATCGCTGCTGCTGGAGCCAACATTGTCGGCCCTTTCTCCTCCGATAGGGGCGCGAGTCCTGTAAACGAACGTGAGAACCAGGCTATTGAGGCCGCATTAACTGCTCAGACTGTTTTTAGCGGAGTAGGAGTCGGAGCCGCGATCGCTGGTGGGCTTGCAGGGATGGCACTTGGAGGTAGTAGAACTATGTATCGAACCCTCGAAGCTCTTCGAGAAGGAGGTCTTCGCAAGATGTCGAAGGCAGTATCGCGACTTCCAGGCGAAGGATTTACGCGCACGACGCACGCTATCGCAGGGGGTTTGGTCGGAGCCGGAGCCGGAGTTGCTCTATTGTCTGAAGCAGCCGCCAGATCTAACGTTGGCGCAGCAGGACTTCAGCACGACTATCTAGACGCGACCGGGGCCTCTGATGTTCAAGGAGCTTCGGTTCGTACGGCGGGAGGTTCTACAGGAATTATGAAAGGAGCCATAAGCGGCTATATTGCGTATGCCAGTCTGGGTGCAACCGGGCGCTTTCTTTCTACGTCTAAGATTCCATCGGGACGTGCTATCGGAGGAATTATGAAGAACAGAGCCGTCCGAGGCATTGCCGCACTGGGCTTTGGCGCCGCTATGAGTGGGATGATGCGTAACACACAGCCTCAACACAACCGTATTCAGGGAATGGGGTATTAATGTCTGAAAAAGTGCTCAGCCAACAAGATGCCGAGGAGACCTTTGCCGAGCGTAAAGCTCGTGGTGAAAAGTTCGATAAATGGATTTGTGAGAATAAAACCGGCTGTGCCTATAGTGACAGTCCTATGTGCCGAGCTTGCATCCAAGAATATAGAGAAGCATATATCAACGGTGAGCTTGATGTAAAAGAGACAGAAGAACAAAAGATTAACAGACAGATTGCTGGCAAACCAGAGCCCGAAACAGACATGTTCCCCGTAGAATGTCATGGAGATTTAAGATGTGGGCTTGGACGAATAGAAGGAGGGATGTCCGACGAGGAATTCGCCGTAGCGGGTATGTTTAATCCTGTAGTGTGGTTTAAACAAGAATTGGGAATTAATCTTCGGTGGTATCAGGAAGATGCTGTTTGTTGCACGGCTCGTATGAAGGCTCTTAGGTGGGGAAGAAGGAGTGGGAAAACGCACTCTCAGGTTGGGCGCATTCTTCATAGGATGCAACTCGCTCGTCTCAACGAAGATGAAAAACAGGCCGCAGAGCGCGTTCTTGTTCTTGCTCCTTATCAGCCACAGGTAGACGAAATATTTGAGAAGATAGACGAACTTATTGTCAATTCTAATACCCTTTGCGAATCTGAAAACCGCAGAACAAAATCTCCCAATCAAATCTATAAGATGGGAAATAATTCTCAGGCAAAAGGGTTTTGTACGGGATCTAAGACGGGATCTAAATCAGATAAGACCCGTGGTCAGGGTGCTACGATTATATATATGGATGAAGTTGATTATATCCCAGACTCTGATATCGAATCTACTATAGCGATTATTACAGATTCTAAAGATACTGAATTATGGGTAACTTCTACTCCGTCTGGTAAGCGCGGTAAATTCTATGGGTTCTGCACAGATAAGCGTCAGGGCTTCAAACATTTCCACGTATCTGCAAAGGAATCTCCAGAATGGACAGACAAGACAGAGCGCCTTCTGAGGGCGCAATATTCCAGAGCAGCATGGGAACATGAAATAGAAGCAGAATTCGGGACTGTAGAAGGAGGCGTATTTCCTACTAACAAACTTATTGATTCGCTTTATACTTATAAGTATGGCATTGATCGATACAATCCGAATAACATATATTGCATCGGAGTAGACTGGAATGGAGCTGCCAACGGCATTCCTATTATCGTTACTGAGTTTGACAGAGTATCCAACCGTTATGTTGTGGTAGATAAGAAAACAAGTATGTCGGACGAATTTACCCAATTAACGGCTATCAGAGATATTATTACGATGTTCGAGAAATGGAATGCGAACTATATTTATCTGGATGCCGGATATGGTAATGCTCAGTTTGAAATGTTGAGAGCTTATGCAAAAGAGGCTCATAACGATAAGCTGTTAAAAGCGGCTAAAGCGATACATATGCATGGGAAGACAATAATTCGAGATCCTGTTTCAAAGAAGAAAATAGAGAAGCAGAATAAATCTCTGATGATAGATCTTGCGGTACGTCGAGTCGAGAACGATATGTGCGCATTCCCCCACTTCGAGAACGAAGAAGGGGGACTTGTAGATCAACTTCGAAACCTTGAGATCGAGCGCTATACGCCCACTGGCATTCCTGTCTATTCCCAAGGTAAAGATCACGAGGCGGTAGCTTGGCTTTTGTCTGTCTTTGCTATTACTATGGAATTCTCCGATATAGCCAAAGTCGCATCTGGCGGCCATATCGCTTTTATGCCATTTAAGGTACTGAAAGAAGAAACGTTTGAATCACAAATTGCCAAAGACACTTTAATACAAGCGCCACGCAAGGAGCCGGATGACCCCAGTAAAGATTTTGTCAAGGGGGGCAAATCCTTTCATGTCATGAGTAGAACTAAAGAGTCTCAAGATAAGAGAGGTGTCACATTTGGCGGCCGTTCTAAATTTATGAAACTTATGTCATCAGGACGTAAAGGGAGATCCTTTTAATGGCCATTAGAAGAAAAAAACCAACGATAGAACCGGACGTACGTCGTGAAGTTACTGATGAAATCAGGACTATAATGGATAAAGCCGGAAGTCTTGAAGATGCAATTAGGGAATTAAAAGCGGCAGGTATCCCAGCCTATGGAGATCTTAAAGCTCCTCTTAGCCAGAATATGAGTCGCGTGCAAACAGAGAAGTCTCTTATAACAGATGAAGATCAGATATTCGCAAATCTTTATTCTGTTGCAGGCAAGGCAATACTCCTGAGAAGTATGATAGAAAATGCACAGAATGCCAGAGAAAAGCTTTATATACCTGTTGAAGGGATGGATACAGTACGCAAGGCTATCAGTCGGGTTTTCCCAGGATCAACCCCTAATCATGATAAGATATATTTTCCGATGTGGCAAGAGGTCGTAGATCGCAAAGTTAAACAGGCAGAGTTTATAGGTTCCACTTTTCTCGAACAGCTTACTGGCAACGATATGCAGGATAGTCAAATCTTGCAAGATTCAATTAAGGCATGGGAGTTATATCAAAATCAAATGAGAGACAAAGCCGCCAAGAACGGTGAATTCAATACTCCCAATTTCAGCGAGCCGGCATTTGGATGGAGGGAAAGAGTTATTGCAAGTGGGCCGAGTGCTCTTGCGGAATTGCTTGTATATGGCGCTGCGCTTGTTGTCTTATATTTTCTCAACCATAAACTTGCCATGTGGAAAGCACCACAGACGTATTTGCAGTCTAAAGCTTCAACTCTTATGCCTAATCCTGCGGGCGTTTTTATCATGATAATGCAGATCATCATAGGTTTAGCTATGCATTTTCTTATTGAGGGTCTTCTCGCAGAAGAAGTCGAGACAGTACTAGACCTTGTCGTGCTGCCCGAAGATGCTGGAGATATAGATAAGGCGGAAATTGTTGATGCCGCCAAGGCGCTTGCCAATAACGAGCCCATTCCTTATGGCCGATTCCAGGGAAAGACACTGGCAGACTTTTCAGAAGCAATAGGTTTTTCTGAAGATGTTCTTGATGTTATCAAGTCTTATTTCAGAAGAGGAGATTATGATATAATTTATGAATACGGTATTTCATGGCTTACTATAAATGCCGTTACTCCTGCGAGAAAAGAAGACTTTTCTCATTGGTTCGTGCTTCCTGAATTGGAATCCATGATTTATGACGTACAAAACAGTCTTGAACAAGCTCCTAATTTCTCTCCCATGTTTGCCGAAGAAGCTAAAGCAACCAACCAGGAGCCCGTTCGTACAGATCCGGTAAGTACTAGTATCGATACCGAGCGCCAAGCATTTAATCGAGCAGTTAGAGCCGGAGGAAGTGTGAGCTCGGGAGTAGCAGATAAAGGTTCTGTTAAAATTAAGCCAACCCAGGAAGTAGTTGAATATGACAATCCTTTGTTCGGAAAGAACAGGCCTTCTGGGAAAGCAAGCCGCGAAGCGATCAGTGATGCTGCAAAAGATATATTCAGTCCGTCTAAAATGCTTGATAATGTTAAAGATGCATTTCACCAACAGGCATGTGCGTATAACGAAAAGACAAATAGGCTCGCCGCATTTTTAACTGATGACCCGTGGGTTGCAGCCGCAATCTGCTGTTTTGTAAGATATTTTGGGGCAGTCGACGTATCTTTGTTACATTCTATCCGGTCTATACTTCAGCTATTTGCTAAGGGTCTTACGTTTGATCTTGGAGCCTTTTTAAATAAAATGATGTCGGATATTTATGACGACATGCTTGCCAAGGCGCGAGCGTCTCTTGTTGCTATTATCAATAAGACTTTTGATAAAATCTTTAATTATGTATTCAAATGGCTTGATTCAGAAGCGATGCAATTTCTAATGAACTGTTTGCCGTTAAACGTAGTAATTAGATTTATGTTGAATACTATAGAAGAAATGAAGGTAACTTTGGACGAGTTGATAGACGATATTTTGGAAAAGATAGATCTATCTACAATGACTCTGGATTATAAGATTTCCATTCTTAAAGAACAGAAATGGGCCCGCAGTTTATTTATCTTGATAGACGCTATAATAGAAGCGGTTGAAAGAGGGAATAATTGTGCTTTGACTGGTGATCCGTTTGAAGATCCAGACACAAGACGCCTGCTTGATGCCGCCCTGAAGGAGTCGGGTAGACAAAATGATTACATATTTTATAATAATCTTTCTGGAATAGCACAAGATGATTTTGAAAATCAGGTTATCACCGATCTCGACGTTATATCTGGAGACGGAACTGGTAGTAAAAACAGCCGGAAACTGAAACGGATTCAAACAAAGAATTTAAAGGATTTGATTCTGCAACCCTCTATCTTTAATACATTTAGCGATACAGAAGCATTTTACACAGATAATGATATCCCGATCAATCCTGTTGGGGCGAATCTTAGAAATAGAGATTTATTTATCAAGAGTGTAGGAGAAGGGGCTGCGAGCGGATCTCTGAGTATAGAAAATATCGAGTCCTGCTTTGAGGACATTAACCAGTCAGAATTACTTAAACGAGTTATGAGGACAGTATAATGGGTGTATTCTCCTATTTTAAGAATCTTGTGTCAAGAAAGCCGGTCGAACCAGAAGGACAAAGGGATTTGACGCAAGGTATTCCCGAGGACGATCCAGTTCAGCCTACCGGGGGTTCTGTCCCTCAACGTATCAAAATCCAAAAGATGCTTAACAGCAAAGCTTTAGCTTATAAAAACGCAATCTATAGATCAAGATGGAACGGAGGTACGCAAGGCTTTGAGGAATATGAATATAATATGGCCGAGATTGTTCAGGCTGAGGACACAGAGGGATTTGTCTCAAGATCTTTCGACAAGCACATTGAAATATGTATGAAAGAAGGTTTCAAAATTGGTGGTGATGATCCAAGAATAGTTAGGCATATTAAAAGAAGGTTGTTCGAAATCTTTGTCAATACAGGGCTTACAACAAAACAGATGGTAAGAAAGATCATTCGTGACACGATCAAATACTCTAATGTTTATATAGTTCTTGTCAGGGATGAAACTAGGACAACTGGGAAAATTTACAATTATCATGGCAAGCCTATGGAGCCGATTGCCGGCATTTTCTTCGCAGACCCTCCTTCTATGACGGTTAAGCGGAATAAATGGGGCAAGCCTGTCCGTTATCGCCAGTATATTTATAATATCGGTGAGCATCGCAACTTCAAACCTGAAGATATAATTCATCTCGATTGGCGCCGAAAAGAAGGCCATGCCTATGGGACGCCTTTTGTCGTTCCTGCTCTAGAGGATATTCGATCTTTGAGGAGAATAGAGGAAATGGTGGAAATGCTTATTTCCAGTCACATCTTTCCTCTTTTCCAGTATATAGTCGGAACCGACGATTATCCTTCTGATGATCTTGAGATACAGAAAGTTAAGGACGAGATACAAGAAATGCCCACAGAAGGCTCGGTTGTAACCTCTCACCGCCACAAAATCGCAGTAGTAGGCGCAGAAGGAAAGGCCCTTGAAGTTCAGCCATATCTTCAGTATTTCGAGAAAAGATCTCTTGCCACATTGGGTCTATCCGAAATCGCCCTAGGTCGAGGCGACTCCAGTAATAGAAACACGGCAGAGTCTATAGACAAGGCCATGTTGGATCGCTGTAGTGAAATCAACGATATTATTGCAGATAGTATTACCTATCATCTATTTATCCATTTCGTTCTAGACGGCGGCTTTCCTTTATCTTATGAGACTCTGCCAGAATTTGGATTTGGGACCCTTGATAGAGAAGCGGTTAGGGCTAATGAAAATCATCAGCAGGGATTGTTTCAGGGCAACACAATTACAGAAGAAGAAGCTCGTAAACGTATGGGGCTTAAGCCTATGCCAAAAGCTGGGGTTTCAGGAGAGCGAGCGCTTGAGCGCATCGATATTCCCAAGATGAAGGCTGAGGCAGAAGCAAAGGCCGCGCTTGCCGCATCTACCGCCTCTCAGAATAGCACGACATCCAAGAACCAGCCAACAAATCAGCACGGAACCAAGGCTACAAAGACCAAATTGGTTAAGAATGTGTTTGAACATGATGCCGGAAATGAGATTAAAGTTATACGAAATATATTCACAGAAATGCCAGAAGATGGCTTCAATGAATACTTTACAAAAGCCATGACCGGAACGATACTTGAGAGAGTCGGCTCGATAGCCACTAGCTATATGCTGGAACGCTTCAAAGAAGCGGGGGTTGACGTGCCGCAGGATTGTACTATAATTCCTGATGTATTAAAAAATAGGTTACAGAGCCATACTCTCAGGTTGCTGCAGTATTGCCGAGACAATCAAAAGCATCATATTGCGGCGGTAATTGACCAGATTTCTGATGAATTACCAAATATAACCGAAGATATAAACACGTATTGTGCAACCTTTGAAACGGAGTAGAAAATGGCAGATTTATTTAGTTTAGATCATTTCAGTATTGGCTCAGGGATTGTTGACCTGAACAAGCTGGATAAGTTCTATGATATCTCAAAGAGACGGGCAACCACAGACGGCGTATCGAGTGATGAGGTTTCTACAGCCTTGAGGATCGACCTGGATGCAACGAGATCCGGTAGCATAGTTAATCGACGAATGTATCGGGGACCAAGCGTGCAGAAGAATTACCTTCGCTTCACCGAGCCCTACGATAAGCCAGTCTTGAAAGGACATGATCAGGAGAATCCCGACGCTACCATCGGTAGGGTCGTTAAATCGCGCTTTGAAAAGTTCGAAAAAGATGCCAAGAAGTTTAAATATGATTTCGCATATGCTACCAAGAAAGGTGAAGGTTCAGGCCGCGTCATTCTGACTACCGATATTACGGACGAGGATGCTCAGCAAAGAGTTATTGATGGCAGATATGCTACGGTATCAACTTCTCAGCAGCTTGCATTTCCTATTTGTTCCCATTGTGGCAGGGATTGGTCTCTTTCTCAGGAATGTGAACATTGGCCTGGAAGAAAGGCGGAGTTGACAGATGATTCACCGCTTGTTAAAATTGGAACTCATAAGAAGGGCAAGGCTCTGGATATGTTTCTGATAACGGATGTTATTGATTATTTTGAAGTATCATTCGTACCAGTACCTGCCCAGGAAAAAGCTAAAGTATTAAACTTTAAAAAGATAGCAGACGAACTTGGCGTTAAAAACGCAAGTTTTGATGCTCTTAAAGATATAATGATTTCGCGTCATTACGTATCGCCGGTCAACGCCATACGGGGAATGGTAATGAGCGATTCATTAAAGGTTCAGGAGAGCCTGCTGATTGACGACGTCGAAGATGAAGTTAATCAGACGACAACGGGGAAGACCACAGTTCAGATCGACATGCCAGCAGTCGAAGAGGACGAGGCTACCGGGGACAATGACTCTAATGAATCTACCCCAGAAGAAAAAGCACAGGATGCGAAGGAAAACATTAACAACGTTTCACAGGAGAAATCCATGGGTGAACAAACTAAAACCCAAGACAACGCCCAGGATACTGCTCTCGAGATCGTGAATCGTGAGAACAAGAAGCTTGTCGATGAAAAGGCAGAACTTCAGGTTAAGCTTGATAAAGCTGATGAAGAAAAAGAATCTCTTCAGAAAAAGCTTGATGACAGCAAAGCCGAAGTTATTGGCTTGATCGCCGATCAGCTCTATCTCATGAGGAAAATCACCGGTCATGCAAGTATTTCTGAGCTTGAAGGCAAAGACGAAGCTGAAACAAAGGCCAATATCGATGCCTATAAGCAGAAGCTCGCCACTCGCACTATGGACTCTCTCAGAGACGCCGTAGAAGACGAGAAGGCTGACTTCGAACAGAAGATTGCCGATCTGGAGAAATTCAGTGAAAGCAATGTGGACAAGAGCACTGTTGACGATCCTACGCTGTCCGACACATCGAAAGATGACAAGTCGGAACGCAAGGAAGACAAAGCCGACAGTGAAAACAAAGACGTAAAAGACGTTCTCTAATAAGGAGGTTTCAAAATGTCTGATACTAATAGTATGAGAACTGCTTATGGCTATGGCCAAGAGACTCGTATCTTCAAGGAAATTTCCGAAGGTAATCATCCTCGTTGTTCCAACAAGGTTGCTCCTTATCTTCCAGTCCAGGAGATCAAGTATCAAGGCGGTCAAGCATTCCCAGTCGTAATTAAGGCTGGGCAACTCATTGCACTGGATCAGTGGAATCAGTTTGTGCTTGCTAACTGCGGCGCAAGCAATACCCTGACCTATGGTGCCAATGACGTTACCTGGGGTACGCCGGCTTACAGCGCAAGTGCTGCACTTGGTGCAGGCGATGCTGCTGCTGATGGCGATACCGCTACGCAGCCTGCCAATAAACTGGTTGGCTATGCGTTCTTTGATTTTGTCGCAAACACAAGCAATTCAGGCTACCTCAACTACCAGGTTCAAACGGATCATAAAACCGTTTCTACAAACTGGCTCGTTGAGTATCCGATCATCAATACCACGCAGATTGATGTTGCTCAGGGCGATTTGATTCTTCCTGACAATGCCGCTCCTGGTTATTGGAGACCGGCCGTAGCTGCCGACTTTGCTGACGTTGCGTCAATCAAAATCACCATGGAAAACACTTTCGGTAAATGCTACAAAGTTGGCAAGATTACCGACGGTCTTGATGGTATGGATCGGATTCAGGGAGCCCCTGGTCTGAATCTGTATGGCACAATCGACTCTCCAGCAGGCGCAGGTCTGCCGGCCCATTTCCTTGGCGCCACTACCCAAACGCATGCGTCTAATACCGCTGCGGGTAATGAGTCTTCGAAATGGCGAGTCCTTATCAACGTTAACGTGTAAACGGAGGTCTAAACATGGATAATGTAAAAAAAGATGCTATGGCTGTAGTTGATAAGGTTATGGAAGAACTGCACGCTGTTGTCAAAGGCCAGATCGAAAAAGCAGACGACAAAGCTAAACCGAAGACTGAAAAACAGGAAGTTCGGGACCGCCTTGCTCTGTGGACTCAAATCTGGAAAGATAACGGTTACCACCGTGAGCTTGACAAGCATGTTGAGCTTCCAGATCTGATTGACAAATCAGTCGAATTAGCCAGCAAAACGAGCGATGCTGTCACATCTGCTGAATACCGGAACCTGATTCCTCACGTTGTCGCCAACGTGGTTCGGGAACCTCTTCCGCAGGACAACCCGCTTACTCGGATGCTTACGCAAGTAAGATTCCAAAACGGTACTTCAATCACCTTCCCCGCCGTAGGCGCAGCCGGTAACCTCGAGCTCGATATGGCAGAAGGCGAAGAATACCCCGAACTGGCTCTCGATTACAGCGGTTCAGTAACCGCCACGATCGGGAAAGTCGGTATCGCGGTAAACTTCACTGAAGAAGCTATCCGTTATTCCGCATTTGACGTCGTTAACCTGCATGCCCGTCAGGCGCGTCAGGCTCTGATTCGTCATAAAGAAAAGAAAGCTTCCGACCTTATCTTCAACCTGGGTTCTACCTATATCGACAACATTGCCTCCGGCGCTCGCCGGTCCAAAGGTCGTGATATCAATGGTAATGGTAACTGGACCCTTATCGTTGACGATCTGGTTGACGCTTACATTGACGCCCTGCAAGAAGGCTGGCACCTCAACACGCTTGTCTGTCATCCGCTTGCATGGACAATCTTCGCGAAAGATCCGATCCTTCGGGAACAGTTCTTCCGTGGTCAAGGTGGCGCATTCTGGACTCCTCCTACGGGTGGATCCGTCTATGCTCCTCAGCTTGGTGTTAACGTACCTTACGGACAGAACGTTGGTCAATCTGTCGCACTGGGTGCCACTTCCGGTACTTCAGTTGGCGGAGCCGCCAATGCAACGTTCGCATTCCAGGTACCTGGCTATGGTGGCTTAGGCTTCAACATTGTTGTTACGCCTTATGCTCCTGTAACCTGGAACACCACTCTGAGCAAGTGGGTCACCGACATCGTTCTGCTTCAGGCCGATCAGGCAGGTTTGCTCGTCGTCGACGAAGACCTCTACACTGAAGACTGGAACGATCCTCGGGTTGACGTTTATAAAATGAAGTTCCGGGAACGGTACTCCATGATTAACGTTAACCAGGGTAAAGCTGCGCGTGTTCTTAAGAACATCGCAATCGACCAAGCCTACTTCATGGAAGATAAGGTTACCTGGGACATCTCAAACGGTGAACTGCCGACAATTTCTGCGGGAATTGAAGACAGCTCCAGTTCCAGCGCTACCTAATCCACTATGTAGTGCGATATTAAGAACCCCTGGTTTCGGCCAGGGGTTTTTTCATATAAAGAGGGGCATATTATGCAACCGACAAATGTTATTAATCTTAGTGACCACCGCAGCCCACAACCTCAAGAAGAAGTGCCAAAGAATGACCCGAGACGCAATTGGGGCTCAATCTCGCCTATCACAGAATCTGAAGAAGCTCATGTTGAAGTCACCAATAAAGATGGCATTGTAAAGATCGAGATAACAGATGAAGAAGAGGTAGCAAGGCGTCAAAGGGCGATGGAAGAACGAGACAACAGAACAGAAGCAGAGAAGAAAGAAATTATGGAGGCACTTTAATGTCAACTCCTATTCTTGTTAGAAGTTCCCCTACGAGTGGAGACAACAACTTTCAGATAGAAAACACTATTACGCTAACTTTTAATAAGGATATTGATTCAGCCTCTGTTAATAGCGGCACTATAGCGCTATTGAATCGTGATACTTCTACACCAGTTCGTGCAAGCTATGTTACTTCTGGCAACGTGGTAAAGGTTCTTCCTGCATTATCTCTCAATGAACAAACAGGTTATAAGATCATTATTTCAGGTAAAGATCTCAGCCAGTTTGTAGGAGAGGTTAAAGACACAGACGGCAATTCCGTTCTACAAACACAAACTATTTTATTTACTACTGGTGTCAGGGCTCCTTCTGCGGTTGTTGCGTCAAGTCCTAGAGAAAATGCGCCTCAAGAGACAGAGACTGTCTATGTTGTCATTGACGACCAACCTATCGCAGTAGAGACGATTCCTTTAGAATTTGTAGATATGGAACCTGCGCATGGCGAGATGCTTGTTTCTCCTGCGTTTATAGCCGAGAATGGTATTCGATTAACCTTCAATCGTCCAGTAGATCTGGCTTCTGCCAGAGAATATATCATATTAGAGCATAAGCCTATGGTAGATATCAGGGCAATGGTCTATGATGTAGAAGACTTTGAAGATTCTTATGCAGCAGAAGGAACGTCGGCATTTTGTCTGGATAATAGAAACGACAAGTTATTTCCTGATGTTAATTATTATATTCAAGGGAATGACGTCCTTATTACTTATCCGGGGACGCTCGCAGACTGGGAGGCCCAGCAATATGAAGAGGCATCCAGTTCGTCTTCATCTTCATCCTCTTTACCTTCTGGCCCTACCGAAACTACGACAGTTACTGAATACAACATCTACAGAGAAGGCGTTGTAGGAGAAGAAACAAGAGAATACAACTTTGGAGCTTCTGAAACTGCCTATTTGAAGTATCGTTCGTTCAAGGTGAAAGATCAATTTATCGTTCATCAACTTGGCCAAACCTTATTTGATAGTGGTTGTATTAGTACGAATGACAATTATGTAGTCGAAGAAATAGCCATTACGCCAAACCAGAACTTTTCTGTAACCATTATCGCTGGGTGCGATGACACACAAGAGGTTCAAGGCACGGCATGGGGATATTATATTTCCAACACAGATCCAAGAGAAGAAGAGGCTGAAGAAGAATCTTCCTCCAGCTCTGAGTCAACGTCGTCTATATCTACTTCGTCTACTGAAGATACTTCTTCCTCCGCAGAAGACGGAGAGACTCCTACTCCTGAGTCTTCAAGTTCGAGCGATAGTGAATCTTCAGAACCAGAAGTGTCGAGTTCGTCGAGCATTACTGTCACATATGAAGGTCCTACGTTGAATACAGATGTTAACATCTACATCAAATCTGGCTTGAGGTCACAGGCGGACGATAATGGCGCCGTTATGGTCTGGACTACGGATAATGAACTTCATAAATGGTTTATGACCGGTTTGTTCCCTATCTATTCTGATATTGATCTTATCCGCCTTGAACTTGAAGGGCTGAATTATAAACATTCTGACGAGAAGATTCTCAGGATGATTCTGAAGAATTCTATAGAAGCCTGGAAATTAGCCTGTATGTCATATGACCTATGTGAACCGCCGGAAGATGCTATCACATATGCATATAAGAAAACCTTGCTTGATTTCTATGATTTGACCTATATTGATACGGCGGTCTCGAGAGGGGTTTCGAAACGACTTGGAGATTATAACGTCAGAGTAGGAGCCAGGGCCTCGAACACTAAGCGCAATCCTAAAGAAGACGGCATTGTCGATGAAGTCGCAAGTGCACGACGGGCACTTAAGGTACTATGCGGTACAGGGGTACAATTTGTGGTTGCAATCAAAGGAAGTATGCACAGAACGACAAAGCCCAATTTCAGGACTCGTACCTATACATATCTATCAACAAAACAGGGATGGCAGTTCCCGACAATTAAGGGAGCCAGCCGATATTATCAATTACCACAATATACGGAATATTTTAGCTAATGGCCAAGAACAAGGGAGAAATCAGGGTTGGCGATATTGAAAAAGTCGCCGCATGTATCACGAGCGGACTTGAGCCTCTCAGAATAGAAAAGACGCCTCCGAAGGATGCTAATCCAAGAGGAGTTCGCGTCGTTTTTGTCTTTTCCTATAAAGACTATAGAGAAATAGAGCTCAAATACCTGGCCAATAACCTCAAGGTTGACGCTAGACACTATGCGGATACAATTAAGGATATTAGGTCAATCATAACAAACGCTACTAAGAATTTGCTAAATGAGTAAAGCGAAAGTAGATAAAAGAACGTTTGGAGAGCATAAGGAAAAACTTCCGGGACTTAAGCCTGTTCAACACCGGAACAACTATGAGAATAGTGCTTATTTGCTCCATCCAGACTTGGAAATGTTACCTCCCAGCGCAGAAGAGCGATCGCTGGCACGACGGGACTGCGTAATCGAGGATTTCCTCGATATGGTAGACTTGGGATTAAAGGGATATCAATCTTACTGGCAATCAATAAGCGAATCAAATCGCTTTATGATTAGATTTCCCTTTGCTCGCTATCTGGAAGAGGGAGATAAAGTATTGAATCTGACAACCAATGCGGTTTATACTATTGGCCAGGTTCATTCCGATGTAGATGAGCATTCTGTGACACTCGAGGCTCACAGTGGTGCGACGGCGCCGGTACATGGAACAGATGTATTACGCTTAGACTTCGATAATGCGAAGCATGTAAAGTTTTTACATGCATATCCGGCTTCTGATGATATCAATAGATATTATACTGAAGAAGAAATACAGCGGAACGCTACCGAAGCTTTTATGGATCATATTTGTTATAAGGTTCACGATTACTCGCCTGGAGGCCGAGAGTTTTTTAGAAGTGGCGTTAAACAACTCGTGCCCCAGAGAAGAGAAGAAAGAGCGAATCCGTTAACAAATAAGATGGAAACAGTATTTGGTCAACATTTTGATTCTGAAGTATATTTTCAATGCTGGACACCTACGAACGAGGCGACATCACGGCTGGCACGCTGGTTCCGCACGTTCATGAGGCGTTATAGAAATATCTTCAAAGAGAATGGCGTTGTTGACGTATTGTTTCTACAGCAGGGACCAGAATATAATGTCACTCGCTGGCGCAATGACATTGTTGGAACTACCTGTGTTTATGGCGTAAGAACAGAAGAGTTATACTCGACTGAAGATGTTCTACTAAAAGAACTGAAGATTGCATTTATGCAAGGAAATGGGAATTACGAGCAAGTGCTCTTTGCCCATAACAACAAAAAAGTGGATATTCAGTAAGGAGAAAATAAATGACTTCACAATTCCCTAATTTACCAGGAACTGTGGTGTCGCTGAATGACGGGAATCTTCGTGTTGAACGTCCTGCTCCCGGTACCAAAATTACGGTATTGGGCGTAACGACTGCAGACATACCCCTTAATGACCCAGTGCTCCTAACGGATTCGAGCGCTGACAGATATTCCACGTTTCACCCTGCGATCAACGACGACTTCGGCACTAAGCCGAGCGAGCTTACAAAAGCTATTGCGGAGGTCTCAAAGGGTGTTACGGTAGAGTTTGTCAAGATCGCTCATGGTTGGGGTGAGGAAGGTTTTCTTTACTGCGGCAACTCCAATTTCAACGGTCACATTGTGACCGAAACTGAAAGATACACTGCTCTTCAGGAAACGTTTGAGAATCTGCTTAATCATACCTTGGATATTGTTTATATCCCAGGTGTTTATGCTGATCTTCGGGCAGACCTGACTCAGGTATACGATTCAGATAATACCACTCGCACCTACGATGGTGATTCGGGTGATTTCGCATATCAGCTTGCTAACTTCTGTGAAGATGCCAGCCTGGAAAATGACGCTGTCATTTCAGCCATTGGCCGACTTCCTATCAGATTCAAGCAATTCCGTGACGCATTTGCTACGTCTTATTTTAATAAGCTTAGCATTGCTCAGGTCAACATTGATTCTATTGACGCTGCTACCAAGCAGATCGTAATTGATTCTACGTTGCTTGCGAACTCATCTTCATCTTCGGGAGATTTCGAGGGCGAGGGTATTCCATATGTAGGCGCTAAAATAACCGTCTATTACTCCACAGGTAGTAGAGATTATTATGTCGCAAGCTATGATGACGATGCCGCCATCATAACTGTGACAGAAACGCCTATAGAGGGAACTGAGCTTTTGGGCGCTGTAGAAGTCTTTGATGGTACTGAAACAGAATTCAATACCGTTAGAGGACTGATGCAAACCGCTTTCCGGCGAGCGTTCAGAGGTTATAATCCCTCAACTACGGATTCCTTCGGCATTACTCTTGCCGAATGGAACGATTTTATTGACGATGCGAAGGACTTCACTAATAGCTCTGGACTCGATGGCCATACGGCTGGCGAATCCGATCTGGTTCCTACGACTTATCGTATGTGGAAGGCCACCGGGGGTGCAAGTGCAAATCCCGGAGGTTCTACTGGCGACATCGTGGATGCTCATGGCAACAAAGTCGACCTCGGTCGATGGGTTAGCCTTGGCGCCATGGAAGGTGTTTCCAGCAACACATATGGCGATCAGACGTTGCGCCTGATTGGGGCTCCGAGTGAACGCACGTACGTGTCTAATGGCGTGGGTGAGTACCTGGCGCTGGTTCTAAGGCTGCCTGAAAACAGCTCTACAACCAATAAGTCTATTGATGGCTTCCAGTCAATCAGAGACATTAAGCGTTCAGACGCAGACGACCTTGTTGCAGCACGCTACGTTATCACCATCAGAAAGCCTGGTCGGGGATACGTTGTGGCAAGAGGGATTACGTCCGCCTACAATATCGATCAGTATCGTCGGAGCGACTATACAAACCTAACCACCGTCCGTATTACGGCCAAGGTTATGGATTTGATACGGCGCGTTGCCGATCCGTATATTGGCGAAGCTGGCAATTCTGCCCGCCTCAATGGTATGCGAGCCGATCTGGACGACATGTTTAGACAGTTGGTTGATGATGGCAATGGCTTTATTAATCGGTATGAATTCTCGCTTGAACAAACCGAGGATCAGGCCGTGCTTGGCCAAGTCAGCGTAAAAGCAGTCATCGTACCTGCTTTCGAAATCGTCAAGGTTCTAGTTGAACTTGATTTAAGTAAATCATAAGGAGGTGAACCATGGCTGATAATAATGTAAACTTCAACAGGACCTATAACGGGTTCTCGGGTGTAGACATGGTCGTGACGTTCGCCGGCAAATGGGTTGGCGAACTTCAGGGATTGTCATACTCTGTGACAAGGGAAAAGGTCCCCATTTACACAATGGGATATGCTAATCCCCGGACATTCTCTCGCGGCAAGCGAGGGATCGCAGGCGCACTTGTGTTCGCTGTGTTCGATAGATCCGCCCTGTTGCATGAACTCAATACTTTGACTGGCGGCAACGTAAATCCGCTTGCTCAAACTGGCGAGCTCAATGCTAGCACTGTTGGATATAAATACTGGAAGAAAGATCCGGGTCAGTTAAATTCAGGCAGCTTTGATCAGCGGCTTGTAACTAGACAGGTTCCTAACTGGTATTTCGATCAGATTCTGCCGTTTAACGTCGTAATTTCTGCCGCCAATGAATATGGCGTCAGGACAGGGATGGAAATCCGTGGCGTTGAACTGATGAATAATGGTGCGGGTATCTCAATTGACGACATCACGACGGATGAAACGTGTAGCTTCCTGGCTCGTGAAATTGTCCATTGGAATCCTCAAGGCAAAACTGCCGACGAGTATTCTTCGGCAAGTTCTGCAGGAAACGCGAATCTTCCTCAATAACAGATACGAACAGCCGGTCTCTTATAGGCCGGCTGTTTTTTTTACTTAGGGAGTAGTGATGACGGTTAATACTACAGATGATAATAATATCAATAAAGCAGCCCACTACAACTCCTTTTCCGGTACCGACATTGTTGCCTCAATTTCTGTCAACCCCCTAGATGTAATCCCTGCTGATGGCGAGAATGCAGTCCTCGGTGCGTACTATACAATAGGAAATCTGCAGACTATATCTATCTCTGCACATAGAGATTTGGCTCCTGTAAGAGCTATTGGATACGACTCTCCGAAGACATACAAAAAAGGAACACGTACTGTCAGCGGAACAATAGTTTTTGTAAAGATACATAAAGATAAGATTCAGGATCTTTTTAAGAACTATGTTGAATCTGCACATTTGGATGTTCGCGGCTTCAGATCGTTCGATAGAACCCTGCCGTTTAATGTTCAATTATCACAATCTAACGAGTACGGAGTAGATACTTCGTCCGCATATCTGATAGGTGTGAGCCTAATGGATAGCGGAACTGTCGTATCTATAAATGATATATACACAGAACAGACCTACAGCTATGTTGCAAGAGAATATCTGGACTTCGGAATGGATGCGACACAGCTTATAAATGACGTACGCATAGGCGTGAATACTGTTAATGGGCTATACGAGAAAATAACCAATGAGTAAAGCTAAAACTCCTTATTTTATGGTGCCAGATATAGCTATCTATATCCGCGTACAGGGCCGTCCTTCGATATTAATGGACGATGCTTGCGGCATAACTTATGAGGCATCAAACCAGAAGATCCCCCTCTATGGGTATAGAGATAAGCAATTCGCCGCAGTTACTTCTGGAAGAGAATTGGTTAGCGGAATGCTGATGGTCAATAAGAATTATAAGGATTCTATAGCCGCCGTTCTATTGTATAGTCTCGGAGCACCCGAAGTTCTAGAAGAAGGCCTGTCTAGAGAAGAGCAGGCGTTACTGGAAGACACTTACGGTGCAAATAGCGCAAACCACAGAAGTGGCTTAGTCTTTTTGTCTGCCCTACAAAAAGTGTTAGGCAGAGGGAGTAGCAGATTGATTGGTCCTCTCTGGAGCGTGCCTACGTTGAGGGTTGTGTTGACGTCTCTTCAGCAAGAGAATACTCTGTATCTCTCGAATACTCAAGCCTATCTAGATTCAGAGCAAGGAGGCAATGAGTATGATTCTTCCGTTCGGATCGTCAACTATTTGCGAGAGGATTTTAGTAATGCGATCAACGAGATTAGCGACAGAATCGACATCCTGGAGAATACCGATTCGACTCCGGCAGATCAGGATCTAAAAGATAATTACAATAACCTCGCCAGTATCGCAAACGATATAGAATATCGGATTGAAGAGAATAAAACTAATTCCAATATTATCAATAATGGAATTAACGAGAAAGCCGTTAAGCCTCCCGAATCGCCTGTCACGATTGAAAAATACAAGAAATCTTTAGTAGGGAGCTCGTTTTTTGATGACATGTATAATAATGGTCATAAAATAGATATCGAAATTGAATTCGGTGCAGACGGAAAGCACCGTAAGGTACTTAGGGATTGTTACTTCAATACAGAGGCGACATCGGTTCATGTAGGCGACCGAGAAAACATTAAAGAAGCCTACTCATTTTTTGCTAAAACTATTGTTTAAGGGAGACACAGCATGAAACTTAACCCACCAAAAAGAGCTCAGAAGAGCGAAACTCCGGTAGTACCGGAAGCACCCCCGGTTGATTTGACTGCGGATCACGGAAAAGCAGATCTTAATGCAGATATGCAGGCACTATCCTCAGAAATGGGATCGGGAGAGAATGTTCTTCTTCAGACTCCCCAACCTTCAGCCCAGATGCAACAACAGGAACCCATCGATCCTCTTGCACCTCAAGAAGACAGTAGAATCGAGTATCCCCAATGGCTCTTAGAGCTTTTACCTTATCTGCCAGATGATTGTCCTCCAGAGCTAATTCTGCAGCTGAAAGAGCAATATCAAGATATCTATTTTGTAGAGCTGCCAAGCGGTATATATATCTATCGCCCCATTATGAGGCCAGAGCATAGAAAGATCGTGAACACAGAAGGTATCAATCGTGAGCAAATTGAAGAGAAGATTGTCTGCTCGTGCACTCTATTTCCAAGACTTACGCCATTTGATCTCCGCGACGGTGGCCGAGGGACGCGAGCTGGTACAAGCTCTACGTTATGTAACACTATCCTAAGTTCTAGTGATTTTGGTCATGTGGATGTTCAACCTATTAAGCTGTAGACGTGAATCAAGAATCTTTGATACAAGAATTCATGACGGGGGGCGACGCAACTGACGACGCTCTCTCTCATTCTATAGTCGACATTATGGGACAGTCGAACAATGGAACTGTCCCTTCTTATCTCACAAAATATATCGTAGAAGCCAGAAAGAAACATAGCTATGTTTTTTACTGTAAGGTCAATGATATAGATTTAATTTACAGTCCTCTAACAAGAAGACAATTTAAAATCTATGAGACAGTAGAAAGAATGGTCGGCCCGGCATATGATATCTACGATGTATTCAGCGACAACATCTTCTATCCTACCAGAGAAATATTTGACGACCCGGAGTTTTCAAATAATCTCAAGGCGGGGATAGACAGTAAAATTAAACAAATCCTTCTTGAAAGCAGTGGCTTCCACTCTATCGAGGCTATCTGCGAAGTTAAGAATATGGCTCGCGAGACTCTCGAGAGAGGGGACGTTGAAAAGGGTATGGACTGGTTTATACGTAAATGGCTGCCAGCCCTATCTCTTTCGAGTCTTGATGATCTCAATTGTTTTGAGATCATGGAGCTGATCTCTGGTATAGAGTTTATCAACCGAGAGTCACAAGCCTCCTTTGACATTAAGACAGCCGATCCCTCGAAGACTAAATAGGGAGAATATCTATGCCTCCTTATGATCCAACAGCATATCCTGAAAGACCTCAACAGCCCGATGGGGTGGGTGCGGCATTAAAGATTGGAGCCACTCTGATTGGGGTAGGCCTGGGTATTGGAGCTTACAGAGCTCTAAGACAGTCTACGGCAGGAGCATTTGCCGATGCAAGGTATATGTTAGAGCCTCTGTCTATGAAGCTGGGCCGACTGGGTCACAACTTTCGTGAATCTCTTTCCTCTCTTAGTTCTACTAGGACATTTTCTCGGGGCTTACTACCAGAGATAAGTAGGCAATACACACAATTTATGTCTACTCCAGACTCTGTAAGACAACAGCTTCAGAGGAATCTCAAAAAAGCCATCAAGAGAAGATTCTCCAGACCCGAGGGCTTACATACGAACTTGCCAGAGGGATATGAGTACCTAAACGTAGAGCACGTTGTATCGGAATACGAGAGAGTCGGAGCAGGAGCAGCCAAGCCTATCGGAGGCGGCAGGGAGACCGTTACCATCTTTGGCAGGGAGATGGACGAGCTAGATCTTATAGCAATGAAGCAAATGCGTCGCAAAGCAGATCCTCTGCTGACTGGCGAAGAGATCATAGACCGAGGAGTATTTCTTAATAGAAAAGAAGGAGTTATAACGGAAGCCTTTACTGCGGGAAGTATTCAAAAGGCTTTAACTGAAAGACTCCGCTATCCCTTTGTTGGCAATCCTTTAGATTTTATCTTTTCAGGAGAAGGACCTCTTACTGCACGTCTTAGTGCGAAGAATATGGCGATGCTCGGGTTTGAGCCAGAGCAAGGCTTTATTATTGACGACGAACTGTTCTCTATTAGAGAGGGTGAGCTACAGAAGCTCGGCAGTGGCTATAAGATATATGCTACAGATTCTTCTGCTGCACGCGGCATCGCTTCTATGGACGAGCGGTATGCTTCCACAAAGCCTTTAAGAGGATATAAAGACGCTGCAACCGGCAGGACTAGAAAAGGTCTTATTGAAAAAGGGTTCTATGACCACCCAATACTCGAAGCTATCTTTAATAAAAAAATAGGAGGAGGACCCTCTTTAAATGAGTTGATCGAGGGAGCGACAGGGCGTAGACTAAATTTTGTATATAATGCAGACACCGGAGCTACTCCTCTTACCGCCTCTGTTGACGAATGGCTGACCAGCAAGGGATTAGATGTCTATTCCTCAAGACACGCAGTAGAACCTAAGACTGTATACGGTAAAATATTTGACTGGTTCAAACGCTTCGGGAAAACCACGCCACATCCAAAATACTCTGGTGCGGAAGGAATAGTCTGGCATCCCAAGCGAGGCTTTGTAAAAGGAGAAGACCAGCTAGACTTATTCGAAAGAATTGCGAATAAGCTTGGGATTGAGACAAGCCAATACGCGCACTTAACGGAAGAAGAGCTAATTCTTGCCCGGACTCAGAAGGGTAGAATTAGTATGGAAAGACTGCGCAGGCTCAGGAGAGTGCAGTCTGGGCGTGAAGCCAGTCCTTTTGGAAAGGTAGACCCGAGCCCTAAGCAGCGTAGACAAAATGCGTTCCGAGGACTGAAGCCGAGTAGTCCTGTTTCAGCTCAGTACATGGCCTACGAAGGCGGCTTTATGAACAGCCTGAAGATTAAGGCTGCACAAGGATCTCAAACCACAGTAAGGTTAATCGAAGCTCTTACCGGCTTAGGTGTTAAGCCTATGGGGCCAATGCAATTCTTGGGAGCGGCAGCGTTAACAGGAGTTGGGGCATATCTCGCATGGGAAGGTCTTCACTTCTTTGATTATCTGGTAGAAAAAGCGAATCCATTTGGTGATGTAGGACTGAAGAAATCTGCATTAGCCACCTACGGGACTCTTAAGGTCGGCCAGCAAGCAATTACCAACTATACTATGACGCCAGTAGCCGAAGGCGTAGACGCTGTTTTCCCAGGTTTGCCAGATTCATTCCTTGGATATGCGTTTAGAGGCCTTGCCGGCATTGCTGTTGGAGGCGCCATAGGTAAGAGGCTGGCTTCAAAGCGCGCCGCAAACAGAGGAATTCTAAGCGATATCGGGCAAGCTACAGCTAAAACTCGAGGTGGGATGGTTGGTGCCGTTGTAGGAGGTTTGGCTTTAGGAACCTCTGCTACAATGAAGGATTGGAGAGATCTGCGGGCTGAGTATATGGGAGAGAAGCTGGTTCCCATACGAGAGAACAGGTGGTGGGGTCTTGGCCCTCAAGATTATGCTGGTGGTGATATAACTAGAATGCGTAAGCATTACATTGCCAGGCAGATGGAAGATCAGCCATATGATATCTATGGGGGCAAAGGCGCATATTTTCTCAATGTATCTCCCTTAACCCTTCCTTTGAGAACTCCTCTAACCTCTTGGACAGGACTTCCGGGAACCGATCCGTACTATACAGAGCGCAGAAATTATTATAATCAGCCGTACCCTCTTACGGGCCAGCTCTTTACGGACGTACCTATAATTGGTCCTCTACTTGGGGCGACTATAGGTGAGGGACTAAAACCTACAAAGATAATGCATGGTCATGCTATTCGAGACTTTATTCAGAAGAGAGGTAAAAAAGACGAACTTCAGCAAATAGCGAGCGAGCTTGGATATGAGACTATCAATCCTGGTTTTACAGTACCTAGAGTTCCCAGCCTTTTAGATGCTGCAGGACAGACTCTTGATCGAATTAAGACCTTTTGGGGGATGCGCGGGTTTATTATTGGCTTTGCTAAGAAGCAGCTAACGGGTACGTCGGACTTTTTTGCTGAAGGTCGGCGTTGGCAAAATGCGACAGACCTTTATTCTACAAGTAGGGCTTATTATGATATGGATCTGGGAGGAGCTATAGGTTCAACAGAGTTGCTTCGCCGTTTTCTACCTGGAATGAGAACTCGCGATGAAATAAACCCAATGGTATCTAACTTTCATAACGGATACAACGCTTCAGGTGGCTTTCAGGTATTTCCGGGATCTCCATTTATGGGAGGCCAAGGGCAGCCCAGCACATTAATTAAGACAGACCATTCTGCGGCCTTCTCTGTAAATCCCTCGACCAGCTGGACGATGGGACTCAAGCCATCCTTACCTCATATTCCTTATGCTTTTTCTAAACTCTATCAGAGACAGACTCCTCTAGACCTCTATAGAGACAGAATAACTGTGGGTGATGATTTCTACGATTGGACTCAGCCGATAGATTCCATGCTGATTCCATATATGAGACAGATGGCTTCTCGAGATGTGATTGATTCAGCTACTTCTGGTGCTGCTTTTGCTGTTTTGGGTCGAGACCCGTATAGCGCAATGGTTTTAGGAATAGGAGGTATGGGAGCAGGCGTCGTTTCTAATCTACTTAACACCGGAGACCACTGGGAGAAAGAACAGCGCCGTCGTGAAATAGAAACATATTTTGACAGCATGAAGGCTCAAAAGGTCGAAGTTCTATCTGATATAGCTCAGAGAGCGGGCAGGAATGATGTTGTGGCTCGTTTGGACAAAATACATGGTCGAACCATGAGAGGACTGGATTACGGAAGTGCAAATCAAGAATTTATAGAAAATGCATATCTCGCTTTACCGAAGGCGGATCGCCGTTTTCTTCTGGACTTCTCTCACGCTCCCTCTGAGTATCACGAGGACATTCTAAGGGAAGTTCCAGATTATATGGCTCCAATGCTTCAAAAGATATGGCAAGCCAGGGGTGGCAGTCTGGGAGCAAATATGCAGGCTCTTCAGCAATCGCAGGCGTCTGTTGCGGGAACTCCTATGCCTGGGCCAGGCTGGGCCGGATGGAGACCAGATGTCTCTCTTGATGATATTAAACTGGCGTCTGTCCAGTTCGACGGCAGAGATGTCCATGATTATGGATTCTGGGGAGCCGACGAGCGAGACTTAGATAGATCGCGACCTTACATAAAAAACCTAATCACATTGCCAAATATGGCTACGATTGGTGACGAAATGATTGCAGCATCATATTCCATGCCTATTAACAATATGCAAATAAGCTCCATGCCAACCGTGGGAGCCGTAGGTGACAATCACGCCAATATTGATATAATGTATGATCGCAGGTCAACTTTTGACGCTTATAAGTATAGGTACTCAGGGAGATTTTAATGGCCAAAGCGCGTTTTAAGATAGATATGTTTGAAGAGATGGTCCAAGCAGCAAAGGAGGCCGACACTCTGATCACTGGTAAAGCCATTGGTCGGGAGCAGAAGTCTATGCTTGCATCTCGAGCCGCGTCCAGGCCTATCAAAGGTGTAACTAGTGTTGTCAGGCAACCCAGTAAATATACTCGAGACATCGAGTTGCGTCCAGATATAGAAGCCAGACCCGTCGGAGGAGTCTCTATTACAGACGTTAAAGAAATTGCCAGGATCCAACAGCAGATAGCAGAATATACGGTCGATCAAAATAAAGATCTTATCGATTTCATAGATGTCAAAGGACTCAGAACGGGGTCTGAACATGCCAAGAACTACGTAAGACAGCTGGAGAATGTGCAGAAACAATTTGCCCAGATACAAAAAGACACTGGTGTACAATTTGAGTTTGTTCTTGATTCAAGCCTAAGCAAAAGAGCCATTAATACCTTAGCAAGATCTGGGAAAGAAGATGCTTTAGCTGGCGCTACTTTCTCTATGTCGCTACGAGCCTCTATAGGAGATAGAACTATTGGCGAAACTCGCTTACCGTTTATTACAGGAGTTTTCGGCTCTTATGGTAGGGGTATGAACGTGGCTCCGATTGCGGGCTTTGTGGCTACCGAAGGCCTTGAGGGGTTTGGATTGTCTGCCACCCAGGCTGGTAAAAGTGCTGTGCTGATGCCATACAATGAAGCCGTCTTGGCTCAGGTATTTAAGGCGATCAATTCTGATGAATGGAGAGATGCTTCTTCAGCCGCAGGGAAGTTTAAGCGATTAAAAGGATCGCTAGTAGATAGATTTCAGAAGTTCTACGAGCCATCCAGACCACGACAGAGACAAGTCAGCGATAAGCTGGGAGCTATAGAACAGGTCTTGCATTCCGCTCGAATCGTGTTCGAAGATCTTCAAGACGTGAACAAAAAAGGCGAGGTTGTTCTAAACGCAGAGAAGGCATTTAATGTGCTTGGCGAGCAGATGTCTGACCCGACTTCAGACATCCATCGGATACTGCCTGCGTTTACAAGAGATGAAATCAGTACATATGGTCAGGTTTTACAAAAAAGCAAGAGTGGTTATATTTTAAAAGATAAGACTATGGTCGGAGCGACTAGTGAAGCGATAGATATGTGGAATCGAGCGGTTGGTAGCAGGATGCAAAAACTGTTTAGCGGAACTACATCTTCTATTCTATTTGAGAATCAGATGTCCATTCATGAGTTTTTCGGTCTATCAGAGAGGACTTATCAGCGAGAAGGCCCAGCCAAAGCCCTGGCTAACACGACATCATGGAATCTAACGGGTCAAGCAGGACTTAAACTGCGTGCGGCCAGAAAGATGGGAATAGATATATCTGTAGCCTCTCCAAAGAAAGCGGGAGGTTTGTACGGAAAATTGGTTAGCGCATTGTCTCGTAACGTTGGTTACAAAGCGACTCCTCACATGCAAGCTGGTGTTGCCTTTGTACACGGTGCTTATCAAGAGGAGTTTGTTGACTATTTAGTTGGCTTGGCAAGAAAAGGAAAAACAATTACAGAACAAGGACGCGCTTGGGGCTTCAAAGAGATGGGTCGCGACATTGTTTTTGGGAAGATGTCTGTAGCAGAGTATACGAGTCAGTACAATAAATGGGCTCGAGCTCAAGCTGCTGATTTCCCCCTGTTGGTACCAGAGTTTTCTTTAGGAGCTATTGGGTCTCCGACTGTAGCCAATAAAGCGTCAGGAATGTTTCAGGTCAACCCTTATTTAGATCCTTCAATACTAACAAAGACAACAGAGACTTTTAATCGTTGGGGTATCGATCCTCAGACGCAGACCCTTAGAGTTCTAAGAAAAGAAGCTCTTGATCGAGACGTCTTTGCCAAGAAAGGGGCTTTGTTAGCTCAGATTATTGAGACCAGACAAGTAGCAGGTGAAACAGAAGAGTATGTAGCAAAAGAAATTCGAGCCCTTCATACTGGACTTGTTTCACTAAAGCATACACAGGGATCTTTGTCTGAGGAAGTTAGGGCGACATGGACCTATGGTGAAGACTTGACAGAGTCTCCCGCAGTCGTCATTGATGAAATCAAGGCTACTGCTGAACAGAACAGAGTAGGCCCCAAAGAAAAGTTGAAAGGTAATGTAGGCTTTTTCGAAGAAATCTATGGTGATCCAGAAGGTTTCTATGCTCAAAGAGATATAAAGGGGAGGAGAAGGATTCCCGTCGCAGCAGTTCATGCGGTAGACGAAAAGCTGATAAACGAAGCAGAAGGCATTGTATTGACTAAGACAAGAGCTACTGCCGAGCAGGCTGGCGGAGTTGGAGGCGCTCCTTTGTATCGCGCAAGTACTCCCCGAAGAGATGCTCGGATACATGCTCGTTCTGTTGCTCAAACTCAGACTAGAAAATTAAAGGTCCGAGGAAGATACAAGACAGGCCGAGATGCTTTTGTTGAGTTGTACGGGAGGCATTTCGGAGGAGATAAACTTAAAGGTGAATTTCCTAAAACGGCAGAACAATTCTTAGAGACGTATAAAGGCAAATCTCCCGAGAGGGCTATATTAAGAATGGCTCGCCAAAGAAACATACCCAGGAAAGTAAAACGAGAATTGCTGACTGCATTTAATTTATGGCAGACAGAGATGAGCGAACAGGCTACAATGGGAACCTTTAGTCCAATGAAAACCACCTTTCGAGATCAGCTTATGATTACCGGGAGAGCTTTTGGCAGCGAAGGTGGTATGGCCGCATATGTTTATCGCCAAAGCCAGCTTAGAGAGGCTATTATTAAAGGGTCAAACGCTAAGTATCTACGTGGTGCAATGATGCAGGTTGATACTGCGCTACCGTTCTTCCAGGGAGACTACTTAGACGTGATGAGAAAGGCGGGGAGAGTTATAGACATAGATGTCGGTGCGGCCTCGGATGAAACGATGCGAGGGGCGCGCATGTTATCTAAATTCTTCGAGGTCAAGTCAAATCCCTTAGATCAAGATTCTCCAGAAACACTGAGAGAGTTGTTCAAAGACGCCTCCAAAAGATTAGGGCACAGACGTCCTAAAGATACAGATGCAGCAACAATGGGCTTTAGAATGAAGTTCTCAAATAGAGCTGATTTCACTGATGAGTTTCTTGACACAATCATGACCCGAAGCGAATTCTGGACAGGTCGACGGGCGATGATATTAAAGCAGGTGTTTGAAAGAGGAATAGGTTTTGCGAGCAACGAAGAGCTTATGAGAAATCTTGATGAGAAAGCTTTTGGTATGCCAGCTCTAAAGACAAGAGCTAAGATATATAATGCGGCAGTCGAGTTTGCAGAAAGCCTGGCCGACAAGTCTTTGTCTCTTGATGAGAGAATCGCCCATGCCCAGGTTCTTACTGAGACTATTGAAAACGAATTCAAATCCACCATGGGAAACGCCATGCGAGGTAAAGGAGGATCAATCGCCAAGGCATTCTGGATTGAAGAGGAAGGCGCGATAGTTCATCCTATGCAGATAGGAGCGGTTCACAAAAAGGGAACTCGAGCTTTTAGGCTGGCTAATAAAATCGCTCATGAATTTAGAACAGGACAATATACTGGAGATTTACGACAGCTGCTTAAGAGCAGTAAGGGCGCGAGGCAAATTGCAGAAGACTTGGCAACCGTCTTTATTAATCCTGACGACATGAAGGAGTTCATGCGTGGTACCGGCATGAAAGATACCGACAAAGCCTTTGGTATCTATCGCAGGTGGCCCGATCTAAGCACAACCAACCAACAGGTAGTACGACTTATATCGGATCCACAAGTAGCTAGGGGCAAGGCGGCTGTAGGCGGACTACTTATCGAGCTGGCAAAAGGGGACTTCGACTTTGATATGGGCTCTTTGACATTTCTCCCAACAGGCCGCACAGCTTCTAACGCGATGAGAAGGTTGGTAGACAAGGGGTTTCAGGCCACTCAGCAAGAGATGCTGGGAGAACTTCAGTATTATGCAACAGGCTATCAGACATTGAAAGCAGTAAGAGAACTGAGCGCCGATGTTGAAAGAGATGAGCTGGCCAGAATCATAAATAGAGTTAGTGCTGAAGAAGACAGGATTCGAGCGCAGATGAGACAGTCTGGCGAACCAATGCGGCCAGAGAATATTAAGGCAAAGACCAAAGTAGATGCTCAACTACATAAAATCAAACAGGCATATAGAAGACAGTTCGGCGCTTTAGATAATAAGTGGGAGCGCATTATTAAAGGACAGCTGGAGTATGGGCTGGAAACCGGAAAGGTGTCCAACTTATCAGCCAGAGTCCTAGCCGCAGTTAGCGGAGAAGCGCTGGAGCAAGGAGCTCTCTTCGGAGAAGCGGCCGGATGGGTTACTGAAACCGGTATAAAAAAGAAGGAATTGCTACCCGGTCTGTATGACGCTCTAAGCTTTACGCTTAGTGAGGCAAGGATTCGTGAGTTCAAGGACACCAAAGCTATAAACAACGCTTTGCGTGCCAAGGGTATGTATGCTTTGCTGCAAAAGATGGAAAGAGGACATACTCTAGGAGCTCAAGAGCGTACAGATTTTATTGATAGCTTTAAAGCTTCTTTGGGGCGTCGAATTACTGATGAAGACATTAAATTAGCAGGAGTCAATACTCATTTAGGAAAACTTCTTAGTGAGCATAAAGGTAAGTTTATGCTCGATATTGGAGACCAGGCTTTGCCAAACGAAGCTTTCTTGTCATTAACCGAAAAGGTCTCAAAAGGTAAAGAACATATGTACCTTCTGGACGACGAGCGTTTTGGAGGTATGGCCGATATACTGAGAGAGGTGTTGGCAAAGAGAACTGCAGACACTCCTGGCAAGTTAAAAGAAATAGAATCTGGTGCCGATCTTCTTGCTAAAACCATGCGAGTTCTTACAAGCAAACAGGCCAAAGGCGAAAGTGCTGAGTATGTATCGGAATTATTCTACAGAACCCAAGAATATTTGGCTAAGCATAAGCTTGACGACTTAGCTCCAGAAGCAGGTATTCCTCTATTGCATGCGGTTCAGGCCGCCGTAGGAGTGGGAGTGGCCGATCCCGATATGGCTCGTAGTGCGTTCAGAGATTCTATGAAGAAGGCTGTTGAGTCGGGAAGAGCGTCTAAAGATGCTCAAGAGAAGATTCTAGAGGCAACAACAAGAGCTGCCGGTAAGGCAAAAGAAGGTAAATTGATCAACACAATCCTATCTAGGTCTCTAATCCCTGAAGGCCGGGGGGCTATTGCAGGACTGGTTGCTTTTGCTGGAGGGGTTGCTATGGCAGGAATGTTTGGAGACACAGGAGAACTACTGCCTCCAACTCCCGTCCAAGAAGTAGATCCCTCAGTGACCCAGCGAGCCATAACCGCTCCTCCCGCTTATCTGCATCAGCAGAGCGCAATAGGAAGCAGAATGGTGGCTAATGGCTACTCGTCGGATGTTCCTGGCGTAGTAAATATGATGAACACGGCAGGCATGACAGGAAGCGTTAACGTCAACGACAATATGACAAACGATATTAACTTTATGTATAGTCATCATCAAAGGAATACAGGAAGATTCTAATGGCAAATATAAGAATAGGGCATGTAGAGCTTACGGTCGATCCAGATTCACTGGTAATTGCGGATATTAAAAAGAATGCAATCATTCCGGCTATACGGGGAGGAATGCCACAGGCCATTCCTTCTGGATCTTCTGCGTTTGAGATTCAATTCAGCGTAGTGTTTCCTAACGAAAGGGATATCAACACAAAACTCAGGCCGCTTATTGCTCTACATAATTCTATGCCATTTATTAATGTTCAAAGCGATCTTCTCGCATCTATCTATATTGAATCATTATTTAACAAAGAACAACTCGCACAACTTCAGGCAGAACAAGATCAATATGAAAAGACAAGGAAGGAAGCCCTGGGTGTCAATAGGGGGCAGACAGGCCTGTTATTAACATCGACTATTGTTGACAAATTGTTCTATCCAGAATTTGTATATGCCGCAACAAGAGATATTTGTTTACAAGCGGTTCTCGAAGTTATTACTAAGACTGTCGATAAGACAGGAAGGCAATACATAGACGAGCTTATTGATAAGGACCCCGTATATGCCGCAAGACAAGTTATAAGTGAAGTCAAAAGATACTATAAAATCGCTATAGACAAATATAATTTCTTATCAGGTAAGCATTGCCCAAACGAAGCTCCTACCGTTGATAAGCTTGTAGATCAGTTTGTTAAATGTGCCGTCAACGATATTGGATCTTATGGTGATGGGATATCGGATACGGTACTTGATGCGTCTCGAAAAGGCTTGACAGCAATAGAGGGGATAAGTCTCAAAGCTGCGGGAACAGATATAAAAGACGGAGACAGCATCCGGCTTCCTAACCGAGAAGAACTAAGGATCGTAGGTATTGATTGTTACGAAACTGCTCACGACAATTTGCCAGGACAGGAATGGTACGACAGGAGTGCGACTACCTATGAGGAAACCCATGCTATACAGGCTAAAAACTTCTGGGATCCCTACGATGCTGTCACTCTTAAAAAGGGAGACGAAGGAGTATATGGTCGAACCTTGACAGAGATATATGCTAACGGAAAGAATCAAAACGCAGTATTGGCACAGCAAGGCCTCGCGTTTCCCATGTCTCTTGCAAACGCAGGTAATGCGGGGATTAAAGATAAACCTTATCTGGAAGCGGGTAAAACGTCAAGTGCTTCAGGAACGGGTGTTTGGAACTCAGCCAAAGCTCTTCCCGATATTTATGCAAATGGTTTTAACCCCAAAACCGGCGTTGCGTTAACGACCCCTCAAGGAGATGACAATCTTGTTCTACCCCCTAATGCATTTAGATCTATCAAAAAGACGTCGGCATTTGAAATCTACAAAATGGATGCTGCAAGTCTAGCGGGATGGGCAGGTAAAACTTCTCACAATCCTGCGTTAGCCAATCAGTATCCGTATTACGAATTGGAAAACAAATTCCGCATAGCAAATCAGGACGACATATTTACTATAAAGTTAAGGATTGTAAGGCCTGCAAGCTTTAATGAGATGGTAAACAAGCACTTTTATTTTATGACCCGACATATATCTGCAAGCAGTTTTGCTTCTTTTGATACTCTTACGAGAAGTAAAACGACAGGATATGCACATGAATTCAATGCCATGATGGGTCCAAGTGATTTTACCAAGTTCGGGACAGAACCCCATGATACAATTTATATATATGCCCCATTCAGTACGATCCCAAAAGGGCGTAACATTATTGAGTTCAACGATTTTGGAGGTTCTGATTCGTGGTCTCCTGTAGTACGAGGAATAGACGCCGTCCCTTCTCAGTCAGTACATGCATCCGCTGTCACTCTCGCAGAGATGAAGCGTAGATTAGAAACGATTGAAACCACAATAGGACTTTCAAGCCCCAAGGGATTTCATGACGATCAACAATTCGAAAAGATTCGTAGCATCCTCGCATCTTACAGGACAGAAAAGGATCGTAAGGATGAAGCTGATTTTCAGGATTCATTCAAATATACTTCAAAAGCTCATACTGAAGTTCTTGCTAAAAAGTTTATAGATAACTGGGTCCCGATGGTATTTAAGGGATTAAGTATATCTACAGTTCCCAATGCCCCCGAAGCTTTACATGCCACAATGAGATTCTCTTTCTTCAACTATATGCCGTATGCTCCGAACTTTGGGTATATCGCAACCATAGAGGGAGCATTTCAGGAGGGCTATGGAGTTGCGGGTCTTAACAAACAATATGATATATATGAATCAGATTTAGCCAGAACTCCCGTTGTAACAGATTGGATAGACAAAACGTATTTAGATGAATCTGCGAACATCAGAGAGAGGATTGCACCATACAATGCCTTGGGAGAAAAGGACGCGCCTCTCATATTCTCGTATACCTATCCGATCCTTGCTTATCTGACACAAAAGGATATAGAAAACCTTTCTTATACTAAAACAACACAAAATATACAGCTGAAAATGTATCCTTATTCAAGGGGCAACGACACAAATCTCGATAACATATATAACGTACATGTCGAATCAATTAATTATAGCATAGCAAACAATATACAAACAATACCTCTGCAAGCGTCCGAGATACCAACTTGTCAATATGCGGGCAAGGGAAACTCATTTGCATCTATCACTTTAAGTACAAACAATCTGGATTCAATAACAGAGATTCGTAAAGTAGACAAGCTTATGCAAGAGGTTGCAAGATCTACCTTTCATGAAATATTTCCTACAAAGGTCCAGGTTATAAGTCCCGTTACGAATATCTTTGGGAACAAACAATTTATTTTGCAGTCTATCAAAATAGCAGACAAGCAAGGTAGTCCAGGATGGTTTCTTGTTACATTTGACATGATAGAATCTGGTTATATGGATTCTCATAATGAAAATCTTGATTTGGTTGCACTACCCAATGTATTTGAGGCAAGCGAACAGGAACAAGATGATATAGTAGATACTCTAATGGAGGTTTTGTTTAATAGGAAAATACAACATACGGCAGTGTCTACTCGTATATGGCGTATGTTGATAGGCCCCAACAAATTCTTCACAGAAGCAGAAGACGCAGACAAGATTAAAGAAATTCCTATTCTATTGCAATATACAAACCCGGATGAAGACGATGAGTTTCTGATAGCCAATAGGAACGTACCAGATAAAATTGCATATACTCCGTTCTTTGAAAGAGCATATAAGAAGAGTACTAATGTCGCAGTGGGTAAAGGGCATGATATTCTGGCCAAGTTTGACAATTTGGATGATCCAAGTTTAACCGACACTAATCGAAGAAGATATCCGTATAAATTTGCTATTAAAGAGAACTGTCCTATATTCAAGATAATTAATGAATTCAATGTTTTTTCATCGAATGAAGATCGTGTTGCATGGAATGCATATATGAGGGCGATGCAATTCGCCGGGATTATTCAGGTCTCACCGAGTTCTGTCCCTTCCAATGCAAAGAAATGGTTTAGCGTAGACCCTCATGGTTATGCTACTATATTCAGAATTATAGAAAAAAAAGGTTCTTTGTGGGTTGCCCAAGGTATCAACTTCATTTCTCTTACTCAAGATTCTTTAAATGACCTTATTAAGAAAACCGATCTAAATCCGAACATATCTCGTAAACAGATGGGGCTTATGGGAAGATATCGAACAGAAGGATTGGAGTCGCTGTTCATTAATGATCGCATAGCGTTTTATAATGAAGAAGACGTATCGTTTCCGACAGGATGGTTAGTCACAAGAGTCTTCGGATCTCTATTCCGAGCCGCACAAATTAAGCAGGCAAGATCTCGCCAGCGCTTCACCTCTGGTAATTTCCTCGCATATTGTATTTATGAGCTTTCTGGTTTACTGTATAAGAATAGGGAAGACGCAAATGTGCAGAAGGCCGTGCGTACTATGATCGAAAGCGCGTTGAGGATAGATGCATATAAAGAGCTTTTATCTGCGATATTTGCCGTAACAGCCCCGGACGATCCTATTATCCAAGAGCTGTATAAGAAAGTCAAGTTGCGTCAAACTGCTCATGCAGATCTTAATCTTCCGACTTATAACGATGTTTATGGCCAATTGGGGCATCCAGGAGTTAATGTTCTGAATATGCTGACTGAAGCACAGGCGTTATATACTGCTTCGTTAAGGATTGGAGATTCTATATTAACATCCGAATCAAATAAACTGCGTTCTGTTTTAAGGTTGGGAGATGAATCTGCAGCCTTTATTAGCCTCATCCATAAAAATAGAGATGACATTATACGGAATATCAAAAGTTCAATCAACAATATAGATAAGAGAGTAGAGGTTCTCAATGATGAGCTTGCGAACAATAAGGTTTTTACAGGAGATAAAAGAACCAGGGCTCAGAAAAGGCTTGACAATATAACTGCAGCCAGCGAAGCGCTTGCCTCTTCTCTAGAAGAATTTGGGGAAATACCCCGCATTAATCGTAAGAATATCTTTACAGAGATTGAGAATTTACCTACATATGCACAGCTTGGAGTTATGCCTCCTATAAACAAATTTGGTGTTAGAAACAAAGAGGGGGTAGCACGTAGTGGCAACAATCTTGTTGAACCGGGCTGGCAATACTATGTCCCGTATGGCGTGGCGGGGAAACAGAAGCCCGATATATCTATAAAGCCGAGTAAAAAAGTCAATCATAATAAGCCGGTTATGCCAGTGCAACTTTTTCGGGAGAACTACGAAAACTCAAGGCATGATGCAAAAGAAATCCCGCAACATGGCATTTTTATAAGCACAAAGAGAGATGCTAATAAGGAAAGATCTATTAAGGTAGACAAGATAACTAAAAAGCAAGCTGTTAAATCTGCAGAGACAATAGCGGAATATAGAAAGAAAAGGCAAAAGGAAGTTCGCAATTTAATAAAGGAAGATCCCGATTTACAAAACCATAGTATCGGAATTAAGTCTAAAGAAGATAAAGACAAAGGACAAAAAGAAGTAGAGAAAATTATTAACCCTAAAAAGGACAAAGGAAGAAATTTAGTAGATGTGTTTAACAGCACATATACGCCAGACATAGTTCGTCTAAGACAGATGAATAAAAGTAATCGTGTATACGATATACGCAAGGCTTTTCCTACTGTTCAATTATACTTCCTGCAGGAAAATCAGGCTGTATTCCAAAACTGGTCCAAGCTTTATAATTATGATTCAATCATCTCTGTAGCAGTTATGCACGAGAAAGAATCTGTTTCTGGGGCCACGGTTGAACTGACTAACTTCTCTGGCGTTTTAACGAATCAGCCAGATTATCGCAAATTAAAGATAGATCCAAGAGACGTTATTGAAGGAGAAGAGGTTACGACAACCCTAGTTTCCAAAGGCAAGTACAGGCTTGGCCAAAAAGGGCGGGTGATAGAATCTGGAGAATTATCCGAAACCGCTATTGGAGATATCGTTTCCTTTAGATTGAAGCCGGGAGTAAGGATTCAAATTCGTGCGGGGTATTCTTCTGTTGATGATGAGAACCCGATTATATTTACGGGGCAAGTAGCGGAAGTTCAGCCTGGTAAGATAATTCGACTTGTTGCTCAGGGCTATGATTATCAGCTTATGCGTCATCTTGAAGAAAGTTGGACTGGCGCATTTAACGCATTTCCCACAATTATTACGGACATGCTTCATTATGCCGAACATCTTGGTAAGTGGGAGCCCTATCAATATTCTGCAAATTGGACAACAGCTGATGCTCATGAGAAGTCCAAAAGTAAATCTCCCGATTACGTGACTGCCAAGGGGTGGTTCCGAGCTGAAGAATGGCTTGGTATGAATGATACATGTAACGATAATTTATACAACCTTCCAAACCATGGCACTTCTCCTAATCTATTGAATCCATTCAATCTTGTACAAGGATCAAAATGGTATTGTAACGGCCCTATCCTTGATAATATCTATAGTATGAGAAGATATATTCCAGGCTATGCCATCGCGATTAAGCCCTATGATGAGAGGGCTACTCTATATTTCGGTCCTAAAGATGGTGTTTATATCTGTACATCCAATGTGACGCAAGACATGGTTATGTATAATCGGCTCAATAATATACAATACAATCCTAGCGAAAGCAATATTATTGCACGAGATACCTACTATTATCCGGGACGAGGATTGCCTGCGTTTGACGGCAAGCCGGAAGATAACGATATCAGCGGCACAAAGACAGAGATAAAATTCGCATATACAACAAGAGAAAAAATCGCCCGTTCTAACGATTTAGTTTATAATGGAGCCACAGATCTTAGTCCGATAGATATCTCTCGTTGCTTCCTTCGTTTATGGCGCATGTTTGCCCGTGGAGACCTTATTAGTTTTAAGACACGGTATGTACATACGATTAGCGACGATGAGTATGGTGACTACCCAAGTTATTTGCCAGGAGGTTTTCTGGAATACAGCGATATAAGAAATACAGATGAAATTATAACCGTACTTAAAAATACAGGTGTACATAAAGTGTTTAACGATGTATTCTATAGAGAAGCCGCCATCTCTGCAGACATGAAAGAGATTCGAAACTCGAATTTGGTTGAGCTAATTAACGTAGATCTAAAAGATGTTGACCGAGAGTCAGAGTATGGGCAAACTATTTTTACAGCATTAGACAAGCTTCAAAAACATAAAAACATATGGAATGCCGATTATCTGGAAGCACTAAGGGCTTTTGTCAAACTCAAAAAACCTTCTAGCGGTAATTGGATAGACATCCCGAACTCCGAAGCAACAGGGGTTCAGATAATCTCATCGGTTGACTACAACGATTTTGTACAAAGCATACAGGAAAGAAATCTTCCATTCAGTTCCGCGCTTATAAACTTTCTGTCTAAACCTGAGAACGTGAAGATCCCTGGAGGCAGATTTAATTATACGGCAGAAGAAATAGGTGTAAATATATCTAAAGTATTAAAAGTAACTGCAGGTACAGGATTCCTTGTTTCACAGATATTCGAAAGCCTTATCAGTAAAGTTTCTACATTACCGCATGTAGAAAAACTTGTTCCTGCGGGCTTAGATTTTCCAATCTTATATTTTGCATTTCTTGCAACAGATAAAATTGAATATGTAGGCTATATAAGTCTTAGGTCTTTAATAGTTGGTCTCGGCAGGGGCGGAATAAAGGCAAAACTTCAGGAAACAGCAAAGAAGTTTTATGCGTTTAGTTTTCTAAGCGAACAGGTGGGCTATGACGATTCAGACCCTATGGCAAGTCAGCCGATCTATGCACCAAGAAAAATAGCTTTGGGGGACGATTTTATAAAGACCTACCTTTCTGTCTTAGCCAGGAGTGCTACAAAGATACGTAATAAAAACATGCCTACAAGAGGAGAGCAGATGAGTGTCGGTATCGACAAATCTGTTTTAAGAATTCCTCCAAACCGCAAGCCATTCAGAGACACTCACATTATAACGGACATGGATATTATATCCGACGATATCATAGCGAGTAAGGCCCATATGGCAAACAGTGTTACTCTATGGACTCCCAATACTGGGAGTGCGGCCGCAAGCCCAGAAAGCTCTCTGGGTGCAGGAGACATGGTTCGTCACGTTGTTGCGTTTTCTCCTTTACTGCAAGACGATATCCCTGTTACGGCTTTTGACAGAAATGCGGCTGAATCAGCATGGTTTGAAGCTAAGGTTGCACAGGTTGGACATGGATATCTAGCAGATTATCTCAGAGAGATGTATCAGGGCAACGTTACTACCCTGGGTAAGCCCGAGGTAAATCCCTATGATATTGTGACTTTAGAAGATAGCGTGCGGGACCTTAGAGGAAACTTTGAGGTAAAGAGGGTTGTCCATTTATATAATAATCAGACAGGGTTTACGACAACGATCACTCCTCACTTAATATCTTTTGCCAATGAAGATATGGAATCGCAAAGGGTGATTGAGCAATCGGTAGCAGAACTTGCATGGTGGGGCGTCGGAGCTATTGCGGTATTGGCATCCCCAGGTTTATTTACGCTGTATGGACTAGGTTTTGCCATGATCGCTGCGGGAGCCACGATTTCTGCGACACAATATGCGTCCGCCAAGGCTCGTGGGGGTACGACCTCTTCGTTTTTGGGAATCCCATTTCCTACAATATCGGCCGTGGGGCATACGTCGACTGCGTTTGGATGGGCCGGGATTGATAGCAAGGGGCTGTCTCGACGAAATCCTTGCAGGATTCATCCTATGAGATATAAAGGAGAGCCTCTTGTTGCCGGATTGGATGGCTGGGAAAAGAACGACTGGACAAATCAACAGGCTGACGATATATTAAAGCGTGACTTTAAGCTCGGTTTTAGTAATTTCTGGCTATCACTGCGGCGTGGTACCGTTAGATTCATTAAGCGTACCGAAGAGACTGCCCGTGCAATTGAAGAAGCAAGAGAACAAATAACAACAAACTTATAGGAGATCAAAATGCCTCCGCCTAATGTGCAAACTACTCAGACGCTTGATAGTTCAAAAACCTTTAACCAGGTTGCGCGTAATAAGAGGACTCTTTATCGCATTATGAGCTGGAAGCCCAAAAAGGTAGAGATTAAAAAGAACTACGATACATATGAAGCCGCTTCCGAAGAGATTAAACAGCAAGCGCTTGATACTGCAAATGAGATAAAAACACAAGCAGTAGCAGGAATAGAGGCGGTGAATAGAAAAGACGTTACTTTGGGGCAGAAAAATGTAGTTGCAACTAGCGTAACTCAGCAGGCCTTTCGGGACGTGGAAGGCGTCAAAAAGGATGCTCACGATTTTCAAAATGAATACAAGAATTGTATTCCCCCTACCAGCGCTATTATAACACTGGAAGTTCGAGCCGTTCCTTTTGAAGTTTATAGAGGTGCGATCCAGAGAGTAACTACGGTTTTATCAAAGGCGCGAGCCGCTGGCGGGTCTGCAAAAGGACGTCGTGTTGCCCGTAGAATATTCGGAGATTCTATTTTCACTAAAGAGATAGAAAAGAAAGCTGAACTTGTTATACGAGATAAAGTTGAGACATTCACAATCAATTATAACGGAGCTGAGGTTTATGATTTTTATATTGATCCAGAGAAAACAGCGCTTGAAGTAACCGTTGGAGTCCCTCCTGAAAGTGCTAATCCCAAACTGGTTAACTATGATGAGAACTTTAGAAAAACCATCTTGGATACAGAAGCCGCCGCAGTGGGCAATAAAGGAGTCACGAAAGATGAGAAAGATTTCTCTGACGAGCAAGTTATAAATAAGACCATTGATGAAATCAAGAATACCTTTAAGTCTAAAATAAAGAAGTCTAAGGCCTATAAAAAGGTAGAGAGCTTGATGAAGAATAAGGCAAAAGGAATCTTTGCAGGAGAGGCATCTCTCGAGCTCGGAGATAAAACCAGAGGGGAAAGTTCTAATAAGAATAAGAACAAAAAGAAGAAGGCCGGCAGTCAGTTTCTCGAAACCAAGGTAGGGCTGGCCGCATTAAAGATGAACAAGTTTTACAAGAACCTTAGTCAGAAAGTATGGTACAAACCTCAGCCGTTCTCATTCGAATTCAAAGGATGGAAACCGAATATTCTAGGTAAATGGTTTGATAGTAATAATGTTACTGGCGTAAAAACGTGGAACAGAGCCTTGGGCCAATTAGGGGATAAGGCTATTATGGTTGCGGGCATGGCGGCGCTGCTTAAAGGGTTTGAATATACACTAGAGAAATCTGGTATAGAGGAAAGATTAGAAGAATATGCGAAAGAAGCCAGAGAGCAAAACAATGAAAAGGGATTACCAAAATCTCAGATAGCTCGGGGCGGATTAGATTCTAACAACGTCATCGATAGTGCAGTAAATATCTTTGATAAATCTACGGGACAAAACACAAAATCTGATATAGATGAATTTATTCGGAGAAACTAATGGCCGTATTTAATATAAAAGACATCTTGTTAGACGAGGACATGGACCTCGTTATAGAAAATGGGGACTTAAAGATAGCAGATGAACCTTTGGCTCTCGTCCAGTCTGCTATTTTCAGAGTTCTTACCAGCCCTCTGGAATGGCGTCCAGATTCCGGGGCCATGGCGGGCCTTGAACGGCATGCGGGGTCTCCAAATAACGAGGAAACATATAACCGAATCAAGAACGACATCCAGCGGGCACTGGCCAAAGAATTCTTGCTGGCGCCTGCGGATTATGATGTTATAATATATCCTCATACTGAATTTCCTGATCAGATTTCTATAACCTTGAGAATAAAGAACATAGAATATGTAGATCAAAACGAAGAATATCATACAGGCGAAGAGGCGACGATATCCTTCAGGTTGCATCTTAGCACAGGTAAGTTATCATATATAGATAGCCAATAGGGAGATAACAGATGTTTATAGAACAAACCGCACCCTCCACAATTGCAGACCGTGTTTTTTCCAGATTAAGCGTTCAGGGCTTAAATGCTTTCTCTACAGGGAGTGTAGTTAGGGCCATTGTAGACGCCTTTTTGGATGAAAGAATAGATATTCTGAGGGACATTAGATTTGTAACTTCTTCTGCATTTTTACGATCTGCTGAAGCTGGATATCTGGATTTGATTGGAGAAGATCTGTTTGGTCTTAGCCGATTAGAAGCGGTCCCAGCCAATGTTTCTGCTCAAGATCAAAACGTTCTTATCAGTACGACAACAGGAGTTCTCGCAGATTATTTACCATTTGATAATGGTATCGGCTATAAAGTCCCGGAAGGCACAGTCATTACGGACACTACTGGAGAGATTTCATATCAGGTCTCGGCCGATACTTATCTTGAAGACGATTTTGCATCTTCTGTTTTTGTCCCCGTAATAGGACTTGAAGTAGGTGAGGTCTATAATGTTTCTGCTGGAGCGTTGACAAGTATTGATATTGAAGGATTAAGCGTTACAAACTTGGGAGCAATAGCGAATGGACAGGAAGTTGAGACAGATAACAATTACCGATATAGAATCTCTCAGGCACATCTTGCGTCAGAAACAGGCAATGAAACCGCAGTAAGGCTCGCGGCATTATCTGTGACGGGAGTTAGCGACATTATCATTAATACAGACCAGTTCGGTCCCGGCGTTATCTATATTCTTGTTATTCCCGAGGGCAATACCGTTAGCCCATCTACGGTCGATCGTGTTAGAGGTAATGTCTTAGCGGTTGCACCTGCTGGTTCTACGGTTATTGTTGAAGGTCCAAAATATGTTTCTGTCTACGTTGAATATCAATTCAGTGGACTTCAACTCTCTGAAACACAACAGCTTACAATTCAAAATAATCTTAAGAGAGAATTTGGTACGGTCTTATCGACAGCCAGTGTTGGAGATTTAATAAATCCATCAGAGGCTTTAGACCCCGTATTTGCCGCGAATCCTGGTGTAACTGGCAGAGTATTGAAGCTGTGTATTGACGGGATCGTTCAGCAGGATAAGACATATACACTCAAGGATGACGAATTGGCTCTCTTTGACATTACTGTAACTGAGCCTGTCCGGGTTTATTTCTAATTATACTAGATAGGATATACTTTTTAGTAAACCAATCGGAAGTACACCATTTAGGATATAATTATGCAGACAAAAATAAGACTTGAAGGTTACAATGAGCAAACTACGCGGTTTGCGAATCGTTTTCCTGAATGGCATCCTTTTCGTGGGAAGGTAAATTCTAATTGGCGTAGATTGATGAGCCCTGTTATGGGGGAAATCTTGACCGATGTTCTGGAATATCAATCTGCCATATCTACCGGCCAGCATTTATCTACTACGATCCTCAACATGCCAAGCGCACTTTATGTCACGCCGCATGTTTCTGATGACGATTATCTCAATGATCCAGTTAATCTAATTAGTAATTCCGACTTTTCTATGGACGTTAAAGACGGCTATCTTAACTGGATAGAAACGGCGGATGGATACACCCAATATCTATCCGTACAAATAGCAAGGAATCGACCATTCTATCTAAGCGTCTCAGGAGGCTCTATAAGCAAAATTACACTCGAGGGCGCCAACATTACTACTGGAGCCGATTATAGCTATGAGGTCTCGGATTTTAGCTCTGTGATTGATTTAAAGGATTCCGACGCCAGAGAGTTGACACAAATAACTATAGAGGGAGATCCGGCCGGAGCAAAGATCGCCTTATGGCTCGACTATGAGCATCACGGATGGTCAAGAAAGGCAGACGAAACTCCATATTGGTTACTTACCAATGAAACAGATCCTTATTATTTGATGGGCGATGGTAGAAGAGTTTACTATACGAATAGTATAAACGACATGTATCGCAGAACTCCTGCGACGTATGCTCGTATTTCCGATACAGAAGCGGCGATTGACGAACCGTTTACAACTGGTAAATCGTTCTTTGATTTCAAAGTAGAATTCTTTGGTACTCTATATCCTCAAGAGTTCTCTGTTGATAATGGACAGATTATTAAAACTATTGATGGCTCGGTTGTATACAGATATACTCTTGAAGAATTAATGCCAAATGGTGTTCTGGATGAAGCGACATCAGAAATAATCGACATATATTTACAAGATGAAAACATAGTAGCTCTTGTTCGAGATGGTGAGGAAGCGTCATCCTCGTCTTCCTCGTCGAGCTCAAGTGGGGCTTCAGAATATACATATAGTCTATTATGGATTACGCCTGACGCCCCGGAAGAAGAAGATAACATCCTGACGGTTACAAAACGTGTTGCTTTGTCTAACTCTGACTTCCTGGAAACCGGCACCATATCTCTTATCGGGACTTTTGAAGATCCATACAAGATCTTTGTTTCTTCAACTACGGACGTCGTTGTTACGCGGGAGATCGAATTAAAATATGACTATTATTTTATAGACGACGACACAAACGATATTGTCTTTAGAGAAGAATATGCAACGCTTACAGGATTGTCTAGCTATGATATTGCTTATGCTCCGTATTTTAATCTGCTTGATGAACATGGTTTGATACGGGATTTTCCTCGTCTTGAAGGAGAATCAAATTACAGATATAAAAACAGGATGATCGATTATAGTACAAATTATGCTACGGGCTGTAACAATCGAGACATCTTGAATGCCATTACTCTAAGGCTCGGCAGAGAAATAATCTCCAGCATCATATCTATCAGAGATAATATGGCTCTGATAAAACGCAAGGAAATGCTTTATATTTCTCAGCCAGATGCCGTAATAACCGAGACAGTTCAGCCTGACACAAATTATGCTTATGTTACATTATCATATCCTATCCGTAATATCATAAGCGTAAAGGTTGACGACAAAATATATCCTGCTGCATTATATTCTCACGACGAATTCTCTACTATCTTGCAGTTTAATCATTATGCTGATCCAGCTAAAACGACAAGCGTAGAAGTGCAGTATCGATATTATGAATACGAGATTGATTTAACGAGTTTATCAATAGGAGATCTGGTTCGTCAATTACAGGCCGAAGGCTTCACGATAGATAGTGAAATAGGCTTGACGACGATGGATACTTTGAGGGCAATCAATCTGAGAGACGTGGATGGCGATACGGTTAATATTTCAATGGATTATCTTCCTGTAAGGATAGATACTTTTGATGAAGATGCGTTTGCGGCTTTTCAAGACTTAAGTATTACGGCACAAGAACTGAACAGAACTCACAATAGAGCTATAGAGCTTCGCAATTTGATTCACGATACCTGGGACAGACAAATTGCAGGCCGAGATAGATGGGACATGATATCCCAAAACCTGGTCGGAGGAGGAACTCTAAGGGCATATAACGACGGATTTTTCTCTTGGCTTCTTGATGCAAACGGCCAATTGCTTGGGAGGGTTGACGCGGAAGAATCGGAAACATATCATGTAAATGGGACAAAGCTTACTGATATACAGAGTGGCGTCAATGCAACATTGGAGGACTTCGAGATCTTTAAAGACTTAGAGGTTGTTGGTGTCGCAGACAATTATAATCCACAGGTCAAGCCGGGATTCTTCTATATCGGAGAGATGCAGTTCTATCTATACATAGATAAAAGACGAGAGCTGTTAACCGATCTTGTTTACTATAAGCTTGATCCAGATTCTTTATCGGAAGCGCTTGATGGTAGAGAGCTGAGAGATATTAACAATATAGTATATTGCAGAGCCGATCAAGAACTCTACATCAAAGAACAATCTCCTACCAGCTCATCTTCTTCTCTGTCGAGCTCTGCGTCTATATATAATCTATCTTTGAAGATCGTAGATATAGATGGAACAATTGTAGATGAAAATCACTACGTTACAGTTTTGCCGGACGAGCATTATTTTCTATCTCAAGAGCATAATCCTCAAGCTCCTATTATTATGACAGATCATAGCGTTGAACTTCAAGAGGTTCAGTTCTCTATAGATGAAAACGATAAGCTTACACTGCTAAGCGACGATGTCTATACGGCAGAACTATATATTGAATACGAAACAGATCTGACGAGCGAATATACCGAGATCGATTATGATATTCGCTATAAGCGGGGATTTTTCTATATCAAATTAACCGGAGAATTCAGCGAAGCTTTAATAGTCGATACAGACTTCGCTCTTTATAACGGTCAAGGCAAGGGTAGACATAGAATAATCTATGACCCAGACGAAACATCGAGCCAAGGCATTAATTATAATCCGCCCATTAAGATAGAAACCGATTTTACTGTATTCAGCGCGCCATCTGCTCCGGCATATACGAGTAATGATAATTATTATGATGGAGATAAAGATGGATGGGGATATCAGTGGGATGAAGACTTTGGTAATTAATAGGAGTCTATAAATGTCAATAACAAGTTTACCTGGCTTAACAGGCCAACAGATAGTTTATTTCAATCCAGGAGACAACAACTGGGGGCATGCTATCAATAAAAATATGCAGGTCCTGGCAGAATCCATCGACGCATTTAAATATGAGGTCGAGGATGCGGCAAAGGAAGTTGAACTTGCAGTAGCTCGCAGATTTGTTCAGCTTCGGGAGAAGATGAACGAAGTCGTACAGGAATATACCCAGGCCCTTTCCACTGCCAGAGAGGAGTCTATCGGGGAATTGAAAAGCTATATCGACGCCAAATTAGATACAGCAATCGAACAGTTTATTGAGACCACCAAAGACGAGCTTACGTCTATTCAGACTATCAATACGACTCTTTCAAGTTTGCTCACTACGGTTCAAACCAAGTTTGAAACACTTACGAACAAGCTGGAAACAAATACCGACAGGCTTGAAACCCAAATAGATAATGCAGCCAATACTACTGCGGCAGCAAAAAGCGATATCTTAAACAGACTCCAGGTATCGCAGCAAACTTTGGACGAACATATAGCGGACTATAACAATCCACATAAAGTTACAGCTTCGCAGCTTACGGATAGAAATGTTGTTTATCAGCCAGATCCAAGGGGCTTAGATGCGACAGCGCCGATTTCCGGCGAATCGTCTTCATCATCATCAGAGTCCAGTAGTTCTGAAGAAGAATCTTCATCGTCTTCTGATTCTTCTTCCGATTCTTCTGGCGCTTAATACGGAGAGATAAATGCCATTAGCAATCAATAAAGATTTCCAGATGGCCGACGCCATCAAGTATGATTTTGAATCAAACCTGCTTGGTGGTGAAGCAAATTGGGCCGGGATAGGCGCGGATGATTTCAATATACCTGCATCTCTTTTGAGTATTCCTTGGGATTCTATCGGATTAAGCACGGCTACATTAATTGAGTATAGCTCTATATCGCAAGATTTATATTGTAGTGATCCGGCAGAAAACTTCATCGACAACCTGGCCCTGTTTAATGCATGGGTGATGGTCAACGTATATCCTCCCAAGAATCTGACGGACACAGAGTACAGAACCGATTTGCCGCTGTCTTTTATCGGACTTGCGAAGTACGCGCTTCAACATGTAAAAGATCCTCTTGATGTAGAAGATGAACAGGAATTGCTTGACTACCATATCAACGTATTCTGGTATGAGGGAAGCAGTCAGTCTGAATTAAATCTGAATCAGCCTAAGTTCTCTAAAGTACAAAACGAGGGCTTTGATTTCTTTAAGAACGTGAAATCCTATAGATACTTGAGAGATCTGGATCCCAATTCTCCTACCTGCAATTTCTCTACGGGAACCGATTATTGTAAATATAAAACTCCTGGTGAAGACAGATTTATTGTACCGCAATATGTGCCATACCAGCTTACATATGGCTATTCTCCAAGGTGGGCTCCGCAGGACTTGTACGGTAGAACAAAGCATCAATGGCTTATTATGGCGCCGGAGTTCGTAATTAATTATGATCCTTTCTCAGAAATTGAGGAAGAGGCAGCAAGCAGCAGCAGTTGCAGTAGCGGTGGCAGCAGCAGTTGCAGCAGCTCACAAGAGCAAGCACTGCTTTCGTCATCTTCATGTTCCAGCTCAATTATCGAAGAAGAGGGATTGGGGTTGGCAGCAGTGGATTTTGATGATTTGTGGAATACAATCTTTGGCGGAGGAGGAAGCGGCTACGACAATAGGAGCGGGCAATCCTTTTATACGATATATCCTCTTCCTCAATTAGAGTTTTCTCTTAGCGGCGGACACGCAATAAGTGTCGGAGATTCTACAAAATTCGGCCTCTATATACCTGATCACAGAATTACTTTAGGCTCATCTGTTACTATTCGCGGGACAGATAATTACAATGGCACATACGTCGTATCAGACGCACCAAGTGCAAATATGATTATACTTAGACGTACGTTTGTGAGCGAAACATTCGGCACAGATGCAATGTTAACTTTGTTGGACGCAACAGCCTGGCTATATAGCAACCCCAAGAAGTACACGATATTCCGCACCGCTTTTGAAGATATCACCTTGGATGTCTGTGGTATCGACAATAGAGCGGCCTCATCTTCTTCTGCAGAAGAGGTTTCCTCATCATCTCTGTCTTCTTCAAGTAGCGCCTTGTCGTCAAGCTGCGAGATTCCTTCGAGTTCAGCGGGGCCATACGAGTTCTGTCCTGGACTGAATGTCTTTGGCAATTATTATTATAAGATTTATATCGACGAAGTAATCAGGGAATTTACATGCCCCACAGATTCAGAAGAAGGATCTTCATCTTCAAGTAGTTCGGGATGTGTTTATGCTATTTCGCAGCTTGAAGGATTCCCGACATATCGTCAGATCAATCTGTTTAAGAATGCCACTATGCTTGATCTTGCTGAATTTGGCGGATATGATCGATACTTTACAGATAGCTGGATCAGGCTGGATGAACAGCTGGATTATTATGCAGACTATTTTGGACATCGTGACGTAACGATTCCCGAGTCTATAATACGCAGGATAGATGGCTATCTAACGGGATCTGCTCAAAGTGCCGGAGATGGTTTGACCCGTTTGGAAATTAAGCTTGAGAATACGGTACAACATTCCTTTAGAGTGGATGATATCGTTACAATTGAGAATACAGATTCTTACGACGGCAAACACACTATTACTGCCGTTAGTGCGACGGCCATTATAATTGACACAGATTATACTCCAGAGACTTTTGATGAAGACGCTGATACCATCAAGTTGAATGCTCCATATACTTTTGCCGGCGACCTGTATAACGGCACAGCTTTAATGATAGATACCGTTAATAGAGCCCTGCAATATGAAGAAGATAAACGCCTCCAACAAACAGAGACTATTGTCAGATATGGAAATACTGGATACTTTGATATCGTTCAAAGAATGGAAGAAGCTCTTGGAGAAATTGAAACCAATATGGAACGCGCTTTTGCGGGATTTGAAGAACGGATTGCGGAAGAAGTCGAATTGTCTGAAAGTTCGCTCGTATCCATTTCTGACATTTTGAATGTTAATGAAGGATCTTCTTCAAGTGCCGGCCCTGAAACCAGCACTCTAGAAAACAACTTCGCAGATCCAGATCCAGATCTATCGCCAATTACGCTCGATAGTCCACATGGGGTCATTAAAAATGCATACTACGATATTATTCCAAAAGCCGCAGGCAATATAAATACGCTTATTGATGCATATAATAGCGAGTTCTGGACAGTTAGATTGATAGGTCCGATGATTAAGGTTAATCCTCAGAGCGTGAAAATTACTCGAGAAGCACCTACGTTGGGACAATCTTACAGCAATCTCGCATCTACAGGAAAGCTCGCCGTTAAGTACAACATCATCCCAACTGTTAAAAACACGGAGCTTGCACTTACTCCTACCGTGGAGGAATATACTGACGAGACAAAACAACCATATTTTACTATCGCAGATAATAAGATCACAACCGGCTCATTCTACCAGAGACTACATACGATTGAGGCTATTCCTAATTATAACGTAACGGTCACTTACGATCAGCCTGTTCCTACTCCTTATATTTACGGAGACTCAAACATTACTAACACAGTAAGTTTTGATTTCGGACTTGAAGCACTTAATTTCAAGACTGGATTGGATCTTGATTTTGATAATAAAATAGTATTCAAATTATATACTCATTATAAGGGCAAGTATAGAGACGTCACGTCTGCATTATCTGACGACCTGAGCTTTTGGGACGAACAAGACAGGACGACGGAAGGTGTTACATATTCAGGAGCTAATGGCTCTAATCGATATAGATGGACTTCGACAGATAAACGGCTACAGGGCGATATTACTTTTGATCCAGAAGACATTCCTTCTGATTTCTTTGATGAGGCCGCAGAAGATCAGGGCGTTCTTATTAAAACAATAGATATTGTATTGTTCTATCTAGACGAAGGTGATGCAGAACTAATGCCGATTTGTTTACTGCCTGCCTTTATGTATAAGATTCAATATCAGGCAGATGTAGTTCTAAAGTATAATAGCGATAATTCCTTCAGAGACATTATGGAAGACAACAATGTTGACAATCCATATTATATTGTCTTGGGAGATAGGGAAGGTTTAATATCTGGTTATGTCGAGGTTAATTTGACAGACTTTATCGGGGCTACGGGCAATAGATTGCTTACGATAGGACAGGCCTTAGATATGTTCGATGGAGACATCGGCCTGGCCCATATTTATAATGGTAGTGTTGGCCCATACGAAATGACATATTCCGCCGGTACTGCTCAGTTTTCGCAAGCTGCTATTGAGCAGATAATAAGCGATTACCAAAGCGGGACGCTGCAATATCGTCATTTATTCAATGTTAATTATGAGGGAGTTATTATTCCGTTCTATGTATATCGACAAATCCCAGCTACGGCAGATGCCGATACAATCGATATAGAAGATTATGTCGCTCCCGAACTTGGTAATACATACCGCTCTATCCGTGAGTGGAACGGAAGTCAGCCCCTGGCTCAAACCAGCGGACTGTATAGTCATATAAATAGATTCCAGAATCCGCACAGAGTAAGCGGAACAGAAGGTACATATTTGATCTATGAATAAACAGAAGAAAATAGGGGTCGACGTATTTCAGTACGGAGGCATACCGTTAAATAAAGTATTGACCGACATAATAGAGCGAATCGTAAGGCTTGAAAATAAGCCAATGCAGAAGACGGAGTCTAGAAAACAGCCGCCAATTACTGCAGAATCAATCAAGGTTATGTCTCCTATGTTTAAGAATATGACTTTGAAGCAGGCTTTGGAGGATCTTCATCGGTTCCTCTATGGTCAAGTAAATGCGAAGGATATTAAATTTGATAAAACCAGGACAGTATGGGATGCTCTCTCTGGATTGATAGGCCAAGCTGGCTATCAGTTTAACGAGGAGCTTCTTGAGCTTGCTCCCGAACTGGGCATTCAGCAAGTTTCAACTGTCTCTGAAGCATTAGATCAAATAACAAAAGCCTTAGTGAGGTTAAGTAATGAAATTAAGAATGTTGGTAATCGCATTTCTCCTAGTGTTGCCCCTGGGAGGGTGTTTCCCGAAGCTGAAGTTTTGGAAGAGTAAGGAAGAACGTGCTCTGGAAAAAGCTGAAAAACAAGCTCAGAAGATTAAGGGCGAAGTCAAACCACCAATCAAGCCATGGGATATTGTCAAAGGCGAGCAGGATGTCTTGTCTATGGTGGAGAAGGATATCGATTCGGCCAGAGAAGCGCTGACCCGTACTGATATTGATCGTAATTTAAACGCAGCGAAAGAGAAGGTTAAAGTTCTTCAGAGTTCCGTGGGAACTTCAGCTATGGATGTTGATAAATTAAGTTTTAAGAAACAGACTAAAATGATACAGGAATTGCGAAGTAAGATCCTGGAATTTCAGAAGAACAACTATACGTATCAGCAAAGGATGCGCGACTATGAAATATCCATCTCAGATCTTAAAGCAAAGGTTAAAGAACAACGAGGAATTATCGGAACTCTTAAACTCTGGCTGCTTATTGCTATTGGTGTATCTGTTTTGGTTGCAGCTTTCGTTCCTGGTGGTGCAATGATAGTAAAGCGTTTTTGGACAGGGGCTTTCAAGACATTTCATATTCTAGGAAAACAATCTTATGATTCTCTTAAAGAAATGCTCAAAGGTCTGCAGAAAGTTAAGGAGAACCCTGTTTTCCAACAACAAGTAGACAATACGGGCCGCAAACTATGGGATATAGTCGAAGACGAAGTGAAGAAGGCTACGTCAAATTCCAAGTTCGTTGAAGAGGTACGGGATGGTCACGACCATTACGGGAAGGCCGAGGCTCATAATCATAAAGCGTTAAGAAAGGCAAAGATATAATGGCTTTTGATAAATACGATAATATCAGTCGATTTCTTAATACGTATGACGAGAATGCCGATGCGGTTAATTTCCGCATTGAATTTCAGCAACTTCTTAACGATATTGGATCTCCACATGTTCTTCGTATTGTAGATAGAACAAAGCGTTGCAAGTGCATTTCTCTCAGAGACGATAGACATAATGAGCCGGATCCTAATTGTAAGATTTGCGATCAACTTGGATTCTTATATAATGATAGAGAAGTATTATCTTTTAAATCATATGAGGATGGCCCAGAAATTCTTGGTAGTCCTCAGAAATTTAGATCTGACGCAATATATTTCTTTGTTGCACACGACTCACTAAAAGCGAGAGAACAGTCTGAGCTGAGCCGTATTATGGAGATCTATTTGGATGCCGATGGAAATAAGACAGATATATATGGTAATCCTTCTAATCGAAATTATATCATGCATAAGTACAACATAGTTGATGCCGTACCTTATCGTGAAAAGGGCTTGATTATTTACTGGCGCTTAGAAACTAAACGCAAGGATGTTTAATGGCTACTGTAACAAAAACAATTAAATCAGACGGCTCAGGCGATTATACAACGGTCGCTGCGTGGGAGTCCGACCTGGATAGCGGTGTCATTTATAACAGCGGAGATGACGCTGTAGGTGTTGTGTATGACTTGGGGTCTGCTTACGACAGGGCGGTAGTCGCAGGCGCGGCTGGAGAAGGAATCCCTTTGGGTTCTATTACTCTTACCGTCGATGAGTCCAGCCGACACGATGGAACAGCTGGTACCGGGGCCATTTTTGATAGCGCCAATAATCACTATATTGCCACTGAAGTAAATACCAAATTTGAATGGCTGGAAATGCGCGACTTTGGCGGTGAAAATGGTAATGACGGACAAACCTCCTCAACAACCGTTGAGGTTCTTAATTGTTTGATCTATGATGGCACTCGTGCTTCTGGCATCGGCCTTGGGTGGAGAGCGCGAAAAGGAACTGTTATTTTTGCTAATAACTTCATCTTTGATTTTGAGTCGCTTATAGAAAGATCTAAAGGGTTTATTACAAATAATACTATTGAAAAGCTAATTTTTATAAACAACACCGTACACGACATAAGAGGTAATGTCGTTTATACCTCGTATGGTATTGAAAATACCAATAACGATTCCAATGACATCATAAAAAATAACATCATAACCGACACGGCTGGTAAGAATGATTCTCAAGATTTTGATTCGGTATATACAAATGCTGATTATGCAACGAACCTGAGTTCGGACGCTTCCGCTCCTGGATCTGGCAGTTTAACTAACAAAACTTCTGCAAACCAATATGTCAGTAACACGAGAGGAGCTGAAGACCTGCACTTAAAATCAGGAGCAGATGCCATTGGGGCTGGTACTGATTTGACTGCCCTCGGATATCCAGAAGACATAGATAACGGAGATAGGACAGGCGAGGGATCGTGGGATATCGGCGCCGACCAATATGGTCTCGAAGAATCTTCTTCAAGTTCTAGTATCTTATCGGAGTCTTCGGAGTCTAGTGAATCATCAGAGTCAAGCTCAGAGTCTTCAGAGTCAAGCTCCGAATCGTCAGAATCCAGTGAGTCTTCTGAATCAAGTTCTGAATCATCGGAATCAAGTTCTGAATCTTCTGAGTCCTCTCTTTCGTCCGAATCTTCAGAAGAAGAATCTAGCTCGAGCTCTATTGTTGAAGAGGCAAGCTCAAGCAGTTCGGCCGTTGAAGAGCCGGAATCTATATCAACTTCATCTGGAGCGGAAAGTGAGACAATCTTTGCGTTTGAAGTCAGAGACAGGTTGTTCAGATACGGCGTACCACTATGTCATTTTGATGGTGAAGTACCAGCGTATCTCGAAAACGTGAGTATGGCGTATGGTTTGAATAATAAGAAGTTGCCACGAGATCCTTTCTTATATCATTATTCCTTTAATCTATTATCAAATCTAATCATAGGAGAAACAGAGACGGCTTCTTCCAGTAGCGTATTAAATCCTGGTGTGGCTCTGGGTATTGGTTATACTCAGCTTGAATCAAATACAAGCGTAGCAACCAACATAGCCAGCGATCCAATATTCGGCGCTCCTATTCCTATGTTCTATAAGATAGAGCTGGAAGAAATAGAGATGATATCTCCTGTAAACGAAACAGATTATGCCACAATTTTAGGCACCGTAGAATCGTCGAGAACTATCGAACAAAAGATTACACTTGCCGCTATGGAGAAAGTAATCCATGACACAATTTTAAGTCGTATATCATTTACAGACTTAAACGGACAAACTCTGGAATTAAAGTTCAATATCTCTTATGAGTATAACATTAGTGGTGGATATTATAATATTACGGTATATCTTGAAAAAGGATCTCAGGAAGAAGACGGAAGGTTTATCGTATATCGTAGCGGAAATTCATCCTATAAGAAATTGATTAACACAACATCTGTCCTAGAAAGAAGATACTGGGATCAGGGCAATGTATTTTATCAGGTGTAGAGCATGACAGCAGTATATCCACAATTCAATATAGAAGTAACCGATGTTAGAGCGGGGTCTCTACAGGCGGGCGTTTACGATATTGAAGCCACGCTGCAAAATCCAGACGATGGAACCATAGCGTCTGTTGTGAGGTCTGATGGAACTCCAATGACAATGGTGGGTAATTCTTTTACAGATACAGATATTCAATTGCCAACAATGGAATACTACGAGGTATCTTTTACCGGTCAGCCAGACACAACTATCGCGGTATCAATCGAAGATTTTACAACACCCATACAGGCTATTGTGCTGAATAATGCGTTGAACGCAAGTCGGCGCCCAGAATCTCCTCGTACAAACTATGGCATGCCTATTCTAGACATCTATTATGATGGACCCAGACTGTCTGTATGGGCAGACGAATACTTCGCAGATGAAGTTCAAATGATTCCATATATTCTGGACTTTGATCAGCAGATTGATGACCTTGCTCAATATACTTATGTTGATAGCGGGTTATCTACAATTCCGATGATTGACAATATTGAATCAAGCCCTCTGGTAGCCAACGGAGAATCGTTACAAATTACAAACGGTTATACTTATCTGATGAAGGTGCAGACAGACGAGATAAGAATGTTTGATAAGATTTATATTCACATGGGTAAAGCCAGTAATGTTGGTGGAACATTTGATATAATCATTCACCAAGATTATAATGGGGCAGTGCATAAGAGGCTTGCAATTTCAAGCGTAGAACACTCCGATATTCCAGAAACTGCAGGATGGGTAGAATTTCCTTTGACCACTGTGGCAGAAGCAGATATCATGCAGTCTTCATCGAGCTTAAACTCTTCCAGCGGAACTATTGATAAGGAATTAACTCTACAAACATTTTGGGTAGAGATGAGACCGTCGGACGAATATGGGGTCTATAATATATCTTATACCGGAGAAGGCTACGCTTCAAACATTCGTCTTTGTCGTTATAGCAGAATATCTTTATTGCCAAGCGATATGATTATTTATCAGGGATATACATATGACCAGGCCTTGACATCTGTATTGAATACGGTGTTGAGTGTATTGGATTCAGATGATTATCCAGTTCTATTCACCGATATAGATTCTGTTACTCAACTTAATAGATATTTCCTTTATCTATTTGATAATCACGAGGCTTTTACCGGGCCGGCTGTTGTAACTTTCCCAACAGTATCTAAGGTTCAGATAGGGGGTACGGAAATTATATATGGACCAACTGGCAAGAAAACAACGGGCGAGTTGGTTGCCACTATTAATATCAGTACGCATTATCAAGGACGAGTAATCACGTCGGTAACAATGCCGCAAGGAGGGCTTTATACAGAATATCTAACTGCGACTGCCGCAGACGAGGGGTTTCCCGAGGCTTCTTTAACTATCGAGACTCCTGTTGTCCCGAATAATTGTGACAGGCGAGTTACGTTCAGGACGGCGGCGCTCTATATTAAATATGTGGACGATCATCTTATAGGACTAGAGCCGGCATTCGAAGATGTTAACGGAGAATGGAGAGCGGTTATAAAGCCTGGATTTATGAGCCGACCATTAAGCATATCTCAAGTTAAAGTGGTTGAGACTGGTGTTTATGAACCAGTCACAGATATCCAGGCGTCCTATCTGCTTCTTGATGGTATCCCTTATGCTTCGACTCAAACGTATTATTTAAATGAGGCAAACGCATATCCCATCAAAGAACATGGGGAAACGCCCATTCAAATTGCAGAAAATATGTTTAGACTAAGTAGAAAACCTCTTTATATCAATCCTACTACAGAGGAGCCTGTCTTCACGATGAAAGTCGGGAACAAATTGACAGAGGATATCACGAGTAGTTTAATAGATTTTGATACTGAGAATGGGATTTTGATCTTCAGTCGTAAGATTAAATTTGATGCCGACAAATATATTAAATATCATTATGTTCAAAAGAATCATATTGTTGCCAATCTTGATTTGAAAAGTTATCTCGGATCATCCATCAGTATTTATTTAAGTCCAACGGGCGAAGTTATGATCTTTGATGAAACGGATGAGTTGATTGGATACGACAATAAGATCTATATGCTTGTTGGTACGTATTATATCACAGAGGGTATTCCAGCGTCTGATATTGAAATTACCGATGTCAGAAAGCGAGGCGGAGGAGTTATTGAGAACAAGAATTTTGATGAGGCTTATAAGGAGAATCCAAACGTTGTAGGTTTCAACGATATAGGGTATAATGATGGGAAAAATATTCCCCATGTATTTGTTGAAGTAGCCATGGAAGATGAGGTTAGAGAACAATTTACTGAACGTGAAATCTCTGACGTCATAGGAAAGCATGTGGCAATAGGCACAAAGATATATCAGAAATTCGAGGAACCATTTGAAGCAAGTTCTTCAAGCTCTAGTTCTAGCTCGAGTTCGAATTCATCTTCATCTTCTTCATAGGATAGGTAATGCTTGATAAGAAACCAGATGTTATATTTAAACCAGCACAATCAGAAGCTGTGCAAAAGTTGCTCGATAAAAGGACCGCAAATGGAACGTTACGTCCCGAACTGAGGGAACAGCGATTCGGAGAATTGGCCTTGTCGATAAAAGCTGCCGGCCTGGCAAACACCGTGCGGAATTTTATCCCCTTAGAGAAACTCTCGGCGGACCATTTCAACGACATAATTGACCGCCTGTACGTCGATATTTACTCCCTATATCGGTCTCTGCTTAACGCAGAGCAGGCGGTTTCTTTTAAAAAATATAAGGCCACTCAGAAGTTTAATGCGGTAAGGAATTCTTTCTTGAAATTGAAGTCTGATGCTAAAAGTCATCTTGCTGTTTACAGCAATCCAGAATATGACGACATTCGTAAGATTACTTTTTCCGATAGGAGGAACAATTCTGCAGCAGAAGATACTGCGATAATTGATTCGAGATCTGGTCGTTTGACATTGAGACCAAAGAAAGCTACCAATATAATCTCTCAAACAACCATAACTCCAACAGTGACATTTGATGGTGATGATGTATTTACTGTTGGGAATATTCAAAATATGGTCGATCCCGATCCAGAAACATTCTGGCAGGCAATGGTTATGGCTAAGACTAATGCGGGATATATGGATGGTACAATTACGTTGAGGCTTGGTTCGGCGCAAAACATGTCTGCGGTATATATTTTACCGTTTGCTTCTTATCCTCTCAAAGTTCAGAACCTGGAATATAGTACGGACGGAACGAACTATTCTACAGTACCTTCATTCTCTGCTTCTTTGGCAACACAGAATACGGATTATGTCCCTATTCTTTTCTCTGAGATATCTGCGAAGTACATCAGAATAACGCTTAGACAGTATAATGCAATAGATAGAAATCGTTTACTTCCATCAAACTATGAAGAGGTTACCGTAGATACAATCAGAGAAAATATAAAACATGCAGTCGAAACCGTAGATTATTCTCAGCCAGACCTACGGAGTGACAGTATAAAAAAAGACTTGTTCAATGCTATTGTGGGAGCAGTTCGTGCTGATCCTGACAGACTCTTATCCTTAGAAGGTTATGAATATCTTTTTGGTATTTCAGATATAAGCTTATATCACATAGAGTACAATATTGAAAGTCAATATGCCGGCCCTAAGTTTGTTAACAATAAAAACACTTTCAGCATAGAGCTGGATATCACAGAGCAAACCAAGAGCGACGTTACAGTTGAGTACAATATAGAAATTGGAAATGATAGGCGCATCCCAATTTTACCCAGAGCAACTGAAGGGCTTGTTGAATCTGAAGTATTGCAGTTCTCTGGTAGATCATATACTGGAATTACGAGATTCGCCATAGATAATACCAAACAAGTTATTGTATATGAAAACGGAGAAGAGTTGCCTCATAATTATTATTATGCTACAACTTCTTCGATTACTCTCTTCACGAATATTTCAGGGTTCACTCCTGACCTATCGAATATCTATACGGCATCTTATACAGTAAGTTCTGGCGGCACTCCCGTCTATATCCATGACGACCTGTTATCGATACCACTAATAGAGCCTGAAATATTTACGGAAACAACTCCAACAGGACGCTTGTCGCTCAAGACATTTCCTCATGTAGAATACAGCATAGTAAATGACCTTGTTAACTTCTATCAGTTCGAAGGAAAATTCTTCTATGCAGGCGAGATCAATACGGTTCTCGGAGCTCGTGTAAACGATATTGACACCAGAGTCAAGCTTAATATCAATTCTTTAAATAGTACTACAAAGGTTCTATATTTAGATGGACTGGCTTATGGAAATGCTGAGAATGTAAATAAATTCTATGAGCCAATTAAAGTTACTGTAGATAGAATTCCCGCAATAAATGTCACAGATTATGTGGCTGGAAAGAATAAAACTCTTTCCAGAAATCCTTTTGGAGGAACGGTCTACGAATATATCCATGAAGGCAATGAATTGATTTTTGGAACAAGGATAGCTGGTAAAGAAATTAAAGTACAGTATAATGTAATGGCTGAATATATTCGACCTATCGTTACTTTGAGGCGAACCACAACGGCAAATTTAACTGTGACTCCTGAGTTGAAAGATATTACATTGCTTATGAAGGCGAGGACAATCTAATGACAAATCCTCTAACAATCAATCCTCACGAAGAACTTAAACGAAAGCATTTCGAGGATACGCTTGGTAAAACAGTGGAATCCTCAGCCAATCTTATCGAGGATCTTATAGATGCTATTGACGACTTGAGCGACGTTAAGTCAAGTCAGCACAAGACGTTAGAGTATCCAGATACAGAAAATATGAATGAAAAGCTAGATATGCTGCAGGACGATATGCAGGCTTCTAAAGATTCTATCTCAGATATTCCTGATATCGTAACTAGAGAATACAATGCGACGACAACTATGTTGGACTTGGTACAAACTGAGATCAATGAAATCCAGCCAATGCTTGCTTCTTTGGAAAGTGCAACCAAAAAACGTGGCTATTCAAATATCATATTTATATCTGATAACTTTACATCGAACGAAAGATATGATCCAGATTTCCCTGTAAATGCATCTAACGCCTTTGTTGACAATACGTTAGGAGCAGTTACTCTCAATCGTAGGATTGGAGAACGTATTGTTCCTGCGAATTTTAAGGTCTTAAAGTCAAACAGAGAAAACCTCAGAGATGTCAACGATGAAACTCCCGTTAACTTCTTTTATGAGGGGATTTATTATGGCTATGCGGATAATGTAATCCCAGAAGGGCAAGGCTTTAATCTTAAATTGAAGACTAATCCACCGAAGCTTGTTATGGAACAAGCGACTGAAGCAGAAAAGCTTGCGAACAGATTTAAAGTCTTCGACGGAGCCATTGATACGGCTTGGGTCTGTGAATACGTTGAGAATTCCACCTCAAACGATACACAGCCACTTCTCGTGGATATTCTGCTTGATCTAGGCGGAGCCCAGACTATAAGCAATGTGTCTCTGACGCCTTATCTGATCCATCAGGGAGACGTCGTAGATGTAATAGGAATTAAAGGGGGAACCAACGCTGGAGAGCTGTCCAATATTCAAATTCATAGAAATCTTTTGACGCCAGATAGGTTGGAAACCATAGACCAGCCAGACGCAACAAGTGCCCCAACAAATTCTAATTATAATTCTGTTATTGATATAGCGTTCGATCCTGTTGAGATGAGATATTTATTGATCAGTCTGTCTCAGGCACATTCTTCGATAGTTCCATATCCCAAGTTAAAGATGACTGTTGGCAGAGAAAACCCGGATACCGGTCGCTTTGAAAATAGATATGTCAATCTTGACTATCTGCAATCTATGGCACTATCTTCTCGTGAGGACATAAATATCCCGACAGCACAACTTATCCGCGCTGTTACCGGCATTGGGGGACAATGGTCGGTTAAGCCAAGCAATTTCGCGAGTACCGTTCAAGAAGATCGCATGCATCAAGCGATAGGTATCTCCGAGCTCGTAGTCAACAGGGTTGTATATGATGAAATCTCAGAATTCATATCAGCCCCATTTCTAGTAGAAGGAAAAGTAGAAGAAGTACGTCTAAGAGTAGATGAAATCATCCCTTCCGTTTTTGGAAACGACTCATGGATTGATTATGAACTAAGCTTTGATGGGAATACATTTTATCCCATAGCAGCATATGGGGCGGGGAGAGATGTAAACGATAAGCCATTGGTATTAACGCCCAAAGAAGAAGTCTCGCAAATAAGATTTAAAGCCATTTTTAAAAGGCCAATTGATCGAGACAATATAACCCCGGTTCTTAGAGGGTATCAATTGGAGGTTAAAACAGCATGAATGTAAAGCTGGTACAATTCCAAGAAAAGATAAAAGATATTACAGCCAACTTAATGAAAGAAGGTAAGCGACCAGATCCTAGAGAGATCGCTGCAATTGCGAGGTCGATGCTTTCACAGTTAGGAGAACCTACGGCGCAATTGGTCGCAGTACGTGATCGGCAGCTATTGCCTGCAAAAGATCTCGATAACTTCTTTACCAATCTGGTTTTTGATATAGAAGTTCTCAGAGAGATTTTACGAGAATATTATGTAGAGAATAAAGTAGAATTTACAAAGAATACAACCCGTCAGCAAAAAATGGTCAAGGACGTTACCGACATAAAAGCCCAGCTTCAAGAGCTTACGGCTGTAGCAGAAAATAAGGCTGTGGATTATATCAGCGAATCTTTTACAGATACAGAGTATATCAATTTTGACAACACTACTGCGGATGTAGATATTGGATATGGGCAGGTAATTCTTAGTAAAAAACCATATCTAAGTCGACGTGTTAAGTTGCCTAATCTAAAAACGTACAATCCAAATATCGATATTGAGGGACCGACAGTTGAACAGGTTCTTTCTTCTGGGACTCATTATGGAACCGCATTCGCCAATGTGGTTACAGATATAGATGATATATGGATTCATAGAGTATCTACAGCAGATTATACGGGCTCTGTAACAATTATCTTCATGTTCCCTATTGAGCAAAAACATGTTTCGCGATTAGTCATTCAGCCTAATTCAGATATCCCAATGACGATATTGCCAGAGGTTTCTGAAGACGGTTCATTTTATGAGCCTTTAATTGCCCAGCAAACACGAGGGAATGAGCTGCAATGGCGTTTTGAAAAGAGATTAATCAAAACGATCAAAATTAGAGCAACCATAGCCTCACCACCCTATATCCGACAGGGGATTAGTGACTATGTGTTTGGTTTTAGAATGATAGCTCTCTTTGATGATATTTATAATAATTCGGGAGTCATGACTACCGAATACTATGAACCGGATTTACAGAATACTATTTCTGCCATTGAATTGATGGCAGAAGAAGACATCCCAGATGGTTGTGATATACAATATCAGATAAAAGCAAAAGAAGAAGGAGGAGCCACGACGGGCTGGATGAGCCTGACTCCAAAATCAAGAGCTACAAAAGAAAACCCATCGAAGATTGAAATATCTGGAACAAGTCATTATTGGGATTCTATACCGAATGATACACCGGAACTTGTTAACTCCAGAGATTTTGTTCAGTTCTATGATATCGGGCCAGTAGAAAGTAATCATGATATTCTTATGAGAACCGCAAAACTCTATAGAGGAATTAATGCCTGGGAATATTTAGACGGAGAAAATATTGTAACTCAGACAGCAGAGACTCGCATAGATTTGAGGATGGATAAAGATGCACAGATGTTTTTCTATAAAGTTGAAAACGCTCGCTATATCGCAGACGATACAATAGCAGTAAGCCATCAAGTAGATTTCAATGAGGCTGGCCAGGAAATGATCGTCAGAAAATATGACGAAATAAATCCCACGGCAGCTATAGCAAGTATTATAAGAAAATCATTTGAAGAACCAATTGGATTCGGAACGGCAGGTAGTGGGAACAAATTCTTTGTCGAGGATTTTACAGAATATCCAGTACTTCAACCGGCCGGAGTCACAGAGACGGTTACGGTTTCCACGACAGACGCATACACTATTGTAGCGAGACAATCTGAAGATTCTTATCTCGCAGACTGTAAGCCAGAAGAAGATATTATCTTCTTATTCTCCGATGGAACATCTATAACTTTCAATCTCTTGCTTCGATCGCAATTGACTTTTAATGATGTGGAAATAGAGGAAACCGGAGTTCTGGTTCCGACAACTACAGATTGGTCGGCACAGGGCATGGAAGACGTATTTATTAAAGGCGATAACGATGTCCTTGAGTCTTTAACAAATACCAGCAGGGTAGATGTAACCATTCCTATAAAAGCTGTCTCACAAATTATATTCAATTCACTAAAGGTTACAGAACAGCCTGAGAATAAAGGACATGAGTCTGATAGTTTTCATTTGATTCCAAACCCGAAGCATGTTGCTCAAGCCTCTGACGTCTTCAAAGTTAATGATGTCGACGATTTAATTGTACCATTTCCGGTACGGATTACGACAGATACATTTAGCGGGGTCTATGAGGTAGATCGTGTCTCAGATTACGATGCAGATGGAACCCGGAGACCCATCCTCGTGATTACAAATCCGACTAAACTTGGGAGTACAATTCCAAAGGCAACGTCCTATCAAGTTAAATCGTGGGAGATCTTGTCTCAAGACTTAACGTCTGAAGTCAAATATATTATGGGCGATAAGATAAAATTCAAAGACTCTATTACCATTAAAGATGGAGACGTCATTGAGGTCAAATATCGAGTCTCTGCGGGAAGTTCTAAAATAGATGTTATGCCTGAAACTATCAAAGTTATAGATAGTCAGACCGGCGCCACCTTCAGAGAGGGCGTAGACTTCAAGTATATCAACGGCGCCATCCATTCTTTAAAAGAAGATATTGTCAAAGATCTTTTTGTGGTCTATAAATATCAAGAAAGGAAACAGAGTTTACATACAGTAAAGACCTATCTATATACTGCACAGGAAAGGGTGGTCCAAATAAAGATCGCCAGTTTTGGAGATTCTGTATATGCGCCAGACAAGAATGCCGGAGAAACGGTTGCTTTTGATGGATCCGAACTCAGGACTGGTTCAGTTCTTACGATAAAGCCCGGATGGCACGAAGTATCAATAAAGGCAAAAGATATAGATAGGCTTATAAAGTTTATCGAAGCCACCGACACCGATGGCCGAAGGATCTTTAATGTGAGCGATATCTTTAATCGAATGCTGGCTATTCGCGAGCCTTTGTCTTATGTTGATCACGAGAGGCTTTACAGATCATCAAGACTTGCAGGCCATCAGCATTTTACTATAATTGATGAAAGAGTTATTGTTCCATTCAATCCAAATGATAACGCATTTATTAATAATAGGTTATATAATATCTTTAAGAATGAAGATTTATCTGCCGCTTTATCTGGTAGCATTATTTCTAGTCCGTCGTTAATCGAAGAAAAGAGAGAGGAATTCGAGATCGAATATGACTACAACAATAATGATACAAATGTAATTAATTCATTACATGCAGAGATACAGCTTAAAGCAACACTAACTCGGAGCTTAAATTATAACAGCTCATTGACGCCTGTATTAAACAACTTTACATTGAGGATATACTAATGACTTTCCCTGTTAGTCTCAGATTTAAAAAGCGTCCTTTCCCATTCAGAGGGCCCAACAGTTCTGCGGATAAGAAAGATTCGTTTGATGAAATAGCATACGATCTTACAGCGTTGGCAGACGCGATAAATGAACTTAACAATAACCAATCGGTACATGAAGCAATCTTTGCCAGAGAATATGCGTTCTCTCGTAATTCTAATGCTGCCAGTAATGCAGAGACAATCTTGCGAGATGAAATCTCTAGTTCCAGTACATTGGTTATGCCGTTTTCATTTTATCGTACAGACGGGATTGCTTTCGAAGGAGATAATGAACGTCACGCATTCCATCTCCCAATGGTTGGCACGGTATATCCTCCTCGCAATAATGTTCTCAACTACTTCTATCAGAAAGGCTTGCTTGATAGCCAGGTTGTGGTTAGTCGAGATCCGACGGTAACTATTACCGAAGGAGGAGATTATTCTGCAGCGACCCAAACCACAAGTGATACTTCCAATATGTTTAACGGGAACAATCAGTCTTATTGGTATAGAAAATACGCTTTTCCGCCATCAGACGATATAAGTTCTATTTCATTAACTATAACTATTGATGTCCCATCTGTTTTTGGTACCGATCCCAACTTCCTTGTTGCCATCCCGTTTCCAGGTATGGGGCTTGATATTGACGCTCTTTATGACGGCAATGCCGACAACCTTGTAGATGATAGCGCGATAGAAAATGCGGGACCCGTTGCTTTCCCGATTATATCTGGGACCACACAGTTGAAGTTTGAGATAACTCAGAAGAACTTCGTAGAAGAGAACGGCATGAAAACATTCTATGTTGGTTTTCAGGAAGTTGATCTGCAGTATGTCGCATGGGATGAAACCGCAATCTCCGTTACACCAGATACGACAAATGATAATCATATCATTCTGAGCTTCTTTTCTCCAGAGGGTAAAGACTTCACGGCGTTGAATACAATCAGGATTGATGGGGAATGTGAACGTATCAATATAGAAGGATATAAAAACGATGTCGTCGATACGCAAAGCACTCATCTTTTGAGAGCTCAAATAGAAACCGATGATCTTATATCAACATCGCTTACGTTTGATAGCGGCGTTAATGAGATTCGACTAACCTGTTTCCTCGTTAATGATTCGATAGTTGATTATCTAAAAGGGATTGTGATAGACACTTCAATTACTGAGGCATAATAATGACCAGTCTTTCTTATCAAGACTTAGAGACCGAAGGTATCGGCTGGACCGAGTCTCCGGTATTAGTATACCCTAGCAACGATCAAGCTAATGCTATCCTGCAGATAGTAACACAGAGAGCCATACTCGGAGATACCAGAGCCTTGACGACAGAAGGCATAATGGAAATGCTTAACGATGAGACCGTAATACCTCAAGACAGGAAGTGGGACTATTCTATTCCAGAGAATCTGTTTAAGGTGAATCAAGAATTCGATTCTACATTTTCTCCTAAACTTCTAGTCCAGGAAACTTTTCAATATGGGACGGAGGGGGATTATGCATTGTCCTGCCCGGAATCACTTCTAAACGATACTCTTCCAATGGATACTGCGGCAGAAAGAACTCGAGCCGCACAATATCTCGTTCTTGCCAATAGAATAAATGAATTAAGACGTATTTGTGAATTGAATTATCGTCATGTTCATAAAATTCATTTTGTATATCAGGATATGGCCGGCTATTCTTTCGTGGGCAAGAACGAAGAAGAAACATACAGAAAGAAACATAGCGCACACAATCATAGAGGTAGTCATAATTGGTATGATAAAACTATTCAGTGGCGCAACAGATATGGTGATGGAGGTCAAAGACATCCTCGTCAGTATATCGGAGCGATTACTTCCGAAGAAGAATTTAAGGGCTATTCAACGATAGTTAGAGGATCGCACTTTATAGATTATACCAAGCCTCCAAAGTGGGCTACAGAGAAACCGTTTAATCCAGATATGTTTACGGGATATAAAATCACCAACGAAAACGCTGCGACAAAATATACTATACCATTTATAAAGCGCGTTTATCCTGACATGACCCCTAACTGGATTGGAAATCTTACACCAGCGCTCCGCGCCAACCTTTCGAATAACTGGGGCTTAACAATGCCGTCGGGCGCCGAGGCGACCCCGGTACAAGCCGAACACATCAATGAATTAAGGCGAGCTCTGGTGGCTTATGCAAATCATACTCACGATATGGTTCTACAAACTATTGACTTCAAGAGTCTGGATGGAACTAATGCGAAAGACAGCGAAGAAGGAACTGCTTTCGATATTGATCCTGAGTATGAAGATCTATTGCCGGCATATTATGTCTCAGACCTGATAAGCACTATTGGTAATGCAGGTTATCTGTATGGTGGGAATGTTATTGGATTGGAGACCCCTCTGCTTCAGCACTCCTGGTACTATGGCTCGAGCTTTTCTGATCTGGATAACTATGTCTTCTATCAAGACTTTGAAACGTTCGACTTTACAGACGAGAGATACCCAGCCTATATGTCGGAGACGCCTACCGCTACAGAAGAGCATGATCTCATGGTAAACTTGACAAAGCTATCTGAAGATCCCTGGTTCAATGATGCTGCTCAAGAATACAGAACTCAGCTTACGAATACATCGTACGTAGGACAGGAGGTTTCTCGAAGAACCAGGATCCTTGCAGACACTCCTGTCTTGGCGCAAGAAATGAAGCTTGTACCCTTCGACCATCCTAGCCATGATTTTGACGAAACGATATTTGATGGTGAAGTATATAACATTCTTGATAACGACGATGATGCTCCTACTTCCTATCCTATCGGTCCGGTCTATAATCCAAACGCTTATTACCCAGCAGCAGTCTACGACATTAAAGAGAGGCTCTTTGGAAATGAAGGATATCTGCGTATATCCTTTATCCCCAAGGGGCTAAGCAATATTAACTCTGCCGCAAATAAATATCGTCGACGTGCCTACGTATTATCTATGGGTCGACCAGGGTGTTTGTGTACCACATTATCTCCCCACGCCTTTTCTGAACTACCTAATTTCTATCTCGAACACGATTGGGGTGGCAAAACAAAGAAAGAGACCCTGTTCTTCAATACTTTTGCCAGAATAGATGGAGAAGTATTCAACTCTGTAGCCCCAATGGTAATGTTTGGGGACGTTGGTGATGGCAAAGGTTATTATGATTCAGATGGACCCAAAGGAATCGCAAGAACAGGTGGAGACAATGATGGACGGGGACTGATAAATAACGAACCAATACAGACAGACATAGACTACAGTAGGTATTATTTTAGAAACGTTAACTTTCAAATAGATGACCTGGGACAATCTGATGGAAACGAATCCTGGAATACAGAAATATTAAAAGAGTCTATGAGAGACTTGGTTGAAATCTGGATAGAACCGAGCTTGTATAGAGAATTTGACGACAGAGCACTATCCGATACGGACTCCATGTGGACCGTTCATGCTGCTGTCTCAGACAGAAAAGGTAACTTAATTCTTCATCTATGCGGAGATGTTGTTATCTCTTCAGACCAGGAAGACGACCTCCACGAAGTGGAGCTTTCCGTAAATCTTAATGGGTCTTCATATCTGGCATTCGGAAGATCTGAACTGAAGCTGGTTGGTACATCTACAGTTAATGTTCAAAGTTTTAGTGAAACGAACAATACACTGGTAGTCAGTACGACCCAAGGATTGGCGCCTGGACAACTATTGAAGGTTCCGGGGTACAACGGAGATGAGCCTTACAGAATTAAATCTGTAGTAGGATCTGACGCTATTCAGGTAGCAGAAGATGTCAGCGACGAAACTCCTTCTTCTGCAATAGCTTCTACTGTATACAAGTATGAAGAGAATGGTATCACAGCTATCATCTCTCAGCTCGATGCGAGCGAGAACGAAGCTTATATCATGCAGGTAGGTATTGAAACTGCAATAGACAACTATGAAACTATTATGGATATATTAGATACGGCTCCTGCAACCAAGGGCCAAATCGAAACAGTAAGAGAAGACGGATTAGATCTACTTGATGACGAATTGAAAGCCACCAGAGAAGATGCCGATTATTTAGACAGATTTAAATGTATTAATTCACAGCGCTTTGGTGAATACAGGGTTGATATTAATGAGGGAACTCAATATGTTACTGGAGATGCCGTTGTCTCTCTTGGTTTACCTATCATGGCCTTAAATATGGATGCCGACAACGACATTCTTGATGCTATAGGAGGTGACTCTCCCTTAAGATACAAAAAGCATTTGACAGATGAAAACGTCCAAGACGAAGATGATTATTTGATAGATAGTTCGTGGCTTGATATCACGGGCAAATATCCGATTACCGAGAGCGGTAATGCTCAGCCGGAGGGGAGTTGTATTGCTGCGATGACGTCTTCCTCGTCAGGAGGAGGGCTTGAGCCTGTGCCTTACGATTATATAGGGGCCAGAGGAAGTCTCGACGTTTATATTGGACCAAGAATAATTACAGTTCATTATACGGATGGCACCACTACGAATCATGACGTTGTATGTGTAGATACGTTTGGAGATTCTGAAAGTCCCAAATATCGTGGAGTTAAGATCTTTCTCGAAGACGACCTGACAGACGGGAAGACGCCTGAGTGGTGGGAGGTTGCAGAAACTGATGCGTATAAAGGTTTTAGAAAATACAAAGAAGCTGAGGCGCCTCAATCTACAACAGAACTCTCTCACGCCAGTGGCTTTGACTTTAAATCTATCGTAATAGAAGGTAAGTCTCGAGAAGTTAGAGATCATCTTGCTCATGGATTTACTCTAAAGAATCACAGCGTAATACTTGTAGATAGAGACACAAGAGCCTCGCTAGGCGATGTTCCCGGCACTCCTGAATCTTTTAATGCGGCATTAAGAAGAACGGACGAAGGAAGTTCGGACACCGAAAAGGCCGGATCTAGGCTGGCTTCTCCTGTCTCTTATTTTATGAATAGATCAGAACGTGTCGAGGCGTTAACTCCTATCGAGAAAGACTTCTCAAAGCATGGGAAAAAGAGCGGCACGATCTATCAGTTCGCAGGCGTAGACCTTAAGCATGAAACGGGCGAAACCGACAAACCGGTTGACGGTGAATCTATTAAGACCTTGTTTACTTCAGGCACAAGTGCGTCGGCAGATACATATAATGTGCGTCAGGTTAAAAGCACGGTACGCGACTCTGAACTAAATACTATCCTGGAAAAGGGTGACCGTATTCTAGCATCAGATGTTAATGAGCTCTACAAAGGGGCAGAATGGCTTAAGAGCCATACTCATGAGTTTAAATTTATCCACAAGACAGCGTTTAGTATTTTTGTGGAAAGGTCTTTTGAAAAATCAACAGAAGCAGAGGCTGATCAATAATGAAGGACAACAATAAATGCCTGCCAGAAGTGATGCCTATGATAGAGAATCTTCAGGCAACATATCTCAATATATTGAATATCTACGAGAAGAGAGCTAGCGCAAAGGCCTTGGGGCTTTCTGATTGCCATGTATTTGCTCTAGCCATACTTGAAATGTGCAGAATTAAAGAACTTAAACTAGAGAGCTACCTAAAGACTCGCTATAAAGAATGGCATCCTCATACGGCTTTGTTTATTCTGTATTCTATTATTGATATTGCCATTCCTCTCAAGCTCGGAGTTGTTCCTGCTATCGCGCAATTGTCTGATGTTGCCTATGAATGCTGCAGACAAAAGCAAATAACTGCTGATATTGAATTCATGCACGAAATGTATTCCGGCTATCTAATTATGTTTGCTTGTGATCATGAGCCTATGCTTAAAGATCATCAACGATGGTTTTCTGCCTCTCTCCGTGCTCTTGAACATCTAAAGAAAGCAAGAAGGATAGCAATATTAAATGACATACAGATGCCAGTACAGGAAGCTCTTCTGGATATTATGATTCTAGATATGAACGTCGCCATTCTAGGCCCTAAGATAGATCAAAGATTTTCCTATGGAGCTATCAATCTTTTAACATATAATCATCAGATAAATACCATAAAGTTGAGAGCAGCCTCAGAGCCTATTGCCAAAGCATTGGTAACGAAATATGGTCTCGATAAAACAGACAGCGCAACGGTTACTCCGTGGATTTATAAACCCGATTTATGTATGAAGCTATAATGGAATGCACAGATATTCAAGAACAATTAAACCAGATAATTGATGCTCTACAGGGGAAGATTGAATATCAAACCCCGATAGATATAGAGCTAGAAACGAAGCCTACATTGGTGCAGACGAAGAAATTTGATATTACACCAAAAGGCAATACGTCTGCTATTGATGATTATATTGCTAAACACAATATAACCAGAGATATGGTAGTGGGAGTGACACATGAGCGTCGTACGGATGGGGTTCTTACGATTATTCTCATGTGGGGACCAGCCAATCCTATTCTTATCGCAGGCCCTCCAGGCGCCGATGGCCCTGCCGGCCTTCCGGGACGAGACGGTCCTCCAGGTCCTCCTTGTGTGCAACCTCGGTGCAGGGATTGTGAATGACAAGTTCCAGTAGTTCTGAAGAATGTAATTGCCTAGATTTACAGGCTAAGATCGATGAGCTGAAAGAGCTATTACAGGGGAGACATGTTTGGAATACGCCTCTCTATGAGACTCCTCCCAATCCGGTTTTGATCAAAGTTAAGAAGTGGGATTATGTTCCAAAAGCGAACTTCAGTCCCGTAGAAGATTATATCCAGAAGCACAACATCACCCCCGATCAGATCATAGATTTATTTGAGGATACGAGAAACGATGGAGTGATTTCTGCCGTGCTTTTTTGGGGTCCTCCTCAACCAGAAACTTATGTGGCACCTGCTGGGCCTGACGGAAATCAGGGGCCAGCCGGAGAAGATGGACAAAGAGGTCCGTTCCAAGAACCATGGCCATGTCCAGAATGTGAGCCCTGCTCTTCTTCTGCGCATCAGCCAACTTCGTCTGGTGCAGCGCCTGGTTCTGGTTCGTTGTCTACTTCTGAAACTTCAGAATCAAGTGAAAGTAGTGAATCGGAATCTTCTGAATCATCTAGCTCGGAGTCCAGCTCAAGCTCTGAATCGTCCAGCTCCAGTGAATCAAGTAGCTCAGAGTCCAGCTCAAGCTCTGAGTCGTCCAGCTCCAGTGAATCAAGTAGCTCAGAGTCCAGCTCAAGCTCTGAGTCGTCCAGCTCCAGTGAATCATCTAGCTCGGAGTCCAGCTCAAGCTCTGAGTCATCCAGCTCCAGTGAATCAAGTAGCTCAGAGTCCAGCTCAAGCTCTGAGTCATCCAGCTCCAGTGAATCAAGTAGCTCAGAGTCCAGCTCAAGCTCTGAGTCGTCCAGCTCCAGTGAATCATCTAGCTCGGAGTCCAGCTCAAGCTCTGAATCGTCCAGCTCCAGTGAATCAAGCTCTAGTTCTGAATCCAGCAGTTCGTCAGAGTCTAGTAGTTCAGAATCCAGTTTAAGCTCTGAATCTTCATCCAGCTCTGAGTCAAGTGGTAGCTCAGAGTCGTCTTCTTCAGAATCTAGTTCAAGCGAATCAAGCAGTTCTGAATCTAGCTCATCAGAGTCATCAAGCTCAGAGTCGAGTAGCTCCTCAGAATCGAGTAGTTCGGAGTCGAGTAGTTCGTCTGAATCTTCTAGTTCGGAATCTTCCAGCTCTAGTGAATCCAGTTCATCGGAATCTAGTTCTTCAGAATCCAGCAGTAGTGTTGTAGAAGCGTGCGCCCAATGTGTAACAGATTTCAATAGTACGAATTATGATAATAATTCTCTTGAACGTTTTGAGAATACAGATTGCTATAGTCTATCTTATTCTTATGGAGATTCTTTTGCTGACGATTATCCTCCCACAGTATATGGCTATGGTACATGGTATCAAGACTGCTGGGTTGAAGATGATCTCGGGAAAAAGTGCTATAACAGTAATCAATATCCATGTCCAGAACAAAATGGGTCTGAATATGAAGAATATCCACCAACTCAAAAGTATTGGTATGATTCGGAGCATGATTGTCTATACTTTACAAACTTTGAGCCAGATGGTTCCGGCGTGTCTGTCTATGCAATGCCGGGAGGAAGCGCTTCTGACGTAGAAACTCAGGCAGACATAGACGCTCTGGTCCTTAATGAGGATTATTGTGATACCGGACAAACAACAACATTAGACGGGCCGACACATGATTGCGGCGAAGTAGACGATTGTGCCGAAGATAAATTATGTGATACCGAATTGGAAGGAAGTAGCTATATAGATTATCAGGGTTATGTTTTAGCAGATCTAGTAGACAGCACCGGATCTGATACCAATCAAGATGAATATGGTTATGCCTTTGATCCTATGGATGACTGGTCTGCCGATCAGGGGCGTTATTGCACCATATTTGTCAGCGATTATACCGATGATTGTGCCTTTATTATTATGGATCTTTCTGGTGGGATTTATTGGAAATATTATGAGCCAACATGGGCGGGATTCGCTTCGTGTGCCTATTATTATCCGAACTATATTGGATGTTGTGATTATTTGTGGGCAGATCCCGACGTATCTCCTCGTCCAACCAAGCTTGTTGCAGATGGAGTGACGCCACAGGCGCTTAATATCTATGGAAATAATTGCGATACTGCGTGGACAGATTGTGGCGGAGACACGTCGATTATACCTCTTGATGTAAGTGATTGTAGTCCTGAAACCTTTAGGATTTGTCAAGATTATTTCAATGGGACCGGATTCGACGAATATTCTCTTCCAAGTTCTTCGAGTTCTGGATCAAGGACTCATGGTCCCATTAATGCTACAGATGGAAGTACCAGTACATTCTGGAGAGCCTTAGATGATACTAATCCATGGATTGGAATAGACCTTGGTTCTGCTCAAAAGGTATTGAGTGTTACAATTGCTCAGGAATATGACACTGGAAGCAATAGTACCTCGTCTATTGATTTAGAATATAGCGACAATGCAATAGATTGGAGTACGGCTAAGTCGGGACTTGTGCCGGAATGTTTTTATTGCGAACAGGCAGGAGGACATACAAAGGCATTTATGGCAGACACCCCCGATGTAGGATCTCATAGATATTGGAGAATTATCACGAGTGATTCAATATATTGGGAAGTAGAAGAATTTAAAGTTGCCGGATGTGTGGTTAGTTAAGCGAAACATACCCATTGGCAAAAGCAAGTTTAACGATATAATAGAAAGAGTATTAGAGATATAATTTACACACAGTGAATCAACCGAGGAAATCCCATGGTAATGACTAATTCACAACTTGAACAAAGCGTCCTTGAGCTTCAAGATGCGATCATAAACAGGCCTACTACCCAGGAAATGCTTGATGCTCTTGCTCGGGTAGGAGGTGTGCAGAATACGGGAGACGTGACAGACGATGAGCCGATTACGAATGCACGCATTCAGGCTATTGAATCCGCCCTTACTGATGCGCTGACAAAGCTATTGGCACTTACCACAAATCTTAACGATACTATCATAGAAGCCATAAATGACGGGGCGATTACTGCGGACGATATTGTCGATGGCGCGACTAATGTAATAATGCTATTAACAGAGCGCAATGATATTGACGCATTGCAAACTGCCATATCTGCTCTTAATGACTCATTAGATGAAGTCATTTCTGATATAGAAGATCTTCAATCTACAGATGTTAGTCTTCAGAATCAGATAAATGCGCTCGATCTTAGAATAGACGATCTGGAATTTGAAGGCTCAAGCAAATGGTATGTAGGATCTGGAGAACCAGCAGATGATGTCGGCGAAATCTATGACTTATATTTAGACAATTCTACCGGTGATGTTTATTATAAATTGGCCATGTCCTCTTCTTCGGGAGGGTCAAACTCATGGGTCTATCAGACAAATATTATAGGACCAGCAGGTCCGGTCGGCTCGTCTGGAGCTCAAGGCGTTCAGGGGCCGCAGGGTATCCAGGGCCCACAAGGGATTCAAGGTCCACAGGGTGAAACAGGCTCCTCGGGAGCACAAGGACCGGAAGGCCCGATAGGTCCAACTGGCGCCACCGGCCCCATTGGTTCGTCGGGCGCTGATGGTCAAGATGGCCTTGACGGAGCAGACGGGCAGCGAGGTACGTTGTGGTATGTGGGAACGGGTGCTCCTACAGATGATATTGGTATTGCCCAAGATTTGTACCTTGACAGGGATACTGGTGATATCTATGAAAGAATTCTAGCCAGTTCATCTAGCGCAGGAGACGACCCTGGAGCTTGGATTTATTCTGGAAACATCAAGGGCCCTCAAGGTATCCAAGGCATTCAGGGGCCACAAGGCATACAAGGGATTCAGGGAATACAGGGAGAAACAGGCCCAACAGGATCTTCGGGCGCAGATGGAGCAACGGGACCGCAAGGTCCTATCGGTTTAACCGGTTCTTCGGGAGCACAAGGCATACAGGGCGAAACCGGACCTCAAGGACCAATAGGTATCACAGGATCGTCTGGAGCTGATGGAGCTGATGGAGCTGATGGAGCTGATGGAACATATTGGTATACCGATTATGGTGTTCCCGACGATACCTTTGGCAGAGTTGGAGATCTTTATTTTGATACAAGTAATGGTGATGT
>Ga0272441_10000501_pt1 | contig 88931 bp, 155 predicted proteins | sample SSMProp6N_FD_193582 | JGI IMG/M metagenome (GOLD analysis project Ga0272441, IMG submission 193582) | Marine sediment archaeal communities from Little Sippewissett salt marsh, Falmouth, MA, United States - SSM-Prop-6N | ecosystem: Environmental > Aquatic > Marine > Wetlands > Sediment ... | reverse complement strand
GCCGTTGGCTGAGATATGGGCTGAGGTGGCTGTGAGAGTGGCCAGGGGTGAGGAGGTGGAGGAGCCGGCGAAGTATGCCTACAAGAATCCTAATCTTGGAGTTTATCATATAGTGGAGTGATTGAATTAGAAGATCATTTAAAGGAGTGAGTGTGGTGGTTGTAATTGGGTATGGGCATGTGGTGAAGGAGAAGGGCAAATTGGCTGCCGCTGTGAGGCAATTCTTGAGGGGGAATGGGAGGTTGGCTTATTCTGTAGAGGAATTGAGAGAAGAGTTTGGAGAGGAGGTAGATGAGAAGTTGGTGTGGGATATGTGGGCGTTAGGAATGGTGGAGGCGTATGAGAGGGATGGTGTGGCGTATTGGGGATGGGGATCGAGGAAAAAGGAGCGATGGAACGATGGGCTGTGATTGGTCATATAATAGACAGACCGATAAATTTTCACTCTGGGACGGTAGGCCGGAGATAAAAATGATTCTCGATGGAACCGAGATTGAGGAAATGGTGAGAGTCAGAAGATTAGAAGTATCTCCACTTGCCGTATTATTCAATAGGAATAAAGCAAACGAAGTTGGTGATTGAAATGAAGCGAAATGGAATAGAAATAGACTTCAAGAGTGTGTATGATGATGCAAAGATTATATGGGTTCGGGTATATAAGAAGGCCGGATATATATTAAGACGGGAAGCGACCTTTGGCATAACCTTAACCGTTGCATATAACCTCAAGGGGGAATACATTGGTGATTCCCGTTGGGCCTATCGCCTTTGGCATAGGTGGGGTATCAGGCCGGAAAAGAGGCCAGGGAGTAAGGTTTGTAGCATAGGCTATTCCGAAAAGGATGGTAAATGGTATGGATGGAGCCACCGAGCCATACATGGATTTACGGTGGGCGATGTTGCCAAAGAAGGTGACTGTGTGACCACATCGGGCTACACAGATGAGTATCTTGCAGACCACCCCGAAGATGATGTATCATTACCAGTTGGGTTTACTGCAAGAACTATGGATGATGCCAAGACAATGGCAATAGCGTTTGCCGACTCCGTTAGTTAATCAAGGAACGGTGATACGGATGTATGTGTGGTTGACCTGGAACCTGAGATGGTGTGGTGATGATTCATTGAGAGAAGTAAAGCGGGTATTTACAAAAAAGGATCGGGCGTTGGATTATGTGGATATGATGAATGGGAACGCAAAAGCAAACGGGATAAACTCTCGGTGGTATGTCGAGGCAAAACGAGTATCAACGGCGTAATTGAGTAACAAAGAAAGGTGATATCATGGTAAAGGGGAAAAGGAAACATGATAGTCCACCAACTGTGCACTTCACACCGTTTGTGCCTGATGAGGAAGGTGTTAGGGCGCAGGCGTATTGTAAAGTGGTAACGAAGCGTTACACTGGGATAGTGAGTGAGGTTAATTGCGGTAACTGTTTAAAGATCATAGAGAGTGATTTGGAGAAGGCTAAGATCAATAGGATGAGGATTTGAGTAATAGGAGGGAAAAATTTGGCTGATATTGAGTGTAGTCGTTGTGGAATGATACTGGATGAGGCAGATGCGGGCACGGTATGTAGGGGCGGGAGTGAGTATTATAAGCAGTGTCCAAACTGTGGGAGTACGGAGTTTGTGGACCAATGATTTGTCCTGTGTGTGGTAAGGAGATGGTGCGTGGGGCACTTATAACTTATCATTGTAAGGATTGCCGTGTTTCATTGGCATATAATGCAACGCATAGGCGAGTATTTAGAGCAATGATGTCCTGGAGAGAATAAATGTACTGTCCGCATTGTAAGAAGGAATTGGAGATATGGGAAACAGCACAGATATAAAAGGATCATAGAATTACGTGCAAATTAAGATATGAGGGAATATGAATGAGAATGTGGGGCGTAGATCCGAAAGTGTTGTGCGATGTGCATTTGCGCGGTGAACATGTGGAGATGCATATGTTTGTCGGTACGATTCGACAGAGGAAGAGTATCGATGGATACATAGAGAATGGCCTTATTGATACTGATAAGATAAAGAGGCGCCATGATATTTTAGCTGAAGAGATGATACTGAGGGGCATGAATCATGAGAGTCCCTTAGAGTATGAGGATAAGTTGAATGTGCAGAGTATTGATGTTGAGGAGAACTTGAAAGAGTTGGCGAGGCGCTGTATTGACTGCAGGGATTTGCAACAGGATGTTTAGGATATTTTGAGGAGGTCTTTATTACGATATATGAAAATATAATCATATGCACGGCAAGACGGCTTCCATTACAGAGAGGACCTCGTAGTGACGTCCTCACAGTAAGTCCATATCATATCATAGTAGAGAATACTATTGACGAGCGGAGTGAGCAGCCAGAAGTGGTGAAAGCATGATAGATGCGAATAGGATTTCAGAGATCATGAAAGATGTACTGTATACTAAGGAGGAGTTAGTTGGGATGAAGCCCAGAGAGATGTGGAGAATGTTCCCGGGTGGGATGCCATATGTCTCGATTAATGTAAGTGATAGTACATAAGGTATGTACCAGAGGTGAACAAAAATGTCGGATAAAAAGACAGAAGTTACTCTGAGCTTGGACAAAACGACTAAGCGAATGTATAGGTTCAAGGAGGATGGCGATGAGAATCTCGTCGGTACTCTTTACGTGAACCAGAATGCATTCGAAGGTGAACCGAAGAAGATCAAGGTCACCTTTGAAACGGTCGAGTGAGTCTATGGCTCTGAGGGACTACTGGATAGTACGGGTGAGGAAAGAGGACTCCGAGAAGTTCCAGACTTTCTACACGACAAGTAAGAATAAGATCCAAAGCATGAGGGATGGTGGCTTCAGCATGAAGACCATATGTCACTTTAAAGCTGCGGTTCTTACTGGTATGGATCTGAGCCCACTGCCGAGTGCAGAGTTCTTCGAACCCGTATATAAGAAGAAGTGACAGAGAATGAAAAACATAGAGAGGGTGGGTAAAGTGGTAGAGATACTGCTCCATCCTCTCGCCCTCTGTGATGGTGTGGGGGTTGTGCGCACATGGGCGGTTCGGCTGACCCATGGTATTATCCTCTCTTCTCAAGTACCCCTGCACCACGGAAAAGGGTAAGGTGAATAGATGAGTGAATTGACGAGATGTAATTATTGTGATATGAAGATGATAAAGGCTAAGGCTAAGAAGGATGGTGCGAGAGTGTATACTCGTCCGTCTGATTTTTGCTTAGGTGGATTTAATGTATATGTTGTGCCGAAAGGTGAGACGTTAGATACTACTGATCCTGATGATGGGGGCAAGCACTGGGTGGCGTGGATGATGAGTATTCCTGATACATGTTGTTGTTAAAGGAGGTAGAGTATGAACTATAAGGAAATGAGTATACCGGAATTAAAGAAAGCACTCCATGAAACGAAGACACCAGCAAACTGTTTTCGTATCAAGAAGGAGATAACTGAACGAACAGGCGGCGTTGGGTTTGATTGCCCGAAGTGTGGGAAGGTTGTACTTTTGAATGGTTTGAGGGAGGGCGTGTATGGTCATCCGGGATGTACGCCGCACGCAAAGCACTTGATGGATGAACTTGGCGCCAAGGGCATCATTGATTGGGAAAGGATGAAGGAGGAGTGGAGGGACAGTGGGACGTATGAAGAGTGGATGAATTTGATTGAGAAGGCTGCCGAAAAGGTGGCTGTGTATTGGATGTGTGACGGTTGCGAGGAGCATCGTGAGAGCGGTGATTGTGAACCGTATATGGATTGGAATGACTTAGATTAGGAGGGTATTGATTGGGACGAAGGAGAATAAGGGGAATGCAATTCGGCAACGCAGATGCGGATTGTGTGTACCGGAATCAGCATACTGGCAAATGTGACAAAGGATATATCTTTTGTGCGCCTGATTGCCCAGAGAAGAAGACTGAAGCCGAGTTGAAGGCAGAGTCTGAACATGCCTGTAAGCATAAGCGAATTCCATAGCAGAAAAGTTGCCATAGTGAGTAAACGATTGGGCAGGAATCAAGAAGTGATTCTTGGGTTCCTGGTCATGGAGGATAGGGCATTTACCACTAAGGAGATACAGGAAGGCACTGCGATCGATTACATTGGCGCAGTTACGGCGGCACTAAAGTCGTTGCATAGTAGGGGATTGGTCAGAAAGAAGATGATTGATGGGATCACGTATTGGAAGGGTGTGAGGGAGAAAATTGAACAGTATTTACAACAGTGTCAAGTTAGTGAGGAGAATAGTGAAGGAGAACAAAGGGATATCGCATCCGGAGTTGAGGCGCAGGCTGGAGGAGATGGGCCTGTTCCGTTATCATGCGACGAAGGCGATACAGATAGCGACGAGAAATAAGATTGTCGTTGCATACAGGTCTAAGAGGACAGGAAAAGGGCCTAAGTACGTTCGTAGATATGTGCTGAGGCGGGAGTACGGTGAATCCTAGATGGTGTGTTGGGAGTGTGTTGGTGTTGGCGATGGTGCTACTCTGGGAGACGGAGAGATGGGAGTTTGCAGCGTTTATTGTGATTGTGTTGTTTTTGTTTGGAGTATTCTTTTTAAATCCGTTTGATAAGATGCCTAAAGATGAGGTAAGAAGACCACCGAAAAATATATGGGAGTGAAGAAATTGACGAGAGAATGGTACGTGACTACGGTCGTAGAGAGCGTGGTCATGGGTGAAAGTGAGAGCTTTGCTGAAGGTACGGTTAAGATTGATGGGCAGGTAGTGAGGTGGCGGGCGAATTTGCAGAATGGGTTTGTTAGGTTTGAGCAACCGTTTCAGCGCCATGTCGATGTTAAGGATGTGAAGAGGGTGGTATTAGGGACTATTGGCTTGGTGAATCTGCCTAAGACGAAGACCGATACTGTGTATGAGATTTAAATGATTTGGGGATGGGCTGATGGGCATTAGACAAGAGTGCTTTACGTGTGCTTGGTTAGAAGAGCGTGAAGATTATGAGTTTGGGATAGTTAGACGGGTGTGTAGGTGTAAGGATATGAGGGGTAGGGTGTTGCATCCGTGTGAAGGTTGTCCGTATCATAAAAGGAGGTATGTAGGTGGGATTACCGTTCCAGACCTTGAAGAATGAGATGACGAAGTTATGTGGTCGGCAAGTGAGTGAGGCCACTGTGATAGAGATGAAGAAGCATTTGGATGAGATCCTTGAAGGGAGCTGTCATGAGGCTACAATAAGAACAATTGATGCTAGGAAGAAGAGAGTGAGCGTAGTGACAATGAAAAGTGTATTGAGTGTAATGGGGGTGACAGATGTTGCCATTAGATTCAGAGAACTTCGAAGATGCAGGAAAAAGACCTAAGCGAAAAGTTATACAGCATAATGTATTGAGAGTACTTTACGCGAACCAAGATAAGGCGCTCAGCTCCAAGGAGTTAGAGTCAATACTGAAGGTAAGGCGCCAAGGTGTTCATCAAGGGCTTAGAGCCTTAGAGCAGAAAGGGTATGTCGAGAGGGGGATGTTGGAGGGGGAGAAAAGGAATACCTACTATGCTACCATCACAGCGAAAGGTGTGAGATATGTCGAAAAAAGACAACTCTGTGGACAAAGATACTGCGTGCTTAACACGCAAACAGGTGCCGAAGGAGAAGAAGGTTCAAGTGTATCGGACACTGAAGCAACTTCTGAAGATGACGAAGGGTGAGCAAGTGTATACGATTCATGAGCTTGCAGAAGAGACGAATATGTTTCCTGTGGAGGCTGAAGATGCAATACGCGAGTTGCATTCAGAAGGGAAAGTCAGAGCTTTCTGGTATAAGGGAGATATATACGTGAAGGTGAAGGATAATGATCCTAATGTGTTGCTTTCCAAGGTGAATGCGATTAGTGAATGCGATTGTGAGAATTGCAGGCGGAATCGTGAGCAAGCACAAGAGGAAGAACAAGGGCAGGTGGGTAAGGAGGATAGTAGAGTTGGTGAAGACGGTATGTATGCGTAAGTGTTCGGCTACTACAGTCCGAATGTGAATAAATAAGTTGAGCGAGAGTCAGCAACGTATATATATCTGGATTGGTATTTGAAAACTGTCAAGAACATCGGAATGAAGAACAAGCGAACTGGGTTAGGGATTAAGACCGAGTGTGATGTGTTAGGATTCCGATGATCAAGACGAAGGAAAAACACAAAGAGGTGAAAGAAGCATGCCCATAGCAGCAACAGACTTCGAAAAGGGAAAGACACCGACCAGCGAGAGGGGCTCCAACGTGAAGCCTAAGGTGGAGAAGTTTCTCCAGGAGAACAGCGATAAGGCGTACTCCACGAAGGAGATCTTCGAGGAGATTGGTGCCAACTCAAAGGCAACCGTGAACACCGCAGTCCGCAAGCTCGAGGAGCAGAGCAAAGTTAGGCGGCTCATGGTTGATGGCATCATCTACAACCGCTGGGTTGAGGGTGCAGCCCTTTCCGAAGATGAGTCTGAGGAAGAGGAAGCCGAAGAAGAGGATGAAGAGGAAGACGACGAGGACCTTGAAGAAGACTAATCGTCTGACTCAGAGATCCTGTAGGTAGGGGCAAGTGGTTTGACGACTACTTGTCTCTACCGTTATATTTTTTTACAGAGGTGTAAGGCATGAGTGAAAAGGCTAAATTGTTCAAGGTTAGAGATGGCAATGAGGATGTTACTACTCACTGGGAAGGGGTAGAAGGTAACAAGCCTCTGATTGAGATTGCGTTGGAACACATGATTATGAAGGGGTGTGAGGGGTGCGATGAGAGTGGTATTGATGAGAAGGCGCTCCGTTATATGTATATGTTGAGGAGACATTATAGGATTGTGATCACTAGTACGAGGAGCAAAGATCAAAGGAACAACGTGATGGGGTGGTTGCTGAGTTATAAGGTTCCTTTCGATGAGTTAAGGTTAGGGATGCCGGATGCGGTATTTAAGTTGGGGCCGCGGAATGTTGAGCATAGGGGCTGGGCCGAGACTTTGAGGCGAGTTGCTGTGCGAGAAGAGGGTGGGTTGTTTGGTCAGTGTCCAGAGTGTGGGAGTATGTTGGTGGGGACTTATACGAGTAAGCAGAAGAAGCAGATAAGGTATTGTAGAGATTGCGATTGGGAGGAAGGCAGAAATGAAGGGAATATTCGGAAGAAGGAAAAGGATGCAGAAGGAGATAGACGATTTAAGGGAAAAGGTAGAGGCACTGGAAAGAATAAAGCTGCCGAGAAGAAAAAGAGGCAAAGGAATAACGGCAGTGTTATTGGTGAAGGATCGAGTGTTTCTGATAACGAAGGTGGCGACGGTAGAGAATAAGTTCCTGATTGATGTAAAGGGTATAGAGTCTCCTGTAACGATGTTGTTTACATTGGTTGGGCCTGATGGTCATAAGACAGTTATATATAAGTTTGTTAGCTTAGGGCATCCGGAGGAGTTTGATGAAATTCGAAGAAGCGTCCGAGTGTGAGGTCTTAGAGGATAGGGATACTCCGAAGAGAGTGTTAGAGGAGTTTCTGTCTACTGGTGTTAAGGCCGTGAGATTGGATTTAAGGAAGGTGAACTATTCGAGTGTGACGAATTTTGTCAATTCGATGAGGGTTTATATTGGGTATCATAATGTGCCTGTCGTGATGAAGAGGAGAAGGAATTGGTTATATTTGAAGAGGAAGTGAGGGGGGATGGTGAGGGATGGTGAGGGTTGGTGATGTGCTTGATTATGGTTTCGAGTATGGTTTTTTAAGAGGGTTTTATTGTAGAGATTGTGAGGAGTGGTTTTATACGATGGAGGGTCCGAGGCCGAGGTTTTGTCCAGTTTGTAGAGGGCAAAGGTTGGCGTGTTCGGCCGAAGTTGATATGGATAAGTTAAACGGAGGTAAGAGCAATGGTTAAGTGTGCAATGTGTGAGAGCGAGATGCAAGCTGTGTATACTGGTGTGGGGTCAGAGGTGATGGGGATCAAAGTATGTAGGCGATGTAGAGTGATACATTCGCCTGGATGGAGTAGTATTGATTCGCAGGAGTGAGATGTATGAGTAGGAATAGGCTTGAGTTGTTGCAAGGAATTGGGAATCGCTATCATATGATGCAGTATAATCGATGTGATTGTCCTGCTTGTTGTGAGAGGAGAGCTGAGGCCAGGAATGATATGGCGGAGTTTCAAGGGGATCCCAATGGGTATGAGAGATATAGGAAAGCGAGAGAGAATGCATTTAGGGCGCGATTCCATGATTGAAGAGTGTGGGCTTTGTGGTAAGGAGATACCGATAACGCGGAGGATACTGTAGGAGTTGTAGGGAGGAGTTGTATGGCTGAACCAGCTTATGTGCCAGGAGATGCGACAGTAGATAGTGCTGTTGATGAGGTGTTGGCGTTTGTGAATATGGTGTTGGCAGAGAATGATGTGAGTATTTACTTTTCTGTGGCGCCGACGCAGTTGGGGCATCATGTGATTTGGAATGAAGATGGACCACTAACTAATGATAGATGTTGAATAGAATAGGTGAAAGTATGAACGAAGAACAAATGCAGTTAACGGCGGATATGGCAATGGAAGCAACGAATGCGGATTCATGGTTCATGGATCTTAGTCCCTTTGCTAAGATACATTTGTATCGAAAGTATAAGGGCAAGAACTTGGATGGTAGGGCAAGGCGATATTTGGTGGAGTTGAATGTCTGATGGCGGTGGATATATGAAATGTTTTATATGTTTGCAGACAGACGTGAAAGTGATGGGAACGAAGAAGAATAAGGATGGCCAACGCATTCGTGTCTACCGTTGTGGGTGTTGTGGTAATATGTGGGATGAGAAGCCGAAGAAGGAGAAGTGTCCGGTGTGCGGGAAGATGGGGCCGTTGGATTGCAGTATTACGACACACAAAGGTGGGGATATCAAGAAGAGGAATATGTGTAGAGAGTGTATGGTTAAGGAGAGGAGGAAGGTTTTGACCAATGTTATTAAGTGAGGTGAATTGAATGACGGTTCATATTGGTAGCGTCAAGATGAAGGATATATATAGTAGTGAGTTGAAGGTTGTATGTGGCAGCTGTCATAAACAAATTGTGTTTCGGGCAATGGGCATATGGTTCGGAAAGGTGAAGCGTATTGATTATTGTCCGGAGTGTGGGGAGTATTTTGATGAGAGGACGAAGGTATTCCCATATGGGGTAATACCTAATAGAGAAGAGATTGCAAAAATGAGGCGAGGGGGCAGATTCGCATGAGGTGTGCCATCTGTAGGAGGTCGAAACTCCCTGTTGCCGATTATGAGTTAGATGGAAAGAAGGTTAAGGTTTGTAGAAAGTGCCTGAGGTATTAGTATGAGTATTATGTATTGTTACCGTCACGATAGACATTGGGACAGTGATAAATATGAAAACTGTCCGGAGTGTGAGGAAGAAGAGTGTGAGTGTGAAAACCAATAAGGGCCCGTGGGGTAGTTTGGAATCCTCGGTGCTTTGGGAGCTGGCGCATGTTGGCAATGCTGCGATGTAAAGCATCGTGGAAGTCGTCAGCCAAAATAGTACCGCACAGTCGTTCGAATCGACTCGGGCCCACTACCAGCATTAGATCAGAAAGTTCTAAATACTGTAGAGGACTTTCATGTGAGGTGATACGCCTTGCAAAGGACAGAGTCACAGAGATATGACAAGAGAGTTGGTGACTGGCCACCTATGGCACATTGGCTGAGATCAGTAATATGCCAGGTAGGCTAGTTAGTAATGTTGGTAACCCGAAACTCGACTACTAGGAGGTAGTAAGTTGAAAGTGTTGGTAAGTAAATTAGAACCGGACTTAGTAAAGGAACTGAGAAAGACAGACGAGGATAGAGTCCTCGAGTGCCTGCAAGGGCGATACGCGAAAGACTCGGAGGAGGTGGCGAGGGAGGTAGATCCAGATCATCTGGTAGAAGTTGGAGAGACACAAGCATCAAGTTAATTACGCTCACAGGAAGGTATAAGTAGATGCTCATTATGGTGTGGGGGGGGGGGTGATTGAATGGATTGTGCAAGATGTATGAGAGATAGAAGATATTGTGCTTTGTATTCAGTGTATAAGAAAACCCTAACTGAAGACGAGATAGATAGCCTTGAGTGTCCAGGATATGTGATTCCGTGATAGAGAAATTGGTGTTTCGTACGAGGGAATATGAACAACCTGTTCGTGGGCGGTCTTATGGTTTGTTTGATGATGAAGATATTGAAGGTAGTTTAACGGATTTGCCTTTGTTTGAGAGACAACCTGCTTATGAGATAGATATGATAGGGGTAATTGTAAAGCCTGATAGGCGGAGAATGATTGTTCAAGGTCGGCGGGGTGTGGGTGCAGGGTTAACATCCCGTGCCCAGAGCGATATTGTGATGATGCAGTATCAGGTGTTGTTTAAAGAAGCATTGACTAGGGCGGCCGAAATGTGGAAGAAGGCCAATGAGATTCCAGCTTATAAGGTTGTGGATGAGGCTGAGGAATTGGATCCTACACAAGGTGGAAGTTTTGAGTGTCTGTTCTGTAAGTGTAGGTATGATAACCAGAGAGCAGCTGTAAGGGTAACGTCTCTGAGGGGTGAGTATATGCCGTATGGTGATGTGTGTGGGGAATGTTATTTGAGGTTTATGAGAGTGGTGGACGCTATAGAGACACATGACTTTGAAAATAGTATAATGCGCTATTGGGAGGAAACAAGATGATAGCTAATTGGCATCCGAAGAATTTGGACAGAGTGGTTAGAAAGGTGCTTGAGGCACAGGGCTATGATGTTGATGGTTTGATTCAGAATAAGGATAGTTATTATAAGGTGTATGCAATTCCGAAGAAGGACGGCAGTAAGAGAATGATTACCGCGCCGGATAAGAAAATGAAAGAGGCCCTACGTATAGTTGATGGGGTTCTCCGTGAGGTGGGGCCGTGGCCAAGTCCATTTGCACATGGATTTAAGAAGAATAGGAGTGCGGTAACTAATGCATTGGCCCATACGCACGATGGCAACGTTAAAGTGTTGTTAGCGATGGATATTAGGAACTTCTTCCCCAATATTAGGAAGGATAGGATTGTAGAGTTATATGGAGAGATAGTAGGTGAGTTGTGCACATTTCACGATAGAGCTGGCCAGGGCATACCGACATCGCCCTGGATATCAAACGTCATACTAACCAAAATGGACTACGAAACCTATAACTGGTGCCTGCACCAGAGTCCGAAATTAAGATATACCAGGTATGCGGATGACATCACAATATCAAGTAAGGAAAACTGTGATATGGGCAAAGTGAAAAGTAAAGTTAGGAAGATTATTCGGAAGTATGGTTTCGATATCAAACCCCAGAAGACGCGGATCCAACGGCCGCACCAAAGGATGATGATTACAGGAATTGTGATAAACGAACATATGGGTGTGCCCAAAGTTTATCGCCGAAAGGTTAGGGCCGCTATACATAATTTGAAGTATTCTGTTGAAAAGGATGAAGGTAAAATACAAGAGATACAGGGTAAGATAGCCTGGATACAAGCAGCGAATAAGGAGCAAGGGGTGAAGTTAAAGGGAGACTTAATTGAAGCAATCGCATTCGAACCAACGTTAGATACATCGACTGCATAGATGTGTGTATCGATGAGTGTGGTGGATCGCCATGCTGGAGAGAAGATCTCTTGTCGTATCACTAAAGATATTATGTTATGAGGAGCCAGAAAACCATACTGGTTTTCGGCCTCAGAACATAAACCCTTAGGAGCGATATTAAAGGGCAAGTATTCAGCTGATGCCAAACAGTTGCCCTTTATAAGTAACGTTGGCCATCATAGCCATTAGATACAATTAGTGGGATGTTGCGTCCCGCTTGAAGGAAAGGTAAGGTAGGGGCACAAGGACAGTGTGTGAGCACTGACTGAACCTTATGCCTGCGGCAAAGAAAAAGAAAACAGTGATCACATAGTAATGGTTGATATAATGTGGACGGAAGAAGTTGCTTTAAAGTTTATACAAACAGCAGAGTGCCCTATGGAGCAGACCCGAATTTTAAAGGTCGAGTCAGATTGGGTAAAGATATATAGGGAAGAGAATTTGGAAGAAGGCATTGAGTACACTTTCATAGGTATCTTTCGTACGAAGCGCGATGCAATTAGAGGGTGGCCTGAATTGGAGGATTATATCGCGACACGAACGGTAGATACTAATGAACCATGGAGACTGAAAATATGATAGAGCAATACAACATCGAGAAGCTTGAAAAGGCTGTTCGCGAAGAATGGGAAAAGAAACGTAAGCCTGTTAAGGTGGACAAGATCTATGAGATGATGGATGCCCACAGACAGGTGGAGAAAATGAGGGTGGACAATGATTTGGATACCCTTAATACGAAAGCAAAGGTCCATGTGTCTGTGGTAAAGTTTGTCGAGTACAGAGTCGATACACTTGAAGCAGAGAGGAAGGCCAGAGAGCTGAGATCTGCGGGAAAAGATGGTAAGTTCCCTGATGGACAATATGGGAGGATGCTCGATGACAAAGGGAAGGAAGCCCAGTAGAAAGACGGGCTGGAATCAAGATAGGAAGAATACGGCCTTTGCAAGAATGGCCAATGCCCGGAAAAGGCGCCGAGAAGCGAAGAAGGTTAAAAGCCGAGAGAAAGCGGCCGAACAGAAGGCTCGTAGAGATCGGTTCATTGATACAATTGAATGTCCGAGCTGTGGGGATGTGGATAATTTTATAAGGGTTGCTAGGCCTAGGAAAGGTGAACCTGACAACCCTGGCAATTATTGTTGTCCTAAATGTGCGCAGCGTCTGAGATACAAGAGGGATAAAGATGATAACGTACACGACAGAGATGAAGAAGTGCCCGAAGTGTGAGAAGATAAGGCCAATAAATAATGTGCCTATGAAAGTGGTAGATGGCGAACTTATAGAAGTGAGTGTTGCCAATCCGCCACGGAAACAGAAGTGTCAAGCGTGTGGCCATGAATTCTAGTTCTGGGGCCGATATTGGTCACTGTGATAGTGGCCGCACCTTGGGCGAAGTAGCAAAGAAAGGGGGAATACGTATAGGTGTGAATGCAGGTGCTGAGTGTCCGGAGTGTGGAAGAAAAACAGTGTTTCAAGATATTGTAACACATCTGCATTGGTGTGACCAGTGTGGTTGGGAGGGTTGGTTTAACGGTGATGCGCCGAGGAAGAAAAAGGTAAGATGACAGTCCTAAACCTTTATATACCTAAACGGCAATGTTTAGGGTCGCACCGGAGGTAAGAAGATGCCAGCAAAAGATGTGAATGTAACGAATCCTGAACATTATAGGAAAGCAAAGATAGAGCCCATTGAATTTATAGAGGCGCATGAATTGGGGTTCCATGAAGGGAATGTCATAAAGTATGTGGCTAGGGCTAGATATAAGGGTTCGGAGATTGAGGATTTAAAGAAAGCTAAATGGTACCTGGAGAGAAAGATCTCGCTACTTGAAAAAAGTAAGTAGTGAGGCGGTACCATGGAAAAAGGTTATGAGTTCCTTGTCGATACACGTGAGAAGAAGCCCTTTAGAGATAAAGTTACGAGGATTGTGGGCAAAGAGGACGTTAAGTGGAGATTAACGACGCTGGATACTGATCTGGTGTTACGAAGAGTGAGGCCTAAGCCAACAGAGGATATTGTTGGTTTTGAGAGAAAGAGTGTGAGTGACTTAGTTAATTCTGTCCAGAGTGGGAGGATATTTAAGCAGGTGGCCAGGCAGAAGAAGCTATTCAGGATTAACTTTTTGGTTATTAGCGGCAGTGTGCAAGAGTTTCAGCGGCAGTTACAGTTTAAGAGGAAGAATTTACATGTTAATATGGCGCCGATTTATGGTGCGTTGGCAAGTTTTGCCGTTAAGGAAAGGATCCATGTAATGTGGTTTCCTGATGATAGTACGTTAATTGATGTGGTGTATAGGATATGTACGAAGATATCGGAGGGGAAGTACGACGCAGAGCGGGAGTTGAGCTCCAAGTACCAAATGTGTGTGCCCAGTCGGTCGTTATCGATAGTCCCTGGAGTGACGGAAACAACGGCAACGAGTTTGCTGAATACTTTCGGAAGCTTGAGAGGTATTTGCCTAGCCACGGAGGAGGAGTTACAGTTAGTGGATGGTATAGGGCCGAAAGTGGCAAAAGACCTACACGAGTTTCTAGGAAAGTCATGATAGTGTCAGGTGATCTGAGGTTAACTGGCAAGTTTGGTTTTTCTGAGGAGATTGAGGCGTTAACCTGTGCAAATTGTAGGACGGTATATGTGAATGGATATAGAACGTTGAATTCAGAAACGATACTTCGTGCTATACAGGGAGAAACGTATTTAGAAGAAGAGTGGGATTTATGGGGTTGGAATGAAAGATGTACTTATTGTGGTGAAATGGAATGGGTATCAAGAGACAGGATAGATTGTCCTGCGTTTGACAATGACGTGGATAGGTAGTCAGGTCAAGATTTAGAGTGGCATACTCTTACCTCCCTTGGTTGTGACTACCCCATAAAGGCAGGGATTTCGTGGGCGATCTGATAGAGCTGAATAATGAGTATTTTGAGCAGAGCAATATTGCTCTGGCTCCTAGGTTTAGCCCATTTTTTACGATTAGTGTGTGTTCACATATGGTGAATTTGGCGAATCAGAAAATGGAGTTCGCGATAAGTCAGAATAAGGTTGCAAATTTAAGAGTTCATTTGTTTATGTGCGCGCCGCCAGGACACATGAAGACTGTGTTGTTGAGGAGTTATTTGGATGGTCCGTCGAGTATTTGTGGGTTGGGGAATTTGGATGTTCAGTTTGAAGGTGCAATGACAGAAGCAGGATTTACTGGAACGATAAAGTACATTGATGGAGAACCTCATACTGTTAAGGGCGCAGCCTTTGAACATAGAGAAGGGATAGTGGGGATAGATGAGTTTGCTGTGTTGAGTAATGCGATGAAGCAGGAGCACAGTGTGAATTTGGATAATGCTATGTTGACGGCGTTAGATAGTGGGTTTCTGATTAAGAGATTGGCGCTAGGGAAGATACAGTATATTACGCAGATGACGTTAATGACTGGGAGTCAGCCGTCGAGATTTAGTCTGACTAGTGGATTGGGTAGGAGATTTGTGTTTGTTTATTTTGTTCCTAGTTCTGAAGATAGTAGGAGGATTAAGATAGCGCGAAGACAGGGGAGAAATTCTGTTGTTAGAGAACATACGAAGCAGGAGATCAGCGATACCCTTCGGACTATTGTTGAAAGTTCAATGGAAATAGATGATGTGAGGATAGATAAAAGTGTGTATGATATATTGGATGTGTTGAAGGTTCCACATTATGAGGAAGAGTTATATGAGAGATTGGCAATAGGATATCAGGTCGCAAAGATGGGTGTCTGTGAAGATGTGATTGTTGCGAAGATGGATAGTAGATTGAGGAATATTTTTAGATTAGAACATGAATGGAGAAGTAAGATACAAGAAGGTGCAGATGTTGCACAAGTGTGGACAGTTGTTCAGGAAATGGATGGCTGTGGATTATCGGAGGTGAAGCATAGATTGACGAATATCGGGCTAACGTGGAATGATAGTGGTGAGAAGCTAAACACTCTGCGTAGGCAAGGTAGAATCGATATAGTGAGGGCAGAACAAGAAGGAAAAGGACGACCAAAGCAGATAGTGGTGGTGACGGATGAGTAAGAATACCCGAAAATCACAACAGTCCCGAACTTTTATATACCCTCAAAACTATGTCATTTTGGGAATATCCCGCGAATCGTCTCGGAGGTACTAAATGAACCAAGACGACCAAGAAGGGCCAGATGCCTTCCATGCTGAGTTGTTCAAGAATGGACAATTCACAATGAAGAAGTCAAGACGCGATGATCTCTTAATTGAGCCTGGCGATATTGTCTTTTTCAAAGTAACGAAGGTGTTGAGTCCTTCAGGTAGACAGAAGTACCCAGAACCAACAACGAGGAATGAACTATGAGCCTCGAAGAGAAACTGGACCAAATGGGTGTTAATAAAGACATCCAAACCCAGCTCAAGGAGCTGGCTAGTGCATGCAAAGAGAAACTCGGACTGGATGAGAAAGTCATCCTCAAGGACTTCGATAAGGCCTTGGAGCAGACTAAGAAGTTGTCCGACCTAAATGAAGAGGAGCAACTACAGCGAGCCTTCATGAAGGTTAAGGGTGACTACAAACAGCAGCTCCGGAGCCCAGCGCAGTTCTACGAGGGTGTGGTTCTCGCAGTGGCTGAGCCTTTTGACCTGGTGGGGTATCAGAGGAGGCAAGCTCTCGCAGCTTGGAAACAGGACAAGGACAAGGCGATCGAAGACGGTATCTGTGATGCCGATGGAAGGCCACTGGACACGAAGGAGTTGTTCGGTAAGAGAGCAAACCCCAATTACGGGCAACCGCTCCCGGACCACAGGTATCTCACCAACATGTTTGGTGTCGCAAGACGCCAAGGTGAGAAAGACTGGAAGATCTTCAACATGACGCTGGGAGAAGCCCATGCGTTGATGGAGGTCCCACAGAATATGCCTGTGACCTTCAGGGCCAACGAGCCTGACAGCCAGCCCGACGACGGATCGCTGAAGCTGAATCCTTATAGTGCGATTGAGTTCAAAAAGCTCGATGCCGAGGGATTTGACCTGGAGAGCCTGTACACGAGTGAGCTGCTCAAGAAGTACAGGATAGATCTGAACGACATTCAGGCGGCTCACGCTCGTCTGCAGGGGGATCCTAACAATAGGAGTAGGATGGTCCTTGTGGAGGCAGATGTGTCGTACATGAATACTCAGAGTGAGAGGAGTACCATGTTGGTGCTCGAGGACTCGAGTCTTTCACTGGATGCCGATGGGATCACTGTCTGGGTGCCGAAGCATCTGGAAGGACTGCTGGACTTCGGATCAGGGAGTCGAGTGCTGCTGCTTGGTAGTACACTGGAGATGACAAGAGACGATGGTGTGAGATACGCTATGAACGCCATGGGTTTCTACGCAATCCCCAAGTACAAGATGCCAGCAGACGAGAACCCTAAGACCGCAGTCACGACACGTGATATGCAGCAGGTCAAGTGAACGCCACCATATGGATGAGGGGTAGGGATGGAAAGTAATGGTGGGTCTTGGGCAAATGTGGGTGAGGCTAACGCCGATGATCCCGCTCCCAAGGCGGATTTCACGGACGATAGTGTTCGACAGTGGTTGGCCGAAGGGGCCAAGCATGTTGCGCACAGTGGCGTGAATATGGTGTTGTATGGGCATGATGGAACGGCGAAGACAGGGGCGGCGATGGATTGCCGCAATGAGGCACAGAAGAAGAAGGGTCAGAAGGTTATTATCTTTGATTTAGATGGTAGCGCTGGGCCAATTAAGTCTCATTTTCATGGTGACGATGAGAATATTGTCATCTTTGATCCGTTCATCGTGCACAAAGATGGAAAGATTGACTACGTGACTACGTATAACAAGATATTGGTGACTGTTAGGTATATCGTAGAGAAAGAAGATGAGCTGAAGTTGGCGGCGGTGGTGTTTGATGGTTTGGATACGCTTCTCAAGATCTGCGAATACGTCATGCGGTATCAGGACATGAAGATAGATGCGAATGTCCAGATCAAGGATTCGTGGCAGTGGTCAAAAAGAAATCGACACTACAATACTGTAGTTCATCTGCTGAAGAGAATGAAGTGCGATAAGCTCTATACGACGCATCTGAAGGCCAAGATGAGCTGGAAGAGAGTCGGAGACAAAACAGAATTGGGGGTAGACTCCTATGATCCTGACTGGGAGAAATCAACACCTGGGATGATGTTCCAAAAGGTGATGATGGAGAGAAAGGTGATTGAGGATTCAGTGGAGTTTGTGGCGAGGGTAGAGAAGAGTAAGGGCGCACTTGATCTCGAGGGTGTTGAACATGTGGTGGCTGTTAAGAGGGGCGATACGGTGGAGTGGAGTGGGATACATGCCCTTCTTGAGAGGTTCCGCGGAGTTAAGCCAGAGGGGGCTGATGCGAAAGCTGAAGCCTCTGAGGCTTAACTTATTTTTTTTAGACAGGAGATGACAGAGATGAAATATAAGACGAGATTTGCAGAAAACGGTGAACAGATACTTATGTGGGAGGAGGATGTGGTGAAGGAGTATATTGATGATTGTATTAGGGAGCATCGGTTGGCGAAAGATCCGAGGTCGCAGTATTATTTGGATGCCTATCAGGCGATGAGGATGACTTTGTTTGGTGAGTATTTGCCTAGAGATGATGGAAAGCCAGTGATTCAAAAGATTGAATGACAGAAGATGGCAGGAAGTGTGCCGATGGTTAGGACATTCACGTTGGAAGAGTTTAACATCGCTCTTGCGGTGCTTGATAATGAGCACGACATGGCCATTGTTTATTTGGTTGCCGTGGAGGGGTCATGGGAGTGGCACAAATACAAGAAGGACGGAACCCACACCGAAGCAAAAAATAGAGTTGCCTCGTTAGAGGAAACGATAGAGATGATTACTAAACGGAGGGATGAGAATGTCGGATAACAAACAAATCAATGTAATCGAATTGTATCCAAAGTATGCCGAATGTTCGGTGTGCGGTGAAGAAACACCCCTCGGTCTTTATATGCCCATGTATGAAGGTAAGGTGGTGGATACCGATAAAACAGATGAATGGGCGGGGATGCCCGTTTGTAAAGGATGTTATGAGAGGTTGATGTGAATGTCGGATAACAACCAAAAGTATGACGAGATAGAACAAAAGTTTGAAGAACTTAATGTTCTTATCATCGAACAAGCTGAGAAAGAATCAAATGATGTGGGTAAAAAGGAACCCCACTGGGAACCGCCAGTTGTAACTGAGGTTCGTCGATGGTGCCGGGAGATTCTTGAATCAGCAAATGCGGAGGACTGGGGCGGTTGTATATTATGCGGAGGATAAATCTATGGGAGGAAGATTGATGAAAGTATGCTATTATTGCAAAAAGGTTATCTGGCCTTGGCAGACCAGGACTATTCTCGGAGGAGGAACGCTGCGTGCCCACAGGCTCTGTAGGGACATGCATTGCCTCAACGAATCAAGGACTGCGTTGAAAGTGTTTGAACTGAACCAAAATCCTCCAGATAAGATCACTACGTCGAGGGAGTACATTGATATTGTCGTTGATGTGCCCACCTTGGGTGAGCTCTTGGGTAAGCTCAGGTGTCTCGACAAGTTCGTTTGCATAAGTGAGGCTGACAGGTATGGGTTGCCATCGCTTTGCGAAGATGACTTCGTGCATGGAGACGTGGACGGGAGCGTTTACGGGTACTTTATGGTCCAGAGAACTGTGAACAGTGACAGTATCACTGAGACATGGCTGAGATTCATAGACAACGACTGAGGCCATATGAGACTGAACGAAGGGCGTTGCTTCGCTTGCGATGCCACATGGAGCCGCATACAGGGACTATTCAAACAGATAAGTGCATTACAGGCGGTTGTTGTCACAAGCAACGAGGTGGTTCAACGGGACAAGGAAGAATGGCTGGAAATGATAAGAGAACGTCAATACCTGGTTGACCACATTAGAAAAAACTGTGATTCGTATATTGATGAGGATCATTGTTTACAGTGTATGAATTGTCCCATTGGGGATATGTTGAGAAGGAGAATGGATAAAGGAGGGGTTGAATGAAAAAGGATTGGGTAGAGATAGCAACGAGTATTGAGAGATACGGTAGAGAATCAGCTTGGCTTGATTGGATGGATCATACCTGTAATTTTTGTGATTATTTTAACACTGCTTTTTTTCGTAGCTGTATAAAAGTTTGTCCGGCGTATGAAGGGCATTGTGGTAAAGGAGTGGGCTCAACATATTCCAATTTAGGATATCTATTAAGATGGAGACACAAACGACCTGGGTTCACCACCGAGATCGCCATTCAAAAGGTATGGGAAATTGCGGAGTGGGCGGAAGGGTTCGATAGATCAAACCCAGGGTGGGAGGATGACCAATGACAGGAATAGTTATCTGTCCCGAGTGCGGAGAGCTTGGGAATTTTAGTTATTTTGGAGAAACAGACCCAACTGGTATATCGTGGATGGTGGTACACCATACCAGAGAATATGAAGAACATACTGACATTTTAGGATGCGTTCGAAAACGGGAGATAGTGATACGGCATTTTCATCAACAATCAGATTTAGAGAGACAACCGTGGTATGAAAGCTGGAAAAGGTTTTATGATGATTATAATGAATGCGCCGAAAAGGAGATGATTCAATGACATCAACAGTACGAAAGGAAACTGATAATTCGTTTGACTTGTCGCTTGAAATAGCCGATGACTTTCGGCATTACTCAGATAGATGGGGGCCGAGTAGATTAAAAAAGGTGGAGGATAAGATAAACCATCTTAAAATGATGCTGGTGGAGGAATATGATTATTCGAGGGAATCTTGGGAGGAAGGTAACGATGATAGATGATGGAGAGAAACAAGCCGTGAAAACAACTCCGTATGGCGATGCCGTCATCGCCCTTGGGTTTCAATACGTGAACTGTAGGGATTTTGGCAATCTTCACGATATAAGAGTAGTGGACAAACAAAATGGAGAGAAACAAGACGAATGTGTTGTTGTGAGGAAGAAGTGTTGCCTATGCGGATATTGGAATGGGGACATGCTCATCTGTGAAAAAACGAATGAATGTAAAAATGCCTACCGAAACGCCTGTGGCGAATTTCGATTAGCTAATGCTTTTTTGGTGGGATGAATGTTTGAATGAGTCCTCGAAACCGGCTGAGTGGGGTTTCAAGCCCCCTGTAGAGACTAAAATCCCCCCTGGATTGAAACCTTCTGTGGGAAAGTGCACGGTGGGTGCACTAAATGTGGCCCGCTCTCCGGCGAGTAAGATCTTCGTTCGAACAGTTAGAGGCAGGAGATTGACGTTTGATAGGGATAAGGTTTGGGTACATTGCAGAGGATGTGGAGTGCCTACCATGATTACAGAAAGAGTGTATTGTAGAGATTGTGATCCAGAACAGAAGTATAGGAGCTGATAACGTGGAAGATTGCCAAGATTGCGGAGAGCCAGGAGTAGAGAGAAAGTATTCAAGTGGGCTGATCGGATATCATTGCAACACATGTTGGGTTGATATGATTATGGCTGATAATGTTAGAAAGAGGAGGGGTGTGTAATGGAGTATTATGCGATTGCGCCATTCAAGTATTTACAACATGTGAAGGAGTATGATAACCATATGGTGATTGCTTCTTTCTTGGACAGAGAGGAGTATTGGAAGTTTTATCGGGGGTTGCGGAAAGGAGGGAAGATGATACTGCTTGATAATGGTGCCTTTGAGAAGGGCGTGGCGATGGGTGATGAGGAATATTTGGAGTGGATATCTAAGTTGCAGCCGCAGAGGGTTGTGTTGCCGGATGATATCCATGATGTGAGGAACAGTACCGAAAGAGGGTTAACTTTCCTGAATAAGGCGGAGGCAAGTCTGGGGGAACTGTTTTATAAGATTGACTGGATGGCCGTGTTGCATGGACAGGATATTGAGGCTCTTAACTATGAGTATGCGTTTTATAGTCAGAATGGTGCGATTAGTTTTGGCATTCCGTATATGCATTGGAAGAGTGTGTATCAGAGAGCGACGATCGCAAGACTGATACCTAGGGTGAAGGTATTTAATATACATTATCTGGGATTGAAGAACACTGATGAGATTGGGTTGGCGCCGCCATGTGTGTATAGCTTGGATACGAGTTTTCCGTGGAAGCGGGCACAGGAGAAGAAGAGGCTCGATTGGGAGATGGAAATGAGTGATTTTCAGGTTGAGTTAGCTGTACGGCTGATGGAGAGGCTGAGGAAACATTGTAAGAAGACTGAGAGTGTTAAATATCTGAATGTGTGAATATTGTAAGGAGTTGAGTAACGGATGAGTTACGTTTGGATGAGTGCAGATTACACAGTAGAGGGCAGAGGTGAAAACCGATTCCCAATGGTATATATATTCGGGAGAGATGAAAATGGTGGAAGAGTTAAATGTAAGATTCCGTGGAGTCCATACTTCTACGCACCTGAGCGTGAGGTTTTCGATGAGGGGGATACATTCAGAGCGGTTGATGGAACAATGGTTAAGCGAGTTAATGTGTCATTACCCAGAGATGTGCCCACGGAATCTAAGCGCTACTCTAGGGCTTATGAGGACAAATTGCCCTTCCCGTTGCGAGTGCTCATTGACAAGGAGATCCGAAACGGGTTCGACATTATTGATGGGAGATTGGTGCCTGCGGAAGATCTTGGGCATATCAACATGAAGAAGATGTATTTGGATATTGAGGTAGAGTTAGTGCAGGATGAGAATGGTAAGTGGCCTTTCCCTGAACCTGAGATTGCGCCAAATATGATATTGACCATTACGTGTGCGACCAGTGATATGAGGATTACTGATGATGCGTTTATTGTTGATGAAGATGAGTTGATGGTGTTTAGCTGTACGAATGAGGAAGAAGAGAAGCAGATGTTGCAGGAGTTTATATGGTGGTTTGCTGCGCAGGACGTTGATGTGTTGACGGGGTGGAATTTGATTGGTTTTGATATGACGTACCTTTATAATAGAATGTTGAAACATGGGATAAGTCCCAATGGCATGAGTCCTATGAATTATGTAGAGAGCCACGGTAAGCAGAAGTTTAAGATACTTGGAATGAATGTAATTGATTTGGATAGTTGCTTTAAGAAGTTCTTTCAGGGTAGGACATTTGATAGTTATAAGTTGGATGATATTGCCGCATTGGATGAGTTTGTCGGTTGGGAAGAGACGAAGTTCGATTATGAGAGGTATATGAATAGAGAGAACTTAGAGAAGATTGTGCCTTATAATATGGGCGACGTTAAGAAGATGTTGCTGATTGATAGGAAGTTGGGATTAATTGATACATTTGATGGGATGAGAAGAGTTTGTGGATGTAGACTGGAGGATACTATGTTTACGTCCATGTATGGTGATATTGCGACATTGAGGGAGTTTCATGGGCATTATGTCTTGGGCACGAGAGGCAAGAGTGAAAGGGTCCAGATGGAAGGTGCGTATGTGCACCAGCCTAAGAAGGGAGTACATGATAAGGTCATTATGGTGGATTTCGCTGGTATGTATCCAAACATTATTATGTCATATAACATCTCACCGGAGACGTTGGTTCGTAGCCCGGCTGATCCAGAAGCATACCATAATATCCCTGATGTGCGTGATGCACATTTCAGGAAGGATATTCCAGGCATTGTGCCGAAAATGATTAAGAAGTTGATGGCATTCAGGGGGGAGATCAAAGCTAAGATGAAGCAGTATGATTTTGATGATTCGGAGTATCAGGTATTGGATAAGAGGCAGTATGGTATTAAGCAGATGATAGCGGCGATATTTGGATATTTCGGATTTCCGGGTAGTAGGTTGTATTACCCGGTGATTGCTGGTAGTATTCTTTCGCTTGGGAGAAGTAATATTAAGGCTGTGATTGGTTGGATGGAGGAGAGGGGTTATGAGGTCATTTATGGGGATAGTGTGTCTGGTGATAGTCCTGTAATTGTGAGAAGTGATAAAAGGGTTCATATTGTGCCGATAGAGGATGTTGCCGAATTTAATGGATGTATAAGATCAACTGATATTAATTATGATGAAATATGGACAAAAGATGGGTGGTCACCTATTAAATATGTTAAAAGGCATAAGGTTGATAAGCAAATGTATAGGGTGTGGTATTATGGTGGCGTGGTGGATGTGACTGAAGATCATTCATTGTTTCAGAATGGGAAGCCGATAACGCCGAAGGAATTAAATGAAGGAGATGTGATTGATTTATATAGATTCCCTAAAGTGAAGGGTAGAGAGGATGTGAGTGAAGATCTTGCGTGGTGTTGGGGTGTTTATTTGGCTGAAGGTTCATGGTTAGGGAAAGGGCAGTTTGTGGTGAATGGTGACGAAGATATGTTATATGATTGGGCGAGGAGATGGAAGAGGGTTACTGGGGAGGATGTGCCGGTACGAGATTATGCCGAAAAAAATGGATGTTGGAGAATTACTTGGATTAAGGAACGCAATTTAATAAAGGAATGTTATAGTGGCAGGAGTAAAATAGTTCCTATGCGTGTGTTGAATGGGAATAAGAAGGTAAAGTTAGCGTTCCTGAGAGGTTTCTTTAGAGGTGATGGGGCAGTGGATCAGGGGCCGTATGCCTATGAGTTTGTTAGAATTGATCAGAAGTCTAAATTAATTAGTATGGGATTGACCTATTTGATGAATGAGTTAGGTCAAGAGACAAAAGTAAGAATTCATAAAGGCAAATATATCGGGATGAGATTCAGTAAGCCTGGTGGTTTTAATAAGAAGCATCATAAATTTGTGAATCCTGGGACTATAAGAAAGATCAAAAAGATAGAAAATTGTGATTATGTTTATGATGTTAGTGCCAATGGAACATTCATTTCTGGAATAGTGCCAGTGGTGTTGCATAATACGGATAGCTTATTGATTAAGTTAGATGGTGAGGCGACATTTGAGAGTATGAAGGAGGAAGGGGAAAAGATAGAGGCAGATATTAATGATTTTTTGATTATGAAAGGAATGAAAGAAGGTCAAGCACATCCGGCGGTGATTGAGTATGAGGTGGGGTATAAGAATATATTGTTTAGTGGAAAGAAGAAAAGGTATGCAGGAACGATATTGTATTATAAGGGAAAGCCTGCCGATACTCTTGTCATCAAGGGGTTTGAGGCGAAGAGAAGTGATTCGGCGTTGATCAGTAGAGAGGCGCAGAAAACGACTTTGGATTTGATATTGAGAGGGGGGAGTAAGAAAGATGTCAGAAAGCATGTCTTATCGTTCGTCGAACGAATTCAAGGATTGCCGTACACGGAGTCAGGAATACCTAAGATTTTGCGAAAGCCTTTTGAAGAGTATGAGGGAAGCAGCCGAACCGGGCTGGCACCCATACTGTATTCAAATGCCTATTTGGACAGAGATTACGGAGTTGGAGATAGGTGCATGGTCTTTTATGTTAAGAGATTTCCAGACGGGCTCCCGGGCCATGTCGATGTGTTCGGCGTTATGAAGTCTGTGAATAGGGTTGCTTTGGATGAGGATCAGTTCGAAGAGTGGAGAAGGTATATTGATTGGGAAGTGCAGACGCAGAAAGTGTTGGAGAATAAGTTGGAACCGATACTTGATGCATTCGGAATGAATTTCCGAGAGATAATCACTGGAACTGAGCAAGTGAGCTTGGAGGCATTTATGTGAATCATCAACACAAGATGACATATTGTCCGTATGGTGAAGGTCCTTGTCAGAATTGCCCGTATAAGGGAAACTGTGAAGTTCAAGATAAAAGGAATAAGATACAAAATAAAAAAGCCGCAGAGGTGAGTAACATGGGTGAAGTGAAAGACGAACCGTTGGATAGCTCAACGAGGATACTGTTGAGGAAGCAGTTAGAGGGAGCTTTAGATACTGGAATGGAAGGAAGAGCTGATAGTATTTTGCAACAGCTTCTCCAGAATGATGATTTCATTAGATTCATCAGAGAGCACTACAGTGTGAAGGTGGATCTGAATCGGCCGGATGAGGCTTTCCTTCATCAGGAGAAGAGATACTTCGAAGATAAGTTCGATGACATTGTTCAGCGGAACAACCAATTTACGGACTATGCAAAGGAGAATAATCCGCGGAGGGTGGACATGAGTACGGAGGTATTCATGTGTAGGTTGTCGATTGCGCTGTTCAGAGAGGTTGGGGAGATGACGGATAATATCCCTTGGAAGTGGTGGGGGAGAGGGGTCTGGGAGTTAACTCCTGAGAGGAAGCAGAAGGCGCTCGAGGAGGCGATTGATTTGTTGCACTTTTGGATAGAGTTCTGTAGGTGCATTGGGGCGGATAGTACGGATATATATCGGGCGTATTGTGAGAAGAACGATGAGAATTGGAATCGGTTCAAGGAACAGAAGGGGTGGGATAAGAATAATGAGGAGAATCAAGTGTGAAGTGGCGGTATAGGTGAAAAAGAAGAGGTGGACTGGCATGAAAGAACTTACACCAATGGCAATAGAAATATTGCACGAGCGTTATTTGTCGGACCATGAGACTCCTGAGCAGATGTTTAAGAGAGTTGCAATGGTGGTCTCGAACGTTGAGAAGAATAAGAAGTTAAAGGAGTTATGGTATAAGAAGTTTTTCGACGTGATGGCGAACTTGGACTTTTTGCCCAACTCTCCGACTTTGGCAAATGCGGGGCGCGCGACAGGTCAGTTGGCCGGTTGCTTCGTGCTAAAAGTAGATGATACGATGGACAGTATCATGAATACTATGACTGATATGGCTTTGATACAGAAGAGTGGTGGCGGCACCGGAATGAGTTTCTCTAAGTTGAGGAGAGAGGGTGCCATAGTAAATAGTACTCATGGCACAAGCTCAGGGCCGATTAGTTTTATGAAGATGTATAATGCGGTCACGGATACGGTCAAGCAAGGTGGTATGAGGCGGGGCGCTAACATGGGGATATTGAGGGTGGACCATCCGGATATAATGAAGTTCTGTAAGTGTAAGTCCAAGGAGGGTGAGCTTGCGAACTTTAATATCAGTGTTGCGTTGACTGATGAGTTTATGTCGGCGTTGGAGAAGGGTGCATTGTTCAATTTGATTGATCCTGCAGAGAAGACGGTGGTGGAGACGTTGCCCGCGAAAGAGATATTCGATGCTATAATAGAGGGCGCGTGGCAGAACGGTGAGCCAGGGATAGTCTTTATTGATAGGATAAATGAGAAACATGTCATGGAGGAAGTGATAGAGAGCACTAATCCATGTGGAGAGGAGCCGTTGTTGCCATATGAATCTTGTAACTTAGGTAGTATAAATCTGGCCAATATGATTACGGCAGATGGACAATTTGACGAGGATAAGTTGCAGGAGACTGTGGAGATAGCTGTGAGATTCTTAGATAATGTTGTCGATGCAACGAAGTTCCCGCTCAAAAAGATCGAGGAAAAGACGTTGAGGACCAGGAAAGTGGGATTGGGCGTAATGGGGTGGAGTGACTTTCTTGTAAAGATCGGTGTGGCTTATGATAGTCCACAGGCATTGGAATGGGCCGATATGGTTATGGAGTTGGTGCATACTACAGCATTAGAGACATCTGTAGAGTTGGGCCAGGAGAAAGGCCCCTTTCCAGCGTGGAAGGAATCAAGTTATAAGGAATGGAAGACACCGCCGAGGAATGCAGAGAGGATAACTCTCGCACCGACGGGGACAATCGCTTCGATAGCGAACTGCTCTGGTGGCATTGAGCCGTACTTTAAGTTGTGTTATAATAGGCATATCTTGGATAGCAAGTTCTTTGTAACCAATTATCTGTTAGATGAGTATTTGGACCAGTATGATATTACTTGGGAACAGGTAATGGAGCATGGAGGCACGTTGGCTGATATGAATGTGAGTATTCAGCTGAAGAAGTTGTTTAAGACTGCCACAGAGATCGATCCTCAGGCACATGTGAATATGCAAGCGGCATTCCAAAAGCATACCGATGCGGCGGTCAGCAAGACGATTAATATGCCGAATGAGGCGACCAGGGAGGAGATTGCTGATGTGGTGTTGCAGATATATGAGAAAGGGTGTAAGGGTGTAACTGTGTATCGGGATGGCAGCAGACAGGTGCAGGTGTTGGATACGAGGACAGAGTGGCCAATAGAGAGACCTGCTAGGTTGATAGCGGCGAGCCATAAGGATAAAACCGGTTGTGGCAATATCTTTGTGGATGTGGCAATGATTGGGAAGCGGCCGTATGAGGTTAAGACTCATATAGGTAAGGCTGGTGGGTGTGAGAATGCGTTCGCTGAGGCGTTATGTAGGGTGGTGAGTGTTGCGTTGAGGTATAATACGCCGGCTGAAGAGATCGTGGCACAGTTAAGAGGGATTAGATGTCCTAGTGCGTTGCCAGCGCAGGTGCCGAAGTTAAGTTGTCCTGATGTGATAGGGCAGAAGATTGAGGAAGAAATGAAAGGTAAAGCTGGGGCGGCGGAACCTGGAAAGAAGCGAAATACATGTACGTGTGGGGGTGAGGTGGTATTTAGTATGGGGTGTTTCATGTGTTTGAAGTGTGGTATGGAGCAGTGTGGTGGTTGAATGTTGGATAGGGATCAAGTGCAAAAGTTACTTGTAAGTGTTAAAGAGTTAAAGGGCGGCTATTACAAAGGGTATAGAGATGCACTTTGTGATGTTTTAGAGGTGCCCAAAGATGAACAGAAGGACGTATGAATATGCAAGGAGAACCAAGAGCAAGACAACCTGGTGGCACCGGAGAAGGACCCGGTGGCGTTTGTAAGTGTGAAAGATGCGGACATGCCATGGACCATAGCACTGGAAAACCATGCAATCAGACAAAGTGTCCTGAATGTGGGGGATCGATGATAAGAGTGTAGGTGGGTTTGGGGGTCGATAGATCGGCCCCTTCTTTTTTCTGGAAAGTGAATTAAAGAAATTTTGGGGAGATGATGATGATGATGTATGAGAGGAAGTCAAAACCGAGGAGAAGAAAGATAGGAAAAAGAAAGTTGATAATCTGTTCGAAGTGTCAATCTAAGGAGTTTATCACTATTAAGGATGGTGATAATAGGGTTCGTGTATGTAAGAAGTGCATGACTAAGGTATAGGTGAAAGGATGAATGGAGAGTTAAATAAGTTGTTTCAAGCCTGTGTGGATAAGTGGGGTGCGGAATTGCAGCAGGTTAAGGCTATTGAGGAAATGAGTGAATTGCAGAAGGAGTTATGTAAGGATCTTATTGGGGAGGGGGATAGGATGAATATAGCTGAGGAGTTGGCCGATGTGGCACTGATGATTGCACAGATACGTTATCAGATGGGGTTACAAGAAGAGTATGAGATGTGGTTTAAGCGAAAACTTGAAAGATTGCAAAATATATTACAGGAGGAATAGAATGGGCTTACTGAAATGGAGATGTTCGAATCCAGGATGTAGATATGTGAATAACACTGTCACCTTTGAGGATAGTGCTATGGTGAATGTGACTTGTACATTCTGTGGGAAGGATCAAGTGGTAGAGAGGAGGGGTAAGACTGATACTTTACACTTCGGAGCGAGGCGAGTAGCATGAATGACTGGGGTTTTAATACATATGATGAAGCGGATGCAGCGGCGGAAGCTGAAGCAATGATGCAAGCGGAGGCGGATGCAGCAGCGGAGGCGGAAATGGCGGAAGCTGAGGCGGAAATGGCACAATATGATGGGGAGGCGGAAGCGGCGGAAGCTGAGGCATCTCGGAGCTTCTCAAAGGATGAACATATAAAAGTTGACGTTGAGCAAGAGATCAAAGAACTGCAACGGCATGTAGAGGCGTTACACGCAAATGAGGAAGATATACCTCGAAAGTACACTGAAGATGAAGTGTTGTCGAGTAGATTAGAGGAGGCTGGGACAGCGGCCAAGGACTTTGGCAATAAACTGAAGGCCGTGTCATATGATATGTCGGCAGTTGCAAATCAGATAACTGCACTGGCTTGGACTTCATTGTGGAGTGAGTATTTAGTATGGAAGCAAGGAAGACCTCCTAGAGGTCCTGTAGACGTCTCGCGTATAAAAGAAGACGTCAAAGAACTCGAACCAATATATCTATAAGATTACTGTCAAGACTACCAGGAGATGTCAAAATGTCATGGGACTTTGAAAATGGAGACAAAGGATACGTTGCAGATGATCATGCAATGTTTATCGAGATACTGAGTGACTATCTAACGGATCAAGAACTGTTGGATAAGGTTTCGGCCGTGTATAAGGAGCATTGGCCGAAGATTAGTCAGATGCAGGCAAGTAGCTCTGGGAAATACCACCATTGGACTGAGCAAACAGTACCTTATGGACTGTTGAATCATGTGATAAGGGGAATGTATTTCTGCGAACATCTCAGTATCGAAGAAGCTGGGTTTACGCGAAAGAAGAGTGATAAGAAGAGTGAGGCCAAATTTCAGAGGCTAAAGAATAACAGGTTAGCGGCGATGGCGGTGCATGACTTTGGCAAAATGAAAGTGCCGCACATTGGGCACGGGGTGTATGTGCATCCGTATCTGAAGCCTCATGGTTTCGATAAGAAGATCCGACTGATGGCCCAGAATCACATGCATAACTGGACAAAGAAGTATGTGGCCGAGACTAGGGGCCAAGTTATTGTCGCTTATGCCGATTATTTGGCAAGTCAGAAGGAGATACATATTGGCGGGGTAAGATATCTGATGGAAGTGAATGGGAAGCCGGAGATTGTGTTAACGGTGAGTGTTGAGCCAATTGCAGGTGTGAAGGTTAATATCAAGGGGTGATAAGATGGTTGAGCGTGTGGATGCTGCAGTTAGGCAGCGTAAAGAATTTAATTACAAGGACATTTGGCTAAGCAAATCAGGTGTCCATGCCTATAACCAGTGTCCATTTCGCTTTTACCATCAGGTAGTACTTGGGACGCCCTTTGTAAAGAGCATAGAGATGTTTCAGGGGAATATTGCGCACGACTTAATCTTTGAGGTTTATGATAATATTGATAGGGAAAAGATTGATAGTTCAAGTGATTTGAGGCGTGAGTATTGGGATTTCTTTGCTAAGAGACTTGACGATATCAGAAAAGAGGATGCGCAGTTGGGCAATAATTTGGGAATTTTGCTCAATAAGTTTATAACTGTTGAAGAGCAACGTTGGGGTATGAGGAATTTGAAGTATCCTAATAGGTTCTGGCCCAAGAAGAAGGAGATGTTTTTAGAGGATGATGAGATTAAGTATTATGGGACTTTGGATCGTTTGGATAAGTGGCGGAAGGGGAAGTATATATTGCTGGATTATAAGACTGGGAAGTATAGAGAGTATAATTTAAGTAAGATGAGGAATGAGATGTTTGGGTATAAGCATCTGGTTGAGGCCAATGGGATTGTGAAAGGTGAGGTAACACATTGGGGGCAGATCTTTCTTGGTGGGGTAGATACGGCGATTCAGCCGCAAGTGATCTCGGAGCCGTTTAAGAGTGCAACGGAGAAGGCGTTTTATAAGAAGTTGGAGAAGACGAGGAAGGGTATCAAGTTTAGATTCTTTCCTAAGAAGCATACGCCGCTGTGTGATTGGTGTTCGTATGTTAAGGAATGTATGCTAGAAGCTGAAGATAAATGGAAGGAGCCTGAGTAAATGCAAAGTAAGATTGAAACTGAGCAGAGCATTAGTATGGCGCATTTCGTACATACTGATCCGAAGAGTAAGTGCTTTAGACTACATGGACATACCTGGACGGTGAAGGTGGTTATGAGGGGTGAGATATGTGATGATGGTATGGTGGTGGATTTTTCTGATTTGAAGGCTGTCATTAATGAGCTAGATCACAAGATAGTGGTTGCTGCGGGGTTGCTGAATAATGAGGGGAAAGCAAAGGTGTGGCCAGAGACAGGTGATGTTAAGTTGCATGAGACTGAACATGATACAACGGCAATAATGACGATTGCCGATAAGGGGTTCAAGTACTATGAGATTCCGACAGAGGATCTATTTGTATTCCCAATGGCCTTTGGCGCAGTGACGAGTGAGAATATAGCAAGGTATTTTGTCATGAGGTTTGCACGATTACTTGCACAGAGAAGTGAGTATGAATATTGGGTGCATGTGGATGTGTGGGAGGGCCCAAAGAGTTTTGCATCGTTTGAGTTACATAGTTCAACGTTTGAGGAAGTGGTGTAATGAATGTGAATGAGATATTCTGCTCGATACAGGGTGAGAGTACATATGTTGGGTATCCGACTGTGTTTGTGAGGTTGCAGGGGTGTAATCTTAAGTGTACGTATTGTGATACGGCTTATGCGCAAGGAGGATGGAGAAGGGATCAGCAAGGATTTGACTTCAATCCAGAAGATGTTGCACACCAGATAGCGGAATATAACGCCTATTATGTATGTTTCACGGGCGGAGAGCCGTTACTACAACAGGATGATGTGTTAAAGATCGTCGAGATGCTGCCAGGAAAGTATTATAGCATCGAGACTAATGGCACTATCGTTCCTAGCGAGAAACTTCGGAAACTAGTTAAAGTAGTTTATGACTTTAAGTTGCCGAGTGCGTTCATTGATATAAAAGACTTTCGAGACTATCAGGCGAACTTTGTCAAGAAGATAATGCCTGTAATCGGCGATAATGACGAAGTAAAGTTCGTGGTTAAGAAGTCTGATCTTAGTGATGTTTTAATGATGTACCAGAACAGAAGGATTAGAGACCGTATGATCATAAGCCCACAGTGGAATGATTGGAAGTTGCCTGAGTTGGCCGAATGGGTAAAGAATACAGTGCCAGGCGCAAGGCTGCAGTTGCAGTTGCATAAGATAATATGGGACCCGAAGAAGAGAGGTGTGTAATGTATTATGTATTGGCACCTACACATCGGGCCTTTAAATATTGGTGTGATATAGTAAGGCACGAGCACGAGGAGGAGGGTAAGAGGTTTAAGGCTGTGTATGTTGTGGGGTATAAGGATTTAGCCGGTTTGGACAGGGACACGGCCACATTTGTGTGGGTAGATGGATGGGAGATGATTCCAGATAAGGAATTAGTTGGAAAGTTTAATTACATAGCGAAAGAATGTCAGTATGCAAGGAGACGGAAACATGATCAAAACAGTTAAAAAAAGAATAGCGATCAGCGAAAAAGGCAAAGAGGAATTGCCGGATGTTCAGCGGCGGAATGAAGATTCAGGGATTTCCCTCGATAAGGTAGGGGTTAAGGGCGTGGAGTGGCCGATGTTGATTAGGAGAATGGAAGAGGATAGTTATGTGGTGCATGGTACTTGGAACCTTTATGTTGAAGTGGAGGCGGGTACCAAAGGGACTCACATGAGTAGGTTCATAGAGATATTGCAAGAGTACCAGAGTGAGGCTATAACATTAGAGGTTATGAATCTCCATATGAAGCCACATTTGAGAGAAGTAATGGAAGCCAGGAAAGCGCACATGGAAGTGAGTTTTAAGTACTTGGTCAGGACTATAAGCCCAGCCACAGAGAGAATATCATGGTTGCCGTTGCAGTGTAGATTTATTGTCTCTGATTACCATGACCCGGTGTTAAGTGTAAAGGTGCCGGTACATACCTGTTGTCCTTGTTCAAAGGAGATAAGCACAACGGGAAATACCCATAATCAGAGGAGTTGGGTCACAGTCGATGCGGTAATGTACGACTTTATGTGGATCGAGGACATGGCACATCTGTGTATATTGTCGGGTAGTGCGCCGATTGTACCGTTACTGAAGAGAGTGGATGAAGCGGCGGTCGTTGATATCGCGTATAATAATCCCAAGTTCGTGGAAGATGTGGCAAGAGATGTGAAGAAGAAATTGATTGTGCATCAAGAGGAGAGGAGATTGGGCTGGTATAGGATTAGGGTAGAGAATGAGGAAAGTATACATGTGCATAATGCTTTTGCGGAGGTGTTCAGTGATGATATTCCGGGAGAAATGCGCGGAATGCCCTTTGGGGTTGTGCTCGAACAAAGGAATGGTGAAGGGAGAAAAACTAAGTGAGGGACGTCCTCGCATTATGTTAGTTGGTGAAGCGCCAGGAGCAGTGGAAGATGAAAAAGGGCGACCCTTTATGGGGAAATCTGGCAGGAAACTGCGTGGGACGTGTATCCCGGAGTCGGGGATCAGTGAATCGGAGTTCTATATTACAAATGTCTGTAAATGTAGACCAGATGGAAATGAAACTCCGAAGATGACGTGGAGAAGAACGTGTATGCGGCTACACCTTAGGGGAGAGATTGAACGCATACGACCTAGAGTTATTGTTGCATTGGGCGGTGTGCCCTGGAGTATATTGCGGCCAGTTAAAGGAAGCCTTACGGATGCTTGCGGCCAATGGCATTGGAGCGAGGAATTTGGGTGCTATGTTATCCCGATGTTTCACCCCAGTTTTAACGTTAGAGGACATCTTAGAACGGAAACCATGATCGCAATGTGGAAGGAATTCGGCCGTAACTGGAAGGATGGGAAGCAAAATGTTAGACCAGACAATCAAACAACAATTGAAAGCTTTAAGTGATGTGCACAATGGCTATGAGGCACACTACCAAGTGGAAATATATTGTGTGAATGCGGGGTGGCCGACGTTGGGCACAAAAGATCACGGATATATGTTACGAAGGAAGCAAGGAATTGAGGTATTGCAGAATAGTATACCGCGTGGTGGGGGGTTTATAACGGTGATGTTTTTACATTTAGAGGGGGCTGGTAATGACTAAATTTGAGGATAGCTATATGATAGCTGAAGACCTCTCTTTGACGTCAAACCCCCGTATGTCCTATATAGGATAAACTTAAGTGAAGACCGCCATAAGACCTCTTAAGGAGATAAGTCCATGATTAAAGATTATTATAGTCGGCGATAAGGTTGTGTGAGTATGACTGATGGAATAACACAGGCGAACAAAGAAATGAGATTGTATCGTGAATGGAAAGATAAGCATTACGACCAGATACAAAAGAACTGGAAGGATGGCCGTGCGATAGTTGAAATAGGAACATGCCATATTGTTGATAAGTTTGAACCTGCAGCGGAATATATAATACGGCAGCGGCTCTTGGACTTTGCCTCAGAGATGTTGGGCGAGAAGGTAACGTATATGAGGAAAGGTAGTGATATGAGGTTTACGTTTAAGATTGTGATTGAAGTGGAGAAGGTAGAGACCTCTACTTATGGGAAGCAGAGGCAGATCCTATTTGAGAAGGGTGGCGCTCCTGTGAAACGGGAAAGGATGCAGGAGCTATTGAGAGGTGTAACCGATTAACTGAGTAAAGAACAGGTGATAAAATGGAAAGCATAAATGAAGTGGATCCTATTGGACATGCAAAGTTGTGTGTTGATGGGGTAAAGAGGGCGGTAGTCGCAATATCAGGGGGGTTGGATTCTCCGACCGTTCTGGGGTGGCTGCTTGAGAATGATATCGAGGTGGTTTTGGTAGCGTTTGATTATGGCCAGGTCCATGATAAGGAGTTGAAGGCCATGGCGAGCGTGAAAGAGTACTTTAAAGAGAGTGATAAAGGCCACTTGATTATCCGATCTATGATCCTTAATGTTGGGTTCATGAGGCGGATCGGAGGCAGTGCACTCCTGGACGAGAGAATTGATGTGCCGGTAGGAAGGGCCGAAGAGGAGATGAGCGATATCCCTGTGACGTATGTTCCGGGCAGGAATACTATGTTTATTGCCTGTGGGCTAAGTGTAGCTGAAGTTATGGATGCTGACGCTGTGGCCGTGGGCGTTAACCATGTGGACTTTTCAGGATATCCTGATTGTAGGCCTGAGTATATTGCCCGATGGAATGAGTTGGCGTTGCTTAGCTCACAGCGAGCGGTAGAGGGGAAGCCGATTAAGGTGATTGCCCCATTGCAGTATATGGGTAAGAAGGATATTGTGCAGTTTGGCGAGGGCTTTAAGGTTAAGGTCCCTTATGCGTTTACCTGGAGCTGTTATAAGGGTGAGGTGCTGCCGTGTGGAGAGTGTGATGCCTGTGTTCTGAGGAACAATGGGTTTAAGGCCCTGGGGAGGAGTGATCCGAGCATTGAGTACTGGAAAGGTGTTGCAAGAGCCATAACTAATAATGTAAAGATCCCATGAAGGGAAAAGATCTCAAACTCAAATGCACTGGTGAACAGAACGATGATAGAAGATTTGTGTTTGTGAGGGTCTGAGCAACAGTCAGTAAAGTTTAAGTAGTACGACAGCGTTTGTTTACTTTAGCCCACAACCCGGAAGGCGTGAGAGTTTCTCTTGCGTCTTCCATCATTTTTGTACGGCAAAAGTCTTGCGCTTCGAGCTACTGCCATCGAAAAAAAATACAAGGTCCATTAGCCCCAAGTAATGTATCGTTACTGTCTGACACATATACCAACGTCAGCGGACACACCAGTTGTGGCCCCGCGTCGGTTAGTAATGGACCTTGTTTACTTTTGTTCATTGTTTTTTCTGAACAGCCGGAATGCTTTCTCGTCTGGTACCTTTGGCCCACTATTCCTTTCCTTATTATTCAGATATAGGGCCAGCCCCTTCTCCCCTATCCAACCGGCATTGGCCGCCATAAACAAACCTGTCTCATGTGGCAATGCACCACTCGCTGTAGAGAGCCAGGTCAAGAACCCTAGCGCCCCACCAATCATCACAGGTTTCTTCCACTTATACAAAGGCACATCCTTCAAGCTCTTATCCAGACCTACCTTTGTCAACCCGTAATTGAGACAGGCAAAGAATGCAGCTACCACTACCATACCCACCAGCATCCATAGTTCTCTGCTTTCTAAGCCAAACATATCTCACACCTCAACGAATTCCCATTTGCCATTGACTTCTTCGCCGTAGCTAATGAGATTCCATCGATCGTCATAGATTCTGATTCTTTTTATCGGTTCCTTATAAAACTTCTGGCATATATCCGGCAGAGAATCGGCCAAACCATGGGACCAAAGACCAAATGTCCCGATAGTCTTAGTATCCATCAGTTCTTGCACCAAACATGTTGCGTGCCCAGAGTCGTCAGTAAACATACTAACCAATCTACACGGATCCTCATTATTAATCCCATTCAGGATCCTCGCAGCCACGACCGCATAGCCATCGCAATCGTCCCAGTGCTTTCCATTCTCGTCCAACATCTCGTCGGACCAGACCTCTTCGGCTTGCAACTTATTATATTGCACATCCTCATTGGCCCTATACCGAAACCACTTACACTGATACGCATGTATCTTAAAAGGCGTATCCAACTTCACTAGAGCCTCCTCAAATGTGAGTCTCTTTCTGAAGAACAGATACCCATATATTGTTCCTGCAATTTTATACAAATGCCTCGACATCATATCACCTAGAATTTGCAATCACTTTCTCATGTACCACATATTCGATATAAAGTTCATCCTTCTCGGAATTTAACTCGTCACATAACATCTGGGCTAATTTCTTATCCTCTCCCTCCCATACGCTATGGATCTTTTCTATGATATTGTTTCTCTTCTTCAAAACAATATACACACTCTTCATATCAATTCGGCCAGATAAAAGGCAAAATCTGTATAACAGCGACAGTAACAGCAACAGCACCGCCAAACAACATCATATCGCGGCGTTGTTCTTTTCTAATTTCAGTTCTCTCTTGTGTTTTCGACATTGCTTCGGCTTCGGCTTCCGTATTCCTTTCTAATATCATCTGTTCTTGCAGAGTAACGGCACGATTCAAGTTATCTGTTAATGTGTTCACTTTTTCGTTGAACCTACGCTCTAAATCTAAAATCTCACTTCTCACTGATCTCTGCGTTTTATTACACTCCTTTACACCCACGAATTCCGCACGTGCCAGTTCTTTTGACATAGGCCCATTATTTTTGCCGTTGCTCATTTGCACACCTCACATTGCCTTCGCACATCGAAAGCATACCTTACGCACTTTCTGAACTTGCCCGCAGTGAGGACAAGTTACAAGATTCTGACTTTTTGACACCTAACACCAACCCTTCTCATTCCTGAGGTATCCGTCACAAGCATCGAGTATCTCTTGATTGGTCGATTCGGCTGACATCATTGCCTGCCATTCAATGTGCTGCGTTGCCGTTCTCGCGTAGCACGGAATATTGTCCCCATTCGTTTGTTTATATACTGTTATGATTTCTCCAATCACGGAGTATTCCAATGTTCCCACTTCTATTTCGACCATTTAAATCAACCTCTTGGGCTTCACCTTCAATTTGAGTCGCTTTCCGACCTGAAAGTTCTGATTAAACCGGACCTTCACCCTGTCCTTAAATTTCTGAATAGATTGCACGGTCAATCCATCTTGGTCTGTTTCCCAAGAATCAATGTCAGGCTTTAACGGGAACGTGGTATCAAATAAAATGGTCACGTCCTCCCCGGCGGGGATCTCACTCTCGATCTTGCTCTCATACTCTTTTTTCAGCACTGCACTCATGGGCGCTAACTTAGGCACTTGAAGGCCTCCTTGCAACTATTATTGTTCCATCGTCTTCGGTGAAGTGGTCCCATACCGTACCATCAGGTGACACATCGCTCAGATATGGCCTCTGTTGCGTTTGTTCAGATATACTTTCACTTGAACATATCGGACATACAACAGGTTCACTTTCCGCCAAATCAGACACATAATCTTCGCAAACATCACAGAGCAATCTCCAACGAATCGGATTACTGGACTTGAAAGTTTCAGTCTCCTCATCAAAATTGAATTCGTGGACCATAGAGACACCTCAGAGTTTGTCGGCGCAGTCCTTGATCTGTTTCACCAGTTCATCGGCCTTATTGCCTCTATACTGGCTGGCGAATCTGACTTCTTGTATTGTTTCAGAGAGCAATGTTCTTATGTTCAATAGAGCAGTTAACTGATCGATTCTGCGCTCCACCTCTTTAGGGTTGTCCCTAATCTTCTTCACCCGTTTCAGTTCATTGAGATGGGCCTTTTCTTCATCAGTCTTATCTTTTTTGGCGCTCAGGTCCTTGATCTGCTGTTCATGTTCTGATATGAGTGTGTCGTCAATCTTCTGCTCGACAGCTTTACCAACTTCAGTTGACACTTCGGCTGTCCCTGTATCAGTCTTTTTGCCCATTTGTATCACCTCATGGTATTACGATTGATGTTATATTTGCAAGGTTAACGCTCTGTGCACCTACAATTGCAATTCGTGCTCCTGTTGCACTCTGGTGATGAACCACGTTCAGGGTAACGGAATTATAATTGCCAGGTGCTATTTCATTAAGCCCAATATTGGTTCCAACGAATCGTCTATATATGTTGTGAGACACAATACCACTGATTGTATCTATGTAGATCGCAGCGTTTATTGCAAGTGTTCCGCCCCTTATATGATTCCTCACATATGTGTGTGATCTTCCCGCACCACCTCCCTGAAGTACCTGTATGCCTACACCACCGGGCCGATCGATCATATTACCTGTTATATCCAAATCTTCAGCAGCTGACAACGCGAGATCTATTCCACCTGCACCATTATTATTGCAGAAGATCCTATTCCCATTTATATGACTTCCATTTGCAATTGAATCATTTAATACAAGTATGCCGCGTTTACCGGCCAATCCGCTTGGCGTGATGCTGTTGTCAATGATATATGTCAGGAATGCACAGCCATCAAGTAATATGCCATGATTCCCTGAACTTAATATCGTGTTGCCAGTAACTTCAAGCTTACCAGCACCACTTAAGGCCTCAACACCATTATCAAAGCAATCTATATAGTTATCCTCAACAACTAAATCTGTGGGCACCAACACATCATAAATATATACACCTATGCCAGTGAGGCCAGTCATAAAGTTATCTTTGATCGTTATCCTATCGCCTTTTATCTGGATCCCATTCACAGTGGTATCTATCACATTTCCACGTATATTGATATTGTCACCTTCAACGTGGATACCAGCATCAATACAACTTAATATCTGATTATCAGTAATCCAGATATCACTGAGTGACACACCACCGGTTCTACTTGCTTGAATAGCAATTCTGCCGCCTTCAAAACTATTCTGCTGCACTCTTATGTCACGCATCGGGTTCACTGATGCATCTATAAGTATTGTACGATAAGCAACTGTAGTGGCAACATTAACAAACTTATTCCTCACCACATTAACATTCGCACACTCATCATCGATATAAATCCCATGCAGTGCACAAGTGTCAAACACATTATTCTCAATATAAACATTCTGCACAGGAACAACTGTATCCAACCCACCAATATCCACAAAGCGCTGCTGTGCGCCAGTCATGTAACAATCGCGAATTCGTATGTTCTTACTTCCATATCTTATTGCAATCATGCTGGCCCAGTTCTGACCCGAGGGGTCAAACATGCACTGTTCAATGGTCAGATTATAAGCCTGATTGGTCGCACCATATCCAACACTTATCATAGGCTGGGCGCCCTGCGATGTATTGGCAATAAACTTGGCACCACGCAGAAACTGCCTCGTAGTTGACTCTGAGCCACTGGCACCGAAACTAAATATAGGTCCAGTGATCCCAGGTGCTGCCCTCAAAAACACACCAGCATCACAGACGATGCTCACATTTCCAGGCACAAAGATTCCGGCCGTAACATCAATGATTGTCGCATTCTCAGTGCCCTGTATATACACCACAGCATCATCAGTACCAGTATATGATTCGATTGCCGTCTTCAAATTATTCGAATCACCCTTACTCCCAGAAACAGTCACCACAATGTTAGCGGCCCTGCCCTGCAGTCCTGCCTCCATTCGATTCATATCATTATCAAGAATGACTTCGTTGCTCCAAGCCTTAGGTGTATATAAAACCATTCCAATCACCTCACAGGTTAGGCACAAATTCAATTTGCCAGAATATAGTGACCGTGTCACCGGCCCCGAGAGTAAAGGACAGTGACGTACTCCTTGCAAAACACTTCCTGGCCCCTCTCGCGGCATTAGTATCCGCCAAGACACACTCACTAACGGCCCAGGGCGGTGCGCTTACTGTCCCGAAGCTCGAATTAATTAGGATTGTCCTTCCGACCCCAACCACCTGCTTGTTCACTGTTGCATAGGACTCGCTCTCAGGCGCAAACAGTGTCTCCAAATCAGTATCATTAACTGTTGGTGCCGTTGTTCCTGAACCAATGGCAATGCACTGCGGTGTAAATGCCCCAACCGTCTGATTAAAGATATCGGACAATAGCTCACAGCCATCATTCAGTAGCAAATTTCCTCCGCCTTCGATATGTTCCTTCGTGCCATCGGCTCTACATATTTCAGCCCACAGCTTTGCCTTCCAGGTTATTCCCTCTATAATTCTACCCATTCAAATCCCTCAGGGTTTTGTTACATTTAAACTCTCAGTGCTTGTTATTCCGGTCCAGTGCCATCTATGATTTTCATCAGTCCATTGGGAACCCCAACGTTCTTCAGGCAAATGATAATGATCCAAATTATAATACAACGTCTCAACGAACTCCGCCCCCCATTCTTCTATAACAGCTGGTCCAACGTCCTCAATCTTAATACCAGCGGCTCTAACTCTATTGGCTTCATAGAGAAACTTACTACTAGGATCAGTGATATCCTCAGTTAACCCTGTCCAATCGCCACTAACCACAATATAAATATGACCATACTCTCCACTCCCTGGCGGATCATCCCATCCATCAACCACGGCAATATCTGCTTTGGTCCCTACCCATCCAAGATAAATCAAAACATTATACAATCGCTCAATTATCGATTGCTTAGTACCTCCACCAGAGAACGAATCAACAGCATCAAAGATCCTTGCACGATAATCAGTGTCCGACTCACCAGGAAATCTCCCAATACCTAACAGCGACCCAAGATAATCCAAATTTACCCCAGTATTACCACCAAGTGTGGGCGTCGACAGTCCGCCATGTACTTTCAATATGTCCCCAAGTACTTGATCCTCATCAGCAAAGAACTGGAACTCTTCGGACAAGACCCTAAAGTATTTCGCCCAATTGGAATTGTTTTCCTTCCAGTAGGCATCTGTAAGAAGTCGCAAAAGGCTTTGCGCTATTTCTTCTTTAGTGGCCATCTCACACCTCACTTATAACAATGGTCCCTACCACTGCTTCCTTATCCGCGGCAATCACATAATCTGCCGCTGTTCCATTAATCTTCAACTCATCTCTGGGAACAGTCTCAATCCACCCCTGACTCACACCATCAACCTCCTCTGCATCATACACAGCATCCATGAGACTAGACCATATCACATCTTCCCCGGCACCAAGTGACTGAATATACGCAGTAATACTGTCCTCAATCCTGGTATCCCAATCACCAGGTCTCGCGGCTGTATCTGTAGTAATATTCAACGTTATATTCACCGTATCGCCTGTAACAGGTGACCAACTCACTTCAATGCCAGCAGGCTTAGAATCTTCAATCGCATCATCAACATCAGATGCACTTGGACTACCACTCACATACAACTGCACAGTATGATTGTTCAAATCCTCAGTTCCTGAACAACCTGTTACTCCACTAACAGCTCTCACAGCCAAAATAATAGCTTCAAGGGTCCCTTTACCAAAACCAGTTAAGGCACCCTTCACCCTGTCCCTATACGATGCATCACTTTCCTTATCGCTCCCGCCAACTGTCGCCGCCGCATTAACCACAGAAGTAATGCCCACGATAGGCGTAACCAGATTCACAATCAATCCTGCACCGGCATTATACTCTTCCCCATAACCTAACGACTCAACAGCAATATCAACAGTGCCGCCCCCACCTACGATCCCTGCCGCCGTGGTCTGATACTCCAACCCCTCATTAGTAGACACACGACTACCTACAGGAATAACTGTTGCTGCAACACCGGTAAATGTCACAGTGCCCGTACTCTGAGTCGCACTTTGCCTCAACACATCTACAATGGCGCCAAGTCTATCGAGATTTATCCCACCGGCATAATCCACGAAGCCATTATCATAAATATTCTCTGCCATGTCCCAAATACGGGCAATCTCAACGGCAACGGCCTCCAACATCATTTTCAACGGCGAAGTAGATGTGAGGTCCACAGTCGTGCCAAATTGTGCCTGTGCCTCAGTTTCTAAATCCTGAAGAATGGCATCAATTGTCTTTTTGTTGAAGCCTGTAATCGTAACGCCATAAGCCATTAGAAGCCCACCTCAAATTTAATCGGTCCTAACACACCAATGTATACTGTGATCGTCCAAACTAAATCCTCCCCGCCGCTAACCCATGTTCTCTCAATTTTTATTTCTTTGATTTGGTTCGCAAACGCATAACCCAAAAATGTCCTCTCTAAAATCGGCTTCACAATATGATCCTGATAATCACCACCGATAATAGAGACGAAGTCCAAACCCATCGACGTATGAAAAAGATTATCCCCCAGCATTGTTCTAAATAAGATGCGCAAATCCTGCGATATCTTATCACGGAGGGTATCTACCTCCACCCCATTTATAATCTGCTTGCCACCGATTACCTCGAGCGTGTTATCAGAATTAAAAGACAAATCACCATCAGAGTCCAACTTAAGTGTCCATCCATAATCTGGATTTTGCTCAAGTTGCCCAACATATGATGTCATACTATAGTCTCATAATTCAGTGCATAACCTAATTGATCGCGCTTATACTGGAAGATAATCCTTCGGATCCATATATCATTTGCATATGTTCCTGTTCTGGTGAAATGGAAATCAACCCCATACCATTTATCCGGTGGCGGCCAATCTTCACAATAATCATGTTCAACCCTATGTGTGTACGGCTGCGGCATAGAAAGAAGTATCTGCGGATTCCAGTCCATAACTCCGGGATTCGAATCATGTTGTTGATCTTCCTTAGAACAGTAAAACAATCCATCGAAACCCAACGTCCCACTCGCACTGGCCCCAACAAGACAATCAATGAACACAGACGGCGGCGACGTTACACTTCGGTCCCAATCATCAGGCACTAACCAAGAAAAGGAACATTCGTCCGAGGCTCCCATCGGAACCCCTACACCTCGACTTCCATCTAATGGCTCAATTGTTTGACCAGGCACAATGATACTACCCGGCTGCACAACAGACCATTTGTATAATGAATCGCCGCCCAGCTTAATAAACTTACGGGAATGTAGTAGGAAGTTCTCGTCTGAGGCCAACACAGGCCCATCAGTGGGTATCGACCAATTTGGCCCGGAGGCAAGATCAATTGCCTCACCGACTTCAGAATTAAGGACAAACCCACCAAGGATCATGGCTTCAGAGACATTGAACAATTTCGAATACTTCGTGAATGTACGATCTGTAACTTCACGATTATCTAGAAGGTGATGTAGTGCGTATTTCGAGAAGCCGGCTAAACATATATCATTGACCTTGAACGGCATTATTAGGGCCGCATTGCCGCCACGTGGAACCACAATTGGGACTTTTCTCACGACCATGGGCTCAATGTTCTTGGCCTTGAATTTAATAACAATATCAGCCCTCATCTCATCCGCATACAATCCAACAATCTTCACTGGGCACAAAGTCCAAGACTTATTCAACATATCTCGTACGAAACGTTTGAATATCTTACCAGGTGGATCACGTCTAGTGGCTCGTCTCACTGGCATATTAACCTCACTCCACTATCTCCTCACCCTGATAATAATCAGCCTCATCATCAGGAACTGTCGCATATGTAGGCACTGGCCTCTCTGTACTTTCTGATGAAATCGGACCAATATCATCATAGTCATCCAAGTCCATCCATAATGGTATCTCGCCCCTATCAACTAAATTTTCACCCACAAATCGACGTGAATTCCAACCACCATAGTCATAAAACGCAATCTTAGATTCGCCAGTCATATCAATAGGCTGCAATAATAGCTGTGTCTCATGTGTTGAATCATCTGACACATGTTTAACACCGAGCACTTCGAAAAAGCCCATTCCCTCTAAAATCCATGACCAAACAATACGCACAGTCATGCCCTCTGTAATATGAGGCAAAAATAGATGATTTGCCTTATACTGTACATCGCCCTCATCTGTTGTCTCAAACTTATAACTCAGTAACCCAGTATAAGGACTCAAAATCATACCATTTGGCAACATCTTTTCATTCCGCATCCAATATAATCTACCATAATATATCATCCAAGAAAAACTCTTCGGCGTATGATAAAAGGTACCACCAACACGACCCCTGATATGTGTCTTACCACCTTCGCGCCTACCATAACTGTAATCATCAGTAGTTGTTTCATTGTTGCCTACTTTAGGTTTTATCTGATTCCCACCAAAATTACCAACACCATCTTCATACAAATTATACTCCATATTAATCCAATCAGTGACTATTTCAAGTATCTCTGCCATAGAATAAGCATTCATTGACAGATCGCCCGTGAATCTATAATATGGAGTCACTTCAATATAACCAATAGGAAAATTGTACATCTCACAAATTCTCTTAATCACATCCGATCCATGCATATTCTTTAATAATCCCAATTGATCTTTATTAAAAGTCAATTGTGCATCGAGATAATAATTCTCCCAAGTCTCAGCCTTAATAATACACACCGTATCAGTGCCATCACGCTCAACATGAAAGAGATTGATCTTACCAGTAAAAATCAAATCATAATCATTTATCCAACCTGCTTCAACTCTAATCATTCTGCCAATTTCAAACTCAGAATGCAAATCAGGGTGCACATTATGTATTTTTATTACGGCCTGATTCTCACTCTCAGTATCATTTTTCTGAATCTCTAACTCAATCTCATAGCCTTCTTCCCAATAGAGATTATCTCTTGTTGGTGAGGGTCCAACTATATCTCTTTTAAGACTTGCAGCTTTATTCACCAGATCTGCAACAGTTTTAGTAAACGCATTACTTTGTGTTGACTTTTCCGTTTGAGGTCGCTGCACATGATCAAATTCAGTTCCCGGTCTACCAGAGTGAAATACTTGACTTACTATCCTTTCATCTCGCTCATATAACTTTTCGAATTTAAAGCTAAACGACCAGGCACCTAGGTCAAGACCACGGTATTTTTTCATATTATCTGGGCCAGGCGCCGTTGTAACCTGCACATACTTTAACCAAGTCAAATCTGGCTCATTCACAAAATTATATAAGCTTCCACTACCGGCAGGCGGCTTCTGACTACTCTTAACTCTCTCGACACCCTTTAAAGCATAATTAACCGGTGGCGCCATAAACTCGACTATTTTACCTGCGATACGCATCCCGGATCCAGTCTGTGAACTCGACATTTTAATCCGTCTCAATTAACCAATTGCCAGTGCGAATCCAATTCGCCGGCAAAGCCCTAACATCCATATCTGCAACATCAAGATTAAACACTTTGAGCCAAAACCACAGTCTGCCACTCCATGGACTCAAAACAGGATATGTGGAACCTTGGCACAACTTTCCATTATACACAACGGTTTTATCTTGTTGCAAGATCACTTTCACATGCACCGTATACTCACGATCTTCATCATTGAACAACTGTGTATAGTTCAACTTCCAAATAAAATCGAATCCATACCCACCGAGTTGGACACTGTTCTTTTGCGGGTAACCTATACTATAATTTATAGGGACTTTAACCCAATTCACATACAATGTCATGACTCTAACCCCACTACGGCTGGTTCAATCGTAGTATACTTGATCTCTAACGCTTCAGTATCACCCTCTTCAATTTGCTCCGGCGATGGAAGAACAATTGTCAAACCACCACTTGTTTGCGGTGATGCGGAATACGGCTTACCTTCATCATCATATATGGCATAAAAATATGTGACTTTACGCGTAACAACTGCAATCTGTTTAATCTTTATCTCTGCCTTCCACACATTATATGAATCCTTAGTAGCATCTAAATTAATATCAAGTATCACACAATCAGTGTATGAACCGAACTCATTAGTAAAGGTCAATAACTTTCTTCCATTCATCCAAAACTTTAAATGCTCAAACAGAGAATCTCTGTATCCAGGGCCCCATTCCCAAGCATCCAAAGACATTGTAAATTCAGGGTTGTCTACGGCCATGTGCCACGATATTGGGACCAAAGCTTCTTGCCCTGCATCGATTGCAGAATCCGTAAGTTCGGCAGACTTGGCAAACTGAAGATTGGTCACAGTATGGAACTTAAATGTGTTGCCAGTCTCCTGTTCCTTAACGACACAATCGCGGAAGTTAAGTGCGGGGTTTTCATTAAACCTAGTAACCATTATACCTCACCACCTGACTCATACTCTATTGAAGCTAAGAGATCATCTGTTGCTTGTTGAACAGATAACTTAACCATGTCGCGTATCTCTCTGGCATCCTTAACGCTGCCAACCTTCATATTCGACATATTGATATCAATTTTAGGACTAATGACTTTCTTACCTGCGGCAGATCTCGCACGCCTAAATCTATCTACCAAAGGTGACTTGATATCTTTTCTGATGCCTTCGGGCGTCGTAACTGCGGCCTTCTGCATAGTCTGCAAGGAACCAATCACTTCACCAGTACCACGTCTAAAGTACTCAGGCACAGTGCTATGTCCATACATACTATCAAAATCTTTATCTTGTTGTTGGAACACGCGCTGTGTCATTAATGCTGACTTACTCAACCTCTCCATTGAGTTTTCAACCTTCTGGGCCCCATGTTCAGTTTTCTTCATTGAAAAGGCAACGGCAAACATTACTGCCGCTATTAACATTAGCGGCGCTAAAATTGCCCATAGAGACGTGGAATATGCCCAATTGGCAGCAGTCCCTTGCCATGTTGCCATTTCTTGTGTTTTCAATCCAGTGGATGTGACCTTAGTCGCAACAAAGAAATTCTTATTCATTGCAGTCGAATAATGCATCGTAACCGTGTATCCTTGCGCGGCCATAGATGCTGCCCAATAATTTACTTGCGATTGCTGAAGTGCAATATTCTTGCGCTTAATAGCAGCAATTAATCCTCCTTCAGCTTGTATCTCTCTCCACTTAACGGCAATGTTTTTAAGTGCCGTAGCGACATTATTTCTCTGCTGCTGGTTCAATACACCGAACCAGAATACCAATCCTGCAATGGTCCCCGTAATAAAGACCATCACTTGATTACCATCTTTATAATACTGTGTCAACTTATATGCAAGCACTGCCAAAATACCCATGGATGCTAACAACTTCACATTTGCCCTCACCCACATGTATGTGCTGTAAGCGGCAATCTTCATTTCTCTGACAACAATTCTAAGGCCCGTGACAGTGAGACCGGCTTGCTGAGTTCTCTTTCTTTCTACCCAGAGGGCCTTTACCTGTGACCAAGTATATGTTTGCGTAGCCTTCGTAGCTCCCGCAGTGTTCCTTTGCATATACACCAATGCGGCCGATAACATTACCACTGAACCAAGCAACAGCATTACTTTACTGGCAGCAGTAAAAATCACACTACCGAATAGTACCATGAATCCTACTACCATTTTCAATGGCTTCGGCATACTGGACAAGATATTAGCCAAATCCGTCATGGCCTTATTAAACTTCATCATAAACGGCGCCAAATCTTCCGCTAATGCCGCATAGAGAGTCTCTATACTGCTCTCTAAAATTTTAGTACTCCCTTCCAATGTCGCCAACCTATCTTCCCAAATCTTAGAAGCATCTGACGCATCCTCAACAGCATCAGTCCACAACTGAGTGTTCTCTCTCGACATTAACAAAACATCAATAATCTTCTGCTGTTCCTCAGCGCTCATTCCCATATCATCAAAGAACTCAGCACTAACTGCGCCTGTGCGATCAATCTCAGATCTCCAAGCCTTCATAACCTTAGTTGTATCCTTCACACCAGCTCTATATAACATTTCTTTTGCCGTAGCTGCCTCTAAGGCTATCTCATTCTTCCTAATCATATCTCCAGCTGATCGATATGTAGGAATGAACCCTTCCAAAGTATCATGTGACTTTAACCACTCCTCTCTTTCCGCCTCCATTGCATCTCTGCCTTCTCTAAGGTTCGCAGCCCAAGAGGTTGAAGCTCTGGCACCCATGAGCTGTGTCATAATAGCTAACTGCTGTGCATCCTGCATATCACCAAATTTATCATCCAACTCATCAACAGTATCAGCCAATCCTTTCATAGATCCATCGGTATTAGTCAATTGCACATTATACTTATCAATAACTTCTTGCGCCATTCGAACCCCATTGGTCTGAAGTCCAATAGCTTGGGACAACCGCAATATAGACATACGCAACGACCGACCAGCTATCCCAGCTCGCTGCATATTATCTGCTGCAATCATCAAAAATCCAATCGTTTCTGCCATTGAGACATTGACCATCTCGGCAATCGCACCAGCATACTTGATGGCCTCACCCATCATTTCAACAGTAGCTGCCGAATTCGTTGCCGAATGTGCCAACATCGCAACGGACTGTGTCAAAGCCGCTGCCGCATCCCCACCGTACCTACTAACCAAATTAAAGCTGTTAAGAGCACCTACAGCTATATCAGTAGCTCTATCAATATCCATCATTCCGATAGTAGCTAACATTAGAGTTCCGCCAACGGAATCTAATGCCTCATCTGCATTCAAACCTGCCATAGCAAGCTTAGTTAATGCTTCCCCAACCTGGGTAGCAGTATACTCGGTCTCACGACCAAGCTGCATCATCGTTTCATAAACTCTCCCGGTCTCGGCCGCGGTCCCAACTAAAATTGTACTTACCTGCGTCGCAGAATATTCAATGCCAGCATACGTATTAAGCATCGTATCTTTTACAGTTGTCAGTGATCTGGCAAACTGCCCTAATATTCCCCCTAACGCAAGGTATCCAAACGACAAATATAAAAGAGAGGTACGAAGACGTTGGAATGATTCCGATGTGCTATTAGACGCCTCCTGTACTTGTTGAAGCTGTCGCTGTGCCTGTGCGGCATTTTGAGTAGCCACTACAGCGATTGTTCTGCTAACAACAAGGGATTGTGTCCCAGCAACCATCTTCATACCTCCGTGGTCTCACTTGAAGTGAAACTTATGCAGTTTTTTCTTGCCCTTAGATCTAGGTGCTTTGCCTTTCATTGCATCGTTTTGGTTTTCATAATACCACATCAGAAAGGCACCATACCTTTTGATCTTTCTTATAGGCCACTTCTCCACCACTTCGATGTCGATCGAAAACTCTTTGGCTATTAACCAGAGTTCTATTTCTCGTTCGACATCTCGCTTAAGTTTTTTTGCGCCACCTCTCCCAGACCTAAAAACTTCTCGATCTCAGTACCAAGCTCAGTGTATACACCGGGCTTAATCCTTCCTCGAGGCAGTTTGGGGCTAACCACACAGTGCTCGATCAATGCGCTGAGGTATTCTCCGCGATCCAGTCTCAGAGTTTCTGGCCGCATCGGGTCGCCACGAGTGCACTTATCGATGAGCTTCATTACATACTCACCATCGGCTTCGCGGACCTGAAACGTCACACCCTTCACTGTTATCTCCTTTGGCACATCGTCGACCAGGAGATGATCGATGTTCTGTTTGGTCGGTGAAGGTGGAGAAGAGGCTTTCGCCCCCTCTCCGACCCTCACTCTGGGTGGTCGCGACTGAGAGTTTTTCTCTCCTATGCAATCACCTCATATTTTCTTGTCTTTCGTTTTCCGGCACTATCAGGCTAGTGGAACATCGTTCAGGAATACGGGCGGAGTTTCCTCGTACCCATACCCAATGAACTTCCACTCATACTGCGGTGCTTCTTTCTCAGTCACCAACTCAGGAGGACCCTGTATCATGGTGTACCTGATATATTTTTTCATGAACCCAAAGGCTTCCGCATACGTCGTTTTCACCCGTACCAAAAAGGTAAAGGGCCTTGGCGCAGCGGCATTCATTCCTGGGTTCTGTCTCTTCCACAGTTGTCTGAGGTACTGATTACTCGGACTCGTCGATAGCAGTGAGACAGTGGCCTCAGCTGCAGTAGACGGATCCATACTAAACCCACCCTCACCTTTCAGACCTTTAATCAGCATATTCTCCTCTGCAGGAGTTATGCCGAATCCATCCTCCCCTATTCCTGTTATGATCTGTCCGGCAATGATAAGGTCTACTTTGCGTACATCGTACACCTCAGGTTCCTGGATTATTCCTTCTTCGTCAGGCATTCATATCACCTCACAGCTGTATGGCCAAATTCAGTGTAATCGACTGGATATGGCCCGCAAACCACACAGTCACATACACATTCTTCAGGATTCGATCCAACCTGTCAGCATCAGCCACATCACTGAAATCGGGCACCTGAACGGTATAACCGATCCGGCCTTGGCCCGTGTTATCAACCCACGGACTCCGTAGGGCCCCATTCGCAACTGCAAGATCACAGGTACCTTCAATCGTGTCCTGCACGATATCTATACCGGTCTGCGTGAATGGAACTCTCGAGTTCTGCATCAGCAGAGACAAATCATCGATGATCTGTTCCTCAAGCCAATACTGGGTTCTGGTGGTGTCCATGTACTTATAGTCACCGCCAGCCATCGTCAAGCCATCGCTCAGTCGTGGTGCGGCCTGCTTTAGGATTATTGCGTTCACATTTCCGGCTTCCAGCGTACTCTCTACCTCGGACGTTGTGAAGTAGGCAGACACAGTTATGTCATTAATCCTCTTCCACATGAGTTTGTCCCAGGGCTCGATTTGTGCTATGAGTCCAGCCAAAGCGCCGTTGAGATCCTCATTGGATCCCAGCGCTTTGCAGGCTACTGCAAGCATATTCCTACTGGAATAATTTCCGAAATCAGTCACGATATCAGCAGCATCTGCAGCAGGATCAGACTTCATGGGCAGAATCCACTTGTTGGTGTCACAGATATCCAGAACGGAATCCACTTCACCATACCACTGTGCATCACCCTCAGCACCAGCAAGACAGACGATATCTATCGCTTCCTCAGCGATGATAGCCTCTATTGCAGTCCAGTCAGTGTAGCTATAAGCCACATTATGTGGACCAGCGCTATTGATATATATCTGCCCAGTCAACGGATTCAGCATAGCCTTCAATGCACCTGGATCTGTCGGCACACCAAAAGTATACTCAAACGTATAACCAGCTATCGCCGGCGCAGGCGTCGCACTCACCGGGAAGTTATCCAACACATGAAGTGCGGCACCGGGTGTGCTCTCTACAGCTACGGCAGTCTGACTTACTCTGATGCCCCACACACGGGCTATCCCTTGATTGAATGCCTGTACTGCGGCATAGTAGATATCCGTTGTGCTGCCGAAATATGTTGCGACATCATTGAGGCTATCACACTGTTTAACCTCATCGTCGCTTGCACTACCACCTGATTCGCGGCCTATGATAAGAATATTACCGTACGTAACAGTAGGCTCAGCATAGGCTTGGATTGTGGTGTCTATTACAATCGGGTTCACTGGCATTTATACCACCGATCACTTTTTCCCCTTTCCTCTCCCTTTTCCCTTACCTTTGGACTTCGTCTCCTTAGGTTCTGGCTCGGGTTCGGGTTCTGGCTCTGGCTCTGGCTCAGGTTCGGGCTCAGTCTCCTCTTTCGGAGTCTCCTCCTTCTTTGTTGGAGCCTTCGACTTGGCGGGTGCCTTATACTCATGGTACTTAATCATACCAATATCTTGGCACCGCTTCATCTCGGCTGTTGGCCCATCCGGCAACTCAACCACAATCGTCTTTCCAGGGCCCAATACAGGTGCCCCAGGCAGACTGATCAGCTGCGTGCCAGATTTGGCCTTTATTTCATAGCTTTTTGCCATGGTTATTCCCTCACGGGTACACATTACCGAATTCCCACTCAACAGTCTCAACTGATGGGATCTGCTCAGTAAGTCCTTCTATGTGTGCGATGTATACTTCAAATTGTCTTAGCCGCCGAATATTACTTTCGACCACATCGTCCAAATTCCTGATAGCTTCTGTTTTAAACGTCACATCAACGCGATCGCCCGCATCATCATAAATATCCTCAACATATCTAAACCACTCGTGAACAACCTTAGTCAATGCATTTACAATCTTAACTCCATTAACATATGGACCAGCACCATCGGCCCTGTCATCATAATCCTCAGCCCATATGTCAACAGTCAACCTATCATTAACCTCGTTCCCCTTCTCCAATCGAACCGTGCGATGAGTATATTCAACAAGGACCAATGTATCTGCATCAGGCAACGTAGCACCAGTAAATTCCAACTCACGACTACTATTCACATACACATCGCGTGTATCACCGATACCAAATGAATACGCACTACCTGCAACAGTGCCTGTAACACTCACCAACATATCAGGCTGATCGACCGTAAGTATATAAACCAACACTCCATTGCGATATCGCACATTCTCCTTCGTCTGATTCGTCCATCGTCTTTTATTATTAAGTATAGGCCAATGTCCCATGAAGTTGCTTTGTTCCGCATACGTAAGAACAATCGCAGGAAACATATCAAACTCGAACTGATTACCATAACGCTTGCCAGCCTTAAAGGCAACATTATCAACAGTGACTTCGTTAGGGATCCGTCTAATGATCCATGCCTTCTGTGTTTCTGTCAACATTATGTTACCTTCTGAACTGTAAAGATTTTAGCCCAGGCCTGATGTTCATAATCCATCTCTTCAGTTACACGCCAACGCTTACCACCCTCATAGATTATATCATTAGTCATAATCTCAGGCAAATCCTCCTGCTCTAATCTCACATACAAAAACGTACTCTCTTCTGTGTGTACGCCAAGGCTGCTGAACCTGAAGAACTTTGCCGGTGCCACAATACCAAAAAACGTTTCAAGATTCTCTCTAATAGGCTCCACATAACCGTCTACCACTTGCTGCTGCGTCTCATGTGCAACCTTAAGGGTCTTCTCAAACGGCTTCAATGCCGCACCAACATCGCCCATGGTCGGACGTTCAAGATTTGCATTCATCCAATTGTCACATCCGGCTTAAGATAAAGCTTACCAACCATCACAGTATACACTTCTGTACTATCAAGTGTAACCTGCACATCATAATAATAAACCCCATCATCGAGATCCTTAGTATCATCACCCGTAAGAACAACTTCAAAATAACCGTTAGCCGATTCAAGAAGTGTAATTCCGGAACCAACAGATTTAGATATCACAGCATCCAAATCATCATCACTTAGTTCCTTTTTCACTGTCATATCTACTGAGGCACCAACCATATTAAGATAGGCCCCTTCATCAGTAGAGACTCTCACTTTCATGCTAAGCGAATCACCTCTCATAATTCTAATATCCCTATCAGGTTGAGCAATCTCAACAACAAAACGTTCCTCAGCTCTCAAAATAACATCATACTCACTCATGTTGCTAACCTCCAAATATTCCCAACAGTAGATTCCCAGATACTGGGCTCTTCGCGTATCAACTGTTGTGATGCTGGCATAATAAGAGGCCTCTCAGGCACTGTGACCTGTTGATTGGCCGTCCAATAAAAAGCTGAATTGTAATTGCCCAATTTGGCAAAGATATAACGTGTCTGTTTTCCACTTCGCCAATATTTGTGGCCAAACTCAAACATCTTCGCACCAGGATGCTCCACCCCATACTCCCAGGTATCCCTAGCTTTACGACAATAAACACCTTTGTAAAGCTTCCCTGATACGATACCGTAAGTCTGTTTACTCTTCTTTAAATCTTGGGTACCGCCTGCAATCCTAGGCCACGTACCCACTACAGGTTGCCCCTGAATAACTTCTTGACGAACAAGACTCGCACCACGCTCGGCCATCTTCCTCTTATACTCCTCCAATGCGTCGTCGAGCAAACTAGCTACTACATTAAGGTCAACGTTGACCTGATATATTACAGTTGGTTCGACCGACATATTACCCACCAGTGGTTTTCACTAGTAGTAGTTCACGAGCGTATGACTATTGTATCATCTTCATCCTTACAATAATAATATGGATCTTCAGGTCTATCGTCCCACATCGCGGTAACGATAGCTATACCCACACCCCCATATGCTTCATCCAACGACTGTTGAGCTTGCTTCTTCAATTCCGCGGCCCGTAACTTTATCATCTCTTTCTGATGAAGTTCCACAGCGCCGATCTCTAAATGTTCGTACGTTCTCGAAAGAATAAAAGATCGCCAGGCTGCATAGTCCCGTATGAATGTCTCAGTCTTTTCCAATTGTAACACTGGCGTCGTGGCCAGCCCAATCGAATTGGATAAACGTTCTGCATCGCGTATTTTCTGCTGGATGGTAGTCGAAGGGATTTCTCCCTCCGACATTTCACCCAAAGCAGTGCGAACGTCTTCAACTTCAACAGCCAAAGGAACACACAACCTGACGATCGCGGTCTCACACCAACACAGAGGTGAACAACGTACCTTGATTATGGTATGCACGCAGTCAACTGCCTTGCAGCATCGTCGAGGGCCTTCTTCGGCTCCAGAAACTGGGCCGAAACATATCCATCGGCGAACACGGCGGGCTTCTTGTACCGCTCCACAAGGTTAGGACCATCGGCAAGAACCATTGCAGGCGCTGCCTTATCCACCACGAAAGCTGTCTTTGCAGCCAGTGCATATTCTACGCTGATATTCAGACCCATGACCGCGGGTATGTGCCCCGTTTTCACGGTGGCCCCACGCTCATAGGCAGCTACAACGTAGTCGTTCACCGAGAAGTATCGGTAAACGTCTGTCTGCATGACCACATCCTTGGGCAGATAACCCAGGTTTGCCACAGCATTCTGTGCAGCGGCTATATCCTCCAGTGGATTCCCACCAGTGGTATTATCCCAGGTTGCAGTTGCCCCAATACCGGTGAACGTAGCAATCTCCTCAGAGATCTGCTTGTTCTCCATGCGAGCCAAATCCTTGGATCCATCCTCAACATTCATCTTCATGAGATCAATGTTGGATTTGAGCTGCGTCTCCTTCGGTACCAGGATGTGTACGACATTCTTCCACAGATTGAAGTCCAGTTCAGTGTATGCCTCAGCGGCTAGCTCTGCTTCGACGAGGGGCTTGACCTTTTCCTGACCAGTCAGCGTTGTCCCAATGGGTATCTTACCGGTGATCGTCTGACCAAAGTTGATCACACGGCAGAATTGCCTCAGGGTATACTTCTGGCGGGCTAAGCCCAGCATTTCCTCGACGACAGTCTCAGCGAGCAGTGCATCCGGAATATCAGAGTCAACGAGAATCTTACCCATTTAACTCACCGTCCTCCAAGGAACACTTTCACTTCTGTGGCTGCGGACGCGGCCCCGTCCTTGTCAGAGTATCCAACGATCTCCTCGGCAAGGTCGGTTCCAGGGATGAAATCGACTATTTTGCCGTTCGCGTCAGACTTGACATACGCGTTCGGGGTCACAGCGGCACCTGCAGCTTTTGCAAATACCACCCATCCCCTCTTCACTGCACTAAACTCAGTCTGACCAGCCGTAGGTGCGGCATGGTCTTCGTAAGCCATATAGTGCGGCCCAGGTGCATCGGCACCGGCGGTATTCAAACCGTCAGTGTCATACACTAACACTAAACCCTTCGTGATTGCAGTCGTGGTTTTCCCCAGCTGCTGCTCTACGACGGTCTCGACAGATCTGATTATATCTCCAGCTGCCATTTTATCACTCCTCCTCACCTAAGGGCTTGGAATGGCCGAACATCTTTTTACGGAGTTCTGCCTTCCTTACCTCAGAGTTACTAAGGTCTTTATGCTGGGCAATGCCAGGGGTGAAAACCTCAGCAGACGATGCTGAAGATCCTTCTGGCTTTTTGCTCAGTGTCTTGACCTCAGTCCTCAGGGTCTTGAGCTGTTCGATGGGGAGCTTGGAAAGTTCTTTCACAGCTGCGTCCTTCTGGGTTTTGGCTTTCTCCTCGTTCTCGTCAAGGGCCATTATCCCAGATGACAGTTTCAGTTCAACAACCTCAGACGCGACCTCGGTCCTGTCTGCGGTCTCCCTTTCACTGATGTTTTTGGACAACTCGCTGATCTTGTTATCCTTCTCCTCCACCGCCTTACTCAACGCCTGAACCTGTTCCTTAAGCTTGGAAATCTCTTCCTGCTGTGACAACATCTGCTCATTGGCTGCCTGTGCAACAGGATACTGACCCTGATATCCCTTGGGAATCAGAATCACAGTTTCCAGCTTCGCGGCAGGAACTTTCATGGGCTTGTCAGCCGGCATGTCTTCCTGCTTTTTCTCCTTCGGCTTAGGTGGTTCAGGAGCTTTGTCCTTAGGTGCGGCTTTATCGCCTTCGGGAGGGTACACGTCTTCTAATTCGACGTTCTCCTCCAATTCTGTTCCTTCAGGCATAGGTTTCACACCTATTCATAAGAATCCATTATGACTATATAAAGTCCAATGGGAGGGAAAAATCTGGAGGTGGACTGTAGTATGAGGAATGTTCGACAGTCCAATCTCTTTATATAATGATACTGCGTTTGAGTGTCTTACCCAAAACCACGAGAGGCACAGACCTGGGGTTTGTGTCTCTCAATCATTTAGGAAACACAGATTCTTAGGCAGCCGCTCGCCAGGGCGAAGCTGTAGGATTTTTAATAGGCCGTTTTTTGTCCGATGCTCACCTGCATCGAATAAGGTCATTGCTTCATTCCACCAGGCATATTTCTCTGGGACGTAGGGCGTGAGCAAAGAACAGTTGTTGATGCCCTGGATGCGAAGCTTATCGGTTGGCGTTCCCAATGTTGTGGAACCAATCGATAACGCCAGCAACTCAACTTGTAGGGTCTCTAAAAGGTCCGGTCTTTCGCACCGCACCTCGGCCCAAGGGTGTGCGCGTATGCCCAATTGGGCCTTTGCCCGTTGTGACACCGTAATGCCGCAAACCATGCCTTCAAGCAGTTCCAAACTAATTGCAGACACCGTCAACTGTGCACACCTCACAGGCTGGGTCAGGAACCAGAACAACACGGTCGTAGTCCAATATCTTTTTCACAATGTGCCTGTCCTCATCCACTTCAACAGTGACTTCGACCGAATAGCCGATTAGGTCGCCCTGTTTGATCCTCTCTATGGCTTCCTCCCCCTCGAATTCGCCCACTATGTGTATGGTCGAAGTGCTTTCGTCAAAGTTCAATTCAACGACACTCCCATAGTTGTTCCGGTTCCTATGTGAAACAATACTAGTGGCTTTACTCTTCAACCTTTCAGGCCTATCTGCAATAACCTCCGGTGGATAGAAATCCCCGTTCCAAACGCCATAGCTCAGCGCATCGCCGGGAACATACAACTTTCCATCCCTCTCATATGATTTGCCAGTACTCATCGTAATATACTGCTTCACCACATTTCCCTTCGATAGGGCCTTACTCCCATGATCTTTGCCAAACCTCCACAAATTAACAGTCGGTTCTTCTTGCTTCAGGACAAAGGTTCCTTTCAACTTCCCGCCAGACAAATTAAACTTCTTAAAATGTGCATCGTCCTCGAGCATATGCACACTGCCCTTATCAACTCTAGTTACCCATGCGGCCGTACTCTTGGTCGGGTTTCCAGGTGTGCCGGGCTCAATGAACTCAGGCCCACTAGCACCCCTCTCCTGAAACCCCTTCGAATAAGGCCTACGCCTACTTGCATTCGAGGCACTTTTCAAAGGATCAGTGTCCAAGACCCACATATTATCGCCTATAAATAAATCCCAGTGCTGCGTAGTTGGCCCAACCCTCACGACCTGTTGCCCTTTCCAAAAATGATGCAACAACACATACTCATGTTCTGACAAATCCACCTTACACATCACTTCAACGTCGGCGAAGGTAATGTCCTCAGATTCCGGTTTCGAAAGAGTAGTGGCCAAATATGTTGTGCCCTCATGCTCCACTACATGATGATTCTCATCATAAGAGTTACGAATATGAAGCTTAACATCCTTTGCCTTTCGCAACTCATCCCTTACCTTTAGCCTCTGCTGCCTAGAGCTAAATTTCCAATACTGATACTTCTCAGGGACCTTATCTCTTACCTCTTTGGGCAAGGCACTAACCCCATAAGGCGGTATCCATTCCTCATTAACTGCAGCTCGAGTCAACACATACGGAGTCTCACTCTTGGCCAACCACGTGGTCCAATACCCTGCACTCCTCCTATCCTGTAAGGCCCCTCTCCCGAGCAATTCATCTTCGAGGACGTCAATAAAGACCGCTAGGTCGTCTTGAAGCACTTTTTGGCCTTTATTATCCATAACATCAAAGATGCGCATATAGACGTCTCGGAGGTCACTAGTGTCGGCCTCAGAAATCTGTTCTTCCAGTAACTCTTCAGAGTAGGTAAAAGATTGCCCCCTCTTTTGATGTTCCATGAAGCGCTGTTCAAAGGTCTCTGCCAACTCAGTCAGCCCATTCTTCTTCGCATATCTCATTACCTGGTAGGCAGAATTCACACCCTTATGCTTATTATAATACTCCATAAGTGTCTTGGGCACCTCACTCAACTCTTTCTTCTCGGACATATCCCTTGTGAACTTAACCCAGTTCCAATCCCAAAGAGCCAACTCCTCGGCCGCTGCAATACTAGTGGACCTCTGCCTAGGAATATACCTAAACACCAATCGGCCCTTAGTCTTCGCCCCATGCAGAAAATACTCATAAAACCAAGTCTTCCTAGCACCAAACTCAACATTGCCCTGATCCACTATCTGCATAAATCCAGCCACGTCCTTTCCCGCGCCAATCTGGCCAGGGTCAAAGTGTCCAGACACTTTTAACCATTCAGCAGGCTGCACTGTCTTAGGCCTCGCCTCAGCATGTACTTCTTCTTTAGGCCATTTCCAATCGACCTTCGCAATTATCGCTTGCGCCTGGGCCTCATTACTCACATCCTCGTTGACCTGACCTGCAGGCTGACTAAACACACTCCACCCTTCCAACTCCCCATTGGTTTTGGCCCTAAAGTCATGGTGCGCGCTCTCACCCCTAAAATGTATCTGCATCACGAAAGGATGGGCCTCTTCTTCTTTAGGCCACCGCACACTCTGTAGATCAACCTCCTTATTCTCTAACTCTTCCACCTCTCCCCCTTCACTCGCTTCCTCCATCCACACACACTTGCCATCCTTTAACTTATACCCAGGTGGACACTTCCCGTCGCGACTCGGAGGCAAACTCCTCCTCTGGACGCTCTCCTCCAATTCCTTCCTACTCATCTCCACTTTCTTCAACGGGCTCTGCAACTTCATATCCACATCATACAGCGGGATATGAGAAGTAAAGGGCTGTCCGCCACTATCACTGAATATAAACTGTATCCTATCTCTCAAATGCTCGGGAAACATTCTCAGGATCCTAAACTGTATAGGCACAGACAACGGATCATCCTTTTCCATACGAATAAGAATGTCAATATCATTTACACTTTTGCCATTATTCACGATCCCACCGGTTAACATCACAAGGCCCTTACCTATCTTCGCCTCACCAAAATACCCAAGCACTTCTTGCAAAGTCACCTCAGGCCCACTAACCACACCAGACTGCGCAGGCTGCTGATAGTTACTCTTATTATCATTCCCTAACGGCGTATCATGGTCACTTAGCCCCCGGCGCGCCAACTCACTAACAATACTCTCATGCCACCTAACGACCTCATCAGGGCTCAAGTTCACACTCATCAGTTCGCCGCGACCTATTGTCTTCTCACTCATGGTAACGACCGCCTTGCAAAATTCCAAAGGCAGCACCGCCCTCTTATCTGCCCATTTGGTATTGATCCCAGCGTTTTTGCCACTCTTCTTGACCCCACGTGGCTGCGGCTTATGGCACCCATCACCAGGATCACAAGACTCCAAAAATTCACCTTTGGCATTTGTCCAAATGTCAGTCTCCTTGCGAAACTCCAACCCATACTGACACAACGTCGTATTCTTCCTAGGCAACGCCTTCATAAAACTAAACTTCCTAGCCAACCCCATAGGCAACTCAATATACCAAACTTTGGCACCACACTTCTTCACAAAGTCAACGGCATCCTTAAGCAACTTCGTAGTCCTCTTCGCTTCGGCCGTCATCGGAGTATACCTTACATCCTCCTCAATGTCCCAATGCTTCCAGGCCCCGGCCTTCGACAGCCCAGAACAAGGTGGACTGATCCACACAACATCGAACCTCTCATCAGGGCCAAAGCTGCTCTCGTCCTTTATCAAGGTGACGTCGTGCCCGGCCCTCTTGAATTCTTTCGCAAGGGCTTTTGCATGTTCCCACATCAGCAATACTTTCATCTACTCACCTCCAGCGCCCTTCTGTTTCCAGGCCACATGCATCAAATGATGTAAATGATGGAGCTCTCGGTCACTCAACTTTGCAACATCCATCGCATCCACATCAGGAACTCCCACACTGGCTTGGTCATTTTGCAACGTCTGATATACCTTATGCGACAGGCCCTCTTTCGTGGGCTTCTCCAACATAGGCTTATCATCACGGTCTTCGAACTTTAGGTCCCTGACCGAATTCATAATGTGATAATCAGTTGCCTTCATCTTACTCATAGGCTTCCACACATTCTGCACAATCCACCATTGCCTCGCATCAAGACTCCCACTATGTGGATACTCCTTTACAAACTGCGCCCTTCTACTATGTACATCATCTTCGATATTCCTGGTCTGCTTCACCTGTCCATTCACCACAGAGAAACTCATCTCTGTCGGATCACCCGGCATCGCAAGCTGATTGTACAGTGAGCTATAAATATAACTCATGGAGTCAATGCTATAAAATCCAAACTTATTCAAGTAAGGCAACTCCCACGGCTTGCTTAGCCCAAGGGCATGCATCCTGATCCCCTCACTCTTAATCTCGTCCAATATCCCCAAATCCTGCAACCGCTTAAGTGCATAAATCCGCTGCTTATGCCCCCTTCCAGGGTAACCAGCAACCTTCATGCTCATTCTCCCTAACCCTATCACCTCGGGCTTCATCTTCAGTATCTGCTTCGTACACCACTCAAACTCCAAACAGGTATTGCCCTGAGGCACAAGCATCACACTTACTTCTTTGGGCAACTTCTTACTGAGAAACTCCTTCTGTCGTTTGAGCGACTTAATATGGATATCGCGATCATACAACACATCGGGGCCGACAGCAATATCAGGCATAACGGAGTGAACCCTACCGACAAGCTCATCCACATTAAGTAAGGTATCCCCAAAGATACCATTATCCAACATAATCTGTCCTCTAAACTCAGACCTCCATGGCTCAAGTTGTTTTGCCTGTTTGATTTGAACGGCATTCAGCATCACTCCATCGGCGAGCTTCGAAATCTCCCTCCTCTCGGCGCCAACCAAAAAGAACTTAATCGGCATCTCACTATCATCTAACGCATTCATCTGCTCAAGTTCCTCATCCACATATCTAACATCCACGCCCTCACTAAGCCACGCCTTCTTCAACTCAGGTGTCGCATCCCTCGTCAACAGGCGATTCGCCCCGTGACCATCCAACTCGAGCCTGGTTGCCTCGAAATTTCGACTGTCCATATCAACACAGGTTCCGTCGCAGAAACAGATCTCATCATAATCCTCCATTGTTGCTAATCTTCCATTCTTTAGTACAAGTGCCTGACATTTGCCCGAACGTGACATGCTTGACGCTCTAGGATATGACGGCGTCTCTCTTTTAGTCGCTGGTTCATCGAATGGGTTAAAAGGCTTACAACCTTTTCCCCCTTTCTTCTTCATCTGTTCATCAAGCACTTTATGCACTCTCCTGAAATCTTCTACCTTCCATTCATTGCCTTTAACATCAGTAAAATTCTTAAACTGACGATACGTGCCCCATCCCATATGCAACACCAAACAGAACCTTGCCAATCTTTCCAAGGACATAGACGGGAAGTCTCTCTCTATGCCCTTATACAAACTCTCAAGGTCCTTCTGCTCTTGCTCCGAACAACTCACACAAGTCAAACTGGTAGGCATCCCTTTCAACATCACACACCCTGTGCCGCCTTTCTGTTTGAGATTGTAATTTAAACTTCGCCAAAAGTTATAGAAATCTTCCTTACTCCAAGAATTACCTTTACTATCTGTATACTTCTCGTGCCTACGCCAAATCCCCCAGGCCATATGCAATTCCCTGCACAGTGGCGCAAGGCTCTTTAAACTCATATCAGGGAATAACTTCTGTGCACCTTTATAAAATGGCATATCTTATTCCTCCATAACTTCCAATACAGTTAAGTTTACACCAACCCCATGGCTAAGCAAATTCACTAAATTTCCTCCACATTAGCTCCATCCTCCACACCCAACGAAGGCGTATTGTTTTGTGCCGCGGCCAAATCCCCCCATTCCAACTCCACAGCCTCCTCTATCAACGCCTCCAATTCGCCCTTAGCCTGCTGCGCCTTAGTTGGTGCTGCCGCAGTCTCAGGGATATATCCCTCTTCAATCGGGATATGGAGAATCTCGAAAAAGGCCTTACTCGTCATGACCTTATTTCTGACCGCATAGGCAAACGCCCTCACTAGCGCCGGATCCAAGAATCTCTGCGTCTTCCATATATGCTGAACCTTGTAAACCTTATTGGCCTTATCAGGGTGTGCTTGCTTCCAGATAGCAACCAATTTAGGATACCACTGCTTCTCCAACTCTTCCTTCATGTACGACTGATCCGCATTCACGGGACCAACATACAGGGCCTCCATGGCATCAGTCAATGTCGCTTTATTAACAGTTTTGCCCCTAGCAAGTATCTCCTTTGGTATCATCCAAAAGCCCATAATGTCCTCATCCACCTTCTCAAGCGACCTAATCAAGTTTATCAAATTCGGCTGAAGATCCACAACTTTGCTATCCTCAATTGCCGTATTATAAACAATAGTCCTCCCAGGAATTATACTCCTGGCAAACTCCTCCATCTTTGTCTTCTTCACAGCAGGATCCAACCACTGCTCCGTATTCATCTTAAACATCCCGAACGGCGCCCAAAGCCTCTTAGAACTTTCCAACAGGTCCCTATTCAAATTCACCCTCGCATTCACACTATCCTTAACGCTATCCACCCCTGATATACCCACTTTGTCCCTATCCAGTGAATCTAACTCAAAGTATAAAGCCTGCCTCGGATCCAACCTTCCATTTGTCGCTTCAGCATAATCATAATAAAGTAACTTCTGGGGCTCATTATCATCGAACTTCGGCTTAATCGCCTTACTCTTCAACTGCAACAACGAATCGATGCCCCTAACCGTCTGCCCATCAACAACCACCTCACCCCAAACAATCTCCCAACCGCATCGGCCAAAGATCTGCCGCTTAGTCAAAGATACGTCAGACGTCCTACCCAAATTCACCTTAAAATTCATATCATCTATAAACGACTTCAACTCTGCATCATAAGGCTCAACCTTCACCTCATACCCATCTCGGCGAGTATAATAACTTCTCACATTAATACATGTCCTTACCAACCCCACCTTCTTGTACGCATCCATCTCATCGTGAATACCATGTGGCCATCCAGCGCCGTCCGTGAACATTGATTCGAAATCCCAATTCACAGACCCACCTGCGCTAAGCCCCACCTCTTTAATTGCCTTACCCATAGGCATTATTTCGCTGTCCTCTGTGCCTTTCTCTTTTCTCGAAAACATGCCCATTTATACCACCACTACAGATACTGCTACGGGTTCCTCACGTATTGCCTTACTCTTTTCCTGGAAGCTATAAAACATGTTCACGACCGCATCTGAAGTGTCCTTGCTCCCAGTCCTCGGATGCTCGACCTTCGTCTGATTGATTACTTCCAAATTCTCAAATTCATGCAAGACCAAAGCATTAGTCGGCAAATCCACTTCTCCCAAATACCCTTTCTCCTTGAAATGGTCATACTCCCTTTTGCCAACAGTATTTTGCCTTACCTCAATTCCGTTTCGCCTAATCTCCTGGAGTGTCTCAGGAAAGTTCCAGATATCTGTAACAAAACATGCCAACAAACATCTCTTCCTCAGCTCCAACACCAGGGCCTTAACCTTCCTCGCATCAACTTCTTTAATCTGCTTACCATCGTTATCCTTACCCATATCATCATGCCCAAACGTAAATATCAAATCACACATGAGCATACCAGTTGGACTCTTATGCCCTAACGCAAAGCCAAATACATCATTCTTCACAGCAGGATCTCCGGCCGAATGATATATTATGCCTTGCTGTCCTTTCCAATCCGTCCCATCAACATTCTTAATATCACACAACATCTCAATACTATTATCCTCTAACTTGTGCTCCGCAAATGTCACTCTAGGATTCGGAGTACCTCTCTCCAACAACTCTATACGATTAAATTCTCTAAAGTACCGCTCAATGGCATGACTTGGGATTGCACCATAGTCTCGCATAGCTGTCTCAGGGTTCCTTCTGAATTCATCTTCAAGATCCTCCATTCCAATTGTATCATTAACTTCCCACGTTGCACCATGATCAACATAAACTTGAGGTTCATTCTTGCCCTTCATATATAATTCGCCATAAAAGAAATCATCCACCAACACAGGACTACTTATCGCAATCCGCTTACCATCCTTCTTAAATGTCTTCGCACCACGAGATAAGGTATCATACACCATCTCGGCGCTAGCCACTCCACCAGTTTGCTTGAATCTTGCCATCTCATCGAAAACGCTACAAATCACATTCTTCCCCGCTAACGACGCAGAGTTTGAATGTTCACTTCTAAATATAATCTTCCCATCCTGAACGGGAAAGACAATTTCGTTATGTCTTTCAATCTTTTTCTGGTTCTTCCACCATCTGGAATATTCGAATCTCGCTTTAATATGTGCAAACACAGTGTCTTTCGCCTGCCTGTCAGAAGTAGCCACATTGATGATGAAAATCTCTGTCCCTGCCGGTAACCCATAATGTGCACAAGGTGTGCCCATTTGTATAAGCTTAAATCCCTCATATGTGGCGATAATCGAAGCTTCCGTTGTCTTACCACTACGCATCCCCCAACATAAAACCATATCTTTAAAAATCATTCGGCCTGTATCTGGACTCTTATTATAAAACTCTTTAAGCACTTTCCACTGTCTTTCAAACAACCAATCGATGCCCAAAATCTGCCGAGTATATACTACAACATCTTCCATTGCTTCTAATTCATTCCTTAATTGCCCAATCAAGTTCACGGAATATCCACCGTTATTCCTACAACATCGCTTACGTCCGAATTCTTATGATATGATGCTGTCGCAGTAACCCTATAAAAATAACTGCCATCAGTATTCCCAGTCACATCATAATATGTGTTGGGGCCGCTGTACACTGTCGACCACCCCGTACCATCATCTTCTTCCAACACATAACTCGTTGCATCATCAACAGTAGACCATGCCACCTGATAATCGCCAGTCACATTAGGCGTAACCAAATCCACAACAACAGGTGTATCAAGTTTAGGTTCATCGACCTCATTCACAATGCCAACGGTAAACTGCAACGGACTAAGGATCTCGCCCGTATTCATATGAATTTCTACCTCGGCCAAATACTCCCCATCATCTTCAGTTTGCGCCGCCGTCAGACCTATGTAACACTTTCCATCAGTCCCGGGCACATTAGAAATACTACAGACTTCCGCCACATGCCCATCCTCTTCTCCCACCCTCGCCATCTTAAAAATTATCGTGGACACGAGGCCCAAGTCCAGTGGCTTATCGTTTGCGTCAAGGATCGTAAATTCAAATACAGGCGTATCACCCTGCACCACAACAATTCTGTCCATTCACCTTACCTCCGTACGCACCCTAAACGGCGTTATGAATCTCGGCTGCACGGGTACCGGCTGTGCCACATCTTTGAGATAAACAAAAAAAGTCTCATCCTCATCAGGCTCTAACAATATCGGCGACCCCATCGAACTGTAATCGACATTATTCAACGACCACTGATCATAAGGATCCCTACTTAAAACCAATTGCGGCTTATTAACCCCATCACTCATATACACTTCACCAGCACCCGTCAACTGAACCCAACCAACATACATATCATCATTGGGCTCCCCATTACTGTCACTTACATCCGACGTCGAAGAATATGGCTGACTTGTCGCAGGATCAACGTTACCTGATCTCAAAAACAAACTCACATTCTCAACCGGCGCACCGCCAGCGTCTAGGATCGTGGGGGCCTTCTTCTTAAACAAACTATACATACAATTGGACATAGTTCCTTGATTAATATCAGATAACTTCAACACACTACCATAATCGTGAAGTATAACAGACGCCTTATCCAAATCCCAAAGATACGGCCCACCACTATAATATTCACAACCATAAAACTTCTGAATAGTATCTTGGCTAACACCACCATCTGTCGATGGAGTAAACGCAGGACCAATACCCAAATTCCGAATGATACAATCTCTCATTATCAAAGTATTGGCATTCTGTGACAAATATAAAGTACTTGACGTTGCATGATTATTCGTAAATTCACTATTAACAATCGTCCCTGATGTTGTCTTTACACCTAACGCAATATATAGAGCTGAGTTCGTGCTAGGAAAAATCACATCCTCCCATTCAAACACATTGAAACTTTTAACATTAGCACTATCAACATAACCGCTTCCACTGGGCGTAGTCTTAAAATCAACATCAGTGAACTTGGTATGAATCCTTGAGTTAGTAGTCGAATAATGCCCTATAGATTGCGTAAGTGCCGTCGGCTCCACATCAACATACTCCATCTCGGCATACGCATACCGCGCCTGCTGACTATAAAATACCATACCAACATCATCGCCACGGATAATATTCCTATCACCCGCCAAAGTGCTTGCGCCCTTAAAATGAACACCCGCACTAACACTTCCACCAACGAGCTTATAATGAAAAATATAAGCTCCTAAAGTTTTCTGATCAACAACACAAGGCGCACCAACTCCGCCATACCCTTGGAACCTGCCGCTCTGTTCCAATATCATGGCACCATATAACTCGATGGTCGTACCAGAGTTCTGCTTCAATATAGTATTGGCCTGAATCTGAATTGCCGGATCCCCATTATCGGGCCCAATCTCAATGTCAACATCCACAATAATATGATTCCCACCGGTCAGAATCACATCATCAAATTTCGACGGCCCACCGGCAGGCGCCACTGGACTCCAACTATTAGAATTACTCCACAGTCCATCAACGACTGCTGACGTATAAGTTGCCATCTCACTCCCCCAGAAGAGCTTCTAACGTCGCCTTCGCCTCAGCATACTCCCCCTCATCAATTAACTCAATTGCCTGAGTAACCCCACCCTCCAAATCACCCACCCGAAGTATGTATCCCGTGCACTGTGATCTCAGAGCGGCAACCTCTGTATTCTTTTGTTTTAATGTCTCGGACATCACAGTGTCACGGTCACTCATCTATTCCACCCCATCACTTGGTCAGGCGTTCAAGTTTCTTCTTTATACGATTTATATCCTTCTGAATAGCATTTTTGTCAAGATCGCTGAGATTATCGTTCTTGAGCCTTTTCTCCTCTATCTCAAGCATGGCATTATATTCACTGATACCAGACTCAACTGCAGCAACACGCCTCTTCTTTGAAGCCTCCGATCTATCCTTTCTGATCTTCGCATCACTATCAGCTATCTTCTTTTGAATCTCCTTGAGATCAGGTTTCGCAGAATCCTTCTTTTTAGCCATTCAGATCACCTCACAGTATCTTGTTATGGGTCGATATATTCCCACCAGCACCGAGTCCGTTCCCTGCGCCAGTATCAACCACTTCAGTTCCAGAAGCAGCGGCATCAAATGTACTGCTGCCTATTGAATTGTTGTTTCCAGAGACATCCAAAGCAGTTACTCCAGCAACATCTTCAACATATGCTCCGGTTATCACATTGTTATCTGAATCCAAATCAATAGCTGGAGTTGAAGATGATTTCGCAGTAGCACCGCTTATGATGTTCTTGTCGTTGTTTACTGGTATATTGAATGCTTTGACAGAGCCAGTATAAAAACCACGGAATGTGTTGCTATAATTCCCTGGGTCAGATGTTCCGATATCTACACAAATACCAGCTTTTGAATCGGCAGTCATGTCAAAACTATTCCTCGAACAGTCCTGAACCAACTCGATTGCGGCTTTACCTGTAGCATAAGCTACCACATGACCTGTGAATACACTCAAGATGGTAGATTCAAGTACCAGTGGTACACCACCACTACTTGAACATTTGGCGTATAGATCAACTGTGAGAGAATAACTGTTATCACATGACAAACCATCACAGTTTGCTTTGTCAAGTGACAATTGGAGATACCCTTCTCCAGAAAAATCAATCCAGACTCTCTGATTGAAGTTCGTATGACAACCTTCAATGCTGAAATGCTCACTTTCCACAACATGCAAAGGATTGCCATTACACTGTGTTGTCGAATGGCCATCAATAGTTGCACCATCAGTCTTTGTCAGGAGTATCCCAACAGTATCACAATTCACCTGTTTGACATTTGATATCAAAGGCGGACAGTTATATGCATAAGCATGAATTGTGTGATCCACCTCAATGCCAGTTTGACAAAAATCAAAAGTGAGTTGATCTGCCTGCAAATGTGCATCGGTATATATACCAGTTACACACTGTAGGAAATCAGAACTTGTGACATCAATTGTTGTATATACATCAGGACCAAATACAGTCCATGTGATTCCGTATGAATTGCAACCAGCGAAAGTACACAACTCTACTTTGAATCTTGCATCGCTGGCTCTAATATTAATACCCTCAATTCCAAATTCAACAGCGTCGAAGGTACAACGTGATACCAGTCCTTCAATTGACAAAGACCCACCAACAACCTGAATACCTATTGAAGAATTGCCTGGACCAAGGGCATTGGCGAACCTACAGTTCGAAACCTCAACGTAACTGTCATTGATAAGCACACCAATGCCGTCATTGCTCAGTGAAAAGATGAAATACTTTACCAAATATGATCCAACGACAGGTGGAGCTCCACCTGTGAATGTTACGAGTGGGGCACCTGGTCCAGTAAGCGTGTCATCAATGATAACACCGTTCCCAATACCAGGGCCATAGTTCTCACCCATGAGAATGACACCTGGCTGAAGAACTATTGTGGCAATCGGAGAATATAATCCAGCTCTCACGTAAATTGTCCCATGAGTCACTGCCGCCGCCGCCGCCTCTATGGTAGTGTAATCACCACCACCGCCAGCATCGACGATCGTGAAAGCTGAACCTCCACCTCCAGCAGGAGTATCCCAAGTCCCATCATCTTTCAGAAACTTGCCAGAAGGCACTGCAGCCGCAATCGCATCAGTCCCATCACCATGGTCACTCCCATGTGAAGCAGGTGTTTGAGGATCAGCAAGAAGCCCACTCAGATTGGCAACAGAAATCTCATCAGTGCCCCCATCTTCATGTGATGCCTTGTGCCCAGTCGGCGTCCGCGGATCGCCCGAATCATCTAACGTAGCATCACTAATCTTTAAGTTCAGATTGGCCAGGGTATCGGCAATATGCATCGCCCCACCTAGGTCATGAGCCATATCAGTATTATCGATCTTATGCCACAGGTTAGTGGCCTGCAAAATCCAGTCCCCAATCTTCCAATCCGACTCCCCATCTATCGTAGTCGAACCAGCAGTCCCAACAATATAAAAATCACCCTGCACACCGCCCCCGCCATTATTCGAAAGCACAGGATTATTGGCATTGGCATCCCATGTGCCTTTACATGTAAGACCACTCACCATATTAGACAGGATCCAATTCAATGCATCAGTAACTGTGGTCCCAGTCACACTCGATTTGTTCTCCATAGTAGTCGATGATAACTCAGTCGTTACAACTTGTGTCGGAATACTCGAAGCAGCCATCTTAAAGCCTCCTTTCAGCATCTACATGAAATTTAATCGTCTCAACAGAAGTCCCATCTCCTCCAGCTCGAACCGCCTTCACATATAGCAACCCGCTCTTAGGATCATCATTACTTTCAAAAATCACCGCCCCCAACGTGCTTTCGGTCTCACTCATTATAAGTTCCTCCGTATCGGGCTCCAGTCCAGTCCTCCTCAAAATTAGATTCGTCAGATCGGCATCCACATGAGCGGGATCTCTATTCCACAGCTCAAGCTTCAGACTGCTCGGAGTATATGGAGTCCCGGCCTGCGTCTTCCTCACAACCCTCACATTCTTCATCATGAACACCCGATTCACATACGGGAGCTTAATCGTTCCCACATCCTCGGCACCAGCCCCACTCAGGGACAAAATCACATCACCGCTATTTATATAACTGCTTTCAGCCATTTCATTCACTTCCATTGGGGCATCGGTATACTGCCATCATCCTTTATCTCAGCGATCACTTTCTTTTCGTTATTCTCTTCCGCCTTCTCCAAGGCCTCCATCACAGCCCCTCTGCAGGGCCCACAAAGCTTACTCAAAATAATCATCTTCAAGTCCTCATAATTCTTCAACACCAAATCATTCTCAGACTTGAGATCCTTCTCCAACGTATGCAACGAATCAATCAACTTCCTAACCGCATCCACCATCCGCACAATCTCAGTCGTCTCAGACGGATCAAACTCATCCTTCGCAAAATATAAATCCAACCTCTCCTTCAAATCCACCATCAAATTAAACAGAATATCCTTCTTATTATACAACTTCCTGATCTCATTAGGCACATGCGCCTGATCCCCAATAACATCCCCTTTCTCATCCCTCACACCAAACCTCGTAAAATGATGCATCATATGGTCATGCATCTCCTGCATCGACATATCCAAATCTTCGGCCACGGCCTTCCGCCTCAACTCTCCGGTCGCCAACCCATCTTCAATATGCTTCCTATCGGGGTGATTGCACAACGCACAATTCTCCTCCGCAACAACCCTCTCCCCCTCCACCTGCTGCTCCTCTTCTGCTTTCCTCAGATCATTGCCTTCCAACGGAATGGTCTTTTCCCTCCCAGGGCATATTCGACACACTACAATCCGCGTTTTGAATATATAAAGATATGGGACTGTCGATAAATCCCCTCCTCCGATGGGAGGGGAAGTCTTAAGCAAAGGGACAAAGAGACAAGGCCCCAAACTATAATGCAACAGGACAGCGGCGCAGCGCCCTTCTTATATATATACATATGATATCGCAGGACGGCAGCAAATCGGCAATGCCCTCCGCGCATATGTTAATATATTCAAATATCTTATATAGGTGGTTTAAGCGGCGCGGCCCTAACACAATGGCACGGCCCATAGGAACGACGCCAGGGTCCACAGGAACTTTTGGTTACCCGAATTTTGGGACAAGGGTTTTGAACTAGGCTATATTGTATAGATACGTTGCGGTAGGTATTAAAAAAAAATTGAAATTTATTAAAAAAAAATATAATTAATAATATACAATATTACAATATGTGTAACATTATAAATGAAATAAAAAAAATTGTCACTTATTAAAGTGACAAATATCAAGTTATTTTTTTGTCACTCTATTCGGTGACAAGTCGATAATAACTCTTTTCTGTTGGAGTGATTATTTCCTCAATTGCTTCTTTATCTTTCATCCAGCAAAGTATTACAGTAATTGCATTAATGTTTATCTGCATTGCCCTATCTTCGATAAGGTTTAGGTAATGAAATATCTCATTTGGAGATATCCAAGTATCAGGACTTTCAACGAAAATCATTGCAATATCCATGACTTGTTTTCTCAATAATCCCTTACAAATACATCTTTGCAGGATGATCGTTTCATCTATTGGTTTTGGCCCATTGATTGAATTTAGTTTCATATCCCACATTTAAACACCTCTTTATTGAAGGGAATTATCGTTTAAGGAACCTTTCAAAAAACCTAATTATTTTTTGCTTCCTTCGGGATAGAATACCATCCAATGACCATTTCCGTTTTTCCTTCCGAGTATTCTACCTTCACGGATCAATTCCATTATTGCAGAATATGTATTCTGCCGTTTGGTGTGACTGAAGGACATTTTCAAATGTACTTCGTCTATGGTTGCTATTGGATGATCTGTTGACCTCATTTTTTTGAGGTATTTTATTATCTCATCCTTTCGTCCTTCACTGTTTCCAGCCCTTGAATATTCACTGTCAATCCCATTGAAAATCTCTTCGTCCGTTTTTGGCATATTTTTACCTCCGATGTTTTAGTAGATTGAAAGGTTTGTCCTCCGATAATTCCCTTCTTTTTCGGACAATTGCTTAACCATTTTTTGCGTTTGTGAGTCGGTCCTTTTTTTTACCGATAGGGAATTTAACACTTAAAGAAGTGCGGACAACCCGACTCATGCAATTGTAATATTAAGTAAAACATGCAAAGTATATATAAGTTATCGAGAAGTTATCATTACTTATCTACATTAATGTATCTTATTATACATTAATGTATTTTTTTAATTAGTTTATTTAGTAAATATATATGGGGTACAAAATCAATTTATGATTCCTATTTTTTTGTTACTATTGAAAGTAACTTAATTTGTCACTATTGAAAGTAACATTTTTTTGTCACTATTCAAAGTAACTTAATTTAATATTACAATATATGTAATAGTATAATTTTACAGTATTACAATATGTGTAACAGCGTAACACGATAGAACAGTATTACACATATTGTAACAGTGTAACTCCAAGTATTACAATATATGTAACAGTGTAACATTGTAATATTTTATTTTTTTATTCCTAAAATGTCCTCAGAGTTCGGTCCGTAGAGCCGCGCGCAACACTCAGGCGCGCATCACTCGGCCGTCATGTCCCATATAGAATCCCGGGACCGGTCCAGGAACTTTGTGATTATGTCCTCAGAGTATTCCCCGAATGGTCTTGCGCATTACTCACGCCCCCGCCGGGACCGGTCCGCGACGTTCATTAGAGGGCCCGTCCGTAGAGGGTAGCGCATCAGTCAGGGCGCAGCACTGTCCGGCATAGTTCCCGGTGATGGTCCTTTGGAATGTCCCATCCTGCCCTTAACAGGGCTGGCAACCTATCTTGCCTATGACAGGGCTGGCAACCTATCTTGCCCTTAGGTTGCCAGAGACAGGTCTGGCAACCTATCCGTCAACCCGTCCTGCCTGGTCCTGGTCTTCCGCCAAACGTTCCGCTGGTCCGCCAAAGTCGGTCCCTTCCAGGGCTTCGCCCCAAAGTTCCTCCAAAAGGTCCTTAAGTGTTCCCCCAAAAGGTCCTTAAGTGTTCCCACATGTTCCATAAGTATTCCCACTTACTCCCTTCCCCAGAGAACCCGGGTCAGTCCCATTGCGCAGCACTCGCCATACGGCCGTGGCCTTCGCTTGCCTCCCTATAGAATCCCGGGACCGGTCCCTGAGCTCAGATGAAAACCGATGAAATCCGATGATCTCAACAGCACTGAACTGGACCCGGAAGCGCCGTTCGACGGCCGTGACAGAATGCTATGAAATCTTGAGAATCAATCGGAGAAACTATGCTGAGGCCCGACCGTTGAGTTTAGGATGTTATGGGAAAGAACCTTTGTTCAAATGTTATGCCGTTCTGCTTCATAGTTCTTCGGTCAAGTATTCATTACCTCTTCCCTTCCTCCCTTAAGGGCATCCATCCTTCTTCACCAAAAATTATATATATGGTTCCCATATATTATTATATTATAAAATTAAAAAAAATAGTAGGAACAGGAACGAACTTAAAAAGTAAGAAGTAGGAAGGCTAAATAATAATAATAATAAGGAAGAAGAACAATGAACAACGGATGGAGGTCTGATAGAATATTTGAAGTATGCCCAAGGTGTTTAGTAGGAAGAAAGCAGGACTTAATGAAACAGAGTTGCGCGGACTGTGGATTTACATACCGAGAGTATGCGAGGTATGACGTAGTGCCGTATACAAGACTCAACGAAGAAGAAGGTTGGTTGTATAAGGTGGTACGTCGGAGGCGCGTAACACGTCTGAAGCCAGATCAACACAGAACGTTCATGGGAGTCCTTAGCCTGTTGAGAGAACACCGAGATCTGTGGTACACGAAATACGAAATAAAGATGATACTAATGAAGCCGTCAGTATCACCGATCACGAAAGTACTCAAACTGATGTATGAACTTGGAATCGTTGAAACCGTCGAGTCTGAGGGAAAACTGTGGTATAAGTTTGAGGCAACAGGACGCAGTACCTACGAAGCACGTAAACCGAAGTCAAAAGAAGAACGCGAACGTGAAAGACTCCACGACGAACTGGAAGAAGATAGTCGCGTGATGGTGTACGTACAGAACCGGAAAGATGGAGAATGGAAAGGGGAGTTCGTCTGGGTACAGCCGGAGACTAAACAGAAGATTGAAGAACATTACCGTAAGAAGATGGAAGCAAGATACAGCACGGTATAGTACCTGAGCAGAATAAGACTGCCCAGGGGTTCTATTGGTAGACACGGATTGGGACCGACTGTAGAGGAAGATAGGAGGAACGTGGGAGGAACGGCCGTAGAGAGGGGCCGAAAGGAAGTGCGCATCACTCTGGAGGGATATGAAATGCCCATTAATACGAAGGACTTGAAAGATGTGGAAGAATATAATGGAAACAACCGAAGGCAAGAAGCTATAAGGGAACTGCTTGAGAACGACCCCGGGACGGCCTGGACTGCGAAAGAGCTGTCGGAGAAACTGGACATACCGGTAACGACAGTGTTCGCCAGCTTATATGCCATGGAACGGAAAGGACTGGTTGCGCGAAAGCTCATGCCACGAGTAACTGGGAGGGATCTCATTTACTACTATTGGCCTGAAGACGATGCGCTTGACAGTAAGACTGACGCACAAGACATCGAAGTCTGATGCACAAGACACTGAAGCCAGACGCACAAACCAGTAACCGAATATATGAAAATTGGGGTAGACCCTTACGGCCCAAGACCTGAAGCCGCACAATAACAACCATATATGGGAGACGTCCACCTATGTTAGGGACCGACCGATACAAAATTAAACCCCGAAATAGGTATGAATCGACGCACAACGCCTAGATATCAAGGACGGCACCACGAATACGGTCGTATTTTTGTGGATGGGCAGCCAGTTAGTGATCGAGAAAGAATCGATGATCGTCATACTGTGTAAACCACGAAGAAATACGTTTTTGGGCGTAAACGAGGGTTACCTATATACGTGATATTAGTATGAAACGAGCCGAACGTCATACCGAATCGCGAAAAAACAAAGGAATAAAGACAAACCATTTACAAAATGGGTCCAGGGGTAAATATGAGCGCCTGAGAAGGTCCAAGGCCCCAATGTCCTTGCCCAAAACCACGCACATATACCGAACCATGAACATAAACCGGATCATGATCATATACCGAAGGACACACATATACGGGAATAACCGAAAACACCCGAATTTTGAGAGTATTAAAGGGGACTGTAGTTTGAGAGCCGAATGGCCGAAATCAATGAAGCGTGCCCTTATACCTGCACTTCATATGCCCGGAGCGATGAACTCGGAAAACATCGGAAGACACTTGTTGGCGCCCGCCTCTGACATTGTGACGGAACGAGACGTTCTCAAAATTCTCAGTTCCTCAGTTCAGCAACTTTGTGCTTCGATCAAACTTCATTGGTTCTTCGTCATATTCCAACAAAGGGTTTCCTATGTTCATCCGACGTGCCCGGACGGAAAGTTCCCACAAATTATATATATATGTCCTATTTATATATATTATTAAATTATTAAATTTTTAAAATATAATAACGGAACGGACAGAACACAATATAACTGAAGTAGGAAGCTGTAACTATATACAATATTAATGAGGAATACGGAATAAGAAATAAGGAGGATGGTATACTGGAAGAAGGTACAAAGGAATATATATTAAAGATAAAAGAATTAATGAAGAAGGCCGGATGGAGTATGAAGGCAAACGGATTTAAGACTTACGCTGAATATAAATCGCTGTTACTTGGAATACGGGATGCGGCCGAATTGGAGGAGCTTAGACAAACGTGGGAGTACTTTATGAAGCCTGAAGGTAAGCCGGTAAGATTTTGTGCCGAATGTAAGGAGCACGGAGTTGAGAGGGTTGCTGAATGGCAGTTGAAGCGAAAAGTACTGCACTACGTTTGCAATGCACACAGACAGAAGTATTTGGACAATGAAGAATACTGTAAGCCTGACTTTAAATACTTGTACTCATACAGTAGGCAGGTGTTCAGAGAGCATATGTTCGACTTGGATAGTAATAACGACACTAAACTGCAGTGGATGAGAATACCGAGTAGGAAAGCAGGAGCACAGGAAGAACACGCAGCACTGAGTGACAAGATAATGAATATTGAACAGAAGGTGAATAAAGTTAGTTCGTATGACGATAAGAAGAAGTTAAAAGGCAAGATTAAGGAATTGAAGAGTGAACGTAAACAGTATACGCAATTCGCGCCAGTGATGGTAAGACTGTTTATGTATATCGGATGGGATGAGATACTGTTGGCTGTTAAGGAGCCTAGGTGGAATATGTGGGAGGAGGAAGAAGTTAAGGAGTCATTAGGAAAGATGGATTGGTGAAAGAATTATGTACGGAAGAAGAACCGATCAGGAATGCTTTCTACCGACAATATTAATTTGCGAAGAAGGAAAGTTGATTGGAAGGTTGATTGTATGAAGCTTGACGTTGGAGCAGGTAGCGATCCGTATACTGACGACTGCGCTATCGTAGACCTCGGTGCAGAAGGAAGGTACGGGTGGCGTGGAACGAAACATGAAGGACTTTATGTGGCAGCGGATGGAGAACAGTTGCCATTTAAGGATGAGTCGTTCGAAGAAGTACATTCGAGTTGTTGCGTAATGGTATACACTGATGAGAGCGCCATACGTGAGATGTGGAGGGTATTGAAGGTAGGAGGCAGAATGAAGTTGCATGTATACCTGAATGTGCTTGATGATACGCTGAAAGCAATTAGCATACTTGAATCAGAATTTAAGAACACTTACACTTTGAAGGTTGAAGCACATAACATGGGAAGAGGGCCTTTAGCGTGCGGTGAAGAGTGTATGTATATTTATAGTGTGATGATTGAAGTACTGAAGGTTGAAGCAGACGAACATCACGAGGATGGAGGTCTGTACGAACTTAGTTATAGTAGAGACTGCTGGGATACAGAATTCCGAAAGTAGTTATCAGACAATCGAATATAGTTACTTATGACGCTCGACGCTTTACGAAGTGTTGAGGAGGTGATAACAAATGAATGGAGTACATGAAACAAATGTAAAGAAGGTAATTGACTTCTTGACGAAGAATGCAGGAACGGCGTACACCTATGAGGAACTGTCGGAGGAGTTAGAGATGGTGGAGGGAACAGTGAGAAGTATCATTCGGCAGAACAAGGATATAGTGGTGAGGAAGGTTATTGGGTGCAAGACGGATGATGTGAAGAGGGCGTACGTAATGATTAAGGTGGTGAGGGAATGAGCGTTGGATATGTGAAGTGTCCTGAATGTAAGGGGAGGAGAGGTGGTGATTGTGAGAAGTGCAATGGGACTGGGTATCTGATAAGGAGGAAGAAGAATGGCGGGGTTTGAATTCATATCACCGAATGATCTTATGCGGAAGATGATGGCGGTGAATGGGTTGGAGGGTGAGTTTGATAGCCTGTCCAACGAACAGAAGGGGAATTGCCTTCTAACGTATATGGCGCACAGCGTATATTGTACGTTGAAGGAGATGGATGGGGATGAGGGTGGCGAAGGGAAGTCGTTGTTGGATGAGCTGAAGATGCATTTGTTGGCAGGTAAGGTACTTGTCAAGATGTATGACGTAAGCATAACGGTGCAGGATGTAGATCGAGAGATGAAGGAGGCAGCCACACAGGAGAATATTGTCTACCGAGTGTTGTGTTACTGGGTAGATAACAACGACTTCAGGACAGATGATATAATACCCGTTTTAACGGGTAAGACGATGTTGGAGTATGTTGTAGATATGGTGTTGAAGAAATAAGGATGAACAGATCCCATCCCGCAGGACGGGGGAGGCTGAGAGTATGAGGTGCAGGTGACTGCCGACTTAGCCTCCCTCGTCTGTATAGGGAGGGGGTGGAGGTGGAGGAAGAGATTAAAGAGTACAGACGGAGGTAATTGATTGAAGAAATGTTACGTATGTGGAAAACAAATGAATGAGCATGAGACGCTGGTTGGCGTACTGATGGATCATGTGTGTGAGTCTCGAGTAGAGAGCGGACACATAAAAGAGTGTGAGCCATGGGTAGCGGCCAGCGGCGAAGATGAGCAGTTTTGGAATCCGAAGGATGATCGTCAGCTTGCTGAAGACATTGAGATGATTGGATGTTATGCTGGTGGTGGAGTGGTGGCATGTGTGAGTTGTGTTGGGAAGGAGTATGGGGTTACTGATGATGATGTGTGTGTGCATCAGGAGGTTGCCCTCTTGACGGAGTACATAGGGTGGATGAAGAATGAGTATGACGAGATCAGAGAGGGTGCATACATAGGGGTGGGATCAGGGTGCGTGGAGTGGTGTGATCTGGAGGATGTGGCGAAGGTTGCGGCCCTGAGATATGTTCGTTGGATGATCGAGGTGAATTGGAATGGCTAAATATACTATTGAGCTGTCAGACGAGGTAGTGCAGAAGATCAAGTACTGGAGGGGGGAGGCTGAGAAGCGGATCGGAAAGCCGCAAGGTGGTATCGAGAGTATTGTGGAGGATATGGTAGAGGAGACTGCCAATGTGTGGATTGCTCATCTTGAGTATTTGGAAAGCGAAACGGGGGAAGGAGAGTAGGGAAGCCTGATATGGTTTGGCGGTTGGGAAGAAGATCCTGATCGCCCACCCGCAGAGAGAGGGAGGACTAGTGGCTTCCTCCCTCTTCTGTATGGGGTGTGGCGGAGGAGGAGGTTGGTCTAAAGGATTATCTGAAGGATTGTCCGAGGGACTGATCGTTTGTGGGCTAGACATGTGAACGCAACAAGTCGAACACCTAGGAGGTATCGAACACATGAAGACTTTGTCTAACGAGGAACTGTCTCAGTTGTGCGAGATGCACGAGGTGGCCGCAGGATCGAACCAGGAGGCTATACTGGCTTTCCTTCGCAAAGCAACCGCTGAGCGGAAGAAGGCCGGGAAGCCCGCATGGTTCACCGTCGAGGAGATCAAGAAGGGAGCTGGGATCAAGAGGCACGAGAGTACCTTTTCCAGCCTTCAGACCCTGGTCAAGAATTCGAAGGTGAGCGAAGTGAAGAAGGTTCTTCGCGGTCAGAACGTGTACAGCATGGCATGAGATAGGGCCTGTGTACCATACGCACCAGATAAGTGACTGCCAGTGACTGCCTGTGAGCAGCACGGAAGCAAGTGTGTTGATCAGAGATCGACATGCTGTATTGAAGGTGAGAGGCTACCTGGAAAGCCTTACGTCTGTCGGCCGACTTAATGACCGAACCCGTAGAGCGGGGGAATCTGAATTGAAGGGTTCCCTCGCCTACCAAGGGTGAAGATTAAGAATGATTTGTATTGGAGGTGGATTGGAATGAATGAGAAGGAGAAACGTGAGAAGTGTAGAGACTACCCGAGGTACTGTGAGCGTTGCAGTGCGCCCTATACTGGGCACTGTCCGATTGGACTTACTGAAGATGATCTTGAACCGAGGGCGATATAATTAAGGAGTGATAAGATGTATCAGATGATGTTGGGAATGAAAAGTGATTACCCGCACTCATTCCGATTTTTGGATTTGAATGCGAAGTTCAGAGAGAAGGTGTTTGAGATACTGGAGAACGAAGCGATAAGAAGTGAGGAGAGAAGAATTTGGATAGCACGGCGGAATGAGTTGGAAAAGTTTATGATGGGGATGGAAGAGACGTTTACGAAGATGTTGGGAGATGGGAATTAAAGGTGAGAGAGTGAATTTTGCTGAACTAAGAAGGGCAATAATCTGGGATGAGGATATGGAGGATATCGTTTGGGATGTGGGGGAGGTGGAATGGGATGAGGAGGTGGAATGGGAGAAGGAGATTGGGTTGCTCATCAGAGCGACTGTGTCAGTGTTCAAAGAAATGTTGATTGAGGAACTGAGGAAGTGAAATTATGAAACAACGACGTGCGGATGTGGGGATGTGGGGGAGGTCAGAAGGACCGATGTGTGAGGGTGTGGGCGATGGTGTACTTGAGATTGATGATTGTTTGTTTGTGAGAGTAGCATGGCCGCCGTATGTGGGTGTGGTTATTGTGATTGATTTAGCGGTGGGCGATGGGTGGATTTGTGAGGTGGGGACGATAACGGATTTTACGGGGGAGCATGGAGAGTATGTTAAAGTATGGTAGGAGATAAGATTATGGAAATAAATGAATTGAATGTGAGGCAAATGGATCGGCTGATGGAGTACTACGGTGTGAGTACTTTTGAAGAAATGAGAGATAGGTTACCGGAGGATGAGACCAAGGTTGTCTGGAAGAAGATAATAGAAAAAGATATGAGTAACCTTCGAAAGATGGTGACGGAGGAGGATCAGTATTTGGATCGGAATTGGTTGATCGATGAGTTAGAGAACATTGAAGGTAGGATCCTTGACGTGTTGGGATGGTTATGAAGGGGATAGCTTGTGGGGCGTGTGGGAGACATATCCCTGATTATGAACCAGTGTATTACGAAATGATATCGATAGAGAGAGGGGACAGTGGTGTGTATTACACTGGGAAGAGTTTCAGATGTCATATTTGTAAGACTGAAGGTAACGGCCTACATAGGAGGCCGCTGAGGAGGCGGAATGGTAGACTGTTAGAGGTGAAATGATAAAGGACGAAGCACTGAAGGAGTAAGCACTATGGGATATAATCCGAGGAATGCATCAGAGACGGCTTTCTACGCCGCTAGGCATAGCGCCAGGCAAAAGAAGTCTGGGCCCGGAGCTATGAGGCCGAAGGCTGATGTGATCGAGGAAATTTTTGAAGGGGTGGGGTTGGAGAGTGATGGGGAGAGTTATGATGTAGCGTACGTTGACCGAGTAGATAAGTATGAGATGAAGAGAGGAGAACTTGTGCCCGTGGATATGACTAGGGCGACATTCGTACATACTGATTATGAGATTAATAAGATGTGGGGGATGTTGAGGGATTATGATTGGGCCACGTTCCCAGTTATAAGGTTAGTTGACATATTTAGGATTAATACGGCCGAGCAGTGGGATGTGATGAAGGCTCATATAACGATATTGCAAAGAAGGAACATGATTAGTTGTTACATGGCGGAGGAGAATAAGGAGTGGCATGTTACAGGAAGTATGAATCCACCGGCGAACCATGACTTTGAATTCATGTGGTGTGAGGGGTACACTGGCGTGCCTATGTTGGATCGAGATATACGTCGACTGAAGATTGATAGAGAATGGGATGAAATGGTTTGGGAATGGAAATGGAGGTGTAGAGAATGGATAAAGAAATTGGTATTGAAGAAACAGAGAACGATGTTGAGAAAGAAATTACGGCATTTGATTGGGAGCACGAAGCAGCGGTAGCAGCGAAACGCAATGGTGATGATTCGAGGATACCGGATGATTGGTATTGCAACGTTGCACTGATATTGAGGGGGAGGAAGAAGGACGTGCAGCAATTAGTTAACGTAATTGTGCCGGATTTGACGGAATGCGAAGAGACGGACTTCGATGTTAAGGTCGTGTATGTGAGGATGTCGCATAAGCGATTTGCTATCGAAGTGGAGGAGAATGGGAACAGGAATGGTGATTATTGAATAGAGAACTGAGAGGCTGAGCGTGCTAACCAACAGTCCGAACATTTTATATATACATACGAGGATATCTGAGTTGTGCACTCTTGTGAAGTTTCAATGATTATGATGCAGGAATGATGACGCTAAATACTAACACAGAGAACAACAACACAAAGGAGGTGAACCATGACACTTGTGAGAGTCCAAGATGAATCAGGACATTCGGAGTGTGAGTTGGAACCCCTGCAGGCCTTAGAGAGGGCCCAAGAGCTGGAGAGGGAAGGGTATTACCTAGTGGCGCTGGATGCTGCTGGTGTGCCCGTAACCAGCTATGAGCAGGGTGGAAAACTTGCGGCCGAAGTCGTGACATTGGACCTGATCGCTGATCAGACTGGCGGGTGAGCGAGCTTAAGTTGGCTTGCCTGTGGCGGTCGTAATGAAGGGCGACTTCTGTCCCCTGAGCGACCGTCCTTTGATTTTTGACATGAGTGTGTGCTCACTGTAGGTAGTATAAGGGGTAGTTGTAATGAAGACTGAATATGTAGGAAGGATACAGAAGAACGTATTAGATTTATTGATAGAGCACTCTGACCTTGCGTATAATGCCCATGAGATGGCATTGGAGGTTGCTACAGAGGAGGAGAGGCGTTGGGAAAGTTGGCAGGCGTCTTATACGAAGAGAGTTAATGGTCAGATGAATAACCTCAGAGAGAGGGGTCACGTTAACATGAGTATCCTTAACGACGGCGGAGAGGTGGCTTATTATCGTGTGACTAAGGAAACAAGGGAGATGGTAAAGAAGGGAGAGTTGAAGTTTGTTGTTACGAAGATGAGTGACAATGAATCTGTTTGGTCGATGGTTAATGCGTATACGAGTCGGCCTGGACCTAATACTTCGAGTTCAGAGTTACTGAAGAAGGCTAAAGAAGAGGGGAGGTGGATCCCTGGACCAGTGTTGTGTCCCAGTGGCAGAGAGAGCAATTCAGTTATAGCGAAGATGGTGGCAAGTGGGTATCTTGATATGAGGGATAATGAAGAGTTGCAGGTGAAAGAGTTTAAGATAACTGATTTCGGCAAAGCGATGGTGAAGAAGTTGGTAGGCGCTGAGGATAATATTGATTATGTGGAGAGGTTCGTGAGTTACGTTCAGAAGTTTGAAGAGTACATATCGCATGAGATAGTGCCAATGGGTGATGAGGTGGAGGTATTGAGGGTAAGATATACGAGGGGCGTTGGCACGAGGCAAATGGATATTAAGGTGGATGAGTTAAATAGTCAGAGCCGGTTGCAGAGTTATAAGCGGAAGTTTGTGCAGGAGACTGGCAATCGGTTTGCGGCGGAGAGGCGCACTGAGAATGTGTCAGAGGAGTATAAGAAGGCCGCGATGATGGCTGAAAGTTATTTGGATAATCCGAATTATGTTAATAGTATGAAGACCGTGTTCGGGGTGTTGGAGTTGAAGGGTGGGGTGGATAATGCATGGTTTGAATTAAATGGAAGGAGGATCTGTATTGTGCCGGCGCAGAGAGTTAGTCGGTATGATAATTGGTTGTCGAAGTTAATGTGGTTGAATAGAGAGGGCGATCACGTAGAGAGGTTATTGAGTAGGGCGCAACTGAGAGAGTGCATGAGTTGTAAGACGAACTTTGGTGGATTGTTATATGATAACGTGAAGTGGAAGTATTGCCCAGTGTGTGGGGCCAATATAAAAGAGATGGAGGATAAGGTATTGGAGAAGGCTAGGATCATTAAGGGAGGTAGTAGTGATGCGGGAAACGGTGTCGCGTAGTCAGAAGATGATTTTGGATTGTATGAGAGAAGGGGATGCGGATACTGGGATTGGGTACATTAGAACTTTGGAAGAGTTGAAGGGGATGAGTGGGTGTGGGGTGAAGGCAATTAAGCCCGCGATGAAGAATTTAGAGCGTAGAGAGATTGTTGAAAGTCTTTGCGAAGATGTTTGGAGAATGTTAGATGTTGGATTGGAGGTTACGAGTTTAGGTAAAGTTAATAGTTATGCGCATGGGCCTTCGTGGAGGAGTAATGGTTGGAAGGTGTTGGAGATTGTGAATAGGTTAGGGGGCGAGGAAAGATGGGTATTGGAGAAGGTAGTGATGTCGAAATTGCAGGGTGTTGGGAGTAGGGGTGGTAAGAGTGTTTTGACAAAGTTAATGGTTAGTGGATTGATGTTGAGGAGGGAGAGTGAGGAGTGGGAGGGTGAGGTGGAAGTTAAGTTGACGGAGCTTGCGGCAGATTGGTTGAAGGATGAACGTAAGCATTGGACTTGGAATGAAGGTGAATTCTTAAGACATATGAAGAGAGAGTTTAAATGGTTGGAGAGGAATGTGTTGAAGGGGATTGGGGCGAGGGTTGGTATTGAGCGGCCGAGGGTGGGCGTGTATGATGTTTGTTGGTATGGTCGTGGGAGTTGGGGGCATAGTAAGGTATTGCTTTATAGAGTGGAGTCAGAGTGGTTGGGAGGAATTAATGAGATTAGAAAAATTAAGAGAGGGGTTAGGCGACAGGTTAAGATTTATGCTAAGTCGTATAATGCGGAGAGGGTGAGGATGGAGAGTGAGAAGTTGGGGAGTGTGAAGGAGAAGGTGGAGAAGATGTTGGGTGAGGTTAAGGGGGAAGTGTTGTCGAGTAGGTATGGTTTGATAAAGCTTATATGTATTTATAATGATGAAGAGTTGTATAAATTTGATTTGACGGTAGATGGCAGAAGTTATGAGCCGTATCATGTGCTTGTTAATAGTGATGCGGCATTAAATTTACTTAACTTGTTGAGGATGGATGTTGAAGAGATTGATAGGTGGTTGACGCCATCATACATTGAGTCTTGCAGATGTGGCATGGATTTAACTAATGTGCGGAATACATGTCACGGTTTTAGGAAGGGCGTGCATTCCATTAATTGGAAGTATTGTCCGGGGTGTGGGGCGTCGTTTGAAGAGTTGGTTAACGAGGTTATGGATGTTGCGAGAGCGAATGGTCCACTTAAATCGACTGAGATGGTAAGATTAAGGAGGTAAGAGTTTGAAGTTCAGTTATGAGGATAAGGACTCTGTAAAACAGATGAAGGTTGTGGTAATTGGGTGTGGGAGTATTGGGAGTCATGTGACTGTGGCATTGGGGAGGATAGGAGTGAAGAGGTTTATCTTAATTGATCCCGATAAGGTGGAGAAGAAGAATCTGAGGAATCAGGCATTCATGAGGAATCAAATTGGTTGGGGTAAGGTGGAAGCGACTGGCGTGTTGCTTGAGGGGATTGATGAGGAGATTGAGTGGGTGGCGATTGCGAGGAAAATACAGCAGGTCGCTCCCTTGATAAGATGGGATGAGACCGATGTTGTGATTGAGGCGGTGGATGGTGCTGGTATGAAGAGAGATATTTGGAAGATGTTGGATGCGCGGGAAGTTATGTGGGTTGGGTGTAATGGGACTGGAGGGGTGGGGAGTGAGATAAAGGTGAGGAGGACTATGTGTGGGTGGATAGTTGGGGATATGGAGACTGAGGCGAATGTCAACAATTGGGGGGTGGCGCCCAGAGTAATGACGATTGGCGGAATGATGGCTGAGAAGGCGGTGGTAGAGTATTTGAGGAAAAGGGAAACTGGGGAGTGAGATAAAGGTAGGGATGTAAGTGAATGAGGAACAAATGAATGCAGGGCTGGAGGAGTTGTTCGGATGATTGAAGCAATGAGTATAGGGCCTTTTTATTGTGACAAATGTAATGTGAATTTCATGTTGAAGATGAACAGTAGATTTTGTCCGATATGTAGGAATACGTTAACCTTTTTTAAATCAAAGGTGGAATGATGGAGGAATTTCCACCTGTCTGGGTGATGTGGTTTAGGTGTCCGGAGTGTGGGGTGTATATTGAGTTGCCTGAAGAGAGTAGGTTGTGTCCTGTGTGTGGGAGTTTGGATATTTATATTGTGAGGGATGTAGGTGAAGTATTGGAGCGTGTGATTAATGGCAGGGTTGATGATTAGTTGGTTCTTTACTGGTGAGGAGTATCACGCTCTGAAGGAGGAGTTTAAGGAGCGGAGGAATAAGGAAAAGGACTTAAAGTTTGCAGGCTTCGCGGCCATGGCATGGTTTGATAATGATCAGAGAGTGGAGCTGTATGCAGATAGAGAGGAGGTGGATGGGAAGGAGGTAACTAAGAGTGTTACTATTAAGTGGAGGGGTAGAGAGGAGACGGAGCTGTTGGGGTGGATGAAGGAGAAGTGGAGTGCCTACATTATGGATGGTGAAGTGGATCCGATGTTGAGGGCAAGAAGGAAGAAGTTGAGGGAGTTAGTTACGTTTGATAATGTTACTGAGATGAAGGTACGACATATGGAGGAGAGGGGCGCGCCGAAGAGTTATGTGGGGTATTATAAGAAGGATAGGGCGTTGTTAAGGAGTGTGGTGCAGGCGGAATATAATGTGATGATAGGGTTGTATGATGATAGAGATTTGGAGATTGTGAAAAAGAAGGTTGGTAGGAAACTAAAAGGTCGTGGGCCTATGAGGGTGTTATAATGAGGAATGAACGTATGCATATGAACGTGGGCGATAGACATTTGAAAGGGTTCAATAAGTTATTGAGCATGATGAAGGAGTTGAGGGATAGGGGTGTTGAGAAGGAGGAAATTGAGCGATTGTGGGAGAGTATAAGGGATGTTGTTCAAAACATTGATGATGATGACCCGAAGAAATCTTACAAGTTATTGATGGAGAGGATGGGGGAGGTGGAGGCACATGTTAGGAGGTGTTATGAAAAGTCGGTTTGGCTGGATGTGTTATTGGGGGAGGTGGAGAAGCTGAGGTTAGAAGCTCAGTTAATATTTTATACAGAGCAGCCAGACAAGATGTTGGAGAGTGTGGATGAGTTGGTGGAGGTGAGGGAAAGTTTGAGATTGTGTCAGATTGAGATGGAGGAGTCAAGGTTTGACGCACTGATGACAACTTGTGAGAAGGTCATTGGTGTATTGAAAGATGATGCTGTGCCAGTGGAGAAGATCCCTATGGTGTTGGATTCGATTAAATTGGTATGGGATAAGTTAAGTGGGAAGTGTGAGTGTGAGAGTAAGGAGTGTGGGAGTAAGGGGTGTGAGGGTGTGGATGAGGATGCGTTGCAACAAGCTGCTAGGGTTGTGGTTAGAGATGTTTGTGAAATGGACATTAGCGATGATGAGAAAGAGGCTTTGATTCAGAAACGTTTGGAAGAATTGACTGGGATGAGTGTTGGTGTTGTGAAGATGGATAAGAGGGTGAAGGGTGGGGAGAGTGAGGAATATAAGAAAGCGTATCAGTGAGTATATTTGGGAATTTCACGCGAGATAACTATGGGAGTGAACCTATGGTGAAGTTTGAAGCGGTAAAAGAAGACGAAGTCGTCGCTACTGAGCGAAAGATGCAGGGGACGGTTAGTTATCCCCTGTTGAAGGCGTTCATAGAGACGGATATGTATATGGCTAAGATACCGGAGGAGGAGTTCAATAAGGAGTTTAGCCGGGACGCTAGTAGCTTAGCCATGACAGTGAGGGGCTATGCAAAGAAGCACAGAATGCCGGTAGCGGTGGTCGTGAGGAATGATGTTCTGTACTTTAAGAGACTGGATATCGATAGAGATGGAAAGGAGATCCCTGATTGGGAAGAGGAGGCATGGGGCCCCTCGAAGCCCAAGAAGAAGGTGGATGAGGGCGAGATTTAGAGAAAAGGGAAAGGAGTAAGGCGATAGGAGTAAGGCGATAGGAGTAAGACGATAGGGTAAGAGTGTGCTCAATGGAGGATAAGTAAATGCCAATACCTGAAGATAAAATGAACTGGTTAAGAGGTCATAAGAGATTTCTTATTGGAGATGATATAGGTGTTTTGAATGATTGCACTTGTCCTGAATGTGGGCACACTCTGTTTTGGAGGGCGCCGGGCGATAGGTACCAATGCAGTAACTGTGAGGTTCTGTATAGATTTAATGGTGGTGTGTTGATAAAGGAGGAGGATTTGTTTGGGGAGACTAGTGTTGGGTTGTGGAGTGATGGTAAGGACTTTCCGAAAGGTTATGCTTAAATGAATGGGGTGAATGATTGAGAGCTTTGATAATGCCTACTGATATTTTCAATGTTGTGGAGTTAAGGGCCGTGACTAAGGTCTTGAAGAGGGAGGGCGTGGATTATGATATTAGAGCCCTGAAGAAAGAGATCTGGGCCGAAGATATGAGTGTTGCTGTTGAGTTGAGTGGGGTGATAAGTGATGTGTGGGAGGAGGGTAATTGGACGCAGAAGTACGATATTGTCTTTGCTACGTCTGGTGAGCCCAAGAGGAAAAGAATATTGACAGAGGATAGTCGGGCTAGGGACATTATTAAGGGGATGTATGGTGTAGAGAAGGTGGTGGCGGCTATTTGCGCAACAGTGCCGATATTAGTGGACATTGTGGAGGGGAAGAGGGTTACGTGTTATGATAGTCATAGTGTGAAGGGGCCGCTGAAGAGGGCTGGCGCTATATTGGATATGAGGACTGTTGTTATTGACGGTAAGGTGATTACTGCCCAAGCTCCGCCGTTGGCTGAGATATGGGCTGAGGTGGCTGTGAGAGTGGCCAGGGGTGAGGAGGTGGAGGAGCCGGCGAAGTATGCCTACAAGAATCCTAATCTTGGAGTTTATCATATAGTGGAGTGATTGAAT
>Ga0272441_10000500_pt1 | contig 88933 bp, 88 predicted proteins | sample SSMProp6N_FD_193582 | JGI IMG/M metagenome (GOLD analysis project Ga0272441, IMG submission 193582) | Marine sediment archaeal communities from Little Sippewissett salt marsh, Falmouth, MA, United States - SSM-Prop-6N | ecosystem: Environmental > Aquatic > Marine > Wetlands > Sediment ... | reverse complement strand
CCCATGGAACACTAACTTCTTTATACCTCCTCCATTTTTCCTTATGTGGACTAGTTTTTTGCATCTCTTCATCCCGAATGAATGCAAAGGACTAGTTCCATAAAAAAATAATTACACAAAGCATAAATTTAGATGAAATCATAAAGAATCTTAAATAGATGAATTTTATACTAATATTTAAAGAGGTGGATGATTATTAAATTAAAAGCTCAATTTCTCATAGGAATATGTATACTTTTTTTGATATCAGTCCCAGTAGTTATATCTGAAGCATATGCTATAAGTATTGTAAATAAAACATATGAATTATCAGATACATCAACTAAAGGTACTCAAACTGCATCATATTATGATATTCTTATAACAATAAAAAACCAAGGGGTAAGCTATACAGATGACATCACAGTTGAATTGGTAGATGAATTTGATATCCCAACGACAAAAAATTATACCTTTCAACCTTCAGAAATAAAAACATTTCAATTCAAAGAATATCCTGTGGTAGGAACCGGTCAAAAGAACATAACAATACGATATTACCCATCGAATGAAAGCAGAATAAATCAAGGAAATTCAGGTTCAACCTTTTTAATAATGGGAGAAATACAACAACAGTCATCAACACCATTTTTACCGACGGTAATTTTCATTTGTTTAATACTTTTCTTTGCCTATTATCGTAAAAAGCATCCAGAATAATAATTTGATTAGAATTCAAAAGCAATAATCTTTACATAATCAACTTCAGATGCACGATCACCATCATATCTTGCTTCATTTACATTTGTAAATGCTTTCTCAGTATAATCTGCTGTTAATAAAATAGAACGAGGTCCAATAGAAAAAAGCTTTTCATTATATGAATTATAAAATTCAACAAAAAAACTAATATTGGCTCTTCTATCCAATAAATTATGAAATAGATATTTTACTTCAACGGCAGTTGTATAAAAATATGATTCTCCTGCATCAGTATACATTTCTTCTCTTGTAAAACTTATATTTGCTATGGAAAGTTCCACTACATCGGATTCAATAATTATCTTTTCAAATGCCGGCTCAGTCGTTAGGCCTTGATCCATACATCCACATAATGATAAATTACTTAAAATAATAATTATTATTAACAACATATTTTTTTTATTCATCCATCCACAACCAATCATCAAATATATTACTGATATATAAGCTTTTTATATTAACTTCATTAATAAATAATCGGTATTTATTTTATACAAATAAAAACATTTAATTATCATCTCTGCATTTACACTAATATACTATTTGGGGTGGACATTGAATGGTTATTACAACACTTGATAATTCTGAACTTATGAAAGATTTATTAACAAATTTAGTTTCAATATCTGGAAGAAAAACAAATCAAAGACATGCACTTTTTATTTTAGAATCTACAATTGAACAGTTAAAAAAAGAATATTCATTTCTTGAAAATATTGGGATTAATGATAATATCTTTGATGAAGAAACAGAGTCAATAACTGTTATGAAAGGACTGGATAATTTAGCACAAAATGAGGTTGGACCTGCAATAAAAGATATTATTGTAACATTAACAAATAAATTAGGTAATGATGCAGGGCATTTTTTTCTAAAGGAGCTATCTCAGAAAATGAACGATCTTTCGATTACAGTTATGAAAAATATGGGTGTGGATCTCTATATAATACAACTTGAAAAAGAAATTTTAAAAATGGAAAAAACAGTATTAAAAAAGACATGAATTAATAATAATTAATGAATTCTTATTGATAGAATTTTATATTGCTTTTATATTTTTCTTCTTATGTAAAATTATTTATTAGTAGTATTGTTTGAATATAAAGATAAGTATTCATCATAATATTCTTAACAATATTCAATCATATGCTCATTTCAATACTCGTTTCAATTATTACCTATATATTCACTTGCATATTCACATGCAAATAAACTATATAAAAAGTGACTCAGATATGGGATTAAAACTCTGAATGGTTATAGTAATTATAACTAACTTGGAGGTATATTAAGGATGGGACGAAAAAACAAAGCTCTAAATGGGAGAAAGGATGTTGCGGCAATTGGTATAGGAGCAATGATCGTGTTTATTGCCATGGTTCTTGTTGCTGGTATTGCTGCATCGGTGCTGGTACAAACAAGTACAACCCTTGAAATGCAAGCGTTAAAAACAGGTAAACAAACAATTGAAGAAGTAGCAAGTGGGATATATGTTGAAGGAATCGAAGGATCAAATACATCAGGTTCATTAACATTACTTGCTGTTGAGATAAAACCAAGATCCGGCTCTCCAGATATTGATTTATCTCAAACCGTTGTAGAAATATCTGATTCTGATATAAAATATGTATTAGAATATGATAGTACAACATTTACAGATTCAAATCAAACAAGTGGAAATTTATTTACCTCAAGTTTTTATCCAAGTTCATCTGCTACTACAAAATTTGGTTTAATAGTTTTACAGGATGCAGATGATTCATGTTCTTCAAGTAGTCCAATTATTAATTTTGGAGATCATGTGGTTGTTACTATTGGAAATGCTTTTTCAGGAATTGCCCCAAGAACTGATGTATTCGGACAAGTTATCAGTGAGGGTGGAGCTCCTGGAATAATTGGTTTCAGAACTCCTGAATCGTATACTGATGCTATTGTGGAGTTACAGTGAGGTGATTAAAAAATGAAAATATTATCTTTCAAAAAAATGAATGATATGGGTGCAATTGGTATTGGTGCAATGATTGTTTTGATTGCAATGATTCTTGTTGCAGGTGTTGCTGCATCTGTATTAATAACAACCTCAAATACAATTCAAAGTCAAGCGATGACCACTGGCCAGCAAACCACAAGAGAGGTTTCAAGTGGGGTTACTGTGTATTCCGTTATCGGTCAAGTTAATCGAACAGGTAATTCATCTGCAGGTTATACGTATAATGATTTATGGAAACTGGCAGTAACTGTTACTCCAAAACCCGGTTCAGAAAGAATTGATTTAAATAATACATATATATTAGTAAGCGATGGATCAACAAAAGCGTTATTAACATATGGTTATAATAATAGCTCTGTGTATAATGATGATGTTACAGGTGATATCTTTGCTGGAGTTTCTGATTGGACTGGTTTAACTAGTGCTACATTTGGAATCGGTGTATTGCAAGATTATGATGGATCTATGAGTAGATATAATCCAGTTATGAATCGTGGGGATAAAGTTATTCTCTATGTTTTTACCAATACTTCATATGTATTTGGCAGTCAAATATCTGAAAGAAAAGAAATATTTGGTCGCGTCATACCTGAAGTTGGTGCACCTGGTGTAATATCATTTACATCACCAAAGGCCTATGTTGATGTAATTTATAATTTGCAATAATAAATGGGATTTTTTCCCATCTTTGTATTTTTTTTATTTTTTTTTATCATCTTTTTTTTGCTTTACATTATTATAAAAAATACGCTTGAATCATTATCTGCATACATACATGAAATACTACTTGCCTACATATATGCAAATTAATTATATAAATAGATTAGAGTATTGATGTTTTAGATAGATCTAGTATAAATATGAATAATTTTGCTAGTGGGATGTGAAAGAGATGGGAAAAAAGCCTAACAGACAATTGAAAGAAAATGATATAGCAGCGATTGGTATTGGATTAATGATTGTATTTATTGCCATGGTTCTTGTTGCTGGTATTGCTGCATCGGTGCTGGTACAAACAAGTACAACCCTTGAAATGCAAGCATTAAAAACAGGTAAACAAACAATTGAAGAAGTAGCAAGTGGGATATATGTTGAAGGAATCGAAGGATCAAATACATCAGGTTCATTAACATTACTTGCTGTTGAGATAAAACCAAGATCCGGCTCTCCAGATATTGATTTATCTCAAACCGTTGTAGAAATATCTGATTCTGATATAAAATATGTATTAGAATATGATAGTACAACATTTACAGATTCAAATCAAACAAGTGGAAATTTATTTACCTCAAGTTTTTATCCAAGTTCATCTGCTACTACAAAATTTGGTTTAATAGTTTTACAGGATGCAGATGATTCATGTTCTTCAAGTAGTCCAATTATTAATTTTGGAGATCATGTGGTTGTTACTATTGGAAATGCTTTTTCAGGAATTGCCCCAAGAACTGATGTATTCGGACAAGTTATCAGTGAGGGTGGAGCTCCTGGAATAATTGGTTTCAGAACTCCTGAATCGTATACTGATGCTATTGTGGAGTTACAGTGAGGTGATTAAAAAATGAAAATATTATCTTTCAAAAAAATGAATGATATGGGTGCAATTGGTATTGGTGCAATGATTGTTTTGATTGCAATGATTCTTGTTGCAGGTGTTGCTGCATCTGTATTAATAACAACCTCAAATACAATTCAAAGTCAAGCGATGACCACTGGCCAGCAAACCACAAGAGAGGTTTCAAGTGGGGTTACTGTGTATTCCGTTATCGGTCAAGTTAATCGAACAGGTAATTCATCTGCAGGTTATACGTATAATGATTTATGGAAACTGGCAGTAACTGTTACTCCAAAACCCGGTTCAGAAAGAATTGATTTAAATAATACATATATATTAGTAAGCGATGGATCAACAAAAGCGTTATTAACATATGGTTATAATAATAGCTCTGTGTATAATGATGATGTTACAGGTGATATCTTTGCTGGAGTTTCTGATTGGACTGGTTTAACTAGTGCTACATTTGGAATCGGTGTATTGCAAGATTATGATGGATCTATGAGTAGATATAATCCAGTTATGAATCGTGGGGATAAAGTTATTCTCTATGTTTTTACCAATACTTCATATGTATTTGGCAGTCAAATATCTGAAAGAATAGAAATGTTTGGCCGGGTCATACCCGAAGTCGGTGCACCAGGTGTTATATCATTTACATCACCACAAACATATGTAGATGTAATCTATAAATTGCAATAAAAAGTGGGGAATTTTTTTCCCATCATTTTTTTATTTTAATATATTACTTTTATAGCAAATATCAATACATTTATATTTAATGTGAAGTATTACCTGCTTATTGGATGGGTTTCCAAGAATGGAATTAAGCCTCTCAAATAAGTAGGAGGTGTGCTAGGTAAGTTTACAAGATGGGGTTTTTTTTGCTTCCAATGACCATGCTTCAATTGGGATAGGATCGTTAATTATCTTTATTGCCATGATCATTACCGCGGGAGTTACCGCATCAGTGATTTTTCAAACAATGGACAGCATACAGCAGCAAGCATTAAAAACAAGTCAAGACACCATACGAGATATTTCAACAGGGATTCGTATCACTCATATAAGTGGATACACACAGAATTCACTACTTTCCCAAATAGCATTTTTTATTGAGCCTATTGCAGGATCCGATCCAATAGATTTAAATGAAACAACAATGCAAGTTTCTGATGCCCAAACAGTAGCAATTCTTTCTTTTGATTATTCCTGTTATTCATCAACCATTTCAAATGGGTTATTTGGTACGGTAAATACAAGTAATCTAAGCAATATTGAATTTGGCATTCTCATTGTCAGAGATTCAGATGCAAGTTGTAGTTCATCAAATCCAATTATAAATAATAATGATCTTGTTGTTTTACTTGTTAATACAACAAATTGTTTTAGTGGTATTAGTACTAGTGTATCTGTTAGTGGTAAAATAATGCCTGAAGTTGGTATATCAGGTGTTTTTTCGTTAACCACACCATCCTCATATTATGATACCATCGTTGATTTACGTTAGCATGAATAAGAAATGAATAACTTAACTCTTTTTCATTTTGTATATTACGTATGTTATTATCCAAATTCAGCAGTGTTTAACCGGTACCTGTAAGCATACCACCTACAAAATGTTCAACGACCCAACTAGTAGCAGCAACCATCCATACAAGGGGTACAAAAAACAGAAATGTTAAATAAAAGTGACTTCCACGAATGACTTTCACGGTATAAGAAAGTATGAATGAATGGGCAATTAGAACAAGAAATATAACTATTAAAATATAATCATATGCTTCTGGGGGAACAGTGTGAAGCAATGCACCAATGTCGATTCCTTCTAAATTACTAAATGGATCTCCTGTTTCAGTAACAATTGCATTCAAATGTTTGCTAATAACAAATGAAACATAAATAGAAAAAGAGATACCAAAGGTGATGCCGCCAAATAGAGCAATGGTAGTATTGGTAATAGAATATTTCTTTTTTCTTAAATCGTGAATTTTCCGCAAATTTTCCGCAATCATCTTAGTTACACGGGTTGGATTAGCAGCAGCATACGTTGCTTCTCGAAACATTTCACAACCTCTCTGAATAAAATTACTATTCGTATCAACCCCAAACCATTGCCACGCAGCATTATCATCAATACGTGTTCGTAAGCGCCTATATAAACTACGAATATAGGATGTTAAAATACCGTAATCCTTTTTACTTAAATAATACACTGACTTTGTGATTTCTCCTCCTTTCATTGTTGCAATTGAACCAAGACCTGTCAAAAATCCAAGAAAATTTTTCTCCTTTCTAGCAATATTTTGCTCTTCGATAAGTGTTTTCAAACCAATAAAAAAAAGGGGTGTTAACGACATTGCAATGAGAATCTCTAGAGGAAACATTTGGATTATTTCATTTTCAAGGAAATATCGAAGATAAAAAAGAATAGAACCAATTCCAATGCTTCCTATAACGACTTGAAGAAATAAACGATTCATTTGTAATTGTAATGAACTTTTTTCACTGGTTTGATGCCATATTTCATCTTGTGGGATCATAGATTTCATTAAATAGAGCAACAATACTTCTGCTACAATTAACATAAACGAAGATAAATATGAATATGTTGTCATGCTATCTGCTCCCATAATAATAGGGAGAACAATACCAAATGACATCACAAAAATAATGGCAATTAGCATGCTTACATATACTTCGTTTAGAATCACAATATTCTCATTGCTTGTTTCATACATCGTTTTATATTCCTCCATGACCGCTTGTTGTTCTGTTTCAATAAATTCACGATGTTCAACACCACTATCAAGACTTTGAGAGAAGCGATCAAGGAAATCTTTGAACATTTTACTTGGAGTACGAATGGAAATGAAATGCATTGTTTTTGCCAAAGGATACCGCCATTGTGTTGATAACACGCCAATTTTCTTAACTTCTGATCCAAGACTTTTATAAACAGGTTTATCCCCAAGAACATTAATAATATCCTTTAACGATAGATCAGAGATGGCAAGAACTCTTAAATGAGTGATAAAGAAATGCATGTTGCTATTTATTTCTGATTCTTGATTTTTCCATGTGATATATGGATATAAAACGCCAAGGAGGATAGGTACAATACCTCCAAATAGAAACGTTACAGGATGAAACGATAGGGTAACGGGAAATATCATACCTAGGATATATGGTAATAAACAAACAATGATGCCAAGAATTATTAATGGGGTTAAAATCGTTGAATAAAACTTTTTAGGATTTTCTAAATTCCTATAAGAAATCTTCAACTGATCAATAAATTCCTGCTTCTTTTTATCTTTTTTCTTTGCTTTTTTCGCCATACCAGCTCAACCAATCAATCTATATAGAAATAGGTAATGCTTCTATTCCATCTCGATAAAAGGTCCAAATAAATTGAACGACTTCATAATAGTCAAATATTTTTTCTTCAACCATTCGTTCTATTATTTTTTTCCGCAAATCATATTCATCATAAATTTCCGCAGGGTCTTGGTAACCTGCATTTTTTGCAATTCTCTCTTCTAAAATATAACTATTTCTATTAGCTCTGAATAAATGAATATCATCTGCTGATTTCCATTCAAAAGCAGTTCGTGATATCACTCCGTCTACTGCTTTGTTGTATCCTTCTATTTCATCAATGGAAAGTACTCTTCGTAATCGTTTTCCCTTCCGTTCTACTGCCATCTGTATAAGAACAAAGTCAAGGTTATCCATGAATGATTTTGGCACATTTATTGGATCACCCGTGAATCGTTGAATTACTTTCGTTACTGATCCTGCATGAAATGTTGTGATACAGGGATGACCGGTTTGCATAGCTTGAAACACCACACTACCTTCAGGACCTCTTGTTTCACCAGGAATGATATAATCAGGGCGAGATCGAAGAGCTGCGGTAAGCAAATCAAATAAATCTACGCTTCCTTCTTCTGTATCCGCAGTACGAGTTAACAACTGCTGCCATACAGTATGGGGAACATGCAGTTCAGGAGTGTTTTCTGCAGTATAGATTTTTTTATCAGGTGGAACAAATGGAATAACCGCATTTGTTGTTGTCGTTTTACCTGATGCTGTTTCACCACAAACAAAAAAACTCCTACCATATTGTAATGCAAGCCATAAATATGCAGCCATGCCACTGCTCAAGGTTCCCCAGTTAATTAGTTGTGTGATACTGATCGGTGTTTCAGCAAACTTACGTATTGTTAAACTTGGACCTTTTATACTGACTGATTCTGGGTAAATAAGATTCCCTCGACTTCCATCAGGCATTGTTGCATCTACAATAGCTTGAGCTTCACTAACTGCTGCACCCATTTTTTCACTAATTTTTCGAGCAAAAGGAAATGATTCCTCTTTTGAAATAATGACACTTGTTTTTATCATATCAAAAACTTTGTGAATCGCATGAACATTTTCACCGGCAATCACATGAATATCTTCAAGATAAATATCACGCATAAATGGTTCCAGTGGACCTCCACCAATTTGATCTTTGATAAGTGAGTATTTCATGGATTCCTTTTGTGCTGATGTTGCTTTTATTTTGCTAGGAAGTTTTTTCTTTTTTAAACCTCCCTTTGTTTGCCCATTAATGTAATCAACTGCTTTTTCATCAATTTCAATGATTTCATCAATAAGTTCAAAGAAAACTTCCTTTAATTGTTCATCAGTAACTGGGCTATCTTTTTCAGGTGCCTTTTGAATAATTATTTTTAATAAATCATCATATTTTTTTTGAGTAGCATCATCCATGATAGGTTCAATAGATTGATACAATCTTTCATCCATGTCTGGGGTTCGATAAACATGAATGAACACAGATCCTTTGGTGGGATAAATAAGATTAGGAAGATCTTCAGAGGCGACTGATTTTGGTAATTTCTTATAAAATATCGGTGTTTTCATCTTCTTTGATATATCTTGCAAGTACACTTTTAAATGATGATGATTCTCTGTTAATTCCTTAATTTCATCTTCATCCATTTTTTCAGAGTCGCTCATATAAATACCCCATGAATCCTATGACAATAACCTTAGATACTAATAGGAAGACCATCCAAACCTTCCCTATAATACGTCCAAATAAATTGAACGACTTCATAATAATCAAATATTTTTTCCTCAATCATCCGATCCAATATTTTTTTCCGCAAATCAAGCTCATCATATATTTCAGAAGGATTCTCATATCCTGCCGTTTTTGCGATTCGTTCCTCTAAGATATAACTGTTTCGATTTGATTTGAAAATGTGCTTATCTGAAGCAGCATTCCATTCAAATGCTTTTCGAGTAATCACCCCATCTACTGCTTTATTGTACCCTTCTATTTCATCGACAGAAAGCACTCTACGTAAGCGTTTTCCATTCCTTTCCACAGCCATCTGTATAAGAACAAAGTCAAGGTTATCCATAAATGGTTTTGGAATACGAATTGGATCTCCAGTAAATCGTTGAATTACTTTCGTTACTGATCCTGCATGAAATGTTGTGATACAGGGATGACCGGTTTGCATAGCTTGAAACACCACACGCCCCTCAATTCCTCTTGTTTCACCAGGAATAATATAATTTGGTCTAGATCTAAGTGCTGCGATAAGTAAATCATTCAAATCAACATGGCTTTCCTTGGGTCCAGTGGTTCTCGTGAGTAATTGTTGCCATACAGGATGGGGTACTTGCACTTCAGGTGTATTTTCAGCTGAATATATTTTTCTATCTTGTGGTATAAAAGGAATAGCTGCATTAGTTGTTGTCGTTTTACCTGATGCTGTTTCTCCACATACAAAGAAACTACGTCCATATTGCATGCAAATCCATAAATACGCAGCAATATAACTATCTAAAGTCCCCCAATTAATAATTTGAGTGATGCTAATCGGTGTTTCACTAAATTTTCGAACCGTCATACTAGGTCCTTTTAAACTAATATCGTTTGGATGAATAATATTCACACGACTTCCATCGGGAAGCGTACCATCTGCAATTGGTTGGCCATCACTAACCGGGCTACCAATTTTTTCGCTGAATTCTTGGGAAAATGTATCAGCCCATTTTGGATCAATATAAATATTTGTTCGAACAAGATCAAAGACCTTGTGGATAAGATGAACATCTTCACCAGTTATAATATGAATATCCTCAATATTTGGATCTCTCATTAATGGCTCAAGGGGACCACCACCCACGATTTCTCTTATAATATCATATTTAAATGCCATATAATCTTGTGAAGTAACTTTGATTTTTCCTTTGTTTTTTCCATTATCAAAAGGTTGTGCTTTTTCATCGATGATTGTAATTTCATCAATGACTTCAGTAATTGCTTTTTTAAGTTCATCAGGGCTTTTTATATTTGATCGTAAATACGCTCGTTCATACATTCTTTCAAGAATCGCTTGTTTTTTTTTCTTTTGTTCATCAGATAAAATCGGCTCGATTGCTCGATATTCTATTTGTTCCATATCTCGTGTTCGAACAATATGGATAAAAACAATGCCCTTTGTTGGATAAATAATATTAGGAAATTTTTCCTCTTTTAATTCACGAGGAACCTTCAAATAAAATTGTGGTTTTTCCATTTTTGTAACGACTTGATCAATATATTGTTTTAGGTGAGGATTTTGTTGGATTAATTTCTGTTCTTCTTCAACATCAATTTCAGTCATTAAACCCCACCGCTTCTTAGAATGCAACACCGCTGGTTTCAACAGTTAGGCCAGTACCAGGTTGAACAGCAAAACAGGTTGTTGCTTCATACCGGTGTTTTGCACCATTAAATTTATTTAAATAAATATTATAAACAAGACCAATCCCAGGCATTTGTTCCCTTGCAACGCGGAAATGAATGTCGCTTGCCATCTGAAATGTCTTATGAATTTCTTTTTCCCAATCATTTGGATTAGCACTTACAAAAATAATTTTTCCTGAACCTTTAATTCTATTAAAAAAACTTGTAAGATCAACAAGGTTATTTCTATTAAGACTTTCATTTAATAAGGTGGATAAAGAATCGATGAAGATTATTGATTGATCGTATATTTTTTTTGTGGAAACCAATGAATCAAGAAATGTATTTCTTGGTTTTGGTTCTGCCAAAGTGACTTCAGTTGAAATAAAAAAAAGTTTTCCAGACATTATAAACTTCCGCAATGGATATCCAACAGATGCTGTTTGTCTTAAAAAACTCTTTACACTATACTGTGTTGATATATAAGTGCAGGAATAACTCTGAGATAAAAAGCCATAACAAAATCGTTGGAAAAAGATGCTTTTACCAGATCCTTCTTTTCCCTCAAAAAAAATAAGACTTCCATTGGGAATTACTTGGCCAAACCGTTCAGCAAATCCATCTTTTTCACCATTTCTTTCAAGAACTAATGATTTTGTTGTTTTTAAATCTGCCATTTTTTTTCAATCCTTTTCTCTAATTATTTTAAACTGTAAAAATAAATTTATCTTCAATTGCTTGTGGACCTACAACTCGTAAAATATGGTCCCCTACTGAAATCATTGAGGTATCAATATATATGTCCGAAATTTCCCCTTGTTTAATTTTGTTGTCAGAAAAATTATAATTGTTTATAGTTATAATTTCACCATCAATAAATAAAGTAAATGTTTCATTTGTTGTTATTAGCTGTTTTGTCCCAATATTTTGAAGATAAAAAATGTAATCACTAGCAGAGCTAGGGATGTTTTCAGGGTCATTAATAATAACAAATTCCGTGTCCAATACATCTTGTACTCGGCTTCCTCTTTCAGAAAGACTTGAGTTAATTCCAAAGGTAACCGCCATAAATACGCCTGATACCGCTCCTGCTGCAATAATTGAAGCAATAAATATTACTACATGTGAACCAGTTACGCTAAATCCCATTGGCACATCCCATCTATTGTTTTAAATAATATATGTTTCATAAGAACTAATACCATTTTTTGTAATAATTTTTAATTTTTTTTGGCCATTACCTGACAAATCATCGCTATTTAGATATACGCTGCTTGTAGGATATATATATGCTGATGAACTCGTAAATATTGTTTTTGTCCCATTAATTAATAGAGTTATATATCTTGTATCGATAACAGTACTTCCCGTGTTTTGTACTGTAATATTTACATCATAATTTGATGCATTTGGAGAGGTGGTAACATTTTGAATAGAAATCATTGTTTGTAGCTCATCAATTGCTCGATTTTTCATATCTTTGTAACTATCTTGAATTTCAGTATACAACGGAATAGTATTTCCTGCAAATATTTCAAGAATCATCAACAATGAAACTCCAATAATGGCAGCAGCGGCCGCAACAGAAAACCCCATCCTATTAATCCTCCTAAATCAGTTTATACACACATGGAATCGGTGTGATTTGGGAGTTTATTTTTGTTTTTTATATTAATGAAATGCATTTATTGATTAGATTCAACTTGCTGAAATTGGTCAACCTTTTTTATTATTCTAATCAGTTCACTTTGAACTCGATCAACAAAATGTTTATCAAATTTATTTCCCATTAATTTTTGAATAAACATATATGATTGAATATGATAAGTGGATGATAATTGATTAACATCTTTTTCATCTGTATTTTTCGATGTTTCTGAAGATTTTTTTTGTTTAATTCCTCTTGAATAATCAATCAAAGAAATTTTTACATCATCAGTAATCCAATCAATATCAACATAATATTCAAGAATATTTGATAGGTTCTCATAACCACAAAGATCAATTAAATATTGAATCCAATTCATAAGAACAATAATTCCTTCAGGATCACTTGGCAATTCAGTTAATATATCATCATTTTTTATCATTGAAACATCTAAGTGATTCCCAGAGACCTCAAGATCATCAACTGATTGTTGTTTTATATGTTTATTCTTTATACATTCTTCTTTCTGATTAATTAACTGATTAACTTCTTCAAGAGAAGATTCAGAATTATTTGAAAGTACATCAATTTGTTTTTGTAAAATATTAATTTTATTACATAATTCTTGAAAATTTTGATTTTTGATCGTTTTTTCAGTTTCTGCCTCTTCAATTGGTACTTGTTTTTGATTTCCTTTTTCCACATCTTGTTTTTTTATCCGATCTTGATAGGTTTTTATAAATTCATTTAATTTTTCTGCCAGGGCAATAAGTTGCTCTTTTGAAATGTTAATATTTTTCTCTTTAATTTTATTAGATAATTTATCTGCAATTACTTTTGGAATAACTTTATTTTCTACTAAGATATTTAGTTCAGTATCAATATCAAAATCATTTGAATTTGTTGTTTTTTCTTCAATCTCATCCTCAGCCATATTAAGGCTCCAAATTTATATTACCTGCTAATAAACTTTCGATATATTCATCAATTTTTGTATCAATTCGATCATCTGGAGAAATATCTGAAAAGGATGATTCAATTAATTGATATAATTCTTGGTTTGATATTCCAACTTCCTCTTCAAATTCAGGATATTCATCTTCTATTGTTTTTGTTTCAATTCTAGGTTCACTAATTTGTATATTCATTTCATTTTCTAATGTATTTAACTTATCATTTATCACATGGATCTCTTTATTTATATTTTCAAAGGATTCTAATCGTTTTTTTGTTACCTTAGAAAGTCCAACAAATGGATTCATTTGTTCAGATACAATTTCATAAAGACTGACAAGATCATCAAGATCTTTTGAGATCGCATTTATTTTTTCTGAAATAGAATTAATATCGCCTTGATTCTTTTTTATTTGTAAATCAAAATCTTTAATTCTTTGTAATAGAACTCTCTTTTGTTCAAGGGCTTCTCTTGAGGATTCAACTGGTTCGGAAGTACTTGCTTCCTCTTCTTCAGATACTAAATCACTTATGTCCTCTTCTTCCTGATTATCAGGCTCATTAGATTTGGTATCGGTATCCTTTAATTTGATTACTTTCCTTAGACTTTCAACATCTTCTACTTTTTCGGAATTATCAACAGAATCAGTTTTTTCATCTTGATTTGAGGAAGGATCTTTAGTATCAGTTTCATCCTTTCCCTCATTAGTATCTTTAGCTGAATCATTATCAGCTTTTCCCATCTTTAGCTTAATCTGTACCCCTCCTAAGAATCCACCTATTAAATGAATTAACTATCAAGTATAAAAGCTTTACCAAAATCAATGAAAAATATGATTGCAATAGAAACAAACAGATTCAAAGTAGAGAGAAGTAATTAAATCAAAAACTATTAAAGATGTTAATAATATAGAGGAATGAAAGAATTCGGGAAAAAATTTTGATTGTTTGTACTATGAAGAATGAGGAAGAGAGATTAGACCTATTAAATGAATTATCTCCTATTAAACGGGAATCTTGTTTAGTGTTTGGTATAAATAAAGAAGGAGTTATTACTCGCTTTAATGATGATTTTGAGTTAATAACTGGAAAATCAAAAGAAGAGGTTATTAATAGATCTATTTCGTCTATTTTTGTAAATGATCCACAATCTCTTGAAAAATGGATGGATTTAATTGCGCAAGCAAGAGCAAACATACCTGTTCATGATATTGAATTACCACTTCAAACAAAGTCAGGTAAGGAAATAATTATATCCTGGACAAATTTTCCAATTTCTGAAGAAGATGGAACTGCTGTCAGCTCATTGAATCTTGTTGGAACGCCTATTGTTACTACTTCGTCTGTTCAAAATATAGAACATGATAAAGAACAAAAAGGAAAAACAGAAAAAGGTATGGCTAAATCAAATAAGGATAAACAGAAAGAACAAAAAAAGATGAATAAAAAAGCTATGTTTGCCAAGAAAAGTAAATCAAAAGAGCCCTCTGACGAGTCGAGTCATGAAATTAGTGAGAATTCTGAAGCGAAAAAAAAGAAGAAGAAAAAGTTAAAGGTATCAAAAAAACCTAAAAAAGAAAATATTAAAAAGCGAATAAAGAAAGAGAAAGAACCTCTGGAAAAATTAAAACCAAAGAAGAAGAAATTATTTAAAAATAAACCTGATGATTTATCAGATAAAATAATTAAAGAGTTTCATGAATTTAAACAAATTGATAAAAAGGACTCTGAGAAGATACCTTCTGGAGAAGAAGCCAAACCTACCGTAAATACTTTTTTAACTAAACAAAAAAAGAAAGATACAAAGAAAGAAAGTAATTCCTCTTTTTTTCAAAAAGAGAATAAACCTGTCTCAAAAAAATATGAATCAAAAGAAATGAAAAAAATTTTTAATGAATTAGAAAGCGAAAATAAAAAATTAAAAAGTGAGATAATAAAATTAGAAAATAAACTTGAACTTAATGGAATTAAAAAAAATCAATATACTCAATTATTGAATCAACGAGTAAAATTTTTATTGGATTGCATTGGCATCTCAAAAAAACGAAAGGAATTTAATCTGATGATGACTCAAATGCAACAAAGGAAACAAAAATTAGAACATTTAGAAACAGATATGATAATTGAGAAAAAAGAATTTAAACAAAAAATTGAAGAATTTTTTAAATGGCGTGAAAAACTCGAACAACTTGAGCAAGAGATAGAAAAAAGACGGCAATATCTTACTGAACAGGAAACATTTTTAAATTCGCAATATGACAAAGTGTTAAATCATGAATTAGCAACACCTGCAAGTTATGTAACTGAATCATCTGAACAAATACTTGATGAACCAGGGCAAAAAACAAGTATTGTTGAAGATGAAAATCTCTTTGAATCTTTGGTTGCAAATGCTGCTGTTTTACAGCGAGGTCGTATTAAAAAAGTAAATAAATTATTTTTAGAAATGCTTGGTTATAATGAAAAAGAATTAATTGGCAAACATCTTGTTGACTTTGTAAGTCCAATTGGTCTTTCAGGAATAGAGCAGCATTATGTTAATCGCTTAAAGGGAGTAGATGATTTATCATATACTACGGTATTTCTCTCAAAAGATCAGGAGGAAGTTCCTGTCAATGTTTCAGTAAAATCTGGTGAATTCCTAGGACAACGAGCCGAAATTGCTACATTTAAAGAAACTTAGTTATGCATATCATTATTTTTTTAAATGCGTAATCCTTAAATAATATAATTATGATGAATATATGAAAAGGATGGGATGATGGGTATTGCATACTATTTCAAAAAAAATATTATGATTAGTGAATTAAAATTATATACGCACAGTAGATTTTAAAATTGTTTCTAATCCTTTTCATAAGTAAAGATTGAGATATATATGGTTAGAAAGCAATGTATGAAACGATTCATATGCATCATGATACTTCTTTTGTTTTTTGGTGTTCTAATTCCACAATATATCTCAGTTGATTTTTTCTCAAAAAAAGCTGAGATTATTCAACCGCAGATAACGATTCTAAATATTCAGAGTTATCCCAAGGTTGGTAGTTATTGGACTGTTTATTTTGAAGTGGAGGGGACTGCAGATTTAATTATTGAACCGATTGATGGAACTACTTGGTCTTTTGAGGATGCTGTAAATTGCGATATCATTTTTCAACATTTAAAAACTGAGGATAATCTAGTACCTTATATTTGGGAAAATCAAAAATTAATTATAAAAAATTTTTCATCAGCAAAACCTATTTTAGAAGTGTCTAAAGTACGTACTTTGGGTAAACATACATTACAGTTTAGTTTTGGAGATGATGTCGTATATGCTTTTAATGATGCATCAAACTGGTGGAATAATTATTGGGGTTATAGGAAAAAAATTACAATTAATCATAGTCAGATTTCTGCGGATCTAGTAAATTTTCCTATTATGATTAATGTTACAGATACCAATCTTAAGGATCATGCTCAAGATGACGGTGGAGATATTGCTTTTGTTTCTTTTTTGGATAATGCCACAACCTATGCACATGAGATAGAGACATACAATGATGCCAATGGACAGTTAATCGCTTGGGTTAATATAACACAATTATCATCATCTCAAGATACTTATTTTTGGATGTATTATGGAAATAATAATTGCTCAAATCGGCAAACACCCACTCAAGTATGGAATTCAAATTACAAATTAATTCATCATTTTAATGAGAGTTCTAATCCACATAATGATTCCACTATATATTCTAACCATGGAAATGAGTCAGGGGGTGTAGATCAATCAATATCTGGAATAATCGATGGTGCAAATCGATTTGATGGAATTGATGATTATGTATTGATTAATGATTCCACATCATTAGATATGGTGTCAGAAATAACTGTTGAAGCATGGATAAATTTAGATACCGTTAAAGATGGAATGATTATTGATAAAGAAAATGCTTATCGACTTTGGTTTGACTATTATGGGGACCAACATTGGAATAATTTTGTTTTTGAGATATGGAATGGTAGTGGATGGGAACAAAAACTTGAAACATTATATTGGTCAACTGGAGCATATTATTACTTTGCTGGAACCTATAACGGAACTGATATACATGGATATCTTAATGGTTCACAGATTAGTAATTCAGTTGACTATATTGGAAATATTGCTAGTTCGATAAATGATGTTTATATTGGTGCTTTTGAATATGGGGGGTATAATTTTAGCGGGATAATTGATGAGATTCGAATATCAAATACAGCATTAAATCAGAGTTGGATTAATACTTCGTATAACACCATCATAAATCATAGTTTGTTTGTAAGTTTTGGTACCGAGGAGAGTGCAGGTCCATTCATATCTGATCCATATCCATTGGATGGAGATATGAGTATGCCGAATACACCTTCTTATTTCGAAATTACTGTCTATGATCCTAATCCAGATATGATGAATATCACATGGAGGACAAATGCTTCAGGAACATGGAAAAATTTTAATGTTACTGATGGTGGAGGGGTTGGAATAGCTGATGGAGCCTATCAGGTAAATAATACCTCTTGGGCCTCACAATACAATCAACTCTATTGGTGGAGCGCTAATGTAACCGATGGTACCCATTGGACGAATCAGACATTTCAATTTACATTACACCAATATATGCCAAAAATCAATAGTTTTCTTTTATCAGATGCAAATGGAAATAAGTTAAATAACCAAACGGGAAATTTAATTGTTCAAAATACATATTATTTCTTAATTAATGTTACGGATAATAATGGTTGGAATGATGTTGATTTTATTAATATATCTTGTTGGTTTGATCAAGGAGATGATTCAACAGCATTATATTACAATCAAACAGAAGGCGGAAATATTAATATGTTTCTTCAATATAAGAATACATCTGGGGTTGGTATCTTTCAAGCGATATGGCCTAAGGATGAAATTGAATTTTCTCATGATAATTGTTCAGAGAACATTATAAATGATACCACTCGAATAATCAATATTAGTTTTCAACCAGGAAATCAATTTCGATATGCAGTCAGTAATAACACGTGGAATACAACATCAGATAGTTACAATGACATATATTCATGGAATGTCAATTGTACCGTAAATGATTCAGGAAATAATAATGGATCAATAATTGATGAATTTGGAGTAAATTGGAATTCAACAATTACAGCAACAGAAAAAGTTGATATTTCTGGTGCTCCAGGAATGATTGCTCAATCATCTATAATGACTATAACGTATTCTTGTAATTCTAATTATCATCTCTTTGTATATATGGTAAAGAATTTTACCCAATTAGGTGGATCAGACATCATTGATGTTGCGGGAAATCTCAATATGCTTGAGGATGCCGATTTAAATGATGAACTTACTATAAATACAACCTTTTCAGGTGTTGGAGAGAATCATGTAGTCACTCTTTTTAATACTAGTGCTCCAGTAAGTGGGACAATTGATACTGTTGATGTTCAATTTGAATTATTAATACCTTTTGGAACTTGGGGAGTATACTCATCTAACGTTGTTAAAAAAATAAACAGAAATGAATGAGATCTGATATTTTTATACCGGACAGATTGACTTCCCGTGAAGCTTGCATATGTATCTGCTTATACACTTGCAAACAAAGTATAAAAGTAATATTGGGCTTATCGATTTTAGCACTCAATATATATTATTGATTAAATTTCGATAGTGCTGATGGGATGTGGATGAGATGGAATCAAAAAGGAAGAAGTTCTTCGCCTTCATAGTAGTATTAATTCTTGTTGGAACACTAAGTATTAATTTTACAACAAAGTCTATTGTTTTTAATTCCTTTATAATGCATGCTAATGCTGGTTCAAATGAGAACTCTTCATGGCATAATTCAACATATTTAAATGTTACTATTGAAAGTAAGAGACCTCGAATTAATTGGTATGATTTTCAAAAATGTGAGAATACTAGTTTTGATGGCCGTTCAGATATTGACAGCCAACCATGGGGTTCTCGAAGAAATGCATTGACAGAAACAGATAATAGTACTTGGTATCGCTTCATTATTAACATTAGTAGTGATCAGGGATGGGATAATATCGAATATATTAATGTCTCATCTTGGCATGATGATGGGAATGATTCAGATAATAATGGATTGTTAACTGGCACGGGTGGATATAATCGAAGTGGTAATGAAGGTGGAAATAGAAATTTCTTTTTGGTGTATGATAATACAAGTAATGTGACGGCAAATTATACTTTAATTTATCCATCGAATAATACTGAGATTACAATTGGTAATTATAGTGAAAATAATGTCTCAGATCCACTAGGCATAAGTGGTCAAACCGAAACACATAATATTTCATTTGTTTTCAAACCTGGTTATCAATTTAGATATGCTCAGGGTCCTGGTGAATCTCAATCATGGACAAATGATACGGTAACTAATACTAATGGTATGCCCGATGGAACAGGATATAATGCTACGACATCTTGTTGGGAATCTTTTGATAATAAATGGTCTTGGAATTTCAATATTACTGCTGAAAATGGTGGTGAAAATTGGAAAGGAAGTCAAGATACCGATAGTATTGATCGATATAAATCATGGGTAAATGATGAATTTGGTATTTATTCCTATACAGAAATAGTATCGGCAACAAATGCTGAAATTTTTGGCGCACCAGGTGAACGACATTCAACCAATGGTTCCAGTTGGTATAATGCAAACTTTAATAGTGGAAATTCAGCTAATATTACCGTAAGAACAAGATCAAATGGCAATTATACCTTGTCAGTAAATGTATCTGACCTCAAACATATTGCATATGCAACAGGGTCTGTTCCTTACGATCCATTGTTAATGTTGGATAATAAAACCATTTATGTCCGAGGTGGAAATCGTTCAACATCCATAAACTTTAGCGATGGTGGACAAAGTGTCATTTATTTATATGGTTTCGGTAGTGGAGATGGTTTATTAAGTGGCATTACCAATTGGCAGAGTCATGAAGTAAATGGAACAAGCAAATATACCGGTGAATCTGGTGATGATGGTATGTCTGAACTGTATCCAAATAATTATGATAGTAGTACGTTTAATAGTAAAAATTCTGCAAGCCATTATATAGAATTTGCTTGTGCTATTCCGGCAGGTCAAATTGCTGGAAAATATACGACACATGTTTACTATCATTTACGATCGCAAACACATGATTAGATAGAAAATGAAAAAATCCATCATTTTCTTAATTTTTTTTTATTTATTCTTTATTTGTTTTGCTTGAAAACTTATTTCAAACAGCTCCTCAGCATTCATTTGAAGGATGCCATATTTGATTAATATAGAGATACTTTTGAATAACTCTTCATCGGGTAAATTGGTTTTCTTTTTTAGGTCATTTGCAGATAAGTTATTTTTATAAATCAGATCAAATATCCTTTTACAATTCTCATCTTCTGAAATTAATTTTTCTTGTATGACAACATATGCATCTGGTTTTTCAATAAAGAGATCAATGTTATGAAGAAGTCCTTGTGTTTGTGAACATGCTTTTTCCCAAGGATCATTATCATCTATTGAGGGAAGATGTAGTGATTTTGAAATTTTAAATAATTTATGGTAACTTGTTTTTTCATTATATTGTATTTCCTTATTTGTAGTATTTGTTAAAGGAAAAGATTTCTTTGGGTTAATACTTATTAAACCATTTATAAGAATGTGGATAAATTGGACTTTTTTATTAGCAATATAAATAAAGACGAGAAGAATAATTACAATAAAACTGTATAATATCCATAATGGAATGGTAAACGTTGAGTCACTTGATTGAGAGTTAGTTATGTTAATCGAGTAAAAAAATTCATCAGTGCGAACACTAGTTTCATTTTTTATTGATACTTTTAGGGAATAATTTCCATTATTTCGTGTAATATTTAAATAAAAAAGAAAAGTCAGGTTATCTATCGTAGTATAATCAACAGCAATTCCACTTACTGTAGCAGATTCTATCATTGCTTTTCTATTATAGGTAATATTAAAGATTGGTTTTGAAGAATGAAACACAGTATTGTTAGAGGATGATGTTATAGTTGGAAGTACATATTCGATTTCTTCTTGTTCTTCGTTTAATTTTCCAGCTAGAGTAAAAAATGTTAAATGGGTAATATTTACAGATACATACCCTCCATAATCATCAGAATCGACTGTGTTAATTATTCCATTTATTGCAACCCATTCTTCATCTGTTTCATTCCAATAAAATATTTTTAATGAGGACTCATCAATGTCATTATTAGTTATTTCATTAGAAGTATAATATAACGTTAGATTTATCCAATCTAAAGCACTATCATTATCAAGTGTTATATTAACATATGATTTTAAGTTAATATATGATGAAATTGTATCATCAATTTCTGTTGGTGTTGACGAATAAACAATTACTGATGCGTTTGTATCCTGTGAAGTTTTTAATTTGAAATATGTGTCACATTCATCTATAAGATCATATGTTTGTAACGCATCATCTGGAATCTCTTTAGTATATGTTTTTTTCATAATAATTTGCTTGGTTTTTGTTGATGTGTTTTCATCATCATCAGTTATTGTAAGAGTTACATTTCTGCTTTGAAATGTTGTATATGCATATGTGAGATTTTGTGTGTAGTTAGTTTGCCCTGATGCTAGTACCCATGTCCAATTTACAATACTTCCATCTTGATCAACTGAAGTATCATTAAACCATATAATTTCACCTATGCTAGGATATTTAGGCTCATAGGTGTAATCAGCTGATGGTTCAACATTCAAAACAGTAATACTGATACTGGTTTGATTAGTCCCTCCATCATTATCTGTAACGTTTAATGTAATTGTATACGTGCCATTATCTTGGAATTGATGCGAAGTGTTTTGTGAATAATTTGTATTGCCGTCGCCAAATGTCCAAGTCCAATTAACGAGTGTCCCATCAGTATCTGTTGAATTGTCAGTAAATGTAATTGTTTGTACATCAGTTGGATTATGAGGAGTATAACTAAAGTTTGCTTTTGGATTGGTATTTGAAATACTAATTGATTTTGTTGTCTGATTTGTAGCGCCATGAGAATCGGTTACATTTAGTATTATATTAAAATTACCATTAGTTGTAAATGCATGGGTTGGATTTTGGCTTGTTGATGTCCCTCCGTCTCCAAAAGACCAAGACCATGATGATATGGTGCTATCAATATCTGTTGAGGTATCTGTAAATGTGATGGTTTGATTGGTTTTTGGTAACAAGGGTGAATATGAAAAGTTAACAATAGGTTTATAGGTTACTGAAATTGTTTGACTTTCGTTAGTATAATTTCCATCATTATCAGTTGCATTTAATGAAATTGTATAAGATCCATTTTGAGAATAACTATGCGAGGTATTTTTTATATACGAAAAGGTTCCATCATCAAAGGTCCAAGTCCAATTGATTATTGTTCCATCAATATCAGTTGCATTTACTTTAAAGGATATTGTTTCATTTACTATCCCAACAGATGGTAAAATATTTAAGGTAACAGATGGAGCCGTGTTTGATACTTGGATATTTTGATATGTTTGATTCGTTTGGTTGTAGGTATTGGTAACGGTAAGACTTACATTATATGTTCCATTATCTGAATAATTATGGGTAGGATTTTGTTCATAACTTATGTTTCCGTCATTAAAATTCCATGAATAATTAAGACTTTCATTATTTGGATCAGTTGAATTATCGATGAATTGAATAGTATCATTTGTTGATGGGTTAGATGGAGTATAAGTAAAATTTATTATGGGAACGAAATAACCTAATGGATAGTCGTCTTGATTGGACCCATATGGTATTTCATAGATGGTATCTCCAATTCCATCATTGTCGCTATCGGTTCCAGTGTAATTATCCCAATAATTTCCAAATGTACCATTATCCCAATTATTAGTTCCACTATCTCTAACATGATTCGTATTATCAATAAAAATATTATAATAAAGAGAGTTGTTTGATGATGTTGATATATTTATTCCTATTATGTTGTTTGTAAATGTATTATTTCTAATAGTGTTATTATTTGACAATGATAGCACAGATAATGCGATTTGGGTCTGGTTGATAATGGTGTTTCTTATTGTATTGTTTGATGAGTTTGTTAAATTTATCCCCATTTGAGAGCAGTTCTTTATTTCACAATTAATTATGCTACTATTCAGTGCATTAGTTATGCTTAAACCGTATTGTGAATTATTTTCAATTGTGACGTTTTGGATGGTAATGTTTTGTAATGGTAATGATTGATTTAAAATAATTATTGCTGTAGAAAAATTGCTAAATGTTAAATTTTGAATGGTAACATTGTTTACTGTGATATTTATTGAATTATTAGAAATACCAAAAATAGAAGGATTTGAAGACGCAGTTCCTTGAAGCGTAATTGATTTATTGATTTGGATGGTATTTATTACAGTAATGCTACTGTTTATTTGAATAATGTCGCCATCAACAGAATTATTAATTGCATCTTGAAGGAATGAATACTGATCTGGAATATAATTTATATTGTTGATTCCCGCGGCTTGCACTGAGGGTAACAGAAATAAATTTGATAGATAAATCGAAACAAGAAACACTGTAGAAATAAGTGCTGTGATCTTGTTCAATTGATCCTTTCGTTTCATATCAATATTCCTTCGTTACATACATATATTGTCACTTTGTGACATGTTTTTTTTAGCACTTATAGTATTTAAAAGGAATTTGTAAAAATGACAAAAAATCAATCTGGCTGTCAGATTTGAGTTAAAATTAGCCTTTTTTGTTCTTAAATATTGCTTTATAATTTATTATGATTTCAAATTAATTATTAACAAAATCGATTAATTTTTTATTTTTAAATTGGAATTTTGTCAATTTGTTTCTTTCACATTCTGCTGAATCTTCCAGTTAACCTTATTAAAGTGTGAATTGGGAACATGTAACATGAAAATGATGTTGTGCTCAATCACAACTGATGCAAATGAAACGAAACTGGAAGGTGAATAATGAAATGAACAGGAAACTGAAATGGTTGGATATACTCTTATCAATAATTTTCATTCTTCATATTATTAATCCATTTGTTCAGCAATTTGTAGTATGTTATGCAGATGCAGATATTGTTGGAGGCGTTGGTCATAGTGCATGGCATAATGATTCAATACTATTAGTTCATATTATTAATTATGAACCTCGTATTAATTGGTATGATTTCCAATACAATAATTCAGGGACATGGGTATCAAGTTTAAATCAAAAAATTGAGATTGATAACAATTCAGAATATCGATTTATTTTCAATATTAGTAGTGATCAGGGATGGGATGATATTGATTTTATTAATTTTACTGCTTGGTATGATAATGGAACTGAATCTAGTACCTATAATCAAACATTAGGTGGAAATATCAATTTAAAAATGCAATATCAAAATGATTCATCAACATCAAATAATCCCGTATTTCGATTTCTCTGGCCAAGAAATGAGGTAACATTTACCGGCTATAGTGAGCGTGTTGTTAACGATTCAGACTATGGAATGTTTGGACTCACTGAAGCAAGAAATATTACGGTTTCGTTTGTCCCTCATTGTCAATTTCGTTATGCACCAGGATTAAATACGAGTTGGAACACTACTGAAACTTTGGTTGGAAATACCTCAAAATATGCCTTGTATAATGCACGGTCATGGAATTTTAATGTTTCAGTTACAGATAGCGGGGAAAATATTACAAATAATACTCGATTGAATACCTGGGTTGCAAATGAATTTGGAGTATATGCGTATACTGAAATAATTAGTGTAGAAAATCCCGGTATAGTAGGATTTCCTGATGCGAATATTTCTGCCATTAATGGTGGAAGTGGAAATATTTCAATATATACCATATCAAATGGTAATTATTCACTATCATTGAATATATCAGATTTACAACATAAAAGTTATCCTTCAGAAAATATTTCAAAATCAAACCTTTATGTTCGAGGTGGAAACCGTACCTTATGGGAAGGACTCAGCTTACTTGCTTATCTTTATGGAGGCGGAGATGATGGTATGCCTCAGTATCAGGAAGCAGAAAAGTATGGTAATTTTATAAATACATCAAACATAGAATATAAATGCTATATTCCTATGGGACAATTAGCAGGGGATTATTCTTCTCCTATTCATTATTATTTAAAAACACAACAATAAACTTTTTTAATTTATTGTTTTTCTTTCAATTTTTTTATGATTACTTAGTAATTTTTTTTATTTTGCATCTATCAAATAAATAGCAAATTTTTAATAAGGCCTTTTCTTATTGCTTATGGGTACTCTATAAATTATTTCAATAAGACTAATTGAGGTGATGGGATGCAAAAGAAACATCTAATTCTCTGTATCTTTGCTATAAATTTTGCACTTGTAAGTAATTTTAATTTAACGATTGTCTCAGCTCAGAATAGCACATTTACCGTCAACATCATACAAGAAGAACCAATTATAAAAGATGGGAAATATGTAATGGTGGCAGGCATTTGGCATGATATTTCAATTACTGGTGATATTTCTGATTATGAGATAATAAAACTCACTATTTTTAAGGAATTTGATGAGCCATTAGAAAAAAATGTAACTAATTATTACCAATGGGAATATCAAAAAACCGGTTCTGAACAGTGGAATAGTAATACTGATTATGGTGAGGAATATATAGATTTGGAAGGATGTTTTCAAACAGGTAATCAACTTTCATTTCGTGTAGGTGTCCAGGATGTACTGCCTGATGAAATCTTTGCCCAGCAAGAATGGATTATACAAATTAATACCGATGCCACCTTACTTCACGAAGAAGCAATTCTTATTGAAAAACCAACAAGAGGATTTGCAAAAAGTCATGGGGATCATATTGCCTTTAATATAGATCCATTTACAGAAATGCAGACACAAGCAAGTGATTATATCATATTGAAAAACACGGGAAATGTACCCTTGTTTGTTCGGGTAACTTATGAAGGATTAGATGATTATTTAGATTTTTCACATAATGACAATATTATTTCACCAGATGATAAACAGCAATACCAGTTATTACTTGATTCACCGTTATGGCAACCTCAAAAAATTGTACAGCAAGGAATTGCAACGGCTCAGGTATTATCAGAATATATTGTTGGAGGGGAATCAAGTGGTATCGCTGTTTCACTTCAAACTGCATTTATCATTGATGTTCCTCAAATAGATATTTTTGTTGGTCACAGTGATTATATCCTGGAGAATCTTTTCGATAAAACTGGTTTTTCATTTCAATATAAAAAGTCAATAACAATGCAAGAAGGTGATTCTGAAACGGTTCGTGCCTATATCTCAGGAGATGGATCTGGAAAAATATCAATAACAGTAGATGATTCATTAATTCTCGAATCGATTAATCTAGATGATTCATTAGTAAACTCTCCATTTACTATATTATCAACAAACGATAAAGAACAAAAGATCTCTATTCAAATTAAGTCAATTAGTGAAAATAAAAATGGAAAAATACATTATATGATAGAGTCTGAAGGGAAAACTCAGAGATTTTCAACAATGGTATATGTTCAAGCACCAATTATTACAGATGATTCTTTAATGATAACTGGTACATCAACCATTACTGTATTTGTATTAATTGCTGTTATTATTGCCGCAGGATTTATGCTTTATAATCATCTAAGTTATGGGAGAAAAAGTTAGATGTATGCAAAAAAAATCAGCGGAATAGTCCTTTCCCTTTTGTGTCTTTTTATTTTATTTGCACCTGTACTACAATCAGATGGAAATGCGGGAGTGGGAGTTATGAATGTTCCACCAAATTTTGCAAATATACGAATATTACAACAGGAAAATTCAATTCGAGTATATTTGACACTTTCTGATTATAATTCATGGCTTGATATTTACAAGGTAACAATCATTTTAGAAGAAAAGGGGGCAGAGATAGCTAAATTTATCTATAAACAACATGAAGAACCAGATACCTTTGATTCAATAAACAAATTTTATGATAACTCAGGATTAAACCTTCTAAATATAGAATCGTGTGATGTTTCACATTCTTATGAAGATATAACGGTTGCAGATCGATGTCATTTGAATCTTCGTTTTGTCTTTCAAACAACATATTTTTCTCAACTGCACATCATTGCTGAAGATAGAGCTGGAGATTCTGCTGAAACATTTGTTGAATATTATGCTGGTGGGGATGCTCATAGAGATAGTGATACCCTCCTCATTCCTTGGATTGACGGAACAATAAAATGGTCCTTGCCACCATATCTTCTTGATATGCTGATTCTTTTCATGGCGATTCTTGGTACCGTATACATTGGTAAAAAATCACATTTTTCACAAACCTTACAAAAGGTGTTTTATGAAACAAAATAATCATTTCATTTGGTATATACCATTTTATTTTCTTCTTTTTCTGACCTTTTATATAGGGATAAAATTTATTTTTATCTTTATTTTCATGACTTCATATTTTCCTTCATTTATATTTGACCTTACTCCTCTATATTATTTCTCAGGATTTGAATTAACACATTTATTATTCCTTTCATTCATCGTTTTATTAGTTGATATTTACCTTCATATTGCTCTTTCAAAAAAACATTTGTTGTTTTCATTTATCCCAACTGGAATACTTATTGCAGGAATTGGTTTTCGCATTGCAATGTATCCATTTTCAATGGAAATGAGCATGCATTATATTCTTTTTACAGTTTTATTAGTTGTATTAATTATAGATCATCGTTTATATCTACTGATTCCAGAAACGTTTTCACATTTATCTGTACTAGAACATGAAACACTGAAACCACTTCCTTTACCCGCGTTTTCATCTACTAAACCTTCCCCAATTCAAACAGTAAAAAAAGGAGGCATGCCCAATCAATTCCTCTCTTCTTTTAAAGATTCATTTAGGAGTGTTCAAGACTCATTTCAAAAGCGAATACATGGATTATTACCAAAAGCGATTTCAGATCAAGGAACAAATATTCAATCAACAGAACATATTGATAAAATTGACATTTCTGATACATTTATTGACAAAACTTCACATATATTTAAACATCCAATAGAAAAACAAATTGATTTAATAAAAACCACCAAACAATTACTTGGTTCTATTGGTCATTACTCAGACCATTTAAAACATTTAGATAGACATATTCAAAAAACAAAATATTCAGAAAAAACTATTACTGATTTTATTCAATCAATTAACCAAGAGTTACCGGAAAGTCAATCTCTTGAACCTGATCAATATGATACTCTTCTCAAATCTGTTCCTGAGAGTGCTGTTATCGTTTCTAGGGGCATTGTAAAGGGGGTGAATCATTTATTTATTGATTTGATAGGTAAACCCGCGGTTGATATAATTGATCATAATTTTATTGATTTTATCGCACCAGAAGGGTTACAAAAATATAAACTTCATTGTCTGCAGAGATTAGGTGGCGAATCATCGATTTCTTTTCCCATTGTTTTAAAAACGAAAAAGAATGAAAAAATGACTAAACAAGTAAAAATTAATAAGATATATCCGAATGATGAAGAGATTGAAATGCTTATTTTCCAGGAAATAGCAACATAACATTTTTTTTAAATTGTAAACTTCTAGAATAAAATATTAAATTATTGAATTATAAAACAGTATTAAAAAAGTAAAATTAAAAGGAGAATAAAGGGGGGAAATAATCCCTTTATCTAATAGAAATCAACAGTTTGCTGCCTAAATACTGCTGGTGCAACAATATCAAAACTTGCCTTCATTCCCATTTCAGGTTGGAAGGTTCCGGATATTGATTCTCTTGGAGGCAGTCCACTTGAATTTATGACTGCGCTTACATTTATAATGATATATGCACTATCTCCGCTATTAATACCTTGAGTATTTTTTAGACTATAATCTTCGTCATGAAGTGCGAAAATTCCAAAGGAAGAGGCGTTTAATGTAAGATTATTTGCTACAAATTCAAAAACACCCTGATTTGCGGGCTTGTCATTGAGATCTATCGTGGCACTTTCATTACAGGTCATCACATACATTTTGTCATAAAGCATTGTCAGTGTACAAAGACTGATGTCCATATCTTTAGATCCTGCGGTGGTTCTTACTTCTAGAGCGAGATATTCTATATGAGTTTGTGCTGAATTTGTATATCCTATAACATCTGAAATAGTAAGTCCGGATGATACTTCCTTAATTGTCTGAGATGATATATAGCGGGCTCTTTGTTGCAGGGTATCCATAGTTTGTATGAGAACCGTTGCGGTAACAGCTGCCACCAATATCATTGCAATAAAAACGATAAGAGTTTCTATACCAACGACTGCGTGATCATCCTTTATATTTGGATACTTATGTTTTGGTTGTGCTGGTTTAATAGCAATAATTGTGTTTATTCGTAAAGCGCCAAGTCCTTGGTTAGAATCTACAATAATAAATCCATCATCATAATCTACATCTTCAAGCAACCCAGTTGTAATAGTTGCTCTTTTTTCTCCAGGTTCTTTTGTTACAACCTTGCAGTACCGGCCTATAAATCGTTCCATATATTTTTTTTCCATTTCTTCACCTTTCCATTTTATTCACCTTCCGATACGATACGATACCCATGATAATTGATATCATGGAACAGGTTTCTAACAGATGTTTTCTAAGTTTTCTTATTTAAAGTAGGGTTGCTTTTCAAACAAAATGAAAAAACATAACATCTGGAAAAATAACAAAAATAAATAAAAAAAATAAAAAATAAGAAAATAAAAAATAGAATAATATATTTTATTTTCCTACTTATAGTTCAACAACACGATGGGTAAATGCATTTGGCGCACTTACAAGGAAAATTCCTGCGGATCCGACCTCAGGAACGAGTCGTCCTACGAATTCTTCACTTGGAAGAAGGCCACCATTATCCGAAAATGTTGAAGTAAGATTTATGATGATAACGGCCATATCGTTGGTACTGATACCGTGACTGTTAACAATACTATTGTCTTTGTCTCGAACTGCTATAATGCCATAATTTGTTGAATTAAGGACTGAATGATTTAATGTATGAAAGATACCATCTGAACTTACGGTACCTGTAATAGAATCTAGTCCACTAACATAATTTAAACTAAGAACAGTTAAATTATCATATTCGAGGTATAGAAGTGTTTCATTTAAATCAAGATCAAATGATCCAGCACGTGGTCGAATACTTATTGCAAGGTATTCAATTTTTGTTTTTGATTCATCAGTATATCCAGTGATATCAACAATTCTCATTCCGCTACTAACTTCTCGAATAGTTTGTTTTCCAACAGCAGACGCTCTATTTTGTAATTGTTCACTTGTTTGAATAATAACAGATGCAGCAACAGCAGCAACAAGTATCATAGCAATAAATACAATAAGTGTGCCAATACCTATTGCAGCATAGTCATCTTGTGCAATCTGTTTTCTTGGTTTTTTATGTTGAGCTGAGGGTTTTATAGCTACAATTGCATTGATACTAATACAACCGAGTCCCTGCTCAGAGTTGATAATGACAAATCCTGCATCGGTTTCAAAATCTTCTATGGTTCCAGTAATAGCACTTGCTCTACTTTCACCTGGTTCTCTTATTACAATTTTGCAATACTTGCCTATTAGTTTTTTTACATACTTGCGTTCCATTTCGTTTCTCACCTTTCGTTTCATTTCCGTGCCGATTTCTCGGCCCGTAATTTTTTACTATGCTACATGTTCGCAAGTGACGCTATATAAACACCAACTGGAAGAAACCATAAAATGATAAAATCAAACAATTGACATAATTGCAAAAATGACAAAATGTCAAAAATCAAGGAAAAATTGATTTATATTCTTCAAGAGGGCTGAAATATCATATTTAGGTAATTATTGTATAATAATATTTATATAAATAAAAGCTTGATAATTAACATGATTTCAGATGAATCTAAAAAAAAACAGTATCGTTCTGATTATACCATTTATTATTATTCTTATTAGTTTATTTATCATTACTTCTACAGCATCCACCTTTATTAATCCAAAAAACTCTTTAAATCCTACCCAAATAAACCAATACGTTGATCAAACTATTGATGAGATCACAAGCTATATTCAAATAAAAAATATGTATGGGCAATTCAGCACGGATAAACCTTATCATATTTCAAAAATAGGGGTCATGATTTCTCCAATGTTTCAAAATAATGTTGATGTCTCCAATATTATTATTCAAGTACAAACAAAAAATACTGTTTTTATATATACTTATAACTATCAAGTTCTATCATTAAAAACCAATTCTCTTTTTACCAACCCCCTTTGGAATGAATTAAATGCACAATCATTTGGTATAATTAGTATTATTGATAAGGATGCATCAATAATGAATCACCATGTTTTATCAGATTCCTCGGATTTACTATTTCTTGCTTTCTTAATTCCTAATGATGTGATAACAAAAGGTGATTATGTAACAATAACCATTTCATCTGGAGATATCATGCAAAAAACAATATCATTTTCTACTCCGCTTCCATCAAAGAATATTGTAGATTTATTTTAAAATTAAAAAATAATGGCAATATTTATGTATTATTTCTTTATATAATGTTTACACACTCAAGGGGTATGGTGAAGACGCATCGATCATTTCAATGATCAATTAGAGGAAGAATACAATAATATTAAAACACATCATGAAATTCTTACGTTATTTGATGAGGTTAAATCAGTAGAACAACATTTCAATCAAATTGAGTTCTTAAAAAATCTCCCTGTAGATTTTATAATACCTGAAGAACAAGACTCAAAAGAAATTGAATATAAGGGAGAACTTGAATCTACACAGGTTCAGCAAGAAACATCGTTTTCTGAAAAACCAATTGAAGGAATAAAAAAAGATCATGTACAACCCGATCAAATTTTTAAACCAATAAAAAAAGGTCCAAATTCATTTCAAAAGAGGATTTCTTATCCATTACTTAAAACTCCTGAGGTCGGTCATACAACATTTACCTTAAAAATCGACAAAGGAGCCCTTATCGGTTTTTATTCTGCACCAGAATCAACAAAAGAATTCAAAGAACTTGTTCCAAAAATTAAAGAAGTAATTCCAAAATCAATAACATTCGTTCAGTCCTATATAAAACAAATAAAAGAAAATGGAATTAAAAACGAATTAAAGAGTCTTCCAACAAAAATTCTTAAACCTATTAAAAAAATCAAGCTTGATACCTTGAAACAAATACCTAAAAAACTAAGAGGAATCATTTCGAGTGATTAAAAATTTTTTTTTAGGAATTATAATTCCGTTTAAGTAGCGATTCATCAAATTTAAATGGATTAATAATAAAAACTGACATTTCACCACTACTAAGATTATTTCCCTTATTATCAATCACTTTTGCTTCGACTTTATGGTTTAAAAAGGCACTTTCACTCCACTGCCATGAAAATGGAGCTGAAGAAACTGTTTTTTTCAGTGCTCCATCAACATAAAACTCTGCTTTAGAAATATTTGGCGTATCTATTGAAACGCTGATTGGACCTAATATAACTGGTTTAATAAAAGGTAAAATAGGTCGATTTTTAATATAAATATAACTATTGAATTTAAATCCTTTATATCGACACAAGGCATACAATAAGCCACCAGATCCAATAATCAGGAATAAAAATAATAAGAAACCATATTGTTCAAGAAAACTTGGTTTTGGTGGTTGCATATATTGAAAATAAAAATAGATGGCACTGGAAACATCCTTCTCATTTCCATACACTGCATTCGCAGCTATTTCAAGGATATAGGTTCCATTAGCCAAATATCCTGGTGGAGTATATAGATATGTTTGCTCATCAATTTTCTGTATGTGATTCTTAATATTATATTGATCAAAATAAGCATATTGAATGGTTACAGGAACATTATATGATATAGAAACAGAAGGGCTCTCCTCACTTATAACGCCTGAATCTGATGGATTGAAATGTGCGATAATTTCAGGAAATATGTCCTCAAATATGATTTGATATACTAATGCAGGATCATCCAATATTAAAATATGTCCATCAAATCGCCATATCCTATCTGATGAAAGGATAGTATTATGAGTTTTATCTAAAATTTGTTTTATTTCTGCTTTTGGATATAGAGTATCTGCAAGATCAATAACAATCCAACCTGATTTTTCTACTGTAATTGTTACTGTTGCTTCAGCGGACTCGTAATCAATTTCAACATCGTCATCAGAAAAAGATGTTGTAACATGGGAAATCCATTGTATCCTGTCTGATTTAGAGAGCCATAGCATTTCAGGAATTAAAGCATCATCAATAGAAAGTAAAAACGATACTTCATTATCAATTTTAATTGGAGGGGCTACAAGAGTTAATTTGCTATTTGGATCAACAAACATATCAACTTCTCCATCACCATTTGTATCATAACATACAAAAGGCTCTGCAAGAAAAATATCGATATTTCCATTTGTATTAATTAGATCAAGTGTATGATTACTTGGTTTAATTGGAACGGGTGGAAGAACAACAATTGTTTTCGAATAGGTTCCAATGTTACTTTCATCATCTGTGACAGTTAGCAAAGAAGTATATGTTCCATCTGCAGCATAGGAATGGTCTACAACAACACCGTTTTGTATGATGTTATCTCCAAAATCCCATTCATAACTAACAATGGATCCATCTAAATCAAAACTATCGGACCCATCAAAACGTAAATTTTCAGAAACATTTACTTGACTTTTCATTGAAAAAAGTGCATAAGGATTTTTTGAAGTATTTTCATTACCATTTACATCAATTGCAGATATAATACAATGAAATGACGATATAGATTCAGAAAATATAATTGTTTTCTCAAAAATATCTGATGATTTCTTATTTAATGCTGCAGTACTACTTTCATTTTTTGCATTAAACCAATATTCGATATATGCTGCTTCAACACCAACATTATCAGTAATGCTTGCCCTAATTGTATAGATAGTTGCTGCATCAGCCGTTGCTAGTTCTCTATTCCGAATCTCGATTGAAGGAGGTTTTGCATCCTTAGTAACTGCTACTGTTGTTGTATCAATATCTGCTCCCCCTAGTTCATTTTCAACAATTAATTGAACAGTAAATGTACCTATTTCAGAAAAAGCATGGGTGATCTTTATTCCGTTTTCTCTCTCTCCATCATCGAAAACCCAGGTATATGTAAGATTTATACTATCATTAAATTCATAACTACCTGATGCATCAAATACAATTTCTTCTAACACACAACCAGCATATGGGCCACCAGCAACAGCAACGGGTCGTCGGTGGATTAAAGGATATAAATCTTTTTTATCTCCGCCTGGAATTAAATAAGCAGTTTCTCCAATTCCATCTCTATTGTCATCAATGCCTAAGTAATCATCCCAGAAATTACCGGCAATAAAAGGACCATAGATTATATTTGATCCTGAAATGTTTTCGATATACCAAAGATTTTCACTTGTACTTGTGCTAATGTCTTTTGCATGTTGGAAATTTCCAGAAAAATAATTATTATAAATAAGATTTTGAATTGAGTAATAATTAACAAAGATTCCATAGCGCTCATTGTTAGTTATTGTATTATTATTGATGATATCATCAGTTGAATTCTGAAGGCGAATCCCATCTAGAGTATTAAGAGTAACATTATTTGATATGACTGTTGTGTTATCATCAGCAAATAAAAAAATGCCATGTTTTTCATTTTCAATAATTAAATTATTTGAAATAGTATTACTGGATCCAACAACCATGATCCCATAATTGAGATTCGATTTTACTTCATTGTTCGTAATTTTAATATTGCTACTGTTATCTTCAATTCGAATTCCCGTGTTTTTATTTTCATAAATAGTATTATTATGGATAGTATTATCGTTACATTGGTCATTTAAGTATATTCCATGAATCTGATTAAGATAGATATGATTAAATTGTATGGATGTATCTGAACAGGTTTCATTAAGGAATATTCCATGATAACTATTTTCATAAAAATCATTATATTCTATATAATTGCGATGTGAAGCGATTAGAAAAGAACCATTCGATGTATCATAAATCTGATTTTGAGCGATAACGTTATCGTGGCACTGATTTACATAAATACCTAAGATACAATCGGTTATAATATTTTCAACAATTTTTGAACTACCTGAAGTTATATTCAAAAATACTCCAGCATCGAGTATATCATTTCCACTATTTTTAATGGTAAATGTACTAATATCAACACCCGTGGCTGCAATAGTTATTACTGATCCTAAGCTTCCTCCATCAATAATAGTGGTGTCCCTATCCTCACCAAAAATATCTATGCTTTTATTAATTATGAGATTCTCATAATAGGTGCCTTCATAAACAATAATTCTTTCTCCTGCTGATGCAATATTAATTGCATCTTGAATACGATCATAATGATCAATTTGCCAACCTGGAGTCGAACTATTAAAATCATCATCCACATAATATTTTGGTAGAACAGAATCTGCATAGGATATCGATTTTTCACTATCTATAAACAGAATAGCATTAAGCAATAGTAAGGTAATTACAACCCAAATATATTTCTTATTCATCCCATCCAACTGCATAAGTAATTGCATATACATATAATAAAGGTTCATAAAAACGTTACGTTATTGACAAATTTTTTATTTCTAAGTATATAATTTTCTTAATACTGAAAGCTTAATTTAAAAAAATGATTTTTTCATTGTTTTTATAAAGGGGAAGAGCATATTACTGCTGTTAAAAGTAGGATGGATTGGATAAGGATGCAAGGACAAATGAATAATGGACATAGGGTTAATGTTGCGCATTTCTCATGGGAGTATCCACCGACAATTTGGGGGGGGCTTGGGACATTTGCAACAGAGCTTACTTTAAAACAATCTCAATTAGGTCATAATGTAAATGTTTTTGCAATAAATGATAAAAACAAAAGTAAAATCCAAGAGCTTTATCATGGTGTTAAAGTAAATAGACCAACTCTGATTGATACAAAAGATAGTTTATCTATGTTTATAAATAATGATCTCCAATCATGGGGAAGTAATTTATCATTTTTCTCAACAGTATTTGAGTACAATCTTTTTTCTGCAAAAACATTAATCGATCAAATAAATCAACAACAGTCTGATATTGATATCATTGAAGGACATGATTGGCTTGGCATCCTTGGAGGAATAATGGCAAAGAGATCGTTGTCAATTCCATTGATCTTTCATATTCATTCAACAGAACAGGGTCGTTCTTTGGGGCATGGTTCTCCCACTATTCAGCAAATCGAAAGACAAGGGGCTGACTTTGCCGATGGTGTTACCACAGTTTCCTATGCTATGAAACTTGAACTTGAACAACTTGGTTATCCAAAAGAGAAAATACGGGTTTGTTGGAACGGCATAGACCCTGATAAATATTGTATGGAAAAAATTCCAAAAGAAAAGATAGCAGCATTAAGAAATAGATATGGTATCAATGAAAATGAGGTTTTTTTATTCTTTATTGGAAGGCTTGTATCTGTAAAAGGAATAAGAGAACTTATTCAAGCAATGCCGGCGATTTTAGAAAATCATCCAAATGTTAAACTGGTTGCTTTAGGTGTTGGGGATTTAGAGCAAGAGTTGAAGGAAACAATCAAATTTCTTAAAATTGAAAATAATGTTATTTTTAGAACAGAATTTGTTCCTGAAGATGAACGGATTCTACATTATGCAGCGTCAGATATTGTTGTGCTGCCCTCATTATATGAACCATTTGGTATTGTGTGTACTGAAGCGATGTCGATGGGTAAACCAGTTGTTGTTGGTGCCCGAGGCATAAATGGGATGAAAGAACAAGTTATATCTGATGGTGATCAGCAATGTGGTGTTCATATTAATCCATATGATCCGGCGGATATTGCTTGGGGAATAACGTTACTACTTGATTCTCCTGATTCATGGAAATGGATCGGTGATAATGGTAGAAAAAGAGTTTTTGAATTTTTCACATGGGAGCATGTTGCCAAACGAAGTCTTGAAATTTATAACGAATTCATTTTATAAATGATAGTATGCATAAGGAAAGCTTGTTTATTATATCATATTTTTATCTTTTATTTTAGTTAATATAAAAAAAGTTGTACATTGTCAAATATCGTGTTTTATTTTTCTTTTTTATTAATGAACTGTAATAAACGCTGCTGTATCTCCCGGATGCGTTTATCTTTGTGATTTTCGAAGCTTGCGGACATATTAGTTACCTAATAATAAATAATTTTATTTCCCTATTAAAATCTTTCTAATAATATTATTAAAAAATTTATAAAACCAATACTATATTATTAAATTACAATACCAACTCATGATTGAGTATTTTGCATTTTCCTGTTATTTTTTATGAGATTCTACTTTTTTATTTTATTTTTAGGCGAATCTCAATTGAGGATACGTTATGTGTTCTTCCTTCATCGTTTGTAACACTTTCGGTACCGATGTTGATTTCACTCACTACCGCTTCAGTGACAAAACGATTTCGAACGATTTCAGCTGTATCCACGGCTCTACTAATTGCTCTTCCTCGCGCTTTGATGATAACTTCATCTGTATTGTCCCTTTTAAATTCAGTAACTACTGCAAGGACATAACTCATTGGTGGCTTATTTCCAATATATATAACGTTTTCATCAGCGGTTTCATCTGCCATAGCTTATATCTCCTTTTATTACTGCATCAACAAAACAGCAAAGAACCTTTATATATCCCATTATTTAAAGCTTTTGTGTAAAATTTTAGCATATTTATTTAAAATAATGAAATTTACAAGGAATAGACACAAATGTAAACTTTTTTAAGAAAATGAGATAATTAATTATAAAATTACTAACGATATTATGCAATGTATGTCAAATTTTTCAAGATATCCTATTTCGAAATGTTATAATTTTATTGAGAAATATATTATTAAGGACTACGACATCGCATTACTTTCAATAAACGAGCAACTGAAGCTTGGTTCTAAAGATCTTATTTTAGATGTTGGTGGTGGTACTGGTTTTATTTTACAGAACCTTTATAAAAAATCGTTTATGAAAATTAATATGGATTCCTCTAAAAATATGTTGCTTCAATTAGAAAATGAAACTATTATTAAGATTCAGGGGGATGGAGTTTATATTCCGTTTAAAAATGAGTCGGTTACGATAGTTTTATTGATAAATGTTTTACATCATATTGATAAAAATAACCATAAAATGCTTTTTCAAGAAATATGTCGAATATTAAAAAAAGAAGGGATTTTTTTTATGATTGATCTTTATTACTCAAAGTCATTTTTAAATAATCTTTTTACTATATTCGAAGAATTATCAGTTGAAAAAAATATATCACATTCCTCCAGGTAAAACACAAGAAATGATACAAGAATCCGGTCTGGTAATTGATTCGGTAACTTATATCGGAAAAAATAACTGGACGTATACTATAAAGGCAAAAAAGTAACAAATACTCTAAAAAATTAAATTTTTAATACTAATTTATTGGTAATTGACAAAGAGTATTTATAGTAGAGTTAACAATTGTTATATAGGTGCAGATTATATTATTTTTTTATTAGAATAAGACTCCCATCCCTTCGCTTTCTTTATTCCCTCCAAAATCTGCACCACCTCCCTCCATAATTTTTTTTAAGGAGAAACTCTAAAATAGTATCATCCTTTTAAGTAAGAAGATTATTTAATAAAATATAGAAAAAAGAGTGCTTTAATAAATAAGTAATAACTGGTCTTTCAAAAATTTTGTTCTTTGGCATATTAACAATTAATGGATCTGACCATTGACTTTCAAAGCCTAACTCATCCTTTGCTTTTACTCGAACTTCATAATTACCTTTTTCAAACCAAATATGACTGGTTTCCACAAACTCTCCTGATGAATAAGGTCCCAACCAATCTGAATAATTGTTATTTCCCCAGTCAAAAAGATAGTAAATGTCATCTCCATCTGTATCAATCGTTTTAGCATTGTATATGTATTCTACTCCGGCTTTACCATTTGCAGGGCCAAATGGTCTATCTGGTCTTAGTGGAGGATTTGAATTGGTCATATCAGATAATTCAGCAAGAGTAGCAATCAGTAATTTTGATATTTTTACCGCATATGAAATATCCATATTATCAATCACATCGTTTGGTGAATGATAATAATCATTGAAATTATACTCAGCATAAAAAACTGCATTAAACCCACCTTGCCAGAAACGATAATGATCACTTCCCCAAGAATAACCAGCACGATTAATTTCAATATCAACATAATCATTATATTCTTGACTTATATCAACAGCAAAATCAGCTAACCAACTAGATTCATCATCTTCATAAATATTCACAAAACTTGCATCTTCTTCTGAAATGGCAAATCCAATCATATCAGCATTTAATACTGCAACAATATTATCATTATTTAAAAGAGCTTCATCAACATAATGATAGCTTCCATAAAGCCCTTGTTCTTCACCAGAAAAAGCGACAAACTTGATCGTATGATTAAAAGAAAATTGGCTCATATAATAAGCTGCGGTCAATATAGCTGCTACACCAGAACCATCATCATCTGCACCAGGGCTATCAGGTACTGAATCATAGTGTGCACAGAATATATATACTTCATCACTTGTAGTATCTACTCCTTGAATTGTTCCTTCAATATTTGTACCGAAATAATTACTATCAGACCATTCTTGTATTCTTGCGTTTATGCCCATTTCTAAAAATTCGTTATAAATATATTCTCCGGCATCTTGACAAGCATTAGTTGTTGTTACTCGAGGACCATATGCAACAAGTCCTTCTAAATAATCAAGATATATTTCTTCATTGATTGAATCAAGTAATAATCCGATTTTTTGGTTATACGATGCGATTTGAGGTTTGAAACGTGGTTCTGCTGATCTTCCATATTGAAACGTTAATTCTAATTCGCTAGAATTCATACATCCTGGTAAAGGGGGTGAGTTAGTGTTAATCTTCTTATCCAAAAATATATCTTCAATATTTGTAAAACTTCCTCCGACAAGAGTTGTTGAAAAAAGAGTTATGGATAAAAGAAGTATAAGCAATTTTTTTACTGTTACATTTTTCATATAGTTTACCCCTGACTAATAAAATTGGATTATAGTTTATATAAATATCGTTTATACTTTTTTTTAATTCTCATTGATATAACGATGATTAATTATAAGGACAATTTCACTTGGAACTATAATTAAACAAATATTGCATTAATTGTTATCATAAATATGGGGTGTGTTTATTTTCATTATAACTCTTTTTTATTGTAATTAAATCGTCCAATTTCTAATGAACTGTGATGCATGGATGGAGTAACAAATATCAATCCAGTAAGTATTTTTTCACAATAATACATATACAACATATCGCTGTGTCATCTTTAAAAAAATAGTAAAAATTGTTAATAAAAGTTTAGAGAAGAAAAGAAGGAGAAAAAATTAATAGTTAATTTTAATTAATTGGGATTCTATAACCCGAATCATCTGTAGATTTTTGTTTTTTCTTAATTTGTATATCTAAAATTCCATTTTTATAAGTTGCATTAATGGATTCCGTAAATACAGCACATGGAAGATTTATCAGTCTATGATAATTTCTTGTTGGATCATCAACTGTAATCTCAAGAGAGTCTTCATACACTCTAAGATCAATATTTTCTTTATCTACACCTGGGATTTCGATGGTAACAGATACGTCATCTGTTCCTTCAATAATATCTGTTAAAGGTTCCCTTTCAAAGGTAGTTTCTTCTGATCCATTTATTTGTTTTATCGGTTTATTTCCAAATTCTTGAATTTCTGGTTTTCCATCTGGTCGCATGCGAATATTATATCCATAAACAAATGGTTTTCCTGGTTCAAGCATTTTATAATTAAAATCCCGAAATGCTCTTTCCATCATACGTTCCATTTCTCGAAACATCTCATAAAATTCTTCGTCAAAATTAAATGTATCAAATGGTGTTTTTCTTCTTTTATTCCAATCATCAAATGGATTCATATCTTTTTTTCACCTCTTAATTATCTATAGTAATTTCCTAGATTTTTATCTATTTCCATTGCTATCTTAAACATTATTCTCATAACTCGGTCCATATCTTCTTTTATTTCTTCAAGACTTCGTTGTAAACTTGGAGAACGTAGCCGATACCTATTCCGCTCTTTGATTATCAATCCGCAAGTAAGGAAACTGTTAAGATGATAAACGATTGCCCCTCTCGATAAATTTAATTCATTAGCAATTTCATCACTGGTCACCCCCTCTGAATCTCCGCATGATTCTTTAACAAGAATCCGGAATATTCTCCCAGCAGAATCTTGTTTATCTCTTTCAGTAAAGTATCCAAATGATCTACAAATGAAATCAATGTCCTCATTTAGATTCCCTTGAGCAGGAAGTCTTATTTTTTTTATTATAATTTGTTTAGACATCGTTTATCAATAACATATTATTATTTAATCTTATTTAAACATTACGTTATTAAGCATATAATTGTCAATTTAAAATAAACAAAAATAAAAAAGTATTTATATTGGTTATAACACATTATTAATTAACAATTAAAATTAAACAAAAAAAATGTGAGGTATATAAGCATGGTAAAAATAAGAAAGAAAGGTAATGAAAAGGCAATAACACCATATGAAAATGATACAAATATCACAAGAAGACCATATGATATTTGGAGTGAGATGGATCAAATGTTTGATTCATTCAGATCCGGATTTGATACTCTCTTTTCCCCATGGTCAGGGTCCAATTCTCTAACTAATATAAGAGAACAAAGAACTCCATTAATGGACATTGCTGATCATGGAGATAAATATGAATTGCATGTTGAGATACCGGGATTTAAAAAGGATGATATTGATATTCAAGTTACGCCAAATGGAATTGAACTATCTGCAAAATATAATGAAGAAAATGAAGAAAAAGGTAAGAATTGGCTGAGACGAGAGCGAAGTAATATTAGCTTTCATAGAGCTTTTGAGCTACCTGAAGAGATAAATACCAATAATGTAGAAGCAGAATTAGCCCATGGTGTCTTATCAATATACCTTCCGAAAACACAACCAACACCAGAAATAAAAGCAAAAAAAATAAAAATAAAATAATCCTCTTCTCTTTTTTTAACAGGTTAAAATATTATTATAAAATTATAAAAATAAATAAACTTAATCCAGTAATTATCATTAAAAACCAGATATCTTTTCTCCAGGCAAATATCTTTGCGCCATCAAACATTCCAAATGGTATTAAATTAAATAATGCAAGAAATACATTGATATAGGCGATAAAGAAAGAAAATGAGGCAATAAGACCATGAGATAACATGGATATTCCTGTAAACATAATTGATAATACAATGTTCATAAAAGGACCGGCAACTGATATTTTTCCTGTTTCTTCACGATTTGGCATTCCAAATATTTGAACTGCACCAGGAGCTGCAAATATAAAACCGGTAAAAATCCCTAAAAATAATGCAAATAGAAGACCCATTGGATACATGCGGAACTCTGACCAGTATCCATATTTTTGACCCATATATTTATGGGCTAATTCATGACAAAAGAACGCTGTTACAATTGCTAGAAATGCCATGGGGATATATGAGAGAACTGTTGAAATGTTACTAAGAGCAGGATATGGTGCTAATGCAAAAGAAAATGCAATAGTAAGAACACCAATTGCAATAAATATATGATATAGCTCTTTTTTTCCAAATTGAAAACCAATCTTCTCTTTGTAATATGGATTAGCAGTATTTGCATTTGGAATGTCATGAAATGAATAATATACTTTCCTATCATCAAACATCTTTTTCCACCTATCAATATTAGATTGTATTCTAATGCTTCTATACTTCCTCTTAATTAGCAGTAATTTTTCTTTTAAAATAATTTTTTTGAAATTCTTTTTTTGTTATATACTATATTGTTTTAAAATAATATATAAAGTTTTTGTTTTAGTCAATTTAAGATAAATAAATTGAAAAAATACTTTTCCTTTTAATTTCATCAAAAATTCATATCACGCTTTATTAAATAATACTAGGTTTTAAAGAAATACTATGTTTATTTAATATAACTCTATATTCAATATTGAGGATATTGAAAATGAAATCAGTTGTTACAATTACTATGAACCCTTCAATTGATCAAAGTTGCCAAACACCTTTTGTAACAGACGAAAAAAAATTACGCTGCAAAGAAGTACGCTTTGACCCAGGAGGAGGGGGGATAAATGTATCTCGTGCTATCAAGATTTTTGGAGGAAAATCCATTGCAATTTATCCTAGTGGCGGATATACCGGTGCTCTTCTTAAGGAATTATTAAATGAAAAAGGAATAGATCAAATACCACTAACAGTTTCAGAACCCACAAGAATTAATGTAAGTGTCTTTGAAACAAATTCAGAAAAACAGTATCGATTTAATATGCCTGGCATCTTATTACAAGATCAAGAATGGAAGCAAGTTATCCAACAATTAGAACAGTGCAATCCCTATCCTGATTTTATTGTTGCCAGCGGGAGCTTACCGCCTGGCGTTCCTAAAGATTTTTATAAGACCTTAGCTCGTTTCTCACATAAAAATGGATGCAAACTCATTGTTGATTCATCTCATGAGCCATTACAAGAAGCCCTGCATGAGGGAATTTTTCTTATGAAACCTAATTTAAAAGAATTTATGTTTTTAACTGATAAAGAAATTGAAGATGAATCACAGATTATTAGAAAAGCTCAAGAAATAATAAAAAATCAGCAATGTGAAGTAATTGTCATATCATTAGGTGCCGCTGGTGCCTACTATATTACCAGTGAAACCTTTACTCATATACCTAGTCCTCTAGTTCCTTTAAGTAGTAGAGTAGGGGCAGGTGATTGTATGGTTGCAGGTATTACATATCAACTTTCGTTAGGTAATTCAATCGATCAAGCAATTTTCTATGGGATTGCTGCTGGTGCAGCTGCAGCCATGACGCCAGGAACAGAACTATGCAAAAAAGAAGATACTGAAAGATTGTATCATTTAATACTCAAAAAAAGAATCAAGCTACATGATTGTCATTTTTAAAAAAATAAAAAAGATGGTGAGTGTGATATTATTTTTTTTGAATGCCACCCCATTTTGAAATATACATTATGCCAAGCACACATACAAGTGTAATTATAATTGCACCAACTATGGCAATAATTGCACTTGTGCCATCTGTTGGACCACCTTCTTGCCATAATCCTGCAAGTTTCATTAAACCAATTATGATATCCTTCCAGATTAGTGCAATTACAAATCCAAAGGCTGCTGCGATAGCTGTTGCTATACTTACTTTTACCTCACTTAATTGTACCATTTCTCCTCACCTTTTATCCTTTAACCAATAAAAATAGATAATTAAATTGTTTAAATGTTTTACTAAAAAATAAAAAAGGTGATTTTAAACTCATTTTCTAATCGATTTCATTTAAAATAAATCTAAAATCTTCTTGGTTTACGTTTTCGATAGCAATCTCTACAATAAACAGGACGTGTGCCATCAGGTTTGAAAGGAACTTCCGTTTCCTTTCCACATTCTGCACAGGTAACTTTGTGCATTTCTCTTTCTTCTCTATACATTATTACAAATTTCCTTTTGGATGAATAACTATTCATACTATTTATTTATTGTCGTTTTTACGACAAAGTTGTTATTAATAAATTTTTGATGGTAAATTATTTTATATTTTAATAATAATAAATTTGAAAGATTTTCATTTTATCAATTCAAATGAAAAACATCTTTATTATTCGAATATTGACTATATTTTTAACATAACATTTAAATTAAAAAAAAGATATATTGTATTTAATTATAAAAAAGTAAGGCGGGCTTATATGAGAAAAATATTAACAATTGCAGTTCTTTTTTTGGTATTATCATCAACCACAGTTCTGAGTAATGCTATAAATATTGATTTAAGTAAGAATGATATTGATGATAAGGATACCGAAGATTCAATCGGATTAAAGGTTTTAGTTATTGCATTCCCAAAAATTGCTCGAGCTGGAAAATCAATTTATTTTTTGGTTTTATGGCCGATGTTTTTAGTTAACGGTTTAATTCATTATGATTTCGATGATGGAACATTTCAAGATACAAATAATTTTGCACGACATAAATTTTTAATTCCAGGTGATTATACCATTGACCTTGAATTTGATACTATTTTAGGTATAAAAGCAACTGGAATGAAAAAAGTGTATATTATCTAATAAAGATGCAATTTCATATGATTTTTCTTGCCTCTTTTAATCTTTCGCCAACATATATTATAGTAGAATAGAATTAAAGAGTGGAGGGTGGGAGAGTTTATATTAAAATGAATGGTTTTTTAAGGTACGTTACTCATTAGATTTATGTATAATTCTATTAATTAATACGATTAATTTCTATTTATGAAGAACCAATATATTTTAATTTGTTTGTAGAAAGTTTACATTCTATAGAGATGTTTGGTATTGTAATTACTATTTTAAGTTAATCGCACATGTCGGTAGAATTAAAAAATTTTTTATATTTTTAATCTATGGCACTCTGTCATGAATTCTAATTACTATTCTGTTATGATTGGGTCATGGTTACTCTTTATGATTCTTGCTATTATTAATGCAGGTATTAGAAATGGTATTTACAAACCAATGGTTGGAGATTTAACAGCTCATCAAATAAGTACGATTGTTTTTATGATCCTAATTCTCTTTGTTTCTTATTTTATTTTTAGAATAAGCCATATTGAAATGAGTGATTTTGAAGCATTGTTTATGGGGTTGATATGGTTGATATTTACCATTATGTTTGAATTTATTGCAGGTCATTATATTTTTGGAAACTCTTGGGATAAACTTTTTATGGATTATAATATTCTAAAAGGTAGAATATGGAGTCTTGTGCTAGTTACTATAATTCTTGCACCATATATATCAAATAAATTCTTGTCCATGAGATAAAAATTAAATACGGTATAAATATTTTATTATTAATTAAAATTACTCAGTAATGATTCTATATAAAAAAGATTTATTTCTATTTTTTAAATATTACTTCATTTTCCCTTAAGATTTCTTATCTGATTTTGGTAATGTAAAATAAAATGTAGCTCCTTTTCCAAGTCCCTTGCTTTCTGCCCAGATGAGACCACCATGTCTTTCAACAATACGTTTACATATAGGAAGACCTAAGCCACTACTTTCAAAATCATGCCGGGACATATCTGCTTTATAATATTCATCAAACAAGTGTGGCATTTGCTCCTTTGAAAGACCAATGCCTGTATCCTCCACAGAAACCAATACGCCAGTGTCAACTTGTTTCGCATCAACTATGATTCTTCCAGATCCATCCATATATTTCACCGAATTATTTAGTAAATTTGTAAGCAATTCCTGAACATGCAACATATCAGCACTCACCAAATAATCAAAAGAAACCTTGTTTTCAATCTCAATATCATGATCATCAAACATTGAACGATTAATCCCAATTACTTCCTCAATAATTTCAGACAAAACGATCTGTTTAAAATTAAACTGAGTATTAGGAGAATTCAACTTCGCTAGATCAATGGTTTTCTTCACCAAATTCTTCATATAACGGGCATTACGATCCAATACATCAACCATCTCCTTATTCCTACCATCCGATACGTGATTTTTTAAAATGGGTAATAATTGTAAAAATGGGCCTAACGGATTCTTCAAATCATGACCGAGTTGATTAATGAATTCATCCTTCTGCTGTAGAATCTGTTGAATCTCTTCTGTTCGATCCTCAACCTTTTGCTCAAGTGTCTGATTCAGTTCCTGTAACTCCTTATGGGCATGTTGTAATTTTTCTTCAGCCTTCTTCCTTTCTGTTATATCACGAGCTAAACCTAAAATGTATTCTCCCTTAGAAAGAATAACTTTTGATACAGTGACCTCTGTAGGAAATATTGTTCCATCCTTTCGCTTATGCCGAACTTCAAAGGTAGTTGGTGGGTCTTCAGGAGTTAGTCCTATCCAATATTTTTGCATATCATTTCTATTTTTTGCATCAGGATCAATATCGAATATGCTCATATTTTTCAATTCATCTTTGCTGAAACCAGTGCTTTTTTCTGTTGCCCGGTTCACATCAATAATATGGCCTTCTGTATTATGAAGAAAAAGCATTTCTGCTGCTTGTTCCACTAACGATCTGAATTTTTGTTCACTTTCCTGTAATGATAACACTACTTTTTTCTGGTCCGTGATATCTCTAGTTGTACAAATAACGCCTTGGTATTTACTGTTGAATCTGGGAATAAACCAACCCGTCTGAAACCTATGTTTTCCTGTTGATGTTACTACTTCTATTTCATATCGTTGTGGTTTCCTGGTTTGTTTTGCCTTATTATAAAAATCGATTAGATGTGTTATAGTTTCATTAGGAAACTCATTATAAATATTGGATCCAAGAACTTTTTCAACTTTAACTCCTAAAATTTTTTCCATTCCAGGATTAAAATAAATCATATTATCATGCTCATCAGTAACCCAAATGCCATCATGAACATTATATAAAATCTGCTCATAGAAATCTTTAAGATTTGTTATTTTTTTTTCTGACTTTTTCTTTTCAGTTATATCCTGCATCATTGCTTGTAATCCAAGATATCTACCATTTTTCCGGATAGGAGAAATTCTTACTTCTACATCATATTCTTTTCCCTCTTTACTAAAAACAGTAATTTCAAAAGGATCAATGGTTTTTCCCTGAATGACTTTGGTAAAAATCTTTAGTACTGAGGGAATGGTTCTTCTATTAAATATATTCAATTTTCTAAAATTTTGTCCAATAATCTCCTCTGGAGAATAACCGATTAACTCAGCTCCAGCTTTATTAATATCTAATATCGTACCCTTTTTATCAACTGTTGTAATACCTATTGGTGACATTTCAAATATAAGTCTGTACTTCTCCAATTCTATATGGGGGCTGTTGGACTCTTTAGATTCTTTTTCAAAATGGGATCTTTTTTGAGTAAGCAAACCCTTTTGTTCTTCTTTCCGCAGGGTATGAACGATATCAATAATTCATTTCCTCCTTTTGTATTAACTTATTTTATATCACATATAGAAAATGGTAGATTCATCTTCGCTTCTGATATTTGATGTATCAACCAATAATAATTTAAAAAGATTATGAAATAACTGGTTTTATGATTTATATCATTCCGATATAATATAAAATTGGTATCTTTAAAACATCAATATCAAAGAGATACGGGTAATATAATTTTGATATAATACAAATAATTGAAATATTCTTAAAAAAAATTACTATCAAAATATAATTTATTTAATATTTGTGAGTATTGAGGATGATTATACTTATAGCATATTTTTAATGAAATGCTCCCGCCGGGATTCGAACCCGAGTCTAAGCCTCGAGAGGGCTTGATGATTGGCCGGACTACACTACGGGAGCAATCTGAACAATAATTATCCTCCAGATGTAACTTCAATCAAGGTAACCTTTTGGTCTTTTTGAAGAATAGTATCAAGGGGTACTGGAGAGGTATCAATTAATGTTAAACAGGTATCTGCTTTTATTGATAGTTTTTTAAGAACATCTTGAATGGACGTATTATCATCAATATCTATTATTTTTTCATGGTTTGTTCGCGGTAATATAACTGATATCTGCACGAGAATCGATACCCATATAAAAAAGTCTTTCATTAAACTTTGGCTTTGAAATTAGGTTTAATTATAATGAATAATTTTAAAAAATATTGCTTAGAAATCATATAATGATTGATTATAAAACAACAATACCTTGCTATTATAGAATATTTCTAGCTTTATTAAATACCAATTACTTGTTGATTTCATACTAATCTGATTAATTTTACCAAAGTTACAAGAGCGATCTATTTTTCATCTGAATAATCTAATGATTTATATTTAGCTATGATAATTTAAAGCTCATAATTTTAAATTAAAATGATTGGAAACTTTTTTAAGAGATTCTCTCTTTTCTCAGGAATTAAGAGATTAAAAGTGTTATATCACAATAAATCTCATTAAGCTTTTCAGCTGCTTCAACTGCTGGGGTAGCCAAGCTCGGCCTAAGGCGGTGGTCTCGAAAACCACTGGTGCATGCACCACAAGGGTTCAAATCCCTTCCCCAGCGCTTAATACATGGAAGTATTTTTTATTGAATGTAATTCGTATTTGAATGCTATTGGGAATATAATTATGTAAAATTATAATTGTATATATTGTAGCAATCCTTAAAATTAATTAATAAAAAATGAGAATAATTTTTCAATAAAAATGTAAAACATATAGAATTGACTTAATTTTTAATGGTAAATATATAAAATAATTAGTAATAATATTATTGACGATTCGATTAGAGTATATTACAATTATACAATTATGGTACTATTAATTTAACAATGTCCATTTTTTTATTGGTTTTTAAAAGTCTGTACATTTCTTTGATTCTTTCCGCATTACCCTGTAAAACAAATATTTCAAGGCATTTTTCTGTTTCAAAATGACTATGAATTTGTGTTTTTGTAATGTCCTTAAAATCATGTTTTATCATAGAAACTGTATTTTCTGATTCATGATGATGAATAACAAGAAGAATAGAATTAATATCCCCATATACTTTTTCCGTGTCTTTACTTTCGGAAATTAAAAGTCTTATTCCTGCTCTAATGACCTCTGATCTACCTGAGAAACCTTGTTCATTTTGTATTTTGTCTATATCTTTGAGGATTTTATCGTTTAATGAAACACTTATTATTGACATAATGATTTAAAAAATTAATAATATATTTAAATACTTATCCATAAAAGTTAATAATAAAATTAATAAAAGTTAATAATATATCGTCATATGTGATATGAATATGTTAAATAAAAAAGTAATATTGACTATTATAACATTTTTAATATTGCTTGATATTTCCCTAATTGGCTGTATCGATAATTCAGGTGAAAAAATTGGTGTTTTAGTAACTATTGTTCCTCAAGCTGAAATGGTAGAATTCATAGGTGGTAATTATATTGAGGTTACAATTATGGTTCCAGCAGGTGAAAGTCCTCATTCTTTTGAACCAACTCCGGAACAAATGAAGAAGGTGGCTGTGGCAACCGCATATTTTAAGGTTGGTTCCGGTGTTGAATTTGAAGTTGCACAAATGGATACAATTCTTGAGCAAAATCCAGATTTAAAAGTGTTTGACTGCTCAGAAGATATCACTGTTATTTCTTTTGATGATCATTATGTAAAAAAAACCCATGCTGAAGAAGAGGATGACAATGAAGAAGAACACGAACATGATCATGAAGGAACTGATCCACATATATGGACCTCACCAGTAAATTTCAAAAAAATGGCTGAAGTTGTTTATAATGGCTTAATTAATATTGATCCTGAACATCAAACAGAATATTTTTCGAACTATCAAGCATATATTTCCAAACTTGATACTCTTCATTCAAATATAAGCAGCATATTACAAACATATGAAAATCATTCGTTTATGGTATATCACCCAGCATGGGGGTATTTTGCAGATACCTATAAATTACAAATGATTGCAATTGAGGATGAAGGAAAACAACCAGGGCCTGCAGGAATTAATGCAATAATATCACAAGCAAGAGCTGAAAATATAACGGTTATTTTTGTTGCACCTCAGTTTGATACCTCAAGTGCTGAAACCATAGCAGGAGAAATCGGTGGAAATGTTGTTTATGCTGATCCATTGATGACTGATTATAGAGCAGCAATTACAAAACTTGCAGAAGATATGGTTGTAGGATTTGAAAATAAGAAAATATGATAAATATTATTATTTGAGGAGCAATTGATCTAATGGTGGAACAAATTGCAATTGAGTTGAAAAATATCTCTGCGGGATATGAAAATGAAATTGTAATTGAAAATATAACTTGTGATATTTACGATGGTGATTTCTTTGGTATAATTGGCCCGAATGGGGGTGGTAAATCAACTCTTTTAAAGGCGATTCTTGGTTTGTTAAACCCGGTTAAAGGAGAAATTAGGATTTATGGTCAGCCAAGTAAAATTGGTCGGAAATATATTGGATATGTTCCTCAATATTCAGAATATGATAAACAGTATCCTATTTCTGTATGGGATGTTGTTTTAATGGGCCGTAGGCGTATTCGAGGTAGTAATCCTTTCTATTCTTCTGATGATAAAAAAGCAACCATTGATGCTTTAAAAAAAGTTAATATGGAAAAATATAAGAAACGTCATATCAGCGAACTTTCAGGTGGGCAACGGCAACGTGTTTTTATTGCTCGCGCGCTTGTATCAAATCCTAAGATTTTACTACTTGATGAACCAACAGCAAGTATTGACCGAGATTTACAGATAAATTTTTACAATCTATTAAAGGAATTAAACAAATCTATTACTATTCTTTTAATAACCCACGACATTGGTGTTATTTCCACTTATGTTAATCGTGTGGCCTGTTTGAATCAAGTAATGTTTACTCATGACGATGAAAAAACAATCAGTAAGGAGATGCTTGAAGAAACATATAGTTGCCCTATCGACTTAATAGCACATGGAGTCCCGCATAGAGTACTTGAAGAACATAAAAAAAAGAAAAAGGTGTAGATTAGTTTGGTGTCTGATTTAATTGAGCTATTGCAATTTCCTTTTGTTCAAAGGATGTTTATTGCAGGATTATTGGCAAGTATTACATGTGGCATTATTGGAACATATGTTGTAGTAAAACGGATTGTGTTTATAAGTGGGGGGATCGCTCATACCACATTTGGTGGTATTGGATTTGCATATTATCTTCAGTATATTGGATTGATTTTTATTGATCCTCTTATTGGAGCATTGATATTTGCATTAATAGCTGCAATTATCATGGGTTTACCGTTTATTCGCAAAAGATTACGAGAAGATTCTACTATTGGTATATTATGGGTTATTGGCATGGCCTTAGGAGTGTTATTTTTAAATCAAGTTGATAGAAGTGTTATTTTGGTGCAGGATCCTGTTAGTATATTGTTTGGTAATGTACTTTTGATTAAAATGTTTGATTTATATCTTATGGCTGGATTATTATTTTTTATCATTTTTGTTACAGTTTTTTTATTTAATGATTTACAGATTATTACTTTTGATGAAGAGTTTGCTCGTATTTCTGGTGTTAAAGTTGATTTATTATTTATGATTTTAATGATATTAATAGCATTAACTATTGTGGTTTTGATTAAAGTTGTCGGTGTTATTTTGGTTATTGCAATGCTTATAATTCCAGCAGCTATTTCTAATCTTTTTACTCATAATCTTAAAAATATGATGTTCTTTGCGATTATTATTGGTATCATTGTTACATTTATTGGATCTTTATTATCTCTTAATTATGATCTTCCACCCGGAGCAACTATTGTGCTATCTTTAGCCATTCTTTTTATTATTGTATTTATATTGAAAAATATTAAACATGTTTTTCAAGGTAAATCTTTTAAGAATTCCCTGTGAAGTAAAAATTTAATTATAAGGAAAAAACAAGTATTTTTTGCAAGAAAATTCACGCTTAAATCTGGATGAGAGCATATATGATGAAAAGATATTTCCATGGAAGAATTGGCACACAAGCCCTTCCATAGCGTTTAACCAAATTTTGTGAATAATTAATTTCATTTTATTAACTAATTTGAATATTTTTAATAAGGCTTCATAATTTAATTAAAAAGATGATGTTTATTTTTATTAAAATTAAAAAAATTATTAATTTTCAATTGTATTCAGGGTAATCGTGAGTAAGATTGGAAATGAAGTGTAATAAATGCGGAAAATTATATAAGGAAATGTTTGACACTATCGTTCGTTGTGATTATCTTGAACCTGGTAAAGGTAAACCATTTGAATGGCATTTATGTATGCAATGTCGAAAGAAACTGATACAATGGTTTGAAAATCAATTACAATAATTTAACATTAAATCCGATTTTTTTCCGTATTAAAATTGTTTAAAAACAATATCAAAAAACATATTTGCCCTTGCTAAAGTATTTAAAATATGCTCTGATTTCATTAATATTTCTAATAAGCATGGAATCAGTAATTAAATCGCCAGAATATTATTTTGAAAATGCTGTTACTCATTGGGATATTGTATCTATTGTAATTAATCGCCTGGATCTATTAATTTTATACCAACTTTTGTCTACGGTCATATCAATTATTACAGAAACACAATCTGTATTTCATAAATCGTTTTGTATATCTTTACCCCATAAAAGAGATCTATTAATAATGACTGCGATCCGGATTTCAAATAATCTAAGTATTTCTATTTCCTTTCAAATATTTTTATTTAATGTGTGTTTCTCATTGGCAACCAAAATTAGGTAATCAACAGGTTCTTTTTTTTCACAGAAGATTTTATTGCTTACGGTTTAAAGAAGTATTTTCTTTTAATTTCAATGGTCTAGGTTCTTCCTAACTGACAATAAACACAGGAATAGGTACAGATTTTTGGTGGAATATTATGTATCCCTATACTTTTTTCAAATAGCCTTGATGGAGCAGGATCAAACGCTATTATTTTTATAATTACCATTTTGATTTGTTTTTATTGCCTTAATAATTACAAAACTACCTTTATCAAATCCATTTTTTATATGGTGAAATTCATGATTCTCACAAGGAAAAACGGTTTGTTTTACTATGAAATTATCAAAATATGTCATTTTTAAAAAATCAATTACTTCACATTCAGAATAAAACGTAGCATATCTATAAAATTTACTCTTTTTTCTTTTTGTTTGATATTTGTTACCAATCTCACTGTTCTTATCGATAAAAGCAATAATAATACAACCATTCTTTCTAAGAATTCGGTATGCTTCTTGAAATGATTTAATAATATCCTCTAGAAAACAAATCGTTGTAACCATTAATACAAAATCAAATATTTCATCATCAAACGGTAATTTTTCTGCCACTGCTTGAAAGACTTGTAAACCCCGACTTCTTGCAATATTGGCCATTTTTCTAGAAGGTTCAATACCAATTTCTATGTTTAATGGAATGGCAAATCTGCCAGTTCCCACACCAATTCCAATCCCTTTCTTATTTTTTGGAGTAACAATTTTTAATGCATTAAGCTCAGATAAAAAAATATTTTTATTTTTAATAAACCAATTATCATATTCTTTATAGTATTTTTCAAAGGGTCTACTGTTATCCATAAGTAAACCTCAAATCATTCTCCTTTCTTTATCACTTTTTTGTATCAAGAATTCTTTAACAATGGGCTCATGGTTTCTAATTTTTTCAGTTCATTTTTTCAATTAAATCAATGAGAATAAAACGGTGACAAGGTTTTTTTCCACAGTAACAGTATAAATAAACATCTTTTTCTTCAGCAAGTTTCTTTATTTTCTTTAGTTGGTTTATTACGGGAGGTTTTGACTCTATTTCTTTTCTATATCTTCTTTCAAAATCTATTTGTTTCCATGCTGATTTTCTCGCTTCTTTTTCGGTTTTTCCCTTTTGCATGAATTCCCATTTCAATTCATTAAAATCTGAGAGCAAATTTTCTGAAGGGGAAAAAATACTTGGAAATCCAACATCCACTTTCATCGCATCTTTCGAAAGATTTTTCAATGCTGCAACATACGTTTCTTTTAACATTTTTTTTCCTTCAATCTATTTTGTTATCACTCATTTCTTCGCAGGATAAACAGAAATCTTGAAAGATTTTTTTATTTATGCATATTTTACATAATCTACAAATTTCAGATACGATGATATCATCACCCTCTTCTATGATTCTTTTAGCTGATTGTTTAATTTCGAGGAGAAGTTCATTATCAATAATATCAAATCTTCCTCTTTTACCAGAGATGTATTGAGAAACTGCAGATGGAGTGAGTCCAAGCTTTTGTGCAGCTTCCTTTTGACAAAGATCAAAATTGCTAATCATACTTTTAGCAACTTCTTTTCTTAACACCGGTAATCCATGCCATACAATATATTCACATGGTGTTTGTCTCATAATGCGACACCTAAATCAATAACCTTTCCTACTCCACATGTAGAAAATTTATCAGGAAATGCTTTTTTTAAATCTTTTTTATGAGCCGTACAATGACAAGGACAAATATCATCAAGATTTTCCATTAATTGAAATCTATTAAAACCATGAAAACCTCCAACAATGCCAATAATGTCACCGATTTGATTGGCAATCTGCAATATATTTTCAATTCCTGGATGGGAACAACCTGTTAATACATACCAGCCATTTTTTCCTTGTAAAACTAATGATTGTTCGTCAACTAATCCTTTTATTCTGCCGGTCGTCCAGACGTTTTCACTAATCATTTTAGGTATGTCTGGAATAATTCCTATCATATTTTCAGGAGGAACTTTTGAATCAATGTGATACACTTCAATATTATTTACATGGGGAACTAATGATAGTAATCCGCCTTGATGATCATGATGTGCATGGGAAATAACGATTTTATTTAGCGTTCTTGGATTGATATTAAGCTTATTCATATTATGAAGTAAAATCTCACCATTTTCCCCTGTATCAAAGAGAATCGTATCCTTGCCCGTTTCAATTACACAAGCAAATCCCCAATCTGATTTTAACCCAATTCCTTTAGTATATATCTCATTATCATATACTATTCTTAACTTCATTTATGATACCCTCCATATTATTTATTTTTTATTTGATAATTTTTAATAGATGCCTGTAAGGTGTTAACAGCAAGAACCGTACAATGCATGTGTTCTTTTGGAAGACCATGTAAAGCATCAAGTAATTGTTCACTTGTCAAATTAATTGCATCAGAGAGTGGTTTTCCAATAATCATTTTTATAAGCATGTTTCCCGAAGCAATTGTTGCCCCACAACCATCAGTCCAAAAACACGCCTCTTTTATTACCCCTTTTTCTATATTTAAACAAAATTTCATGCTATCTCCACAGGGGCCTTTGATTTGCCCTATTGTATCTGGATGATCAAGGACTCCAAAATGGATGGGATTACGATACTCATTGATAACAACTTTTGAATATTTTTTTTCCTCGTCATATTCGATTTTCTTCTGTAATCGCTTTATCTTTTGTGTAAAATCATCAACCATCATGATACTTTAACATCTCCTGTATTCTCTTCCACATTTACCACTTGCAACGGTAATTATCATTTTATTTCTCCGATTATCACTCAATTTTTTTTAGAAATTTTGGAAACCGTTTGCTTGCTAAGTCTGCATATATTTTTTTGTATTCGCTCCACTGTTTTTCATACTCTGAAGAGATGGTTGATACGATTTTTGCGGGTATTCCAACAGCAATTTTTTTATTTGGTATTTTTTGTTTATTTTTTACTACAGCTCCCTCTGCAACAACAGCCCATTTTCCTATTTCTGCCCAGTCACTAACTATTGCACCCATTCCAATTACTGCCCAATCATGGATAGTGGCATTATGAATGATGGAGGAATGACCGATAGTGACATTGCTTCCTATTGTAGTAATTTCTCCAGGTCTTGCATGAATGACTACATTTTCTTCAACAGCAGTATTATCACCAATTTTTATTGAACCATAATCTCCTCGAATTCTAGCTCCAGGGCCAATATAACAATTCTTCCCAATGATTACATCGCCAATAATATCAGCGGATTGAAAAATAAATGTCCCTTTTCCATAAGTAGGTTTCCTATTTTCGAATTCATAGATTGACATATTGATTTCACCAACGCTCCTTTTTAATTACGGATTGCATATTTCTATTTTAATTTCAATAAATGTTAATTTCTTTAATTATGATCCTGGTGATGTTGATCTCGGAATGCATGTTTCCCACAGGCATTGTCTGAATTGGCTTTTTTTAATATGCCTTTTTTAAAGGCATCAACAGCATCACGTACTTTTCCCGTGGCGCCAATATAGACTTCTATTCCAAATCCATCAAACATATCAATAGCCCGCCTTCCTAGTCCTTGACAAATCATAACATTGACGCCCTCTCGTTGCATCATTTCTGGAGGGTATCCACTTCCATTCATGTGATGACTGGTATTGGATATAATCTTGATATCATAGGTTTCCAAATCAATAATTGTATATGTTGGAACTCTGCCAAAATGCTCTCCCACATCATCATCCAAGCCTTTATTTCCTACTGTTGGAATACAAATTTTCATTAAATTCACCTTCTTAGTTTTTCATTCCAAAATGACTTGGAACATTTGGTTTGTCAATTTCTTTGAGTTCATCATTTTTAACCTTCTCAATTATTTCTTTAATGGTTCCTTGCACACCAGTTATAACTTTGATTTCTGCAGCCTGTAAGGTCTGAAATGCATTTGGACCAATATTTCCAGTAATAATAGTATGAACTCCTTTATTTGCAACCATTTGTGCTGCTTGAATTCCAGCACCACCCGAAGTCATTATATTTTCATTTGATATAACATCAAAATGCATTGTTTCTGTATCAACAATTAAGAAATAATGGCATCTTCCAAATCGTGGATCTATATCTGCATCCAAGTTTTTCCCTGTTGAAGTTATACATATTTTCATTATTTCTCCTCCTTTGTGTCAAACTCATCTATTGCTTTTTGTACTTCTACAATATAGGTCATTGCAGGACCTCCACCCATGAGAATAGCAACTGTAGAACATTCATAGATTTCTTCTTTAGTTGCACCTGCTTTCAGTGCTTTTTCAACATGGATTGCAATACAATATTTACACCGTGCTGTGATTGCTGTTCCTACCGCTACCAGTTCTTTTGTTTTTGAATCTAATACCCCCTCTTTTAATGTTGAACCCATAAATGCTTTAAAATGTCTCATAGTCTCTGGCTGATGCTTTGATAATTCTCCCATCATGTGCATCACATGATTTACAGAATCTTTCATTTCACTCATAATTCACCTCTTTTTTTCAAATTGTTTTAAATTATTACTGTTTCTCCATCTTTTGAAGATACAAGATGTTGAGCTGATGGATAACTATTACAAATAAGCCCTATAGCAATTAACATGTGCTTTATTTTTTCGATGTCGCTTGAATCCTTTTTTTCTATATTTTTCATATACATAAACCCGTATTATAAAAAATGCTAATACGGTCTAGTCAGTGGTGTACCACATTTTGGACATTTCATATTATAGCAAGGAATGCCCCGTTCATGAGTAACATGATACTTACAGTTAGGACATACGCAGTCTCCACCTGGGCCAAATACAAAGCCTCCACCTAGTCCTCGACGTCCATTTCTTCCGAAACCTCCGCCGCCTCTTCTAGGCATTTCTATTTACCTCTTATTTATCTATTTTTTCATTTATTTAGTTCTATGGATATCTATTTAAACAAAATATTTTGGATGCTATATAAAAAGATATATTACAATTGTTATGAATACTATATTTACAACATCTAAACATTATTAGATCTTTCATTATGGTATAAGTTATTTCAATTGCTTTATAAATTTAATTACAATAAATATTATTAATAATAATGTAATTGCAAATAATTATAAATGATTATATTAATATAGCATTAAAATTACCAATATTTATTATTTCAAAGGAATGTGACCTTCTATGGCGAGAAATAGTATTAAACTAGATCAAAAAGATAGAAAAATTATAAGCTTACTTCATGATAATCAAGAAATCTCACAAGAAGAAATTGCACATGAGATAAATTTATCTCAACCTTCTGTTGCCATACGGATAAGAAAACTTCGAGAACAAGGAATTATTGAACAAATTATTGGTGTAAATCTCAATAAGGTTGGTATCTATATTGCTATGGTAACAGTTAGAACATCCGATACAACCAAGATATTGAATATGTTCCGAGACTGTCCTTTTTTTTTGAACGGATTTGTTATATCTGGTGAAAAAAATTTATTGCTTTTAATGGCTGGGGAGGATTTAGCCTCATTAGAATCAATTATCGATGAACGTTTACGACCTGATGAAGATGTACAAAGTGCTGAATTTAATATTATAATTTCAAGTATTAAGGATTTTGTTATGCCGATAAAAATGATTGAAAAATCTTTAAATAAACCTCCTTGTGGAGTAGAGTATAAAGAATGTCAGGCATATCATGAAAATAGATGTTTTGGCTGTCCAGCAATAAATGGATATAAAGGAACGTTTTGGTAAAAAAAGAATAAATGAAATTTTCTACAAAATTTTTCTGCTATATTTTTATATGATAACATAATATTTCATTTTGGTGAAGTAATGAGATACACTGTTGTTTATTGGTCACGATATGGAAACGGAAAAAAAATTGTTGACACATTAGCAGAAAAACTAAAAGGAAACGAAGTTCAAATTTTTAAAACTGATGAAACAGATCCAACAGCTTTACCTGAAGCTGATTTTTATATATTTTCTGCGCCAACTGAAGCATTTAACATACAAAGAAACATGAAAGTATTTATGAAAAAACTTCAAGGCTTAGATGGAAAGAAATATGGCATAATTAATACCCATGGAATGAAAAAAAATTGGTTGGGTAAGATGGAAAAACTGCTTTCAAAAAAGAACATGGTAAAAGCAGCAAGTATTGATTTTCGTATGGGAAAAGAGGTCAATACAGGAAATGGTCTTGAAGACGACTGGGAAAATAACCTTGAAGAGTTTATAAAAAAATTAACATAAGGATTTAACAAATCCTTAATCCTTTTTTTTAATTCCTTTTTTCTACAACAATAGTACATTTGGTTGCAATCGCACCAATTGCCCCCAATGCAGCAAGCCATGGAGCAAGAACAATACCAATAACACCAATAGCTATAGGTAAATCAAGGAGGATTTTTCCTTTTTCATCTTTGATAATGATACGTCGTACGTTTCCTTCATGAATAATTTGTTTCACGGTTTTAACAAGATCTTCAGACTCAACTTTTATTTCTTCTTTTTCAAATTCTTTTAATGATATTCCACAAGCTGAACAAAAATTTGCATCATCTGCAACTTCAAATCCACAACTATGACAAAATCCCATGGCTCTTTCTCTCCTTTTCATTTCTCATATATTTAAAAATGTTATCAGTCTTTTGCTATTATATTTTAAGGATGGATTGTAAGAGGTATTTTTTCTAAGAGATATGCTAAGATATCCTTAAAATAAAACCGATTTTTTGGAAGAATTATGTTTAAAGGATCTGACCATTCACTTTGCATACCATTGCTGTCTTTTGCTTTAACTCTAATTTGATAACTATCCTTTGTATTCCAGCTATGAGTAATGCTGCAAGTTGTACCTGATGCATAGGGCCCTATCCAATTGGTAGATGTGTTGTCATCCCAATCAAATAAATAATATATTTCATTATTATCTGGATCAATTGTAGTTGTTGAAAACTCATATTCAACATATGGTTTTCCGGAAGATGGACCAAGGGGGGGATTTGGTTTCAAAGGTGGTAAGGAAGCATCTGTGATTCGAAGGGAAGGATCTCCAAAAAGATGGTTTTGGGTGATAGTAATAAGATCAACAATATCATTTTTAATTGGATTATAAGCAATAATTCCATTGCCCCAAAGACTACCAAGAGTGGATGGATCCTGTTGATATAGCGAGCTCATCTTTAAACAAAGTTTTTCAATACCTTTTTCAACAATTCTTGAACCTGCATATGCAAGATCCGTATCAGATCCTCCAATAAAAGCAATAGCACCACCAGTAGGATTCGAGACAAAACTCCATCCAAAACAATCTGGATGCAAATTATATTGTAAGTGATAACAAGCATCAGATATAACGATAGGAAGCATTTCGCTATTTGAAAGCAGGTTAATATGTTCTATTCGATAAGCTCCTGGAGGAACCAATCTATTAGTATTGTGTAGATATGTTGCCCATTGATCATGTAAACCATGACCATTAAAAAAAACAAATCCTGCACCATTTTCTATAGCATCATTGATGTTCATAGCATCAAGTAATTTACCATTTGAAGCCCATATGCGAATAGGAATGAACCCATCCATAATCTCAATAATTTGTTCTTGTAGATATTCACTTTCATCGATATTTTCTGAATCAAAAGGTATACCATCTCCTGCAATTAATACAAGATTGGTAAACCATTCTTTGCTCCATAATTGATTTGTTTCATAAAAAATTATTTTATTTATACAGGTTTCAACCTGTTCTTTATTTACGCATGCAAGACGACCGAGGAATATATCCGGTTCAAGATCAATATCGTCGGTGTTATCATGCCAATGATATTCAGCAAATACATCATTATTATTACTGTCCCATGAACTAAAATTACCATTTTGATCATATATATCAGCGTAATAAAAATCAGAAGTAAATATCCATTGAGCTGGTGTGGGATAATCAAAAGGTTCATCAAAATAGATATGTGTATATCTACCGGGTATAATAGTGGCCCCACCAATGAAAAGCACATATTTGATCTGATATTTTTCTATTGCGCTTTGAATAAAATATTTGATTTTTTCAGCTTCATCTCGCCCATTAAATTCATCATAAATTTGTTCAATTGTTTGAACAAAAGTTGGTATTTGAATATTATTTTTATGTTCAACAAGTGGTTGGATAGTATCAATATATGTTTCGGTTGTAATGATAGCTAAATCAAATGATATATTTTCTTGGTGCAATGTTTGTATTTTACTTTCTTGATTCGTAGCTAGTATTGGATCGATTATTGGTAACAGGCAAATTATGAATACCATGATAAGAATAAACCATTTATGTTTCATTTATTAGCCTCATATAATTAATATTCTCATGTGTTATTAAACTTAATTGAATAAATATCTCACAAATCCTCATAAAATACTATAAAAAACAGTACTATGGTAAAATTGAAAAAATAGCGTAATGAAAGAATCAACTTCATTACAAGGTCAAATGTGAATTATTTTATGATAAAAAAATTATAATAATTTTTAAGATTTTACTATATTAATTGCTTTAGGTCCCTTCTCATCTTCTTCTATTTCAAATGAGACTTTATCTCCTTCATTTAGAAATGTTCCTTGTGGAACTTGTGTTTTATGTACAAATATATCTTTTCCCTCTTCATTTTCGATAAATCCATATCCTTTTCGAGGGTTATACCATTTTACAACTCCGTTCATACTTTTCACGTACCAATATTGTAGAATTTATATCGAAAAGTGAAACAATGGTATGCACCTATTGTTTTGTTCTTTCAATAGTCCAAATTCTAAAACATCCGTAATAATTCCTTATTTTAATATTTTTCTAATAAACTGATTGGGAGTTTCTAGGAGAAAAAATGCAAATTTAAGATACGTTAATATCTATAATAAATAATGAACCTTTTTATAATCATAATTTATTCTAATGATCGAATGAATAAAGTTGGATCCTATCACATCAAACCATTTTCTATATATCGGAGAAACATAGCTCTTATAACAAAAGAAGGATGGCGGAAGAATCGATTTCATACATTAATTGAAATAGATGTTACTAATGCAAGAAATCTAATTAAAGTTTATAAAGAAAAAACTGGTCAAAAAATTTCTTTTACTGGATGGATAGTAAAATGCGCTGCCAAAACTCTATCTGAACATAAGGAATTAAATGCATATCGAAAAGGAAAAAAAATATATTATTTTGATGATGTGGATATTCCAATACCTGTGGAAAGGAAAATAAATGATGAAATGGTTCCGATGGCCTATATCATTCGAGATGTAAACAATAAAACCTTGTTGGAAATAACTGAAGAAATTCAATCAGTTCAAAAACAAATACCAGAAGGAAATAAACAGGTTCTTGGAGAAGAATTTACTCTCCTTGAAAAATTTGCATTTCATGCACCTATGTGCTTGAAAAAATTCCTCCTCATAATTCTTAGAAGAAGTCCCACTCTGAAAAAGAAACATATGGGCACTCTTGGGGTAACATCGGTGGGTATGAAAGGAACAATTCCTGGATGGATTATTCCGATGGGTGGAACCACAACCATGCTTTTTGTTATTGGTAGCATCATAAAAAAACCAATGGTAGTAAATGATTCTATTCAAATAAGAGAGATTCTTCATGTTACAATAACTGTTGATCATGATCTTATTGATGGTGGGCCATTAGCTCGATTCACTCAGCGCTTACTTGATTTATGTTCAGAAGGATTTAGTATTCCAACACCTTGATTTTTGTTCTTATTAGATTTCAATAGCAACAATATCTCTGTCTATGAGTTGCTGACAAGTTTGCAATCGGTCTATAAGTTCTTCGTCATCGGTTGCTCTTCTAATTTGCTGTAACATGTCAATAATTCTCCGAAACAAACGAACGATGTCTCCTTCACGATACGTTGTAAGATTCAGTAATTGTTCGAATTGCCCTTCTTTTCCCCAGATTTCAATAAGGGCCATCATCCGTTTTAATGATAATTTATTTATTTTTTTGAAAAAATGAGGGTTTTCCCTTATTTTAGAGATTAACTGTTGATATGATTGCTCTATCCCTTTAAAACTGAAATGATCGTTTGGACGTTTTTCATATATAATACCTGCAATGATTTGTAATAATTCAATATTTGATAAGTGCTTATAAAGAGGTGTGGCAAAAAGCTCCCCTATGACTATTTCTTTGAAATAAATATGTTTGACAAAATGACCTTTTTGTGTCAATTCGTTATTTTTTGTTACGTATCTCATTATTTTAAGTTGTTTACATTTCTGGGTAAATGATGTTTTCATCCGAACATGTTTCTGTTTTTCATGCTTCTGTTGAAAGACATAAAAATTCTTTCGTAGTAGGATATCAATTTCATCTGAAGTATACGAATCAAGCATGTTTAGTATGGTGTTGAATGATAATTGAAATTGACTCTGAATAGGATCTGTGTCTTTATCTGAAATTCTTAATATGTCTTGAATTTTTATTGAAGTATCTGGTATCCCAACAACATATCCCTCTTTATCAATTCCTCGACGACCTGCTCTACCAGCTAATTGAAAATATTCTTTTGATGTTATTAATCGAAAAGTTTTCCCATCATATTTTCTGAATCCATGAATGATTGCGGTTTTTGCAGGCATGTTTATTCCAACAGAAAAGGTCTCTGTTGCAAATAACACGGGAAGTATCCCTTCTGAGAATAGTTCTTCAACAAGGAATCTTTGGTGAGGGAGCAGCCCTGCATGATGAAAACCAATTCCCTTTTCCAGGGTCTTTTTTAATTTTATGGTTGATGGGAGTTGTTGAATTTCAGGATTAAGTTTTTTTTCACATTTGTTTTTAATATGAATTTTTATTGCTTCATTTTTTATAAAAGAGTGATGTTGACATAAATTATATGCTTCTTCTTCGCATTGTTTGCGTGAAAATGAAAAAACAATGATGGGTGTTTTATCTTTTATTTGTAAAACAATCCTACCTGGTGTTATAGTGTTAATTGTTTTTTTCTTCTTTTTTTGCTTTTTATGTTGCATTTGTAAGAGATATGATCTCTCAACTAGTCCTTTTTCTGGCAAATAAACAAAGTGATGTAATGGAACTGATCGCTTCATGTAATGAATTGTTTCTACAGGATGATTTTTTATTGATTGCAACCATGCAGATAATTCTCTAGCGTTGGGAATGGTTGCAGATAAACATAAAAACCTTGTATCTGGAGAGCTAAAAAGTATGGCTTCTTCCCAAACAGTTCCTCTTTCTGGATCGCTCATATAATGAATTTCATCAAATATTACCGATTGTATCTCTGAGGCAATTGGATCATCTGAAAGTAACATATTTCTATAAATTTCAGTAGTCATGATAAGTATTGGTGCTCTAGGGTTAATTACCACATCACCAGTAAGCATTCCAATGTATTCTTCACCATAAGTATTACAGAAATCTCTATATTTTTGATTTGATAATGCTTTAATTGGTGCGGTATAGACTACTTTACCATTTTCATTTTTTAAACATTGATGGATGATGTATTCGGCAATCAATGTTTTTCCAGTTCCTGTTGCAGCACTTACTACTACTGAATGGTTTTTTTGTATTGCCTTAATTGCATTAATTTGAAAAGGATCTAATATATATTGTCTAAATTGCATTATTAGAGGAGTGGTAGAATAAACCAACCATTTAATGCTTTCCTATGATATGATTGAGTGGTTTTGTTAATTCATCCATTAAATTGGAATAATAAAAAACCAGAATAAAATAATGCACAGGATAAGTGAAAATACAAAAACGGTATTTATATTGTCCTCTGCGGTCTCTTCCATTTTCCACCATCTTTTCTATGAATAAATAATGAAAAACGTTATCACTCAAAAGATTTTTTTGTAGGTAAATAAGTAGATGCGTATATAATTACATTATTATATGTAAAATTTTTTAGTTTTTGTTGTTTGATTTTATTTACTGATTCAATTTTGCAAGAACTTTGTCAATCCTATTTTTTAATTCTTCGACTTCAATTGGCTTTTCAATGTAATCATCACCAAGAAATTCTCCGGCATTTTCTGCTATTCTATCTGTTCTAGCTGTAAGAAAAACGATGGGGATACTATTCCATTTTGGGTTGTCTCGAATTTTATCGTATACTTCCCAACCACTCATTTCAGGCATCATGATGTCAAGTAAGATAAGATCTGGATTAGTCTCGTTTTCTAATAATTCTATGCACTTTGCACCACTCTCTGCTGAAATAACATTAAATTCTCCTTGATATGATTCTTCAAGAGCGGTTTTAATGCCGAAAATCTGATCTCTTTCATCATCGACTAACATTATTTTCTTCATTATGCCATCATCTCCCTTAATTTATGAAACCAAGGCAGTATATAAGCATAAATTTTACGTTTATTATTTTTGCCATTTATTTGTTAATATTCTGGAAATTTTAAATAATAATTTATGATATGAATGTTTAATAATTTTTTATTTTATAAATGGTTTTGGCCTAATAACAATAAAATTTTAATCCTTCATGATGTCTAATTAATTTTAGTACGGCATACTTTTTAATAGAGAATTTTGTTAACCATTGTCTGAAAAAAGAAGAATAAGAAGGTTGGTATATGTCAGAAAAAAGGGAATCTAAATATTTATTATTTCTTGCAGTTTTTGGTTTTATGCTTATTATTGCAACAGGGGCAAATATGGTTATTGGAGATAATACAATTCCACCGCTTGTTTCGATAATTGGATTAGTATTAATCATTGTTGCAATGTTATTACGAAAGAAAAGTCAATAAAATTAAGATATAGATACAGGTATGTGATGAATGCATGCATCCATCTATGACGAATGCATACGATTAATCATTTATAAATCGATACCAAATATCGCCTACAAATTATTACCATTTCTCTGGGATAAATATCAAATATTTGTCCACAAATGGATCACATACCATTTATTAAAATAAGATAATAATATATAAATTTAACCCAATTAAATTACACAAAACAAAATTAAAAATTTGGTTCAAATGAGATCACTAGTTCATATTGATGAAATAATGCAAATATTAAAAACGACGATTGATACAAGCAATATGCCGCTTGTTTCAAGAAAAAATTGGGAAGAGATAAACAAGACTCCATTTACTGTTTTAATCTCCTGTTTATTGAGTTTAAGAACAAAAGATCTTGTGACAGAACAGGCTTCGTTAAGACTTTTTAAAAGATATCATACTCCTCATGAAATAGATATGGCTACTGAAGAAGAACTTCGGCAATTGATATATCCTGTTGGTTTTTATAAAGTAAAGGCAAAAAGAATAAAAGAAATATCGAAAACATTAATTGACACTTATAATGGGCAAGTTCCTAATGATTTTCATGAATTGTTGTTATTGAAAGGGGTTGGAAGAAAAACAGCTAATATTGTCATGCGTTATGGTTTTAAAAATGACAATTACCTTCCTATTGATACCCACTGTCATCGGATACCAAATCGGATTGGATGGATTTCAACTAAAACACCAACTGAAACAGAATTCGCATTAAAAAAAATTTTATCAAAAAAATATTGGCTTGACTTTAATCATTTATTCGTGTTATTTGGCCAACAAATTTGCACTCCGATTTCACCGCATTGTACAACTTGTCCAATATCCGTATTTTGTGAGAAAAAAAATGTGATGAATCACCGATAAACAAATGGATTATTTTTTTCTTACTTTTATTTGCTCTTCTATTTCGTGAATAGAAATATCTCGATTATCATTCATAAGATCAATCATTAAATCTTTTTCCGACCACTCAGAATAATATTCCTCTTGTGTTTTATTCAATGAAAAAGAAATACCTTTTTTCTCTGCTAATTTTTTTAATTGTTGAACATTTAATTGTGATAATAATTCTTTTTTAATTGACATGCGCTCATCACCCTATATACTCTGATATGTTAGAATCTAGGAATGGGAAACTTCTACATTAACCTTTTCTTGATTGCTGCTAAAAAAGATTTTTGCGATATCATAAAGCTCCATTTTCACTGTTTTTGAATGCTCAACAGCGGTTTGTAAGGTCACAGGAACTATGTTGTCTCCTTGGAGAGCAACCATTTTACCGAAATCTTGGTTTTGTAAAAGTTGTACTGCTTTCACTCCAAATCTGGTTGCTAGTACTCTATCATGGGCTGTTGGCGTACCACCGCGCTGAACATGACCAAGAATAGTCACCCGAGTATCTACACCTAATCGTTTTTTAATTTCTTGGGCAAGAGAGTGACCAATGCCACCAAGACGAACATGGCCAAATTCATCTTTTTCATCTGATTGAGTAACCACCATAGATTGGTCTTTTGGAATGGCTCCTTCGGCAACTACTACAATACTAAAATTTTTCCCTTTATCATAACGATATTTTAAATTCTTGCATACTTCTTCAATATCAAAAGGCACTTCAGGTATCAATATTTCATCTGCGCCACCAGCGATTCCGGCCATTGTTGCTATCCATCCCGCATGACGCCCCATAACTTCAACAACGATTGCTCGATGATGGGATTCGGCAGTGGTATGTAATCGATCAATTGCATTGGTAACAATAGAAATCGCTGTATCAAAACCAAATGTATAATCAGTCCCTGATAGATCATTATCAATTGTTTTCGGAACACCTACAACTTTGATACCCATCTCATGTAATTTTAATGCAACACTTAATGTGTCATCTCCTCCAATTGCAACCAAAGCATCTATACCAAATCGCTTTAAATTCTCCTGTAATCGTTGCAAATCTTCGGGATTATTGCAGGGATTCGTTCTTGATGTTCCTAGAATTGTTCCTCCTTTTGGTAAAATACCAGAAACTGAATAATCTGTTAGTAATTCAATTTCACCAGTTATAAGGCCTTTCCACCCATTTCTAATCCCAATAATATCCCAATCAAGTCTCATAGCAGTGCGAACAACCGCTCGAATAACAGCATTTAATCCTGGGCAGTCACCACCACCCGTAAGAACACCAATTCTCTTCATTTAATACACCCTCATCTTTATTATAATTATATCAAATTTACCATTATAACAATTAAAAGATTATAATAAACTCTTTTAAAATATTTGTTAAATAATTGAATACTAAACGGTATTGCATTTGTGTTATATTCTTTTATTTAAAGTTGGTCTAACACTTTACTTGCAGTTCTACTAGAATCATGCCGCCAGGGGTTATATGTTTTAAGAATTTGTTTATCATAATCATCAATTTCAATATCTTTAAGCGCTTCCAAACACTTTCAATAATTGATAAGAATATTACTGTTTAATGCTCTTCCTCTTCCTCGAAACATCAGAAATGGCAGACTCATAAAAAACTGGATTCCAATAGGAAACCTCCAGGTGACCAAAGAATATCGGTTGGTTTTTCCCAACCATTTTAATATAGTATATAAAGAAAAAGAATTATATATACAACTAGTAGAAAATATAATCTATTTGGAGTACGGATAAAAATGGAACAGAGTAATGAAAACAAAAAAGTGATAGCAACAATTTTAGTTGTATTCCTTATAATTGTTGGAACATTTGGTATTGCTCTCTTATCACCAGATGTATCAAGTACATATGAAGTTAAAACATTTTCATCTTATGATGATTTAAAAAATTTTTTAGGAGAAAATCTTCAACAAGGTAATTATTATGGCTGGGAATCATTTGATACTTCAGGAGGAAGATCTCAGGCAACCTTAGAATCCAATGATGATGCGATTGCACCATCGGTATCAAAATCAGATGGAATAGGTTCAAATGATTTTTCTGAAACAAATATTCAGGTTGAAGGGGTCGATGAACCAGATATTGTGAAAACAGATGGAACATATATTTATCTTGTATCTGATGGAACGGTTTATATTGTGCAAGCGTATCCAGGAGAAACAGCATCTATCATATCGACAATAACTCTTGATGAGAATGTTTATATTAATAACATTTTTATCAATAGTGATAGTCTTATTATTTTTGGCGGTTCTTATCGCACACCTTATTATAATGGCATTCCTGAAAATCTTCTTAAAGGTTCAACAGGTATAAAAGATGCAGATGTAGATATTGGAACAGATGTTATTATTTATGATCAAGGCGATACTCCAGAAGAAGATACTTCACCTGAGAATGATTCTTATGAAGATGCATTTTATGAGAATGAGACGAATGGAAGTGAAGCAACTGGAAAATCTGAACCTTCTATTGAAGATACAGATGATGATGAAATAATCGCAGAAGAGCCAATGCTTATAGAACCTGAGCCGTACTATTATGATTACTGGTGGGATATTTCCTCAACTATTGTAAAAGTATATGATATAAACAATCGCAATAATCCCGACTTAGTAAAAGAAGTTGAACTTGATGGTAATTATTATGATGCTCGGATGATTGGAGAGTATATTTACATTATTTCAACAGAATATACCTATGAAATTTATCGACAATTAGATGAAGAAAATGTAACACTTAACATTCCACAAATCACCATTAATAACAAAACAACTGAAATACCATATAACAAGATTCACTACATTGATGCACCAGAAAGAATGGATACAATGACCCATATTATCGCACTTAATCTAAACAATAACGATATCGATCAAGAAAGTTTTATGCTTGGCGGATCACAAAATATGTATGTATCATTAAAAAACATCTATCTAGTTTATACGCAATATGATTATGATACGTTTCTACCTGGTGAAGAAATAGCTATAAGTTCAATTGCACAAAGTTATAATGAAAAAACCATTATCCATAAAATTTCAATACATAATGGACAAATATCCTATGAATCAAAAGCAGAGGTTCCAGGTCATACCCTCAATCAGTTTTCTATGGATGAACATAATGGTTATTTCCGCATCGCAACCACAATAGGCTGGTCATGGGATGAAACAAATCCTTCAACCAACAATGTCTACATTCTTGATGAAGAACTTAATCAAATATCATCAATTGAGGATATTGCTCCAGGTGAAACAATCTATTCAGCTCGTTTCATGGGCGATCGAGCGTATCTAGTCACCTTTAAAAACATAGACCCATTTTTCACCCTTGATCTTTCTGATCCATATAATCCACAAATCCTTGGGGAACTCAAAATACCAGGATACAGCGATTATTTGCACCCTTATGATGAAAATCATATAATAGGAATAGGTAAGGATGCAGTTGAACCGGTTATAGAATTTGAATGGACAAAAAATTTCGCATGGTATCAAGGAGTAAAAATCGCAATTTTTGATGTAACCGATTTCGAAAATCCTCAAGTTCTAGATCAAGTAATCATTGGTGATAGAGGAACAGATAGTCCAGCCTTACACAATCATAAAGCATTTCTCTTTGACAAGGAAAAAGAACTTCTTGTTATACCAGTTTCGCTCTATGAGATAGATAACACTACAAAAAATTCGTATAATGAGGATCCTGGAAGTACCTATGGAACCTTTACTTTTCAGGGAGCATATGTTTACAATCTCAATCTTGATGGATTCACGTATAAAGGACGAATTACGCATCTTGACAAAACTGACTTTGAAAAAGAGGATTATTACTACCGATACTGGGGCTCAACCGGATCAATATCTCGCTCACTCTACATTAATGACATTCTCTATACAATATCGGATAAAATGATCAAAATGAATGATCTTGTTGACCTAGCAGAAATAAATAGCGTTGAATTAGAATAAAAAATAAAAAAAGATTATGGATGTAACCTTGTTCTATCTCTTGGAAAAAGGATACATTCTCGTATATTTTTTATATCGAGCAATTCCATCATAAAACGTTCGATACCAAATCCAAATCCCCCATGAGGGGGCATACCATATCGAAAACCATGAAGATATGATGAGAACGCATCAATATTTAATCCCATTTCTTTGATTCTTTTTTCAAGCATATGGACATCATGAATTCTCTGACTGCCAGATGCAAGCTCAATTCCATTACATTCAAGATCAAATCCACAGGAGTATTTATCGCCTGAGGGCATTGTATAAAATGGTTTGGCTTCTAGGGGGTATTTTGTGATAAAATAGAAATCATGTCCTTGCTCTTTCATAATATCACCAAGTAATCTTTCATCTTCTGTACCTAGATCCTCACCCCAGGAAATCTCTGATCCTTTCTCTTTCAAAAGAGGAATTGCTTCATCATAGGTGACTCGTTTGAATGGTAATGATGGAACCGTTAATGTTTTCCCCAACAATTGTAATTCTTGAGTAAGATCGCCTGCCGATTGCCACATCTTATGCACGAGTTGTTCTAATACTTGCATAATATCTTCTTCATCTTTGATAAATGCCATTTCAACATCTACTGCAGTGGATTCATTAAGATGACGTCTTGTATTGTGTTCTTCAGCACGGAAATACCAAGCAATTTCATAGACTCGATCTAATCCTGTTGCCATTAACATTTGTTTATATAGTTGTGGTGATTGAGCTAGATATGCCTCTTGTTCGAAGTAAGCAATCTTAAATACATCGGTTCCTCCTTCAGAAGATGTACCGATTATTTTAGGTGTATGAACCTCTTCAAAGCCAATTGAGCGTAAAAAAGAATGAACAGTTCCTATGACATGTGCTCGTATTTTAAAAATCGCTTGCACTTCTTGTTTTCTTAAATCAATAAATCGGTTATCAAGCCGGGTATCAAGATCAGATTCCACTTTATCAACAACACCAAGGGGAAGTGGTGTTTCAGAAGCGGATAAAATCGTAAGTTCATTTGGAAGGACCTCATATCCATTTCGTGCTTTTTCACTTTTCTGACAAAGACCGTGGACTAGAACAACAGTTTCCCGGGATACAGTTGACATTTGTTCAAAAATCTCAGGTTGCTCCTTTTTCAAAAAGGTAACCTGAAGAGTTCCTTTCTTATCTCTAAGAATAACAAAGGCGATTGAGCCTAGATTTCTAATATCTTCAACCCAACCAGCAACAGTTATTTCAGTTCCATAATCTTTTTCTGTAACATCTAATGAATAATGTGTTCGTAACATAATATCCCCCTGAATTAGTCCATCTGATTTAGACTTTTTGAAAGAAATTGACATATTTTATGTAAATTATTCGCATTATCCCATGAATTCTTCAATTCATTTTTTTGTTTGATATCTATTGATTTTATTTTTTTAACCCAATATATAAGGCGAGGAACAGCTCTTGTTAGATTGTCAACAATTGTAATGTCTGCTGTTTTTGCTGTTCTTGATAATGGATTAAGATCGATAGTAATTACATATTTGTTCATCTGTTTTAATGCGAAACAACGATCACCATCTTCTAATGGAACCAAGACTACATCAGCTGCAAATATACCCGTTTTTTCACACCATCCACGATTATGATTTAGACCAGGGATATGATTTGATGGATTATTTCCAAGAACCTCTTTTGCACCATATTTTATCAGCTCTTCAATAAGTAAATGGACTCTTTTTTTTGACTGATGAAAAAGATTTACTTCAAGCAATGCAGGTATACTCTGTGCCAAATCGACACATTGCTTTGCAGATAAGGCCACAACATTTCCATTTAAGGATAAAACGGGATGTTTTGCGGAACATAATACTGCTGCTGCTGTTTTTATAGCTATTTCAGCTTGAGGAATGGTTTGTTCGCCAAGTAAATAATCAAATGCTTCCCCTCGTCCATGAGCAATTAATCCTGTTTCATGAACGAATCCTTTTTTGAATCCTTCTGCCAGCTGCTCTCGTCTTTTTAATGATTCATATCTAGGATGACTTTTTGGAATATCTGTACTCATCAAAGCATTAAGATAGAAAAAAATACTTTAAACTTATTGATTAGAAAAAAAATAAGGGCAGTTTAATAACTGCGTATAATCAAGCATTCCCTTTTATTTTAACCATACATGCTTGGTTGAGGGGCTCTATTTGTTGAAACCATTGGTTTTGCTTGCTGATGGAATTTCTGTAATTTCTGTTCAATACGTTCAGATTCCTCATACAATGGAGCAACATTAATATCAACATCAATAATTGATGCAATCACATTAATTGCTGATGCTGCTGCGCGTGCATCAGGATATTTCGGATGTGCTTCTGTCAAAATGGATACCACATTAAATGAGCTTTGTTTCCCTTTATTTAATAAAACACCAGAAACTCCTGCAATGATACCATTTTTGAATTGAGGAATATTTTTCATAGCAAGTGTCTGACGAACATCCGTTGTTGAACCAATCGCATATGCTTCAGAAGTGACCTCAATAGTATCTCCTTTTCCTTCAACAACCATACCTTCAGGAGATAACAGTAAGGTACATCCTTTTTGGCAAACCCAGTTCATAATCGCTTGAGAAATTGCATTAATTAAGTGTGGTTTTGGTTTGAACTCCGAAACAAAAACAACAATCTTATGACCTGTTGGTTGCGTTCCAGCATAAATTCGAACAGGTGATAACGGTTCACCAGTATGAACAACTGATAACGCGGGAAATTCCTCTGAATCTAAAGCACCAATTTGTTTTAAATTCAATGCATCAATAAGATAATTAGCAGCAATAGTACTAACTAGACCAATTGATGGAAATCCTGCAATAACTGTTGCTCCTGCAAGGTCAATATCTTCAAAATCAACTATTTTAACAGATTCATCATGCATCTTACATCACCATCCAAGTGCAGTAGAGAATAGAACTTCTCAAATATAAACTCATTGGTGCATTTATTTATCCCTTTACTACACCTAAAGGTTTGAATTTCACTACTTTTTTTGAAATACCGGCACCATGAACCGCATCAACAACCATTTGAATATTTTTGTAGGAATCTGGAGCTTCTTCTGCGGCAACTTTCAAACTAGCAGGATGTACATAAATTCCCTGTTTTAGCAACTCTTGAATGATATGTTCCCCACGCCAACGACGAACGGCTTCATGTCGCGACATCACTCGACCAGCACCATGACAAGTTGAACCAAAAGTCTCAAAAGAATTTGTTGTTCCACAGAGTAAATAACTCTCAGTTCCCATATCTCCAGGTATAAGCACTGGTTGACCAACATCTTGATACTTAATTGGTAATTCAGCTCTATCAGGCCCAAACGCACGAGTTGCGCCTTTCCGATGAACAACTACCTTTCTTTTCGTTCCCTCAATAACATGGTCTTCTATTTTTGCAATATTATGACAGACATCATATACGATATTCATTTCCATATCTTCAGCAGATGCTTGCAAGACTTTCTCAAAAGATTCACGAACCCAATGCACAATCATCTGCCGGTTACACCAGGCAAAATTAGCAGCACAGGCCATTGCTTTTAAATAACTTGCTCCTTCTGGTGAATGAACAGGGGCACAAGCAAGTTGTCGATCGGGAAGCCAAATATGATATTTTTTCACAGCTCGTTCAAGAACCTGCAGATGATCGGAACAAACTTGATGACCAAAACCACGGGAACCAGTATGGATCATCACGCAAATTTGACCAATATCAGTGATCCCATACACTTTTGCCACATGTTCATCAAATATTTCATCAACTCTTTGAATTTCCAAGAAATGATTTCCAGCTCCAAGAGAACCAATTTGTGGAGCCCCTCGTTGTTTTGCTTTTTGTGAGACCTGAGAGACATCTGCATCCTTTAAACAACCATTTTCTTCTAGATATTCTGTGTCAGTATCCCATCCGTATCCTTGATCAACCGCCCATTGAGCACCTATAGTAATGGCCTCCTCAAGTTGACCTTTTTGTAGATGAATTTTTGCTTTAGATCCGAGACCTGATGGAACGTTTTTGAACATTTCATCAATTAAATCATGGATTTTTGTATCTGTTATATCTTTATAATGAAGATTTGTTCGAAGAAGTCTGACCCCGCAATTGATATCAAAACCGACTCCGCCCGGAGAAATTACTCCTGTTTCTTCATCAGTTGCTGCAACACCTCCAATGGGAAAACCATACCCCCAGTGAATATCTGGCATGGCCATTGCTTTTCCAAGAATTCCCGGAAGCATGGTCATATTTGCTGTTTGTTCTGGGGCATTATCTTTTCTTAGATGTGGAATCATTTCATCAGAGGCAAAAATAACTGCAGAAGTTTTCATATCTAAATTATTATGCACTCCTTTATATGTGATAGGAATTTCATAACGATAATCATCCATTTTTTTTAAAGGTCCTGTCCAAGACATTATTCAACCACAAGAAAAACTAATACAACTCATGTTTTATTAATATATCATATCACCAAAAAAAGGAAGGAGGATATGTGGTTCATTTTAATATAAATAAAAAAAATCATATGAAGATATGATGCATATTATTGTTTTTTACGTAAGTAGGGAACACCTGTTTTTTTATTTATTTTTACTTCATAATTATCTGGAAGGGTTGTTGCTATGCTATCTTCAGGGGTTTCTTTACTGAAAAAGTGGATGGTTCGTTTTTTATTATTTCCTAAATCAATTTCTTTTTGATAGAGCGTATAGTCTTTAAATGTAAATGTTGTTTGTTTATCTGTGCCTTTTTTAATGCTTTTTTTCGGTTCTTCTTTCAATATTGTTTCTTTTGGTTCATTCTCCAAATCTTCTTCCATGTCACTTTTATGAGAACTGAAGTATGATGTCTTATGATGGGGTTTTTTATCTTTTTTATCAGTTTTTCTTTTTTGAAATATCTTCTTTTTTGGTTCCACTGTTTCTTTATCTTTTCCCTTTTCTACGGTTTCCCATATCAGTGGAGTTTCTTTCTTTGTGATATTTTCTTCTTTTTCAATTACTTCTTTTTGAATTTCATCATGTTTTTCATTTTGTTTTGATTTAATCTCTGTAAATGTTGTTACAATCTCTTGTTCTTCTTTCATTATTTCTTGGGTTTTTTCATTTTCTATAACTGGTTCCCATTTTGGTAGATTTTGCATATCTTCTGATTCATCTTCAACATTGGTTTTTAATTGATCTGGCTGAACCGTATCAAACCGATCTTTTTGTTTTACTTCAATAAAAATAGGTATTTCAGTTTGAGATTCAGGTTCAATATCAAATATATCCTCATTATCTTTCAGCAATTCTTCGTTATTTGCTTCCTGTTGTATTGGTTGAGCGCTCTCTATTTTTTTTATATCCGGTTGCATTTCAGGTTTTTTTATTTGTTCATGATGGATAATAACCAATGGTCTAAGTTCATGATTATCCATTGATTTTTCATGTGATATTGGTGGCTGATACGATGGTTGTCCGATTAATCTAGCGCGTAATGTTGATTCGTATTTATTATACAAATTAATATTTTGATGGGGATTATCTAATATCTTTCGAATATGGTCCATTTTTTTGTCAATGTTTTTTTGATTTACCATGGTTTTAACCAGCCAGTAAATATAATTTGATTTTTAATTATATTAATTGTTAAATATTAATTAATAGTATTTAAGGTTATTAGACTTACTAAATATAAATAATTTTTTGCTTTTCTTAAGATTTTAACGATAATTCACCTAATCTTTTGAAACATTTATAACCTTTAACCTAATACCTTAATTTTTGATTAGAATGGATTTTAAAGGAAAAGACATCATTGCCATTAGAGATTTTTCAAAACAAGAAATCAATTATATCCTTAATTATGCGAAAAAAATGGTCCCTTTTGCCCTCGGTGAAAAAACAACTACCATTCTTCAAGGTAAAGTATTATCATCTCTTTTTTTTGAACCAAGCACAAGAACCCGTTTAAGCTTTGAGAGTGCAATGAATCGGCTTAGTGGTAGGGTAATTGGGTTTGCGGATCCAACTGCAACATCACAAAAAAAAGGTGAAACACTTGCCGATACGATTCGTATGGCTGATGCCTATAGTGATGTTATTGCTATACGGCACCCTCTCGAAGGTGCAGCAAGACTTGCGGCTGATTTTTCTGAAGCACCGATATTAAATGCAGGAGATGGAGCCGGTAGGCATCCGACACAATGTTTTCTTGATTTATTTACAATCCTTACTGAAAAAAATAAAATTGAAGGACAAAATGTTGTGCTTTTAGGGGATTTAAAATATGGTCGCACTGTTCATTCGTTAGCATATGCTTTATCTGTCTATGGTGCAGAGTTGACATTTGTTTCACCAAAATCACTTCAAATGCCCAAAGAGATTGTTGATGAATGTAAAGAACTTGGTGTGACTCCCCAATCGACAACGAAACTTGATCGAATAATTAAGGATGCAGATGTATTATATGTCACCCGCATTCAAAAAGAAAGATTTCCAGATGCAGAAGAATATAATCGAGTTGTGGGATCCTATAAGATAAACAATGAATTATTAAAACCTGCAAAGGAAGATCTTATTATTATGCATCCACTCCCACGAGTTACAGAGATTCATCCTGAAGTTGATAAAACATCTCACGCGATTTATTTTAAACAAGCTTTTAATGGCGTTCCTATTCGTATGGCTTTGCTTTCGCTTATTACGGGTGGTGTACTATGAAATCGTTGAAGATTCCACTTATTAAAAATGGGACCGTTATTGACCATATCTCTTCAGGAAATGCGGTGAAAGTCCTCCAAATCCTTCAACTACCGAAAAAACTCACTTCAGTTGTAAGTGTTGCAATGAATGTCCAGGGAAAACTTGGAAAGAAAGATATTGTTAAAATTGAAAATCGAGAACTAGCCAGGGAAGAAGTTGATAAAATTGCATTGATTGCCCCAAGAGCAACCATTAATATAATCCGAGAATATAAAGTGATAGAAAAACACCGGGTTGAACTTCCTGATGAATTGATTGGTATTGCATCATGTCCAAACCCAACATGTGTATCAAATTTTAATGAGCCGACACCTGGTAGATTTATTGTCATTAACAAAGATATTCCAAGGATAAAATGCTATTATTGTGAACGAGAACCAGATGATATTATGCATAAAATCATCTAATAGAAGCAAGGATTTCTTTGGCTCGATCTAACTTTACTTTTTGTTCCTTTATCATTTGATCTGCAACTCGATCAATTTCACTTTCATTTGCCCCCGCCATCATTGCAATATTTTTTGCATGAAGCGACATATGCCCTTTCTGAATACCAACGGTTGATAATGCGTACACTGCTGCAAAATTTTGAGCTAAACCAACACTTGCTATGATTTCAGATAAATTCTGAGCTGAGGAAATGCCCAGTATCTTTTTACATATTTTTGCTTTTGGATGAATGCTTCCCGCACCACCAACAATGCCAACAGCAACTGGAAGTTCAATTTCACCAACAAGATTACCTGCATCATCTTTATAGTATCTAGTTAATGAAGTATATTGTCCGTTCCTTGCAGCATAGGCATGGGCACCAGCTTCAATTGCTCGAAAATCATTTCCCGTCGCAATAATCACCGCATCAATCCCATTCATTATTCCCTTATTATGGGTAGCTGCGCGATATGGATCAATTGAGGCAAGTAAATATGATTCAAGAAATGCATCAACATTTTTTTCCCCACCCATAGCTTCTTTGTCAAATACTGCTGTTGCTTTTGCGATTCTTCTATCTGCAAGATTTGATAGTATTTTTAAACGGATGTATCCTCCGGTTAATTCTTCAATTATTGGGGCAAGGGCTTCAACCATGGTGTTCACTGCGTTTGCACCCATTGCATCTCGTACATCAACAAGTAAATGCACAACAATCATTTTTTGATCAGATGTTTCAAGAATACGCACTTCTATGTCTTTTGCACCACCACCAAGATTTACAAGGATTTTATCTTGAGCATTTGCAACATTGAGGATATCTTGTTTTTTATCCATAATTTTTTTAGCAGCATCTGGAACATCGGAAACGCCTAGGATTTGTATTTGACCAATCATAATGGGATCGCTAATATTTGTGGAAAATCCACCGTGAATACGAGCAATTTTTGCTGCATTACTTGCTGCGGCAACCACACTTGATTCCTCAGTGCTCATAGGAATAAGCACATCATTATTATTAATAACAAAATTCATTGCAATTCCAATCGGAATTTCAAAGTTGCCAATGACATTTTCAATCATGCGATCAGAGAGGTTAATATCAATGGAATGGGTAAGATCTGCAACATCTTGTTCAGAAAGACCTGTACCTTCTTTAATTAGTTCAATTCTTTTTTCAATTGGAAGCTTGTAAAAACCTGATATTTTTGATGATTTTTTATTTGATTCCATACAAAATCCCTTCATTTACTTCTTTTTTAAGGCCGATGAAACTACTCTATCCTTTTATTTGTTATGGATTTTTTCCTCGTCATTTAACGATTATATTAATTAATTTAAAAAAATATTTATCAAATAAAAAATCACTAATTTTTGTATTAAAAAATTCCCTATTAATATATACTTTATGGTAATCTATATATTATTTCAAATATCTAGTCAATTACCTGAATAGTTAGCTGCAAAAAAGGTATATAAAAGAATGGGTTATTGCTTCAATTAGAAGGAATTGACTGGTAGTATTTTGTGCATCCCATCCCATCCTTTTTTAATACCAGCCATCCTTCTTTTTTCCATATCAAAAGTGTTAATCAGATATATGTTCCCGAACTTTTACCGCTTGACCAAACGAAAAAGCTATCATTTCATCAACTGTTAAAAGACAACGACCTACTCCCAACAGTTGATCTTGTTGATCAACAATTATACATTCATCATAAGGTCGCAGTTGTATGTCTCCTCCTTTAGCAAATTTAGCAAAAACACTTTTCCCATCTTTTATAAAGGGTACGGCATCATTCTGAACAACTACTCGAAATCGGGGGAATGGAACGTGTGCATGCAAGCGTATGCCCCCTGCTAATTTCAGGGTAAACATTCCATCCGAAGCTCGCATTGAAACAATATGGTCATCATCACAATATACATTACGAATTTTTCTTGTTTTTTTTGATTTTACAAGAGATTTCTTCCCTTTGAATAAAATCTTATCCGTATTCCTACCAAATTGCATGGTCGCTACATTTTGGATTCTTTTAATATCCATATCTAATTGTGTCATCCCCTTTTTTTCTTGTTTTAGAAGTTCCAGGGTTTTTTTCCCATCCCAATATAACACCTTTTTTCCTTTGGTTAGATGGTTGAAAACCTGTTTATTATGTTTTATTGTTGCTTGGTCAATGAACTCGGGAAATTCAGATTGTGCAAAGGGGTACATTTCATCTAAAAAAATTGGAACGGGCCCTAATGAACTATTAATAAGGATATCAACATTTGGATTTCTCCTGTAAATAGCTGTAATTTCTTGCTCATAGGTTACATGATATGGTTTTGTAGATTCAGGAAATACAATTATCGTATCATGTGCTAATTGATACCATTGTTGTAATCGTTGATTCATTCGATACAATTGAGGTCTATTAATTGTATGAGGGCCTGTGTAAAAGATTGCTTTTTTCTTGTAAACAGGTTCATGTTTTTCTAAATATTCTTGTTCCTCCTTTTTTCCTAAAACAGATAAAGCATTGTAAAGCTGAGGATTTTCTGAGGCTTTTTGCTCAACAAGTTCCCATAATTTACCAACCCGAATTGCATTACGTATTTTTTTTATTTCTACCATACTTATATACAAATTATGTTCCGCGATAAGTTTCGTTCTTTGTATTTTTTCACTTTTTTTCAGTTCATTTATATGATAGCTTGAACAGATTGGACAACAACAAGAAAGTTCTTCTAAATCTTTTAGATGCTGCGTTCCATTTGAAAAAATAAGTCTATCCTCTTGCGCATATTTGATATATGCTGACGAATCAAAAAGATCACATCCAAGAGCGACAGCAAGTGGAAAAATAAGGGGATGGCCGGCTCCAAAAAGATGGACAGGTTTTCCTGGATCTAAACCTTTTTTTGATGCGAGAATTACTTTTACTAAATCAGTATAACGCTGATTTTCCATTAAGGGAACAACCCCGCCGATTGGAAATAAATCAGCATCAAGTTTTGAAAGTTGCTGAGCACATGCAAACCGTAGTTCTGGATAAATTGATCCTTGAACAGGTAATGCAATTCCCATTTCTCCTTTGTAAAGAACACTTATTTTTGCTCGTTTAATTGTCTCTTTCATTCCTTGTTCTGCTTCAGTTTTCGTTTGATTTGGGGTTCCAAAAACATCAAGAATTGTACCAATATCTACTCCAATTTCCTTTTGAAATTTTATTATTTCTAATGGCTCCATATTAATGGAGCCGTATATATATGATTGAAAAGTACCCGAATCCGTCATTATAGGGCCATTAAAATCAAGAAGTCCATGAACACCGGAATCCAGCGCTTTTTCTTTTAATCCTTTATGTTTTGAAATAATATATGAATTGGTAATAACCATTTCAATATCAAATTGTTTTTTCATTTCCTTTGGTGAAACAGCGATCTTATTAGGATTAATAACTGGTAGAAGTGAGGGCGTTGTAATTGTTCCATGAGGCGTGTATAATTTTCCTATTCTACCACTTGCATCTCTATCTTTTAATTCAAATTTCATTGTGAAAACCAACTTGAATATGACAATTTCATTTTTTTTATATGTGACTTCTTTTAAAAAATACTTCTTTCTTTTTACGCTCCGATCTGAACAGGATTTAAAATTCGTTTTAATGTCGCAATAGCAGAAAGAGATGCTAAATAACTCGATCCAGGATTGTTCGGATTTGGCATATTTTCAACTTCAGCTCGCAATCGACCAAATCGGCCATGGGCAAGAATCTTATGGCTATTTCTTGTTGCCACAGGATCAACAACAATTTCAACGTATGTTTTATCAAAACCAATACCTGCAATAGAGAGATTGGCAGCAACATTGATATTTTTAGGAAATTGTTTCACTGCTTCGCGTGCAGATCCTCTAAAAATTACTTTTCTTCTCAGAATTTTTGTATCAAGTGCTTTTGGAGGTTTTGTAGTAACTAACGTTACTTTATCAATTTCATCGATACTTGCAGAAAGGATGCCATCGATACCACATACTGCACCTGATGGAAGATAAATTTTCCTATTATTTTTTCTTGCAATTTCAGTAAGTTCTTCTCTATATGAATCATCAAATAAACTTCCGATACTCATAATGATTAAATCCTTCTCATGTTCAAGAATCTGTTTTCCATAGTCGCGTACTGCTTTTTGGGATGCGGCTTCAAATACGATATCTGCATTTTTGATAAGTTCGTTGATTGAAACTTCTTTGGATTTTTGTAAGCTTGCATGAAGCTTTTTCATTGCATTCTTATTAATATCAAATAATAAGATTTCATTAATTTCAGGAAATGAATCTGCTGCTTTTGCTACATCACTTCCAATTGCTCCACAACCGATAATACCTAATTTCATAGAGATTAACCGAAACCTTAAAACTTATAAAATGTATAAAAACTATTGCAATGAATGATATAACACGTTTTTTGAAAGAAGATTTAGATGAAATCGGCGATATTACTTCCAATGCATTATTTACAAACGAACAAACAAAAGGTAAAATTATTGCAAAAAATGATTGTATTCTTGCAGGACTATCGGAAGCGATACAGGTTTTTTCAAAAACTGGTGCAGAACTTGTTCCTTTCAAAAAAGATGGAGATATTGTAGAAACAAATACTATAATTGCTGAAATAAAGGGTTCCATAAAATCTATTTTATCTGGCGAACGATTAGCGCTAAATATCTTAGGAAGGATGAGTGGAATTGCTACGGTTACAAACGATCTTGTGACAAAATGTAGGAAAATAAATCCAGAAATTGAAATTGCTGCAACAAGAAAAACGACACCAGGGTTTAGAAAATACGAAAAAAAAGCCGTCGAAATTGGGGGTGGAAGTTCTCATAGAATGGGTCTTTATGATGCATTTATGATAAAAGATAATCACCTAAAGATGATTGGGTCTATTGAAAAAGCAGTAGCCCTAATACAAAATAAAAATGATGGAAAAATTGTTGAAATCGAGGTTGAAACCGAAAAAGATGCAATTACAGCAGCTCGTCAACAGGTTGATGTTATCATGCTTGATAATTTCCCTTCAAAAAAAGCTTTTGAAATTACAAAAATAATTCGAAAAATTAACCCCTCAATCATGATCGAAGTATCGGGTGGAATTACCCCAGAAAATATCGTTGAATATGCATCGTTTCCTAATAGAATATCACTAGGTTATATAACACATACGATACGAAATATTGATTTTTCTTTGGAGCTTGAATAACGATGTTTTTTTTAAAAAAAAAAATTAATTTTTAAGGAAATATTTAATAATGCTTATTTCTATACCATAGTCTGGGAACTCTTTCATTTAAAGATAATACCTATTTAATTGATGGATGGTGAACATAATGAGGAAACTTGTAGAAGATGTTATAGAAAAAGAACAAAATAAATCTAGTTCAAAAAATAATTTTCGTTCTGATAACTCAACTCCTTCTTCCAAATCAATGAAAGGCTCATTTACACAAAGTGCTACTGATCGAGAATTAGAAGAAGTATTAAAAGGTCTTACAACAACAATAAAAGTAGTGGGTTGTGGTGGTGCTGGAACCAATACAATTAGCCGATGTATCGATGGGGGTATAACGGATACTGAATTAATTGCAATTAATACTGATGCACAACATTTGTTACAAACAAAAGCTCAACGAAAAGTTCTCATTGGTAGACATTTAACAAAAGGATTAGGTGCCGGATCGGTTCCAAAAGTTGGTGAAGAAGCAGCCCATGAAAGCGAACAAGATCTAAGAGAATCCATTGGTCATGCAGATATGGTTTTTGTTACCTGTGGTCTGGGTGGTGGAACAGGAACAGGTTCCGCACCTGTTGTTGCTCAAATCGCAAAAGAAACGGGAGCATTAACTATTGGAGTTGTCACCTTACCGTTCAGTGTAGAAGGGTTAATTCGAATGGAAAATGCTGATGCAGGATTAAAGAAACTTCGGCAAGTATGTGATACCGTCATTGTTATTCCCAATGATAAATTGCTTGATGTTGTTCCAAATCTATCACTAAATGCTGCATTTAAAGTAGCAGATGAAGTGCTCATGCGTTCTATTAAAGGAATTACGGAAATGATTACCAAACCAGGTCTTGTAAATCTTGATTTTGCTGATTTAAAAACGGTGATGAAACGTGGTGGAGTTGCTATGATTGGTCTTGGGGAAGCAGAAGGTGAAAACAAAGCGGTTAGTGCTGTTGTGGAAGCATTAAATTCACCACTTCTTGAAGTCGATGTATCTGAAGCAACAGGAGCCCTTGTTAATGTAACTGGTGGAGAAGATATGACAATTTCTGAAGCTGAGCGCGTGGTTGAAGAAATTTATTCAAGAGTTGATCCAAACGCTCGTATCATCTGGGGTACAACTGTTGATCCATCAATTAAGAAAAACATCCGTGCAATGCTTGTTATAACTGGTGTCAAATCCAAGCAAATTCTTGGACCATCATTAAAGCGGTTAGAAAACAGAGAATATGGTATTGATCTTGTTGCATAAGATTGATAGTAAGGTTTTCTGAATCTAGCGGATAGTTGAACAAAAATTACATATAAGATTTATACATCCGCTGTATTTTTTTTCTTTAAATAATGCTTCATATTATGTTCAAATAATTAAATAGCACTATTTTTCACATAGCATTGCAGTAATCTAATGTACACGTGAAATCATAACTTCTTTAATATGCTCTTTTAATACGTTTTATGATAATTCTATTTTCTGCATATATCTTTGATAATAAAACAAATCATATTTGATAAAAACAAGTTTAGAGTGAAATCCTTATAAGAAATACCTTTAAATATTATAGTATATTACGTCATCGAATAACTTCATACAAGGTTAAGCAGAAAATCTATATAAGAAAACTTCCCAAGCTTTGATGGTTTTGTCTATCAAAAAGGTGGTTCATTTACCGTATTGGGAACAAAATTATATATATCTTCTTGTTTGATATTGTGTTTATCCTGAGGTGTCAACTCGTGAAAAAAACTAATGATAAAAAAGGCATTGTTGGTAAAGCATGGGATCTTCAACATAATATTGAATCTCGACAAAAACGTATTGGAAAAGGAAAATATGGTCGAGTATTAAAAATGGCTCGAAATCCCACTGAAGAAGAATTTGCAAAAACATCTAAAATAACAGGCCTTGGTATGTTATTAGTTGGTGGTATTGGATTTTTGATATTTCTTTTAGCTACTCAGGTAGCACCATGGATTGGAGAAATGTTAGGATTAATGTAAAATTTGGAGTAACAATATGCATGCACCTGATTTAATTGATGAAGATGATTCATTAACAAAAATATTTACTATTAAAACGCAAGTTGGAAAAGAACAAAACACAGCAGATTTATTGAATAGTAGAGCAGAAAAATCTAAGTTTGAATATCCTGCAATTCTTGCCACTCCTGAATTAAGAGGGTATATTTTTATTGAAGGGTATGATCGAGAACGATTAAAAGATGTCATTAAAACAATTTCCTATGCTCGGACGGTTCTTGATGGAGATATTCCACTTAATCAAATTGAACACTTTCTTGTTCCTACATCTGCAGTTGCTAAAATTGCTGAAGGTGATGTTGTTGAAATGATTGCAGGTCCCTTCCGAGGAGAAACGGCAAAAGTTACGCATATTGATGATACAAAAGAGGAAATTACTGTTGAACTCTTTGAATCTGTTGTTCCTATTCCGATCACCGTACGAGGCGAACAAGTTCGAGTTGTAAAACGAAAAGATGAAGATGTAAAGGAGGAATAATCGAATATGGCAGAGACAGTTGAAGCGTTAGTAGATGGTGGAAAAGCATCTGCTGGTCCACCGCTAGGTCCCGCATTGGGTCCGCTTGGTGTTAACATCATGGAAATTATCAATGCGATTAATATTAAGACAAAAGATTTTGATGGTATGAAGGTTCCTGTGAAAGTTATTATTGATCCTAAATCTAAAAAATTTGAAATTGAAGTGGGAACACCGCCTGCAGCATCCTTAATTTTAAATGAATTAGGTATAGAGAAAGGATCAGGGGCACCATCGACGCATAAGGTCGGTAATTTGACCATTGATCAAGCAATGAAAGTTGCTCGAATGAAACAAGGAAATCTTTTAGGAAGATCAATAAAAGAAAAAACAAAGGAAATTATTGGAACTTGCGTATCTATTGGGGTTCGTGTTGAAGGAAAAAACCCAACTGATGTGTTAAAAGATATTGATACCGGCGTCTATGATGAAAAATTCTCAAAATAATGCTTTCATATGAGAAGGTATATTCATCATTTTTTTTATTGTTCAATAATATCATCAATTGATTCTTTTAGGATGCAACTATCTCCACATGATTCAATATAATGACCATCAACGGTAATATTATCTTTATAGATGTCAGAAAAGAGTGTTATTGATAATAATTTGTTGGTTTTCTTTGATTTTTTTATGGATTTAATTTCACCGACGCTTTTACCTGTTGAATCAAAAACTTGATGTCCAACAATGTCTTCAACTGGATTTATTTTTAAAATAGCACCTTGATTGGTCATTGTTTTAATATAATTCTTTCCTATGTATTTATCAACTTTGAAGAGTCCTGTATCTACCTCGATTCCTTCTATGGATAATTTTAATGGATCAATTCGAATGGATCTTACCTTTCCGATATTAGCTCCGTCTTTTGTCAGGACTTTTTTTCCTAAAATATCTTTCATTTCCACTGTTTTATCTAGTGGTATACTTTTATGTTTTGTTTCTTTTAAAGAAATAGAATCACCTCACGTATTGATAAGAGAATGGCATATTTATTATTTTTTAAAATTTATTGGATATATTCTTCATTTATTGGTAATTTTTTAGGATAAATAATATTTTATTTGAATTTTTTTATCATTTATTAGGGGAAAGAGATATCAAATCAATCAAGTATTTTTTCAATATAATTTTTATACTTACCAACCAGATAATAGCAAGCATAATAAAAAGAATGGTGAGGTAATCCCAGTTATTGATGACTAATCCAAGAGCAATACCTGCTGCGGGTGCATGTTCTGTATTGGTAATGGACATTATAAATATCGCAATTCCAACGGCTAATGATGCAAATACAATAAGGATGGTTGTCTTACTGCTCACTAGATTTAATACTAGCTCTGTATTTGATATAAGAAATAAAATAAAACCCACCAGTAAACCAACAATATATCCTCCGATGAGCCGCCGAGGATCTGATGAATATTGATGCGGGGTGGTAAATACGATAAATGCACTTGCACCAAGAGCAGTGATAAGCGCTGCCTCGTTTAATACATCCAAGAATAAGAGCACAGCAAGAATTGTGAGTGTTGCTAGAACGCATTGAAAGAGATACTGTTCATAATTTTTCCTAAATTTTTTATCAATATAAAAGATGTTTGAACTCCATTTCCCATCTTTAATGCCCATGTTCTTTTCATGGTATTTATTATTTTAAATATTTCGATTTTTATGCTTTGTGTAATTATTTTTTTATGGAACTAGTCCTTTGCATTCATTCGGGATGAAGAGATGCAAAAAACTAGTCCACATAAGGAAAAATGGAGGAGGTATAAAGAAGTTAGTGTTCCATGGG